>ENA-ORCT01001147-ORCT01001147.1-marine-metagenome-genome-assembly--contig:-NODE-1147-length-10759-cov-3.091088_pt1 | contig 10759 bp, 10 predicted proteins | sample MGYA00248632_ERZ508511 | MGnify/ENA primary metagenome ERZ508511 (study PRJEB26182, sample SAMN06268839) | marine metagenome | isolation source: Tt an P1-techrep anaerobic enrichment on pine from... | reverse complement strand
CTCGGCAATCGTCTGGCTGTTGCAGCCGTCCATGTAGTACATGACCAGCGGCAGTCGAAGTTCCAGGGGAAGTTTTGCAACAGCCTCTTCTATTTCGATAACAATTTTAGCACTCTTTTTGTTCGAAGCATCCGGAGAATCAGCCAATCGCGTTAACATCGTTCTTTCATTTTTTTGTTTGCGGAGCCAATTGAAACATACATTTCGAGCAATCTCAGTGATCCACCCTCCAAAACGGTCGGGATTTTTCAAATAACCGATCTTCTCATATCCCCGAAGCATCGCCTCCTGACACAGATCCTGTGACTGGTGCGGGTCCGTGACAATCCCGAGACATATCGCATAAATCCTTCGATAATAGCGATTTATCAGGATTTCATAGGCCCCGCGGTTATTTGCCTGTACCTGCAGTACAAGAATCCGGTCCGAAATCGTTTCCAATGTTTCTGCCTTTCATTGAGCTTCCATATATTATGGACAACGGGAGGCATTGTGAAATGTCAAAAAATTGCAAAATTTTTTAATCGTGTAAGGTTTTTTATGAAATTCAGGTAATCCCGCATAAATTTTACGTAAAAAAGATGATTTCATTCGTACACACTCTTGGGTATAATGATCATTATGGAACACGAAAACGTTTCACGTCCGAAGGTGCTTGTTATTGAAGATGATCCCGGTCATCAGAGAATATTTGAAATCTACCTCAATCGCGCCGGAGCTATGTGCGATTGCAGCTCTAACGGCCGATCCGGGCTGGAAAAAGCACTCAAAAATCATTACGACCTTATTATTATCGATATTCACATTCCTGAATTAGATGGATTTGCAGTTGCCACTCGACTTCGGGACGAACAGCATACAACCCCCCTGATTGCCGTTACAGCATTAACCATCGAAGGTCTGAAAAAAAACGCACTCAAAGTAGGCTTCAGTGAATACGTCCAAAAACCGATCACTGAGGAGAAATTGAATCTCATCTTACAGGAATACACACATCCTCAGGCGGTTTCCGTTTCTAAAAACAAAAAAGAATAAAACTGTAAAGGTCTATATTTACTTTATAATTTTTTCATTTCTTGTCGTTCCCTATTTCACAATAAAATTTTTCGTATTTGTGCAAATTACACGCTATTTTACCCTTGACCAACACCACCAAAAACAATAAGATTAAACCGGGCTTGTGAATGTGAACACAAACACAATATCAGTTAATATTATAATAGAAGCGCTTCGGCGATGAAATATCACAAAATACCGGATGAAACGATACGACGGATGCCCATGTATTTAAGGGCGTTTTCAATGCTGAAAAGCGAGGATCAGGAGTATATTTCCAGCAGTCAGCTGGCAGACCGACTTCACCTGAACCCGCCTCAGATACGTAAGGATTTATCCTATTTCGGTGCTTTCGGCACTCGCGGCGTGGGATACCCCGTCGCTTCGACGGCCGAGCAGATACGCGAAATCCTGAAACTGGATGTCACCCAGAAAGCCGTTCTGATCGGGGCGGGTCGGTTGGGGGCCGCAATTGCGGAGTATCCGGGATTTTCGATGTTCGGATTTGATATCGCCGCGATCTTTGACAATGACCAGAGCAAAATTGGAACAAAAATCGGCGAGATTACCGTAGAAGATATCGCTCAAATTGGTACAATCGCAACTCGCGACATCCACCTGGCGATCCTGGCAGTGCCCGCTGAAGCTGCTCAATCCGTTGTGGACATGCTAATCGGTTGCCGTATCAAGGGGATTTTGAACTTATCGCCGCGGTATGTCATCGTACCCAAATCGGTCAAAGTCGTCACGATTGATATCGCAATGGAACTTGGTATTTTACCTTACTATATGTAAAAAACCCGAAACACTGGGATCGAGTTATGATAAAAGAATAACGTTATTTTACAGGAACGGGAAACCATGAGTGTACACACAGTTACAAAAGAACAGTTCAAGGCATTTGTCTCTGCGCTGATCGATTCTGATCAGAAGATCATTGGCGTACAGGCAAAGGCTGACAAATTCGCGTTCGGGGAATTGACCGATGCCGATGCACTGCGTCTGGATTACGACGTGACAATCCTGCCACCCAAAAAATACGTCCTGCCGCAGAAAGAAGCCCTGCTGCAGTTCAAAGTCGGCGGCGATTCACAGACGATTCAGGAAGAGGAAAAAGTGGTCCTGATGGGCGTTCACCCATATGATATGGCTGCCATCAACCAGATGGACCAGCTGTTCAGCCAGGGCGAATACGACACCCATTACATGAACCGTCGCCAGAACATCACCATCATCGCCTGCGACGTCGTCACTCCGAGTGAAAATGTATTTGCCAGTTCGATGAACACCGCTACGGTCGACCAGGGATACGACATGCTGCTGACCGATATCGGCGACAGCTACGTTGTCGACGCGGCCACTGATAAAGGCCAGGCACTGGTTAAAATGATGGACGGAGCCAGCGTCGCTTCGGACGATGACCTGAACAAACGTAAATCCGTACAGGACAAGAATGAAGCAGCATTAAACAAGCATCAGCTCGAATGCAAACCCTCGTTCCTGCCCAAACTGCTCGAAAAAGCATACGATCATCCGGTCTGGGAAGAAAAAGCCAACCTGTGTTATTCCTGCGGTTCCTGCAACCAGGTTTGCCCGACATGCTACTGCTTCGATGTGCAGGATGAAGTCAACTGGGACCTGGAAACCGGCTGTCGCTATCGTGCGTGGGACGGCTGCCTGCTGCAGAACTTCGCAACGGTTGCCGGCGATCATAACTTCCGTAAAAAACGCTCCGATCGTTTCCGCCACCGCCTGTACCGCAAGGGCAAATACGTACCGGGCAAGATCGACGGCGAAATCGCCTGTGTCGGTTGCGGACGCTGCATTACTGCATGCACCAGCAAGATCGCCAACCCGGTGGAAATTTACAATACAATCATGGAAACAACTGAAATCAGTTAACCGATTCGTTTGACTATAAGGAGAAACACTGATGTGTGAATGTTGTAATGGCAAAAAAGATATTTATCTGCCTGAGATGTGCACGATTACCAAGCGTCGCATGCTCAACGGCACCGAGTTGTATATGCACCTCGAAAAAGAATCCGGCGAGGAATTTGACTATATCCCCGGCCAGTTTGTTGAAGTGTCTGTCGCCGGCATTGGCGAGGCACCGATTTCGATCTCATCCTCACCAACACAAAAAGGCCTCGAACTGGTCGTCCGTAATGTCGGCAGTTTAACCAAAATGATCCACAAAATGCAAGTCGGCGACAAGCTCGGCATCCGCGGCCCCTACGGTTCGACCTATCCCATAGAATCGGCCAAGGGCAAAGACCTGGTCTTCATTTGCGGCGGTATCGGGCTGGTACCCCAGCGGTCCTTCATCCGTTACGCCCTGGATAACCGCAGCGACTACGGCAATATTACCGTCCTGATCGGAACCAAGTGCCACGACATGCGGCTGTTCCGCGAAGAAATCGCCATGTGGGAAGAACGCAAAGATATGACCGTCATGGAAACCATTGACGAAGCTCACGAATGCTGGAATGGCAACGTCGGCGTCGTCACCACGCTGATTCCCAAAGTCGAAAGCGATCTGCCGACCAGCCAGGTACTCATCTGCGGCCCGCCCATTATGTACAAGTTCGTACTGATGGCCCTGGCCGAAGCCAAAGTGCCGGAGGAAAGTATTTTTGTCAATCTTGAACGTAGAATGAAATGCGGCGTCGGAAAGTGCGGCCACTGCCAGATCAATGAGTATTACGTCTGCCAGGACGGTCCGGTCTTTCGTTACAGCGACTTAGCCAATGTTCCGGAGGCGATATAGAATGAGTAAACCAAGAGTAGCAATATTTGATTTTGCATGCTGTGAAGGTTGCCAATTGCAGATTGTCAACCTCGAAGAAGAAATTCTGAACCTGATCGACGTCGTGGATGTGGTCGAATGGCGTGAAGCCATGAGCGAACAAAGCCACGAGTATGATATCGCGATCATCGAGGGCTCCATCACCCGCGAAGAAGATGCCAAGCGGCTGGAAGTCATCCGCAGCCGGGCGAAAATCCTCATTGCTCTGGGTGCTTGTGCCACGATGGGCGGGGTTAACAAGATGAAAAACAACTTCGATCTCAACGAAGTTCGCGAATGTGTCTACGGCGAAGACGGCAAAATGCAGCATCTCGACACCCAACTGACCAAGGCCGTTGACGAAGTTGTTCAGGTCGATTTCAAGATTCACGGCTGCCCGATTAACGGTGCCGAATTTGCCCAGATCCTTCGTTCTCTGCTCGTCGGCAAGGCCCCCTTCGTCCCGGACTATCCGGTCTGTGTAGAATGCAAGGCCAACGAAAACATCTGCCGTTATGAGTACAACGAAATCTGCCTGGGCCCCATCATTCGTGCCGGGTGCGGCGCTCCCTGTCCCACAGCGGGCTGGCGGTGCTTCGGCTGCCGCGGCATGGTCGACAACCCCAACGTCGAAGCCGCCCAGGAGGTTATGGACAAGTACGGTTTGACCGTCGATGACCTGAAACAGAAAATGGTATTGTTTAACACGAAATAGCAGAGGCCTAAAATGAGTAAAGACATAAACATTAATGTACATCATATTACCCGTGTGGAAGGCCACGGCAATATCGTGGTCAACATCAAAGACGGGACAATTGAAAAATGCGAGTGGCAGGTCCCCGAAGCGCCGCGTTTCTTCGAAGCGATGGTTCGCGGCCGCCGCTATGACGACATCCAGACCATCGTATCGCGTATCTGCGGTATCTGCTCGATCTCGCACTCGCTGGTCGCAACCAAGGCCGTCGAAGACGCGCTGGGACTGGAAGTGTCTGAACAGACCGACCTGGTGCGTCACCTGATGCACTACTCCGAGCAGCTCCAGAGCCACGTCCTGCACGTCGGCTACCTGACCGCTCCGGACCTGTTCGGCGAAAAGTCCGTTGTGCCGCTGGTACCCAAGGCCACCGATGCGGTTTTGAAGATCGTCAAGTGCCACCGCGTTGCGAACCAGATGTCAGCGGTTCTGGCTGGACGGATTACACACCCGGTTACACTGACTCCCGGCGGCATGACCAAGGTGCCGACCGAACAGGAACTGCTGTCCATCAAAGCCGCACTGGAAGATGCCGTGCCGGAACTGGTGGAGATCTGCAAGGTCGTTCTCAGCGTTGCTGAAAACCTGCCTGCGTTTGATCGTGAAACCGAATACGTCTCGCTGACACAGACGCATCCGGCCTACATGGACAACCTGTCACGCTACTCATTCTATCACGGCGACATCACCAGCACCGACTGCAACGGCGACGGCGACATGCCCGTGAACAAATGGGAAAGCGTTGCTAATGAATATGTATCCTCGCAGTCCACTGCAAAGTGGTGCAAATGGCATCGTGACACGTACTTTGCCGGTGCGATCGCCCGTTACAAAAATCAGCGTGAACACCTCAGCCCGCTGGCCAAGGAAGTCGAAAAGATGTTCGGTATGACCGTCGATAACTGCAACCCGTACATGAATAACGTGTGCCAGTTGATCGAGGCCGCTCACGTCGTCGAGGCGTCGCTGGAAATCATCGACAAACTGCTGACGATGGGCACCAAGTTCGAGAAGGTCAACGTAACGCCGAAGGCCGGGCGCGGTTATGCTGCGATCGAAGCGCCCCGCGGCATCCTGTTCCACGCTTACGAGTTCGACAAGAACGGCGAGTGCACCTGGGGCAACTGCTGCATTCCGACCAACCAGAACCACGCGAATATCCAGGCCGACTTTGACAAGCTGGTGCCGCAGTTCATGGGCGAAGGCGAAGACGCCCTGCGTCAGAAAATGGAAATGCTGGTCCGTGCCTATGACCCCTGCATCTCCTGCTCGACCCACATGCTGAATGTGGAGTTCGTAAAATAACGCAAATAACTCTCCCCCTGCGAAGGGGGAGTACCGCGAAGCGGGGAGGGGGTATTTCCCCTCGCTCGCAGTTAAAATTACATCTTTGAGATTGCATCATTGAGTAAAAGCCCCGGTTAACTCCGGGGCTTTTTTATTTTAAACAAAAGCGTTGAGCGGGAGCGACACGATAACAGCCCGAAGGGCGACATGTTGTAGCCCCATCCCGTGAGGGTGGGGAATCAGAAGTATTACCCAATCTTTTTTGAGCCCCGTTAGGGGCGGCATTGTTTTATCAATCCACATTTCGCCCGCTGCGCGGGCTGTCTTTATTTTTGATAAATCTATCCACCACGGGCTTACGCCGCGTGGCTACAACATCCCGGCCTCTGAGAGGCCTTTGTGGAATTTTCCCATTTACAACACCCCGCCAGCCATATACAATCCACAATAATCAATTTCCAATTGAAGAACGGGGCAAAAGATGGAAGAAAAGATATTTTTTAAAAGGAATAGTTTTGAACGCTCTCCGATAATGGAAATGTTGTGTTTTTTCTTAATGGTATTGGTTCTTACCGTTTTTGGTTTTTTGCATCTCCCTTTCATCTTTGGGCACACATCGTCCTATTCTTATACTTTTTATTTGGGCGGGATAGTTCTTACGGGTATTTTATTCTTGCTGTCGCTGATACTAAATGCTCGGCAAAAAACTTTTTTCTGTGTTGCAGCTTTTATGTTATTGCCTGCAATCATAACAGCTGGAATATTTTCCTTCCTCGGATGTATTCTTAGAAATGATACTGTCAAGATGGTATTATTGTTGACTTCACTCGGATTGGTTTTAGGGGCCGGCTTTATTTCCTTCTTAGGGTTGTTTTTATGCAAAACTTCCAGCGATAAATTGTTGTGTTTTTCGATTCTTTTTCTATTGGCCAGCCAGATAATTTTCCCGCATATTTCTGAGAAATATGAAAGAAAGCCGTCTGCGAGAAGGATAATCTGTATGTCTAACCTCAAGCATATTATGATGGCTTGCCAAATGTACCGCTTAGATAACGACAAGCAATGGGTGTTTAATAATTGGTGTGATACGATAGAGCCATATATCGGATTAAAAGAAGGTAAATATTTCCAATGCCCCATCGACAAAACCGGTCCATGCAGCTACGCCATGAACGAAAACATCCCGGCCGATGCGACGGACTTACCGCATGATATGGTATTGCTGTTTGAAAGCGCCCCCGGCTGGAACCAAATAGGCGGGCCGGATGATGTCGTCACCGACCGCGGCCAACCCGGCGCCAACATCGCCTTCATCAACGGCGACGTCAAATTCGTCACCCCCGAAGACCTCCCCGCCCTCCGCTGGACGATAGACAAATCGCCCAAAACTGTCACCCCGGACCTGATCCGGGGTCCAGACGGTCCGCAACAGGAGTGATCCTCGCATCACAGTTAATTTATCGTCTAACACTGTGCCATCACCACGGCCAAGCAGATCCCTCGGCTACGCTCGGGACATGGCTTGACCGTGCCACCCGTCTGATCACTATTATTCCGAGGCGGAGTTTTCTTTGATCATTGTTTGCAGTTTGTCCAGATACTCCTGACCGGGCAGGCCTTTTTCGTCCATCGCCTTGACGTATTCGTCGAGGATTGGCTGGATGGCCTCTTTTAATTGTTGATTTTGCTCGTCAGTCAGTTCGATGGTTTCGCGACCGAGTTCGTCGATGAAGGCCTGGCCTTCGGCATCGGCCTGATCCCAGGCGTCGCCGTGTTTTTCGATCCATTCGTCGCTGACTTCGGTGACAATCGCCTGCTGTTCAGGGCTGAGTTTGGCCCAACTGTCTTTATTCATGACCACGAACATCGAGGTGGTGTATCCGATGGCGGAGGTGTCGGTGACGGCTTCAATCACTTCACCCTGTTTCCAGCCCTTGAGCGTTTCAACGGGGCAGAACGTGGCTTCGACGACGCCTTTTTGCAGGGCTTCGTAGGTTTCCGGCTGGCTCATGGCGACCGGGGTGCCGCCGAGTGCCTGGACGATTTTAGAGGACAGGCCGGTGGCACGAACCTTCAGGCCCTGCATATCATCAATCGACTTGACCGGTTTTTTTGAGGCGAGAATCCCCGGTCCGTGTGCGTGGATGTAGAGCAGTTTTACGTCGGCCAGTTCTTCAGGGGCGACCTCTTTGGCGAATGCTGTGGCAACTTTGGTTGCGGTCATACCGGTTGGATACCCCAGCGGCAGGTCTACGCCTTCCATGACCGGGAAGCGGCCGCGAGTGTAGGCAAAGCAGCTCATCCCGATGTCGGAGATACCGTTGACCACGCCTTCATAGCACTGCGGGGCCTTGGTCAGGGTTCCGGCGGGATAAATGGTAATTTCAACCGAGCCGTCGGTGCGTTTGTTAATTTCTTCGGCCCAGGCCTCGGCGGTCTTGCATTGAATATGCGTGGGCGGGAAGAAGACGCTGTAGGACAGCTTGACGACATCTTTGGTTTGTTCGGCTCCTTCGTCACCGGCGGGTTCTGACTTTTTACTGCATCCGGCGAAGCATCCTAAGCAGACTGCGATTGTCAGTGTGAAAATGAGCGTTCGTTTCATTGCATGACCTCCTGAACTGAGTTTACATTACCGTTCACCCCTGTTTCGGGATCTGTTTTGTTAGTATCCTACTCTAAATCATAGCCGACTGCAAGGGGCAATTTGGGCTATGGCATATCGGTAAATTAATTTTGCCCCGATAAGCTTATTTGGAGTGTGTTGATCGGGGTATCTTTCGACTCAGGCTGGAAGCCTGGGCTACCTTGTCAGGAAAGGCGTCCTTTGAAATCGTTGTAGGTGAAGTGTCGCTGGAGCTTATATTCATCTTTATCCCGGTCGTACAGGACGATATCGGGCAGGTTGATGCCGTTGAACATGGTGTTTTTGACCATGGTGTAGTGGGCCATGTCGCCGAAGACGAGTTTGTCGCCGACATTTAAGGGCTGATCGAAGGAGTAATCACCGATGACGTCTCCAGCCAGACAGGTCGGTCCGGCCAGTCGATAGGTGTGCTGCTTTTCGTTGGGTTGGCCGCCGCCGGTGATGCTGGGGCGATAGGGCATTTCCAGCACGTCCGGCATATGAGCCGAGCAGGAGGTGTCCAAGATCGCGATATCCATGGCGTTGTGGACGATGTCCAGCACCGAGGTAACCAATACGCCGGTGTTCAGGGCGATGGCCTCGCCGGGTTCGAGGTAGATCGTTTTAAGGTTGGGATAACGTTTGGCAAAACCGGTGATCAATTCGCACAGCAGGTCCACGTCGTAATCGGGGCGGGTGATGTGGTGGCCGCCGCCGAAGTTGACCCAGTCCATTTGCTTGATGAATTCACCGAATTGCTTTTCGACTGCGGGCAGAGTTCTCGCCAGTGAATCCGCGTTCAGTTCGCACAGGGTATGAAAATGCAGGCCGGTGATGCCGTCGAGTTGATCGGGCTGGAACTGATCACGCGGGATGCCCAGTCGCGAGCCGGGGGCACAGGGGTCGTAGATTTTGGTTTTGACCTCGGAGTGCATGGGGTTGATCCGCAGGCCGCACTCGATCGGGCGGGGAGCGTTTTGCACGGTGCTTTTGAAGCGTGCCCATTGCGTAAAGGAGTTAAAGACGATGTGATCGACGATATTGACGTATTCGTCCATGTCGTCATCGCGATAGGCCGGGGCACACAGATGGACCTCGCCGGGGAAGTATTCGGCGCCGAGTTTGGCTTCGTGTAATGAGCTGGCGGCACTGCCGGCCAGGTACTGGCTGCACAGATCATAGGTACTCCATGCGGCGTAGCCCTTTTGGGCCAGCAGGATTTTGCATCCGGTGCGATCCTGAACGCTTTTAAGAAGCTCAAGATTTTTCTTGAGCAGTCCCAGGTCGATCAGATAGCAGGGCGTATTCAGTTTGTCTAAATTGTATTGCATTTTTTTCTTATAAAAGCCCGGAGGGCTTTTGAATAAGAATAGCCACGGTTGAAGGCCGATAGGCCGTAACCCGTGGTCATGGTATGCAAACAATCACAACCCCGCAGGGGTTGAATAAAACAAGCCAACCCTAACCGGCTTTGTTATTCGACCCCTACAGGGTCGCTACTGGTACGCAGTTAACCACGGGTTTCGGCTCGCTGGCGCTTGCCTGCACCCGCGGCTATTCTTATCAAAACCCCTTCGGGGTTCACTGTGAAGTTTATAATGAACGAGCAGTGAAAATTACACTTCTACTGGTATCCATCAAAGAGGGGAATCTCTCTATAAACACTTATGCTGATGCTTCGGTGGATTCGGCTGCGGTTTCAGCGGGTTTTTCTTCGGTTTTCGGTGCGGCTTTAGCGGCTTCGGCGCGGGCCTTGAGTTTGTCCCGGTTGCGTGCATTGCCGAAAGATCCGCGTGCACGTTTACCTTTTTCGGTTCGTTTGTCACCTCGACCCATAGGGGGTTCCTTTCGTTATAGATTGTATTTTTCTCTACTTTTAATTCGTCAAAGCGAAATATTGTAGCGTTTCCGCCGGAAAATGCAAGCATAAGCTGGCTCAAAAGAAGGGGTAAAGCGTGAAAATCCGCTCGACGGGGGGGGCGAACAGCGATAAAATAATCTCAAAACCACTTTTCACGCTGAAAGGAGTTATACGATGTCGAAAAACAAGGCATTAAAAATCGTAAATATCATCTTGCTGATACTACTGATCAATCAGTTCTTAACGGGAATCTTTGGGATGGAACTACCCTATGCCGTTTTCCAATGGTGTCATAAGCGGGCGGCATATGTTTTGCTGGCAGTGGCCGCGGTGCACCTGGTGCTGAACTGGAACTGGGTGAAGGCGAATTATTATAAGAAGTAAGGG
>ENA-ORCT01001146-ORCT01001146.1-marine-metagenome-genome-assembly--contig:-NODE-1146-length-10761-cov-3.419412_pt1 | contig 10761 bp, 11 predicted proteins | sample MGYA00248632_ERZ508511 | MGnify/ENA primary metagenome ERZ508511 (study PRJEB26182, sample SAMN06268839) | marine metagenome | isolation source: Tt an P1-techrep anaerobic enrichment on pine from... | reverse complement strand
GTTTCAGACGAAGCAGATCGGTTGTGGATTGCGTCACATCCACGTAAATGGGATCCAACTGCTGAATGGTGGCCAGGGGCATGGGCTGATAGGCCGTAACAATAGCCCCCTCGGTAATGTTGGACCGGCCGATGCGGCCGGAAATGGGGGCCGTGATGCGCGTGTAGGCCAGGTTGATGCGGGCGGTCTGCACGGAGGCCTTCCAATATTGAATATCGGCTTCAGCCTTTTTCAACTCGGCGGCCGCATCGTCGAAGTCCTGCTGGCTGACCGCCTTTTCTGCCAGCAGTTCCTCGTAGCGCTCGACCCGTGAACGAATCGCCGGCAAATTGGCTTCGGATCGGCCCAGGGCGGCCTCGGCGTTGCTCAGGGCCGCTTCGAAGGTTGCGGGGTCTATCTGGTAGAGGACATCCCCGGCCTTTACATCGGCCCCTTCGGTAAACAGCCGTTTTTTTATCAGCCCGTTCACCTGGGGCCTGATTTCGGCTGTCCGGTAGGCGCAGGTCCGCCCCGGCAACTTAGTAGTCAGCATGACGGGCCGGGTGGTGATCGTCACCGTGGACACTTCGGGAACAGGAGGGGGCGGCTGGGTCTGCGCCTTGCGGCTGCAGCCGACGGCCAGGATGCCGAAAAACAGTATGGTTGCCATCAGGGTTGCGGGAATCATCGGTTTGGATCGCTGCATGGGGGTTTTTCTCCTCCGTTGACAAAATGAATCGCTTATCTTAAATTGCCGTTTGAAATCAAGCACCGTACATACAATGGCAGATTATGTCAAACTATTATTTTAAACAATATTTTAAAGTAATTTATCCAATTGATTTAATTGAAATAATCATGGAGATAGGGTGACGAAACGACAGGACGGTAAAGAAACCCGCCAGAAGCTGCTGAATGCAGCCTGTGAGGTGTTTGCTCAAAAAGGATTTCATGCAGCCAAAGTCGCGGATATCTGCAAGCTCGCCGGGGCAAACATGGCTGCCGTTAATTACTATTTCAGAGACAAGGCCAGTCTTTATGTCGAGACTTGGCGGTATGTGGTTTCCCGATTCGATGAAGACGTGCATTCGACGCTGGAGAAGGGCTCTCCGGCGCAGCGGCTGAGGCAGTACATTGGGGTCCTCTTGAAAAATTATGCGGAAAAGGGGGCGGCGGGGCATTTCAGCAGGCTGTACATGATGGAACTGGTAAATCCCACGGGGCTGATCCAGGATGTGTGGCACGAACTGATTGAGCCAAAGCGCAAGCGCCTGCACGATATAATTGGCGGCATCATCGGTCCCGAAGCGGATCGTGAGGCCGTGTTGCTTTGCGAAATGAGCATCATAAACCAATGCCGCGTCATGGCCACCGTCAATCCGGATGACCTGGAGTATTTTCTGGAGCAGCCCTTGAGCTCTGAACTGCTGGAGCGCCTGGCCCACCATATCAGCGTTTTTTCCCTGGCCGGAATCAAGGCGGTCGGCAACAACTTGGAATGAGTATTTGACGCCTGGGCAATTCAATGACTTCAGGCAAAATTTTGACTATTGCCCAAGCATGACAGGGGGTTTTAATCTGCCTGCCCTTTACCAACGACGAATTTTCCTGTGAAATATTTCTTTCGAATTTCCCCCGCTTCTTCAATCCACTGGTCCAGCCCAACTTTATTGATTCGGCAAAGGTTATAAACTTTCATATTGTGGGGGTAACGAGCGGCCCCATCCGCCGTGGGAGCGAGAAAGGCGCATGGAAACTCGTTACAATCACAACAAAGCTCAATACCCTTAGATTTAATGCAATCCAACGTTGCGCAGCCATCCTTCGGGAGATGATAATGCTCTCCATCTTGTTCCCGGCAGCCTTTGCATGCGATGTCATTCATCGCGACGCCTAATTTATCATGAATCAATTGGGTAAGCTTGTCGGTTAAATTTTCTTCATAGAGTTCACAATTAAAGCAATCCAGGCCGCAAGGAGCGGTGAGTTCCCTTTTGTCTTTCATCGTCTCCTCCTTTTTTGTTAAATGTTGACTTCGTTTATATCCAATTTTTTCCGCCAAAGACATTTTACTTCTCACAAAGCTACCGGAAGCAATCGATATTTCTTTGTTGCTTAATTATGATTCCATTAATTCGTTCCTTTGAAATATAATGTCATCCCCTCTGATGCGGTGAAGAGGAGTCGGAATCAGCAACGCGATTAGGTTCGATTGTATTAAATCGGCCTTTTGGGAGCAGCGGGCCAACCTCCAGCAAATTTAATTATTGTGCCTGTATGAAATGAACCCTTCATATTGGCTAAATAGCTTACCAACTCACCAATTTCTTCAGGTTCACCAAGCCTGCCAGCAGGAACAACTTCTCGTATAAAATTTTTTCCTACAGGATTGTCTACAAATTTAGCCTTTGGAAAGTATGCTTCACTGTAGAGGTAATTAGGTGCAATGGCGTTTACCGGAATGCCGAAGGGAGCCAGCTCTATACTTAACGATTTAACAAATGCATTTGCTCCGGCCCGTGCAATGTCGGGTATAGCACCGCCCGGCAAAGGAAGTTCAGTGCGGCATGACGTTATCATAATTACATTGCCGCAGCCCTGTTTTTTTAGTCTTGGAATGGCTTCTTGCATCAGTTTAAATGGATAAACCAATACATTATCAATCGTTGCACTTAAATCCTCAACATTCGCTTCATCAATCGGGACATGGATTGCAGGAAACGTGTCGTTGCTGACAAGAACATCGACCTTTGTATAATTGTCCCATACATGCTGGATTAATTTCTTTGGTTCCTGAATGCCTAACGGAATTGTACCAGGATTGTTTGCCTTATAATCCTCTTGTTTGCATGTATCTTGAAAGGCAGGATCCTGAGCCACCACGTCGAACCCGTCTGCCAGAAGAGCCTTGACCGCTGGCGGGCCAACATAGTCCAATACATGTGTAACCAAAGCGATTTTTTTGTTCATCTACAATTTCTCCTCCGACAGGGCTTTAAGCGCTTCGCGGAATGCTTTTGACTGTTCGACATCGAATCGCTCCAAATACTCCCTGTTGGCTTCCATCATGATTGAATTGATTTTTTTGGCATATTTGCGCCCCTGCTCTGTCAGACATATCAGAATCGCCCTGCGATCATCAGGATGGGGCTGTCGTTCGAGCAGGGCCAACTTTTCCAAACGATCAAGAATGCCTGTCATCGTAGCGCTGCTGATCTGCAATTTTTGTCCCAAGGAACGCGATAAGATCCGATCTTCTTCTCCAAGGAAATTCAGAAGCATCGCCTGGGATGCGGTAACGCCGAGATGTTTGACCTTATTCGCCCAAAACCCGATTCCAGCCTGGCTCGCTTTCGTCAGTTGGAAAAAAATACAGTCTCGCACTTTCATACGCCACTCCTTATCATTTCTGCGCTAATATATAGCAAGCAATTAATTAGCATGCAAGCAATTATACAGAGCTATCTCCTGAAGACAGCTAAAAACAATTATCAAACCGAATTCAAAAAAATTTGGAATCCACATAGGCATAAAACACGCTTGACACTGCCTATGCATAATGATAGGCAAATCGGAACTTGCTGTTTCCTGGTTCTGAGGCTAAGTACAGTTATCGGCCAACATAACCTAACAGTTAGGAACCACTCATAAAAAAGCTGATTACCATCCTCACCCTGACCGAAATCTTTTTCGCCGCATCCAGTTTTACCCACCAAAACAACGCCGTTGAGGTGGAATCGGCTTGTGTTTGAAAACACAATATCAATCATTAGCGGATTCGGACGCCAATGAAAAACATATCTGAAATTTCCCATTGGGAAAAATCGCTGTATTCGAGCATAGTTGAAGTTTTTATCCTTATGGTGGCCGGTTCCGCGACCATATTATGGTATGGCGTGAAAAAGCATAAAATTGGCGCCATTTTCAGGGATGTCTCCTTTAGTATCCTGGACCGCCTCAAAAGAAGGGATTCACAGCGGCTCAGCAGCAGGAATTCGCTATGAACTGGTGGTAGCGTGTAATCGGAGTGCTGAATAATCTCGGCAATCAGCGCCAATCCAAAAGGATGCTTATGCGACGAGATGCGTTAAATTACATTTGTTGTCCCAATTGTAACAATTGTCTGAGCCTGACAATCGATGAAGTCATCATGGATGAAGTAATCAAGGGGGTTCTTGATTGCACGGCTTGTAAGAAGAGCTATAAAATTCATGATGGTCTGGCCAATCTCGTTTTTAACGGCTGTGAGGAGTCAGATCCATCCTGTCAGGAGTTTTACGACGAGCGCCCGAAATACGACTATCGACCGGCGGCTTTTCGACTCGGCATCTGGGATATACCCTTTAACTGGAAGCAGAATAAAAAACAGTGGCCTGTAAGATTGGAGTTGGAAAAAGGCGACGCAGTTCTCGAAACCGGTGCCGGCAACGGCAACAATCTGCCCTATCTTGCCAATACAATTGGAACTTCAGGACGATTGGACTGTATGGATATCTCATCCGCAAGTCTCAAAACAGCACGTAATAATATGCTTCCAAACCCGGTTCGAACAGAACTTTTACAGGCCAACGCATGTTATTTGCCTTATAAAAACGACACATTTGATGCGGTTTTGCATATCGGCGGGTTTAATGTATTTGGAGAAAAGAAAAAAGCCATTGACGAAATGCACCGCGTCGCCAAAGCGTCCGCCAAGATTGTTTTTACGGATGAGGGACTCGCACCGGGCAGGGAAAAGACCTTGCTCGGCAAATATATTCTCAGGTGCAATAAGCTGTTTTTCCACTCCCCCCCTGTGGATCTGCTGCCAGAAGATGTTGAGGATCTTAAAGTTTATTGGATCCATCAGGGTACATTCTGGGTGATCGATTATCGAAAGGGAACTTAAAAAAAGGTCAGTTTGCCAACTGGATACAACGCCTGTATAAAACGATTTCGCTCATTAATGGGCGAAATCGTTTTTTTCTTTTGATCGATTTTAAAATTCACCGAAGTTTTTGTCCTCTTTGGTCGATGCCCTGATTCGCCCGCTGGTCTGAGAGCCTGTTTGAAGTGGATTTGTAGGGCGGCCGGGTTTAATTTTCTTCTTTCGGCCACTCAAGAGGAGGTCTGAGGGCCTTTGCCCGCAGACGGTTGATGGTGCGAAACACCCGCGGTCGGCTGAAAACACGGTGGATCAACCGGCGTTTGCCGGGAAAATTCATTAGAGACAGGCCAATGACCAGTGTCAACAATCCCTGACCGGGTAGAACCAGCATGGTTAAACCGGCCAATATCAGGCCCGCACCGATGCCGTTTTTGACCAGCAGATACGGCCAGCGCCACAGGGGCGGGATGTCTGCCAACCGCACGCTTTCTTCAAACAAGTAGCGGCGGGGAAGCGCAATCACAATCAACGGGACGATCAATAACGTCGCCAGAAACATGATCAGCGACGCCAGCGAGGCCCATCCCAGAAGACTTTGGTGCGTCTGCAACCATTTCCAGATGGTTTCCCAGCAATCTTCAGGCATTTTGAATCCAATCCCGTTGGCCAACTTCTGTAATACGGATGAATTTTCAAGCGGCATTACCGGACAAAGACAACAACCGCAAGGATTAAGGTAAAAACGACGGCTAAAATCAGAATCAGCAATTTCGTATGGTTTATGATTTTATATAATAGCGGCTATAGTTTGCCAATCTCGAAAATAAAATTTCGACCCTGTTGTTGGGTTGGACAAGGATTTTTGCTTGATGAGGCGGTAAGTTATCGGTGAGAAAAAGGGGACGATCTGAAAGCAGTCGGCTGGACCGATTGAACGGCCCAGCCTTTCAGACATTATTTCTTGGCATGATAAAAATTTCGACAAGCCTCACGGATAAACAGCGTTACCTTGTAATCTGCAGGTTTCAGGCTGGATTTTTGCATTTGCTCCATAAGCTGTTTCTTATTTGCACGAATAAAATCACCCATCACGCAGGCCTCGCGTGCGCACTTCTGAAGGTTTTCGGACCTGGAATTCGACAGGGTGCATTTGAAGTCACAACGTGACAGTTGATCGTCCACCAATTTGGAATAATCAACCTCCGCTGCGGGTTCCGTCTCCGCAGCAGCTAATGAAAGACCGCTTACATTTAATAAAATGGACGCTATCGCCAACATGAAAAAGATTCGAATCGACATTCTAATTTTCCTTACATAATTTATGTGACATTACGTTTCCATTACACCACCGGAATGGGTAGGGTAATGGGACAATATCATTTAGGATGGCTGCAAATTATGAGCCTTTTTGGCACCCATCCCAAAGCCGCCTCGACAAAAAAACGGGTTCCTTATCACAAAAGCATCCTCAGAAAAAAGGATTTTTTTAAGGCTATGCCACCGGAATTTTTAAAAAAGGAATACACCACGCGGGATACTGCGACCAACCTCTGACGGGCCTGACAGAAAAAAAGCGCCAACGTTCTTTGGAAATGCGTTGACGGCTCAGCAGAGGGGAGTGGTAAGGAAATATAAGGAATGGGTTGATGCTGTCAGCAGATACGGCAGACATCGACGGGGGTGAGCGAATCAAAGGGAGACCGGGCAACAGGCAAAGATTCCCCTGTTGTTCTCCCTTTGACAGGCGTTTGCCAGGTCAGGGCTGCGAAATCTTTGTTATTTGGCATATGCTCATTTTTGGGGTCGTTCAGGACATTGCCGCGGGGATCAGGCTGAATGTTCTGAAAATTGAATTTTCATCTGTCTATTTCAATGCCGCTTTGAACTTATCTGAAACCTCGCGCAAATTGGCCATCCAGTCTTCGGCCAGAGGGTTGGCATAAGCCACCTGACCGCCAATCTCCCGAGCCACAAGCTTGGCACTTTTGGTTGAAAACTGGGGTTGGACGAAAACCACCTTTATCCCGCTTTCCCTGGCATGTTCAATCAGCGCTTTCAACTGAGCCGGTTTGGGATTCTTGCCTTCGATCTCGATTGGCACCTGCTTGAGCCCATAGGCATGGGCAAAATATCCCCAGGATGGATGAAAGACCATAAACTGAAGACCCGTTTTGCCGGCAAATGTCTTCTTCAGATCCAAATCCAATTGATCTATCTGTGCTGAAAATTCCAGAAAGTTGGCTTCATAGACGTCCCGATGCCCCGGGTCGACTTCCTGAAGCACGGAAAGAACTGTGCGGGCCTGAATCTTCACCAGCGGTGGCGACAACCAGATATGGGGATCCAGACCGGCATGTCCGTGGTGATCTTCTTCATGCGCTGCCTTTCCATAGTATTCGTCTTTCTCATCATCAGAGTTGCCTTCATGGTGTTCGCCCTTTTCATCATCATGATGGTGGGCTGCCATGGCGAGCTTTTCAATGCCCTGATCCGTGTGGACCACTTTCATTTCGGGGTTGGCCGCGGCGATTTTATCCAGCCAGACGTTTTCAAACGGGACACCGATGGCAAAATAAATTTTGGTTTTTGACAAATCGGCCATCTGTCTGGGCCTGGGTTCATAGGTGGCCGGACTGGCACCGGGTTGGACCATGGCCTGCACCTCCACCAATTCTTTGCCAATTTGCTGCACGAAATACTTTTGAGGCACGACGCTGACAAATACGGGAAGCTTGTCGGCAGCAAGACCATCTCCCAGGCATACCGGCAATACACAAAATACAATGGCAAGTACTTTAATAACGCGACGCATTTATCGACTCCCTCCACAGACAAGATCTGTTTTTACACGTTTTGGCTATTTTTCAGGAAAACTTATCATCACTCAATGGTGTTTATATTTTCATTAATTTTAAACAAATCTGCTGTCGCAGCGCATCCCTACAAAATGCAACTGTATTGCATTGATATATGAAATTCAACATTACCGCCCTGCCCTTATTGCAAAATCACTGTTTATTTTAATTTATTACCAGGGCAACCAATCATTGCTTTTCTTCGCCTTCGACATATAGAGATCCGGCAACCGGCAAGGTAAAAATGAAAGTTGACCCCTTGCCCACATCGCTTTCCACCCAGATCCTGCCCCCGTGGAAAGTGATGATGCTCCGGGTGATGGCCAGGCCCAAGCCGGTCCCGCGCGGGGGCCTCCTGGCACCGCCTTTTACCTGACGGAATTTGTCGAATATGATTTTCTGATCTTCGGGACTGATACCGATACCGTTATCGGTCAGATGGACTTTCAAATAATCGGATTCAACATCCAGACCGATGGTGATTTTTCCCTTATCGCTGTCAATGAATTTTACCGCGTTGGAAATCAGGTTGACCATGACCTGAATCAGACGATCGCGGTCACCGTTGATCAAGGGTACCTGCTTGGGAAGGTTCAGCGACAGCGCGATGTTCTTATCGACAACGAGCTGGTTGGTGGACACCACCGAATCTTCGATGACCTTGTTCAAATCCACCTTGGTGATACACCAATCGATCCGGCCGGATTCGATTTTCTGGAAATTCAGAACATCATTGATCAGGCGGGACAGCCTTTCGCTCTCCTTGATGATAATGCCGGAAAAATGCCGATGCTTTTCAGGATCGAGGTCCGGGTTGTAGTGAAGAATCTCTGCCAGGGCCCGCACGGATGTCAGGGGTGTGCGCAGCTCATGGGTGACGGTGGAAATGAATTCGTCTTTCAGTTTGTCCAGTTCTTTCAGCCGTTCGTTGGCGGCCTTGAGCTCGGCTGTTGCCTTCTCCAATTCCTGGCTGTAGATGATGACCTGCCGGGTTTCATCGAGAATATTCATTACCTCCTTGGTGCCCAGGGGTTCCTCCTTGACGATCGAGGCCACCATAACGTGAGCCGAGGCCGACCCGATAGCTCCCGCCAGCAGCTTTTCGGCATAGTCGACGAAGCCGGCATCCACAGTCGATATCCGGTCATAATTGATGTTGTGCTTCCGGGCGTAGACGGCAAGCGTTTCATCCACCCGCCGTCTGCCTAAAAACCGTACCAGAAGCGACTTCAAGGACGAGATGGAAGCCGTTCCCCGCCAGAAAGAGGCTTCTTCGGTTTCGTTTCCATATTTGAAAACGTCCACAAACAAAATGGCCTGTTTCTGCTCGATGGCGGATTGACGGCTGAAAAATGAAATCGCCGCATAGGCAGTCACATTGAAAAGGATGCTCCAGAATACCGCATGCACATAACGATCGAAACCGATTGCGCCGACATCGAGCCCGAACAGCGCCTGTGGATTTAAAAAGGCAACTCCAAAAGGACCTGAGGCCAAGAGGCGTTCAGGCAAAAAGCCGGCTTCTGCCAAAGACGGAATAACCAGGGTGTATCCCCAGACGATAAAACCGGTCACCAAACCGCAAAGCGCCCCGGCCCGGGTGCCCCCCTTCCAGAATATTCCTCCCAGGATCACGGGGCCGAACTGGGCCGCAGCCGCAAAGGATATCATGCCGATTGAAACCAGCTCGTAGTACTCGACGACAAAATGAAAATAGACATAGCCGAAAAGCAGGACCAGAATAATGCTCCACCGACGTATGGCTAGCAGTAAACTGCTTAAATCGCTGCGCTGCGCGAGTCGTAAAAATGGCAGACGCAACAGCACCGGCATGACCAGGTCATTGCAGATCATGGTGGAAAGAGCGATGGTTTCAACGATCACCATTCCGGTGGCCGCCGACAACCCACCGATAAAAATCAGCAGGACAATACCCTCCTGATGCATGGCCATGGGCAGCGTAAGGACAAACGTGTCTTCATCCACCACCCCCCCGGGAAAATGAAGCATACCGCCAAAAGCAACCGGAAGCACAAAGATATTGATGGCCAAAAGGTACAACGGGAAGAGCCAGATGGCCTTGTTCAGATGGTCTTCGTTGACGTTTTCAACGACCATCACCTGAAACTGACGGGGCAGAAACATTACGGCCAACATGGAAAGAACGATATAGGTGCACCAACTGGGGTAAGCACCGGCACCGGTATCCAAAAGAAAACGGGCGCTGAGTTCGGGAACCGCCCGGGCCTTGCTGAACAGATCGCCGAGACCGCTGTATATGCCATATGTCACAAAAATCCCAACCGCCAGAAACGCGACCAGCTTTACAATCGATTCAAAGGCGATGGCCGCCACCAGACCTTCATGCCGTTCGGTGGCCTCCATGTGACGGGTTCCAAACAGAATGGAAAAGACGGCCAGGGACAACGACACATAAAAGGCGGTGTCTTTGAACACCGGAATATCGGCATAATGGTCCGGCATCGTTATGGTTGGATATTGGTTAATGAGCAGAAACGTTGTGGAAATGGCTTTGATCTGCACGGAGATATAGGGAATGACCCCCAGCACGGCAATGATAGTCACCGCGCCGGCCAGGGTGGCGCTTTTCCCGTATCGCGATGCGATGAAATCCGCGATGGAAGTAATCCGGTTGACCTTGCTGATGCGTATGATTTTACGCAGCACCAGCCACCCCAATGTCGCCACCAGAGTGGGGCCGAGGTATATGGGCAGGAACACGGGACCGCCGCGGGCGGCCCGCCCCACACTGCCGTAGAAGGTCCATGCGGTGCAGTAGACCGCCCAGGAAAGGGCGTAGATATAGGGATTGCTGATAATGCTGCGTCCCATTTCCGCCCGTTTATCGCCGAAATAGGCAATGGCAAACAGGAGCCCCATGTAGCCGAAGGAAACGATCAGGATGGTTTCAGTCTCTAACATAAACGTTCTCGATCCGCCGGATCGGGAGCGTCGGGCGAACTCGACGCCCCTGGACTGATGGCTTTGGTACGCATTTTGGTAATTAAACCGATTGCCACAATCAGGACCGACCAGACC
>ENA-ORCT01001145-ORCT01001145.1-marine-metagenome-genome-assembly--contig:-NODE-1145-length-10766-cov-4.204322_pt1 | contig 10766 bp, 10 predicted proteins | sample MGYA00248632_ERZ508511 | MGnify/ENA primary metagenome ERZ508511 (study PRJEB26182, sample SAMN06268839) | marine metagenome | isolation source: Tt an P1-techrep anaerobic enrichment on pine from... | reverse complement strand
CATTTTTGGATGAACTGTAAGCAGAAGTCTGGAGCTCACCGATATAATTCCTTCGAGCATTTTATTGATGAAGGCGGCTGGAGACGAAGAGGTAACATGTATGCTGAGAATTTATCTGAGTGGTTAAAATATTTTTCAATAAATCAAATTTGTATAATTCAAAGCGAAAAATTTTTTTTGAACCCCTTGAAAGAATTGCATTCTATAAGTGAGTTTTTGGGTATAGATGACTTTATACCTGCCAACACACATAACGTAATACCTCATGGACAAAAAAATCATGACTATCCACCTATGCAGGAAAAAACTCGCAATCGATTGCTAAATTTGTTTTCATACCAACAATTTCATCTTAAGGAACTTACTGGTATCAATTTTAATTGGTTTTAAAGCTTTAAGTTCAATTTGTTAAAATCGTATGATGCCTTTTCGTTATGTATCATTACTCGTCTAAAAAAAATGGCGTATTTGTAATATGAACCCTTGGTTATTGGGATAATGCAGATGAATTTAAAAAAAATAGCATTGGGGCTAATGAGCAATCATTTTAGGGACAGAATTAAAATAAGCCGTCTTGATTTCAAAAAAAAGCCACCGATTTTGGTATTTCAGATGGGAAAGGTTGGATCAACTTCAATTTATCAAACACTTAGTTCTTTAAACCTTGATCGTCCTATTTATCACGTTCATTTTTTATCCGAACCTGGGATTCGCTCTGCTAAAATATGGCATCAACAACATGAAGGACTAATTCCATATGGCATTAAATATTTTGAATTGGTCGGCAAGAAGGTTAAGAAAAATTTATCCAAAACTCGGTGGACTATTATCTCAGGAGTCCGAGAACCGATTGCAAAAGAAATATCGATGTATTTTGAATTGGCAAATAAGGTTAATCATGGTCTAGTAAATCAAGAAAACAAATTAGATCCAGAAAAGATAAAAGAATATTTTCTCCATAGGTTTGATCAATTCGATCTTAATGAAAACAAAATGTTAACCACAAATTGGTTTGACCAGGAGCTAAATGGCGTTTTTGGAATTGATGTATTTCGTCATCCTTTTGACAAAGAAAAGGGCTATAGCATAATCAGAAATAAAAATGTAGACCTGTTGATATACCAATATGAGAAGCTTAATCAAATTTTTAATGAATCTTTAAATGAATTTTTGCCTTCTATTAAAGCGGTTGAATTAAAAAGATCGAATGTTGGAAGCGATAAGTGGTATCGTGAAACTTATAAAAAAGTAAGAGAAAGTATTGTAATACCGGATGAAATTCTCCAAAAAGCTTATTCTGTAAAATACGTGAAACATTTTTATACATCAGAAATGATTAAAGATTTTAAAGCACAATGGGGCAGTGTGCGGTAATTAATATGTTTTAATTTTCATTTTTAATATTTCGATCAAAAAAGTAGCTGTAGTAAATATGAATAATAAAGGTCAATCTGAAGATATCAAGTTTCTCCCATTACTGTCTATTATCACCGTGTGTCGTAACAGCGAAGCAACAATAAATCAAACATTTCGTTCGGTCTACAATCAGTCGTACAAAAATATTGAGTATATTGTTGTTGACGGACTTTCTTCCGATGGTACTCAGGATATCATTAGTGAATATCAAAGAAAATTTCAGTCTAAAGGTATCGGTTTTCAGTGGGTGAGCGAAAAAGACAAGGGGATTTACGATGCCATGAATAAGGGTATCGCAATGTCTAAGGGTGAAATTATTGGTATCCTTAACAGCGATGATTTTTATGAACCCGGAGCTCTCGAAAGGATTGCGTCAGTTGCTTTAGATCGCCCTCAATATGGCATTTTTTATGGCTTTTTAAGAGTCATAATGAATGATGGTCGAGAGCTACAAACATACAGATATAGATACGAAAACTACTTGTTAAACACCGAAACAAAGGTTCTGTCAGGTGCTCAGCATCCAACCTGTTTCGTTAGACGGAATGTATATGATCAGATAGGTGGTTTTGATTTACAATTTCCAATTGCTGCTGATTATGATTTTCTTCTCCGCGCCATGAAAACGGGTATTAAATTTTATGCTTTAAATAAGGTTTTGTGTAATTTTCGACTGGGCGGTATTAGTGATTGCATGAATGATTATGAAAGATTTAATCAGCGCTATGGTGTTCTCAAAAAAAATAATTTGCTTTCGGAAAGTGACGCGCAGAGGATGAAAAAATATGTGAAATATCAGAAGTATAAGGCGATTAAGCAAATATTGGCGAAAAAGCTTTTTCGAATATAGAAGGAGTCTGGTGTGGATCGTCCATACGTATCAATCATAATTCCCGTACTTAACACAAAGCCTTACCTTATTAAGTGCTTGGATAGTCTCCTTGGGCAGACGATTCAGAATATTGAAATTATTTGTGTAGATAACGGCTCTACTGACGGATCGCTTGAGTTGCTTCGTCGATATGAAAAGAACAATCAAAATATAATTGTAATTGAGCATCCTCCTATAGGCAGACTTGGTGGTGCCAGAAATGCAGGTATCGAAATAGCGAATGGCGAATTTATCGGTTTTGTCGATTCCGATGACTTTGTCTCCGAATCCATGTTTAATGAACTCTACTCTGCAGCTTGCGAAACCACGTCAGAGTTGGCGATATGCAACGTTACGATTTTTTTTCAAAAGGATAATCGAAGTATAACTGCACATCCCAAGCAATGGTTGCAGCGTGATAGTGGTTTCAATATTTTGGATCGACCGAAATTATTGCGTAACCTCACCTGTTGGAACAAACTATATTCGTCAAAACTTATTAGCCGATTGAATTTGCGTTTTCCTGAAGGTTCCTTTCATGAGGACCAGTTTTTTGTCACTAAAGCAATGATTTCTGCGCGAAAGATAGTAGCCCTGCCTGAGTCTCACTATTTTTACCGTAAGCAAAGAGAAGGTGCAATAAGTTTGTATCAGGATGATACCAGTTTGCATATTTTTACTGTAATGCGCACGCTTTCATCATCGTTAAAAGATTTACTTGTTCTAAATGAATATTCAGATCTTTTAAGTGAACTAAAATGCAGCAGATACTTACAACTTTTTCATTTGACTGGTCGTCGTTTTAAATATCAGTTTTTTACGAAGATGTCTGGCGAGCTTAGACAAATGAGTTTTTCTAAAGTACCCAAGTTACTGACTCCAAGTGAAATGCGTGAGATTTCAGTGATTAATAATACTAATTTTGCTTTCTATAGATACTTTCTGGCTATTAGAAAAATATACGGTTCACTCCGCAAAAAAGGATTCCGAAAAAACTGGACTCTCTGGATAAAAAAGATCAATGCTGGAGTTTTTTCATGAAAAACATATATGCAGTTGTTGTAACATATAACGGGGAAGTGGATATCAGTAATTGTCTTGAGTCAATTATACATTCAACCATCCCTGTCAATATTATTGTTGTCGATAACGCCTCCTCTGATAAAACCATTGATATCGTGAAGCGGGACTTTAGTGAAGTCAAATTAATATGTCTAAAAAGTAATCTTGGTTTTGGCAGGGCTAACAACATTGGTATCAAAGATGCCTATGATCAGGGGGCAAATCATGTTCTTTTGATTAACCAAGACGCCAGGGTCCATACGAATGTTATTGAGGGACTTGTAGACCAGCAACGATTAAATCCAGTGCTTGGCGTTTTGAGTCCTCTGCACTTGGATGGAACCGGTAACAAGGTAGACACGCTTTTTGCCGAACATTTTTCGAAATCGGCAAACATGAAAGAAGTCCTTAGTAACGCTTTTTTAGATGGATGTGTTCCGGATATCTATCCTGTTGAGTTCGTTAATGCGGCTATTTGGATGCTGTCGAGAGTTTGTATAGAAAAAGTAGGTTTATTTAACCCCGTATTTGAACATTACGGGGAAGATATGGAATACGCGGATCGTGTGAGGTACCATGGCTTCAAATTAGGTGTGGTAATGAGACTTATGGCATTTCATAACCGCAATCAGAATGGAACTGTTGCCACTCCATCCCGGTATTTATTACAGGAAAAGGCTTTAATTCGCTACAGGATGTCCAGAAAATCTCCAGGTACAATTTTTAATCTGTTTAGTGCATTTACTAGAATATTCTTTTCAAAATTTTCAACCCACGATTCGATTCAAATCAAATTAAAATTAAGCCTCTTGGCTTCACTGTTCCTAAGTATGCGGAATGTTCTTAGCAGAAAAGAAGTGGCCTATCGAGGCGTTCAGTGCTTCTTTGAAGATGTTGATAGAGATAGAAAGCAGTATCTATGTCTTGATTAAAAATTATAATTGACAATGGCAGGTACATGGCTTTGAAATATTTGGAATAGAAATACATTAAGTTAAAAGATTTCTTTGAGCTTTGTATAGGAATTTAATCGAATACAATATATTGTTGTTTTGGCTATATGACAGATAAATCCGATCATGATTTTTGTTTTTTTGAAAAAAGCGAAGCTGTATGAATAATAAATTAAATAGCAATAATTACCTGCCCTGCGATAAAAATTCGGTTACTGAACTATTTTCCGACCCTTCCTTGCCTTTGGTAGTGGTAGTTACAAAGACAAATTGGAATGAGCCACCGAGGATGCGGCATCAGGTTACACGGCAATTGTTACGCTTTTTCAATGTGCTGTATGTCCAGAAAAATCATAATAATAAATCAGACACTTTAAAGAAAATATCCAACAGACAGGTCATTTTTATCCCTGCCTTTGAAGGAACGTTTTTACCTAGGGCCTATGCGTGGTTGCCGGTTTATCAGAATGCTGTAAATAACAGGTATGTCAGCAAAATAGACAAGCTGGTCCGTTCTTTTGGTGCAAAAACAAATATCCTGATAAATTTTGAGTTTGATTTTTTTCAGGTGATGAACCTGGAGACCTTTGACTTAAAATTTTATATTTGTGTGGATGAATTCCCTAAAATGCAAGGAAGCAAAGCTAAAAAGTCGATTTTAAAAAGGATTATCCAGGAAAATCTTCTCCAACTCTATGAAAACAAAGTCGCCTCGTTATCAGATATTTGTCTGACATGTCACTATCCATTGCAGCGGAAATTAAAACGCGTTAATCGAAACGTAGAAATGTTCTTTCACGCGAATGATTTAAAAATCAAATATGGAAAAATATCCGAGAAAAAACTCATAAGAAATAGGCCGATCAATGTCGGTTTTATGGGTTATATTGATCGGCGATTAGACATTGCCATACTAAATGAAATTTTATGTCAACAAGATATGAAGCTTTTTTTGATTGGTCAGTTTCATAACATTAACAGGAATGTATTTGAATCAGATCTCAGCAGTCAACGATTAACAATAACAGGTAATCTTTATGGAGACGAACTGTATGATTATATGTCGCACTTGGATGTTCTAATAATGCCTTACATCCCAACAATTCCAGATGTCCAAGTTCTAACTACAAGCAGTAAACTTTTTCAATACATTGCTACTGGTAAGCCCATCGTAATTTCTGATTTGCCAAATTATATTAAAATGCCTGAAGGCATTTATTACAGGGCAAAAAAAACTTCCGATTTTATAAGAAAAATCCGGGATGCTTTTGATGAGGATAATGAAGAACTTATTAAGTTAAGGCTAAAAATTGCAACTGAGAACACATGGGAGAAAAGAGGCGATCAGTTATATACTATCATATCAGATGCCCTCCCTGTTTTAAAAGATTGATTCAGTAACACAATATTATGCTTTATTCCTTTCTGAAAAAAATATATCTGGATTATTTGCGGATAAGAGATTTTATAAATAAGGTATATGTAAAGAACGTTTTCTATCTGATGCGGGTGCGGGTAAGATCCTTCAAGACATTCGGAAGACCAATCGTTCGAGTAAGTAGTGGCGGTAAATTCGAGATCGGTGAAAATTTTACAATTAACAACGGATTCGTAGCAAATCTGATAGGACGGCAGCAACCGTGTTTTTTTATTGTCGGACCGGAGGGTCAATTAGAGATTGGCAATAATGTGGGGATCAGTTCGTCGGCTATCGTTTGCAGGGAAAAAATTGTAATTGAAGATCATGTTCTAATTGGAGGTAATACAGCTATTTATGATACGGATTTTCATCCTGTGAATTTCATGGATCGGTTGAGATCTCCTGATAAATATAGCCCGTTGATTAAAAATAATCCCGTTTTCATTAAAGAGCATGCTTTTATTGGGGCCCATACTACCATTTTAAAGGGGGTGACAATTGGCGAAAGATCTGTAATCGGTGCGGGTTCGGTTGTAACAAAAAATGTGCCCCCTGATGAAATATGGGCTGGTAACCCTGCCAGATTTATTAAGAAAAATACGACCAAGCCTGTTGAATAATCACTCATGATTTATGTTTGATACGTTAGAGCTCAAAGCTTTGGCAAAAATCACCTTGACGGTTTTTTTATTTGTGATTTTTACCAAGGTTTTTTTTACCGTTTTCAATATGTTAAACGAGAGAAAATTTACCAGGGAAATTCACTTCAAACATTCACCTGAAAAGGTATCAAAATATAAAGATAAAAAGACTGAGATTCTGATTATTGGCGATAGTTGGGCTGCTGATAAACGCCTTGAAAAATATTTGGTAAGCGCTTTATCCCAAGTTGGAATTGAAAATTCGATAAAATCAATTGGGTTACCCGGCGCAAAAACGAAAGCAATATATGAGTGCTTGGTCAATAGTGGATTTTATGAAAATATTTCAGATACACATCCTGATTTTTGTGTCATCCTGGCAGGTGTGAATGATGTGTGTCAGCACATTGGGCCTGACTATTATGCCTACCATATGACCCTCATTGTTAAAGGGTTGGTTAAGGCTAACATCGAACCATTACCTCTTTTACTCCCTCAAATTGAACCCAGGATTAATTTCAAAAAATCTTCCATTTTGAAAAGATCCCGATTAAAGATTTATTCTCTATTGTTTGAAGATCAAAAAGACGACGGAATCCTTCAATATCGGAATGCGTTGTTCGAGCAATTAGAAGCTATCAAAATGGGCAGAGATATCCACTTTTTGAATTTGGATAAAAACTTCAACGAGGATAAGTCTAATTCGCTCAAGGAAGACGGGATCCACCTGTCAACAATTGGGTATCAGAAATTAACCCAGTCAATTGTAAAACATATTAATGAAAAAAAATAGTTTTCTCATTCCGTTGTTGCTCCCGTGTATCATTTTGTCTCCGTCTTTTATACTTCTTCCCGGGCTTCCGGCCTTTCGATTAGAAGACTTTATTATTCTGTTATTGATTGTTAAGTTGTTCCTGACTCGGTCAACATACGTTTTTCGAGTGAAAGACAAGAATACCAAGCTGTTCTTCTTTATGTTGTATATGTCCATAATATCGATAACGCTTCCATCATTGGTCTACGACACTGAAATCATTTTTAGCGATATAATGATTTTACCAATGCTGATACGATATCTGTTAATATATCTTATCGTGAGATCCATTCAAAATCCGGAAACACTGAAAAATTGCCTCATTATGTTTATTGCGGCAAGCGCTATATCAATCACGATAGGAATCTTCCAGCATTACAATATGTTTAGTATCAATACATGGCTGTCACCATATTACATTGATCGAGAAATGACATTGCAATCTCTTATCCGAGGGTATTATAAATCACGGATTGGTGGAACGCATGGTGATCCAAGACGATTCGCCTATATGATTGTGGTAATTGTTGGATTGTATTCTGCAACAATTTTGAGTTTGAAATCGATAAAAATAAAGTCGATGATATTACCTCTGCTGTTTTCGGCAATTTTGGCGCTCATATTTACCTTATCCAGAAGTGGCATTGTCGCCTTAGTTGGTGGTATGCTGGTTGTGTTTTCGGCTCTTTACCGGTCATCATTGAATAAAAATAAAATAATTCGATATTCTTTTTTTCTAATGCTTTTTATCGTATTCGTGTTGTTCTTTCAGAGTACAGAGGGGTTTGAGGAACGCGTTATGCAGTCTGATACCATCTCGTATAAAATGTCATATCATGCGCGAATTCGAGATTTTTTCAGGCCCTTTAATGATGCCTTTGAAAACCCCTTGATCTTTTTGGTAGGCCGTGGCCCTTCCAAAGCAGTCTTGAGAACAAGCGCTCACAGCGACTGGGGTTGGATGTTTCATAGATTTGGACTGCCAGGGTTAATGTTTTATGTCTTATTAATAAGTAATGGGTTGATTGCCGGGGTCAAACTGGTTGACAAGGCAACCTCAGGAGTTTCACAAATATTTATTATTACCGCTTTATTTAACATCGTTGTGTGGGCCTTTTATGCTAATGCTGAAGACATTTTTAAAGATGCTCAAGTCATGGCAATTAATATGTTTTCACTTGGTATTTTAGGAAACCGGTATTTATTCCTTTTAAAAACTCCTCAACAATTGCCTGTCAAATCTTCAAAGTACTCGTCTGATGGCGCCCTTCCACAATTTAGTCCGTACCGCAATTAATAAAATTATGAAAAAAAGTAACTCTATTCCTTTCAGTATCGTCACGGTTTGCCTGAACCCAGGTCGCGATCTGGAAAAGACAGTTTCTTCAGTCTTTGAACAAAAATTTCAAAATTTTGAGTTAGTAATCAAAGACGGTTGTTCAACTGATGGCACTCAGGAGAAACATTGGGCAGATAACCGTGTCCGTTTTTTCTCGTATCCGGATGAAGGCATCTTTGATGCCATGAATCAGGCGCTTGAACTGTGTAGAGGAAATTATGTGATTTTTATGAATGCCGGTGATTATTTTGCAGATTCCGAGGTTCTAAAATCCTTTGCTGATGCGACTGAAAATTTTCCGGGCGTCGAATTTTTCTATGGTGACGTTTTCAAACATCAAGGGCGCGCAAAAATAAATATCTACCCCGATCATTTAAGTCGTTTTTTTCTCTTTACCCGAATGATTTGCCATCAGTGCTGGTGTGTTAAACGCTCAGTATATCTTTCCTATGGTGGATTCGAGACTAAATTTCCTATAGGCGGTGATTTGCGTTTGTTTATTAAAATGATTGCGGGAGACCGGCTGAAATACAAGCATGTGCGGCGACTGGTAGCCTGCTATGAGGGGGGTGGTCAGTCATCTGATCCTACCTTATTAAATAATAGTAAGCCTTGGGAGAATGAGATCAGACAAGAATTTTTTTCTGCATTTGAATACAGAGTATATTCATTACTCTGGCAAATGTGGACCACGGTCAAACCTGTTCTATACGATCACTGTTTGTCGTGGTTGTGGCGACTCATACAAACTCGGAGAAATCGAAATAATATAATATACAGGAACTCTTGACCCGGGCATTATTATTGCCTACGCTTTGCCAATCCTGCCAATCCTGCCAGTCCAAGGAAAGATATTAATGGGCAACCCCAGAGTAGTATTTCTATGCGCGAATGAACCGGTTCCAACAATTACAAGAAAATTGGATTTGTTGGACAACAGCGAAAAATTTGATGCTTTTCTGGTTTACTGGCATCGACTTAATTCACTGATAACAATGCCGATCAATACAGATATCTCACAAAGAAAAATTCATGTTGTCAATTTGCCTGAGCCCAGGGGAAATTTATTAAGGCAACTTTTTCTGTATATTTTATTTTTTTTAAAAGCCAATCAGACTATACGCAGATTAAAGCCCTCGGTTATCCACGCAAACGATATGGATATGCTGTTTGTTGCGCTTTTGATCCAACTTACCGGTTGCAGATGCAAATTGGTGTTGGATTTAGAGAATACGAGGGAAATTTTCATTCGAAATCCATTCAAAGTCATTTTCCAGTGGGCAATTAAAAGAACATCACAAATTTTCATTACGTCTCCTGGATACTTGGACAATTATCTTAAAAAGATTGACCCGAACGCAGACCACAAGGTGCTTTACGTGCCAAACGCGCCACGAAATATTGATTTTAAAGGCTTCATCAGGAAAAAAGATCCTGAATGCCTGCATGTTGGTTACTTCGGCTTTCTAAGAGGTGAGGAAACTATTGGCAAGTTAATCGATACTGCCAAAAAACTAAACCAAGAAGGTCTCAACGTTAAGATTATATTTGCCGGTGTCGGCGTTTGTAAACCGCTGGTAACAAAAATGGCGCAACAATATGATTTTATCGAATACAAGGGCCCATTTAATTATAAGGAAAATATTAAAAAACTGTATGGTAATGTCGATATCATTTTTTCGATGTATTACCTGGATCACAACAAGAGAATCCATATGAGTTGTCGGTACAGTGAGGCGATTGTGTGCAATTTGCCGATTATCGTACAAGATGGTTCATTCATGGCGGGATTAGTCAGACGGGATGAAAATGGATATGTCTTGAAATTGGGCGAATGGGATAACCTGTACAAATTACTGAAACACCTATATTTCAACAGGGAAGAACTCGAAAGAATCGGCCAAAATTGCGATAAAATCAAACCGGCTAATTTGTTTGATAATTATGAGAATAGTATATTGAGTGCATTTACAAGCATCGCCTACGGTAAAAGCTGTTGAATATAGCGATATGCTTTCACACCTGCGAATGTGAACCACTTCCTTCCGATATTCATGAAGTTTGAAAAAAAATACTTACCTGCCTTTTTTCTCTTAATTCTTATTTTTTCTGTTGTTAAAAAAGGCTGGTCAGAATCAAGCGTAAGGATCGTTGAAGATAACAAATCATCTGCTATTATCATTGTCCCGACAGAAGCCTCCCCTCAACTAGATCGGAAGAGCACACGTCTGAACTCCAGTCACGGCTACA
>ENA-ORCT01001144-ORCT01001144.1-marine-metagenome-genome-assembly--contig:-NODE-1144-length-10768-cov-3.736507_pt1 | contig 10768 bp, 10 predicted proteins | sample MGYA00248632_ERZ508511 | MGnify/ENA primary metagenome ERZ508511 (study PRJEB26182, sample SAMN06268839) | marine metagenome | isolation source: Tt an P1-techrep anaerobic enrichment on pine from... | reverse complement strand
CCGCAGAACCACATGTGTTGGCACCGCGTGGCCCCCGAACTGGCCAAGCATTTCCGTGTCATCGTGCCCGACCTGCGCGGCTATGGCGACAGCGATTGTCCGCCCGACGATGCCGAGCACACCGCCTATTCCAAGCGCGAGATGGCCCGCGACATTGTTGGGCTGATGGACGCGCTGGGGATCGAGCGCGCCGCCATCCTCGGCCATGACCGCGGCGCGCGGGTGACCTACCGGCTGGCGCTGGACCACCCCGAACGCGTCCGCCGGATCGGGATCATCGAGGTCGTGCCCACCGGCGATTTCTGGGCCTCCTGGAATGCCGAGTTGGCGCTGGCCTCCTATCACTGGACCTTCCTCGCCCAGCCGGCGCCGATGCCGGAAACCCTGATCAGCGCCGACCCGGTGGGCTATATCGACCACACTCTGCGGAGCTGGACCCTCGAGAAATCGCTGGAGGTTTTCGCCGCCGACGCGCTGGAGGCCTATCGGGCACAGGCGCGCGACCCGGCCCGCATCCACGCGATGTGCGCCGACTACCGTGCCGGCGCCAGCACCGACCGGCAGATCGACGACGCCGACCGCGCCGCCGGCCGCACCCTGCCCTGCCCAATGAAGTTCCTCTGGGGAGAGACCGGCTTTCCAGCCCGCACTGGCCGTCCGGCCGCGCTCTGGGCGCATTGGGCGACCGAGATGGAGGACATGTCCTGCGTCAGCGGCCATTTCGCGATGGAGGAAAACCCGAGGGCCGTTCTGGAGTGCTTCCTGCCCTGGTTCCAGACCGGCTGAGGCGGCGCCGGGCACCCCCGTGGCAACACGGATTTCATCCGGTCTCGCGGATACCAGGCGTTAACCATTTGCCTTGAATTTCCTGTGCCTCGCTGCTCTTCGCGGTAAGTTGGCACCAACCGCATAAAGTGTCCTGTACGCCTATCTCGGCCGACAGGCTCGCGAGGGTGGCGTTATGTTTGGCTTGGCTGGTTTTCTTGGGCTGTTGGTGTTTGGCGCTTCCGTCGACGTCAGTGATATGTTCGGGGAGCGCCTCGCCGCCGAAGACCAGGGCGATGACGATCATCCCCATGACCAGGCACCCCATGACAATGGCTTTCTCGATCTGTTCGGCGCACCCGGGGGGGCGAGCGGAACACCGGATGCGCCGCAGCAGGTCGGATGGCAGGGCCTGGCCGACAGCGCGCTGACCGGCGACCCGCAGGACAATCCGTCAGGCATCGGTTCGAATGTTACGCAACACGCGGCCGACGCCGGCACCGCCGGAAATGGAAGCGACAACATCATCTATTTCGCTGGTGAAGGCGACGACGATCTGAATGGCGACATGGGTCAGGACACCTTGGCCGGCGAAGGCGGCGACGACGAGTTGCTGGGCCGTTCCGGCGACGACTCGCTTCGGGGCGGCGGCGGCAACGACTGGCTGATTGCGGGTGGAGGCGACGACAGCTTGGATGGCGGCAGCGGCGATGACAGCCTGATGGGCGGCAGCGGCGATGACATGGTCATCGGCGGAACCGGCTCGGACATCGTGAATGGCAGCGATGGCGATGACCGTCTGTACGGCGTTTCCAGTGCGGATCATGCCGGCAAGATCGTGGATGACGCGGCCCAGGACTTCCTGAATGGCAGTACTGGCGACGATCACCTGATGATCGGGGCCGGCGACAATGCCCATGGCGGCTCCGGCGCCGACCGCTTCACGTTGGGTGACTGGATGGAAGGCGCCGGACCGGCCGTGATCGAGGATTTCGATGCGGGCGAGGACGAGCTGGTGGTGGTCTACGACGACAGCGCCCACCCCGCCCCCAGCCTTGGACTGGAAGCGGACCCCGACAACGCCGGCAACATGATCCTGACACTCGATGGCATGGCCCTGGCGGAACTGCACCAGCCCGCGGGGCTGGATCTGGGCCAGGTCGCGCTCGTGCCGGCCAGCGGGATAACCCTGCCGGCAGCCGCCGCGACCTGAACGATGGGCTTGGCCCGACAGTGGCAAACCCCTAGGGTCGGGCAGGACACACATGCCGGACCCGAGTTGCACCATGCCCGACCGCCCCGAAGATGCGAACGATCTGGTCAAGGAACTGCATGCCCTGCGGGCCGAGCTTGCCCGGCTTAACCAGCATCGCTTCATCCGCATTCAGAACTCCACTTGGCGGATGATGAACCAGTCCTTCCTGCGTGGGCTGGCCATGGGACTGGGAACGGTGGTCGGGGCGACGGTGCTGGTCTCGTTCATCCTCTATTTCCTGTCCCAGATCGACTTCATCCCGATCGTCGGTGAATGGGCGAAGCAGATCGCGGCAGAAATCCGGGCCGGGCAGTAGCCCCTTTTCTTTACCGCCGAAATCAACTATACGCGCGCATCCGTTGGCTTTTGCCGGCGGTACATCCTCCAAGGGCCCTGCTGGACGACATCCCGGCTCGTGCCATAACTTTTTCAGACAAGGAGACCCCGATGTCGATCACTGCTGAAGAAAAGGCGCGCGTCGTCAAGGAATTCGCAACCAAGGAAGGCGACACCGGTTCGCCGGAAGTGCAGGTTGCCATCCTGACCTCGCGCATCAACACGCTGACCGAGCATTTCAAGACCCACAAGAAGGACAACCATTCCCGCCGTGGGCTGCTGAAGCTGGTGGCGCAGCGCCGCAAGCTGCTGGACTACCTCAAGGGCAAGGAAGAGGCGCGTTACACCGACCTCATCCAGCGCCTGGGTATCCGCCGCTAAGAATAAAGGCCGCGCCTCCCTCTGGGGGGCGCGTTCTTTTTTGGCTATCCTGCCGCAAGGCAGCACTGGCCAGACGTCCGCGACCCTCCCCACCGGGCCTTATGGGGCGGGCAGGCTGGACCAAGATCAAGGCCACGGGGCATGCGGCCCCGTACGCAATCGGGGAAGCGGGAGGGTCCCGCCCCCAAGTTAGGAAACGAGATGTTTAACGTTACGACGAAATCGATGCAGTGGGGGGAAGAGACCCTCACCCTGGAAACGGGCAAGGTGGCCCGTCAGGCCGATGGCTCCGTTATCGCCACGCTGGGCGAGACCTCGGTCATGGCCAACGTGACCTTCGCCAAGGAACCGAAGCCCGGGCAGGACTTCTTCCCGCTGACGGTCCACTACCAAGAGAAATACTACGCCGCCGGCAAGGTCCCGGGCGGCTTCTTCAAGCGCGAGGCGCGGCCCACGGAAAAGGAAACCCTGACCGCGCGCCTGATCGACCGTCCGATCCGCCCGCTCTTCGTCCCCGGCTTCAAGAACGAAGTGCTGGTGATGTGCACCGTGCTCAGCCACGACCTGGTCAACGACCCCGACATCGTGGCGATGATCGCCGCCTCGGCCGCGCTGACCATTTCCGGCGCCCCCTTCATGGGCCCGATCGCGGGTGCGCGCGTGGGCTTCGTCGATGGCGAGTACGTCCTGAACCCGGCCTGCGACGACATGCACAAGCTGCGTGAAAACCCCGAGCAGCGCCTCGACCTGGTCGTCGCCGGCACCAAGGACGCCGTGATGATGGTCGAATCGGAAGCCTACGAGCTGTCCGAGGACGAAATGCTGGGCGCGGTGACCTTCGCGCATGAGCAGATCCAGCCGGTGATCGACCTGATCATCTCGCTGGCCGAGGAAGCGGCGAAAGAGCCCTTCGACTTCACCCCGCCGGACTATTCCGATCTCTTCGCCGCGGTGAAGGCCGCCGGCGAGGACAAGGTCCGCGCCGCCTACGCGATCACCGACAAGCAGGAGCGCGTGGCCGCCGTGGCCGCCGCCAAGGAGGCGATCATCGCCGCCCTCACCGAAGAGCAGCAGGAAGACCCGAACCTCGGCTCCGCGCTGAAGAAGCTCGAGTCGGCCGTTCTGCGCGGCGACGTGGTGAAGAACGGCAAGCGGATCGACGGGCGCTCGCTCGACACCGTCCGCCCGATCGAGGCGCAGGTCGGCCTGCTGCCCCGCACCCACGGTTCGGCCCTGTTCACCCGCGGCGAGACCCAGGGCCTGGTCGTGACCACGCTGGGCACCGGCGATGACGAGCAGATGATCGACGCGCTGACCGGCACCTACAAGTCGAACTTCCTGCTGCACTACAACTTCCCGCCCTACTCGGTCGGTGAAGTGGGCCGCGTGGGCAGCCCCGGCCGCCGCGAGATCGGCCACGGCAAGCTGGCCTGGCGCGCGCTGCAGGCGGTTCTGCCGCCGGCGACCGACTTCCCCTACACCATCCGCGTGGTGTCGGAGATCACCGAATCGAACGGCTCGTCCTCGATGGCGTCTGTCTGCGGCGGCTCGCTGTCGATGATGGATGCGGGCGTGCCGCTGAAGGCGCCGGTGGCCGGTGTGGCCATGGGCCTGATCCTGGAAGACGACGGCAGCTACGCCGTTCTGACCGACATCCTGGGCGACGAGGATCACCTCGGCGACATGGACTTCAAGGTCGCGGGCACCGAAAACGGCATCACCTCGCTGCAGATGGACATCAAGGTCGCGGGCATCACGCCCGAGATCATGAAGAAGGCCCTGGCCCAGGCCAAGGAAGGCCGGATGCACATCCTGGGCGAGATGGGCAAGGCCCTGAGCCAAGGCCGCACCGAATTCTCGGCCCACGCCCCGCGCATCGAGACCATGACCGTGCCCACCGACAAGATCCGCGAAGTGATCGGCTCGGGCGGCAAGGTGATCCGCGAGATCGTCGAAACCTCGGGCGCCAAGGTCGACATCAACGATGACGGCGTGATTAAGATCGCCTCGTCCGATGCCGAAGCCATCAAGAAGGCGCACGACATGATCTACTCGATCGTGGCCGAGCCCGAGGAAGGCAAGGTCTACCGCGGCAAGGTCGTGAAGATCGTCGATTTCGGCGCCTTCGTGAACTTCTTCGGCAAGCGCGACGGCCTGGTCCATGTCAGCCAGATCGAGCAGCGCCGGCTGAACCACCCCTCGGACGTCCTGAAGGAAGGCCAGGAAGTGTGGGTCAAGCTGCTGGGCTTCGACGATCGCGGCAAGGTCCGCCTGTCGATGAAGGTCGTCGACCAGGAGACCGGCGAAGAGATCAAGAAGGAGGACGAGGAGTAATCCTCGCCTGACCTGCGAAGACAAGAGGCCCCGGCGATCGCGCCGGGGCCTTTTTCGTTGCGCCGAGTCGCCTGAACGCGAATCCGGGCTATCCTTCCTGTCGGGAGACCAGAACCTCAGGGAGAGCCACCATGCAACGCAAGAAGGCCAGCGATTTCGACCCCCGCCTCCTGGAACTCTATGACGGCTATGTTCATGGCAAGATGAGCAAGCGCGAGTTCCTGTCCGGCGCCAGCCGCTATGCCGCCGCGGGCGTGACCGCCGCGGCGCTGGTGGAAAGCCTGCAGCCGGACTACGCGCTCGCGCAGCAGGTGGCGCCGGACGACCCGGCGATCGAGACCATGATCGCCGAATATGACAGCCCCAGGGGCCACGGCCGCATCAAGGGCCTGATGGCCAGACCCGCCGGCGCCGAGGGCAAGCTGCCCGCCGTGCTGGTGGTTCACGAGAACCGGGGCCTGAACCCCTATATCGAGGACGTGGTGCGCCGTCTGGCCAAGGCCGGCTACCTCGCCTTCGGCCCCGACGGGCTGACGCCGCTGGGCGGCTACCCGGGCAATGACGATGACGGGCGGGCGATGCAGAAAGAGCTCGACCCCGCCAAGCTCATGGAAGATTTCTTTTCCGGTTTCGAGTTCCTGGCGGCGCATGAAGGCTCCACCGGCAAGGTGGGCGCGGTGGGCTTCTGCTATGGCGGGGGCGTGTGCAACGCCTTGGCGGTGGCCTATCCGAACCTGGCCGCCTCGGTGCCCTTCTACGGCCGTCAGCCCGCGGCCGAGGACGTGCCGGCCATTCAGGCGCCGCTCATGCTGCACTATGCCGAGCTCGACGAGCGGATCAACGCCGGCTGGCCCGCCTACGAGGCCGCGCTGAAGGCCAACGGCAAGACCTACGAGGCCCATATCTACCCCGGCGTGAACCACGGCTTCCACAACGACACCACCCCCCGCTACGACGAGGAGGCCGCAACGCTGGCCTGGGAGCGCACCCTGGCGCATTTCGAGAAATACCTGCGGTGACACAGAAAAAGGCCCCGGAAGATCCGGGGCCTCTGCAGGGGTGCCGCTGAGGCTTATGCCGCCGGCTGCTTGGTGGTGCGCAGGTAGGGGAAGACCTCGTTCACCTCGCCGAACCTCTCTTTCGCCTCGTCGGTCGACAGCGACAGGGCCACGATCACGTCGTCGCCGGGGCGCCAGTTGGCGGGGGTGGCGATCGGGGTGCCGGCGGCGGCTTGGATGGCGTCCAGCGCGCGCAGGATCTCGTCGAAATTGCGGCCCACCGACATCGGGTAGATCAGCATCAGCTCGATCTTCTTCTGCGGGTTGATGATGAAGGTGGTGCGCACGGTCGCGGTGTCGGCTGCGGTGCGGCCGTCGGGCAGCACGGCCTCGGCCGGCAGCATGTCATAGAGCTTGGCGACCTTCAGATCCGGGTCCGCGACGATCGGGAAGGTCATCGGGTTGCCGCCGAATTTCTCGACATCGGCTTTCCATTTCAGGTGCTCCTCGACACTGTCAACCGAGATGCCGATCAGCTTGGTGTTGCGCTTGGCGAATGCGTCAACCAGCGACGCGGCGGCGGCGAATTCGGTGGTGCAGACGGGGGTGAAGTCCTTGGGGTGCGAGAACAGGATGGCATAGCTGTCGCCGATCCAGTCGTGGAAATCGATCTTGCCCTCGGTGGTCTCGGCGGTGAAATTCGGCGCGATGTCGTTGATGCGCAGGGCCATGTGTGAGTGTCCTTTCATGGGTATCCAAATCAACCGTCACCCGCTTAGATTTTTTCCGGGTCGAAATCCACCACTCTGCGGTTGCCCCTGGCGTCGCAGGGTGACAGTCTGTCGCAAATTCAGGAGGTTCGGCCATGATCGAGAAGCGCCAGTTCTACATCAACGGAGCCTGGGTGGACCCGGCATCGCCCCATGATTTCGACGTCATCAACCCCGCCACCGAAGAGCCCTGCGCAGTGATTTCGCTGGGCGGGCAGGCCGATACCGATGCCGCCGTTTCCGCCGCCCGCGCGGCCTTCGCCGACTTCGCCTATACCGAAAAGGCCGAGCGGCTGGCGCTGCTCGAGAAGATCCTCGAAATCTACGACCGCCGCGCCGACGACATGGCCGAGGCGATCAGCCTGGAGATGGGCGCGCCCATCGACCTGGCGCGGACCTCGCAGGTGGGCGCGGGCAGCTGGCACATCAAGAACTTCATCACCGCTCTGAAGGGGTTCGAGTTCGAACGCCCCCTGGGCGACCACGCCCCCAACGACCGGATCATCTATGAGCCGGTGGGCGTGGTGGGCATGATCACGCCCTGGAACTGGCCGATGAACCAGGTCACGCTGAAGGTGATCCCGGCGCTGGCCACGGGCTGCACCATGGTGCTGAAGCCGTCCGAAATCGCGCCGCTGTCCTCGCTTCTCTTCGCCGAGATCCTGGACGAGGCCGGGGTGCCCGCGGGCGTGTTCAACCTCGTCAACGGCGACGGCCCCGGCGTGGGCAGCCAGCTGACCAGCCACAAGGATGTGGACATGATCAGCTTCACCGGCTCCACCCGCGCGGGCATCGCCATCTCCAAGAACGCCGCCGATACGCTGAAGCCCGTGCATCTGGAACTGGGCGGCAAGGGCGCCAACATCGTCTTTGCCGATGCCGATGAAAAGGCGGTGAAGCGCGGCGTGCTGCATTGCTTCCAGAACTCGGGCCAGTCCTGCAACGCGCCCACCCGCATGCTGGTGCAGCGCGAGGTCTATGACCAGGCGGTGGAGACCGCGCGCGCCACGGCCGAGGCGCAGGCCGTGGGCCTGCCCAGCGAGAAGGGCCGGCATATCGGCCCCGTAGTCTCGGAGATTCAGTTCGAAAAGATCCAGGGGCTCATCCAGAAGGGCATCGACGAGGGCGCGCGGCTGGTTGCGGGCGGGCTTGGCCGGCCGGAGGGCTTCAACCGCGGCTATTTCGTGCGCCCCACGGTCTTTGCCGATGTGTCGAACGACATGACCATCGCGCGCGAGGAGATCTTCGGCCCGGTTCTGTCGATCATCCCCTTCGAGGACGAGGCCGAGGCGCTGCGCATCGCCAATGACACCGAGTATGGCCTGACCAACTACGTCCAGAGCCAGGACGCCGAGCGCTGCAACCGGCTGGCGCGGCGCCTGCGCTCGGGCATGGTGGAGATGAACGGCAAGAGCCGCAGCGCGGGCAGCCCCTTCGGCGGGATGAAGAAATCCGGCAACGGGCGCGAAGGCGGCGTCTGGGGGCTGGAGGATTTCTGCGAGGTCAAGGCCGTGGGCGGCTGGACCCCCGAGTAAGGGAACAGCGGCCGCCTTTGGGCGGCCGTTTTCCTAGAAGGGGCATTTCGCGGAAAAGCTCATCCCCACCCCGCCATCAGGGTGGCGCAGCCGCAGGCTTTCGGCGTGCAGCATCAGGCGGGGCGCATTCAGGGCCTCGCCTTCCGCGTAGAAGGGGTCGCCCAGGATGGGGTGGCCGATCTCGCGCATATGCACGCGGAGCTGGTGGCTGCGCCCGGTCTTGGGGAACAGGCGGACGCGGGTGGCGCTCTCCTCGTATCTCCCCCCCCGCCAGTCGGTGAGCGCGGGCTTGCCCGCATCGAAATCGACCTTCTGGCGGGGGCGGTTGGGCCAGTCCACGATCAGCGGCAGGTCGACGGTGCCGGTCTTTTCCTCGACGCGGCCCCAGACGCGGGCGACATAGGTCTTTTTCACCTGCCGTTTCTCGAACTGCAGGCCAAGGTGGCGCTGCGCGTGGGAGGTGAGGGCAAAGACCATGACGCCCGAGGTGTCCCGGTCCAGCCGGTGCACCAGCAGCGCCTCGGGGAAGGCCGCCTGCACGCGCGAGAGCAGGCAATCGGCCAGGTGTTCGCCACGCCCCGGCACGGACAGAAGCCCCGAGGGCTTGTCCACGATCAGGATCTCGTGGTCCTGGTGCAGAATCGACAGCGGCGTGTCGGGCGGGGAATAGGTATCGCTCATCCCGGGGCGCCTAGCGGCTTTGGCCCCGGACGGCAAGGGTTCAGCCGAGCAGGGCCCCGAAGACCCGGCGCAGAATCGCCGACAGGCCCGCGGCATCGGCCTCGGTAAAGGCGTCGGGCCGGTCGCTGTCGATGTCGAGCACGGCGATGAGGCCCCCGGCCCCGTTCCAGACCGGCAGCACGATCTCGGAGCGGGTCGAGGAGGCGCAGGCGATATGGCCGGGGAAGGCATCCACATCTGCAACCAGCTGGATCTCGCCGGTGCGGGCCGCAGCGCCGCAGACTCCGCGGGAAAAGGGGATGACCAGGCAGCCATGCCCGCCCTGGTAGGGGCCGATCTTGAGGGTTTCATTGCCCACGTTTCGGTAAAAGCCGGTCCAGTCGAACCGGTCGTCGGCGTGATGGATCTCGCAGGCCAGGGTGGCCATCAGCGCGACCTCGTCGGTTTCGCCTTCCGTCAGCGCGGCGATGGTCTTGGAGAGCTGGTCGTAATCTGCCCGCATGTCGGTGCCCCTTGGAGAGGGGAGGACCGGGGGCTGTCTGCCCCCGGACCCCCGAGGATATTTTCCAACAGAAGAAGGGGGCGCGCTCAGCGCTTCTGGATATAGGTCTGGTAGAGCCAGATCAGCAGGGCCGCGCCGAGGATCGCGCCGATGAAGCCGGCGGCCATGCCGGTGAGCAGCAGCAGGAAGCGCAGGATCAGCCCGCCGATCAGGGCACCGGCGATCCCGATGACGACAGTGGTGATGACATCGGTCTCCACATCCATCAGCCGCGTGGCCAGAAAGCCCGCGGCGGCGCCCACGATGATGAGATAGAGCACATGCATGGCCCGACTATGCCCGCAGCGGCGCGGTTTTGGAAGGCTTTCAGTCGAGGCGCTCGGGGCGGCCGTGAAGGCCGCGCAGGAAATCCTCTGCCGGCATGGGGCGCTTGCCCTGGCGTTGTGCCTCGATGATTTCGATGGCGCCGTCGCCACAGGCGATGGTCAGGTCCCGAAGCACCTGGCCGGGGTCGCCCTCGCCTTCGGCCAGGCGGCAGCGCAGCAGCTTGATGCGCTCGCCCGCCAGTTCGCACCAGGCGCCCGGGAAGGGCGACAGGCCGCGGATCTGGCGGTCGATCTCCGCCGCCGGGCGGGTCCAGTCAATGCGGGCCTCGGCCTTGTCGATCTTGGCGGCGTAGGTGCCGCCCTCTTCCGGCTGCGGCCGCGGTGCGAGCCCATCGAGGCCGTCAAGCGCGCGGCAGATCAGGCCAGCGCCCAGTTGCGAGAGGCGATCGTGCAGATCGCCGGTGGTTTCCTCCACCCCGATCGGGGTGGCCTCGCGCAGCAGCACGGGACCGGTGTCGAGGCCCGCCTCCATCTGCATGATGCAGACCCCGGTTTCGGCATCGCCGGCCATGATCGCGCGGTGGATGGGCGCCGCCCCCCGCCAGCGCGGCAGCAGCGAGGCGTGGATGTTCAGGCAGCCGTGTTCCGGGGCGTCCAGAACCGGCTGGGGCAGGATCAGCCCGTAGGCCACGACCACGGCCACCTCGGCGTTCAGGGCAGCGAAATCCGCCTGCGCCTGCGGGTCGCGCAGGCTGACGGGGTGACGGACGGGCAGGCCCAGCGCCTCGGCCCGTGCATGCACCGGCGTGGGGCGGGGTTTCTTGCCGCGGCCCGCGGGGCGGGGCGGCTGGCAGTAAACGCAGGCGATCTCCTGCCCGGCCGCGA
>ENA-ORCT01001143-ORCT01001143.1-marine-metagenome-genome-assembly--contig:-NODE-1143-length-10771-cov-4.079110_pt1 | contig 10771 bp, 6 predicted proteins | sample MGYA00248632_ERZ508511 | MGnify/ENA primary metagenome ERZ508511 (study PRJEB26182, sample SAMN06268839) | marine metagenome | isolation source: Tt an P1-techrep anaerobic enrichment on pine from sediment... | reverse complement strand
CGAAGGTGTAATTTGTCATTTGTAAATCGATATTTTTCCGTAGTTTTGCACCTGCATTTTGGAAACCAGATTATTATAATGGACGAGTTCAAATTAAATACCATACCAGAGGCAATTGATGCCATCAGAAAAGGTGATCTGATCATCGTGGTTGATGATGAAGACCGGGAAAACGAAGGCGACTTTATTGCTGCTGCAGAGCTAATTACCCCCGAAAAAGTAAACTTCATGGCGACACACGGCCGTGGTTTGATCTGTGTGCCCCTTACTGAAAGCCGCTGTGAAGAATTACAACTCGACCTGATGGTTGGTAAAAACACGTCCTCACATCAAACACCTTTCACGGTATCTGTCGATTTGATTGGGCATGGATGTACTACCGGCATTTCAGCCAGCGATCGTGCCAAGACAATCCAGGCACTGGCCAATGCAAATACCGACCCGGAAGAACTGGGACGGCCGGGACACATCTTTCCGCTGAAAGCCAAAGACCGCGGCGTATTGCGTCGCAGCGGACACACCGAAGCTGCTGTTGATTTAGCCCGTTTGGCCGGCCTCGAGCCAGCAGGTGTACTGGTTGAAATTATGAACGAAGATGGCACCATGGCCCGTCTTCCCGAGTTAATGGAAGTGGCCGAAAAATTCAACCTGAAAATCATTGCCATCAAAGACCTGATTGCTTACCTGCTGAAAACAGAAAGTTTGATTGACCAGGGAGAAGAGGTAAGCATGCCCACAAAATATGGCGATTTTCGTATTACTCCTTTCCGCCAAAAATCGAACGGCGCCGAGCATGTAGCCCTGATTAAGGGAAGCTGGGAAGAAGATGAAGAAATTTTGGTACGCATGCACTCTTCATGCATGACCGGTGATATTTTTGGTTCTTTCCGGTGCGAATGCGGCGACCAGCTTCACAAATCCATGGAAATGATTGAAAAGGCCGGTAAAGGAGTCATTGTTTACATGATGCAGGAAGGCCGCGGCATTGGACTGATGAATAAAATTGCCGCCTACAAGCTGCAGGACGAAGGATTGGACACCATCGAAGCCAACATTCACCTGGGCTTTCAGGCCGATGAGCGCGACTATGGCGTGGGTGCCCAAATTCTGAGAAACGTGGGTGTACACAAAATGAAACTGTTGACCAACAATCCGGTCAAGCGTGTGGGGATTGAAGGATACGGCTTGAAAGTAACCGAAATTATTCCGGTTGAAGTGGCGCCCAACGAGCACAACCAGCGATACCTCAAAACCAAGCGCGACCGCATGGGACACTTCCTCCAGCGGTTTAAATACGATTAGTTCAACAATGGGAATGTTTGATGATTTATTCCCGGACAGCTACGACAGCTCCGTGGAAGGCGAAGATTATTACCTGACTCCCCAAGGCTACCGTGTAATGACCGAAAGTTACCTGGTGAAGCGGGGCTACTGTTGTGCCAATGGATGCAGGCATTGCCCCTATCACCCCAAAGCGCAAAAGGGAAACCGGAAGCTACGCCCCGAAGTGGCTCAGAAATATCAGAAGTAAGGCTTCATCATTGGGTTCAAATCTAAAGCTTGAAACAAAGAAACTACCCGTGGTTGATAGACAAAATCACCACTTCAGTCCTAAACTGAACTTTTAACAGCATGGTGTGTTGATTTTTATCGAGTGCGGGAGCAGTAGCCTTTATCCGACCCGTGAAGGCCGGCGTCGTCCATCGCAATAAATAGGTGCCTTGAAGACCGGGATGTTCGGTTCTTTTTTTGAAACAGTTCCGTGCGAAAATCCCGGAAGGCCGTTCCAGGCGTAGTGAGATCAAACTTTAATTCACATAAAATGAAAACAAAAAATTTCATCCTGATGATTGGTGTGGTTGCCTTGATGGCAAGCTCATGTAAACCATTTTATCGTTGTGGACAGGCTAAGCCAGAAAAAGATTTTTTCGTATCGAGACGGGTAAACGTGCTTCTCGACGAGCGGGATAGCCTTTGCCAGACACTCGACCTGCGGGAGCGTGAAATTGTCTCGCTGAATTCGGACATCTCGGATTTGAACAGCCAAGTGGCCAGGCTAAATCAGACCATCGAAGATATCGAGCGTAAGTACGACAAGCTGGTTGGAGAAAATCTTTCGCAGTCGGAACAATACAGCAGGGCATTGCAGCAAAAATCGGATGAACTGCAAGAAAAGGAAAGGCTCATTGAGGAACGCGAGCGGGCATTGAACGAACTACAGCAGGTGATTGCGCGGCAGGATTCAATTACCAACCAGCTGAACAACACGCTGAGAAATGCTTTGCTGGGTTTTCAATCGGATGAGTTGTCGGTAGAAATTAAAAACGGAAAGGTTTATGTCTCCATGTCCGATAAACTCCTGTTTAAATCGGGAAGCGCCGCCATCGAATCCAAAGGAAAAGAAGCCATTACCCTGCTGGCCGACGTGCTGGACAAAAACCGCGACATTGATATTCTCGTTGAAGGGCACACCGACAGCATTCCGATACGCACATCGGTTTATCGCGACAACTGGGATTTGAGCGTGGCACGGGCGACCTCCATCGTGCGGATTTTGACCGATGAGCATAACATTGCGCCCACCCGCTTAACCGCGTCGGGCAAAGGAGAATATTCGCCCAAGGCATCGAACAGCACGCCCGAAGGGAGAGCCATCAATCGCCGAACCGAAATTATTCTTTCTCCAAAACTTGATGAAATCATGCAATTGCTGAACGCAAGCTAAAGCAAACAAAGTCAACCCCGGAAACGGGACGAATACACCAAACGCCGCACGGAAACCCCGTCCGTGCGGCACAATTTTGCTTCCGCCACACACAAATGTCCTTCCGCCGCACATCTTTCCTTTTTCGTGATACAAACTCTCATTTTCACGGAAAAGAGGATGGAAACCACAACAGCAGAATTTTCCCACCACCGCGCCATTCCCTTCGCGTGAGTTGAATCAAGATTTTCCAGCTATCGTTCAAAAACCCTTGTTTAGAATGAAAATAAATTAAGTTAATCGATGTATAAATTTTATCAAGTTTTGTAAATTGTGGAACGAAAAAAACAAGGTATAGCCGCGGTATATATACACAGACTGCCACCGCCAAGTATGGAAAAGACATAAAAAATGATAATTTGCTACATATAAAACAAAAACAACTAACGAAATGCGATCACACAAATAGCACATTTGGTTTTTTCAACCCACAACCAACATAATAAAAATCAAAAGAGCCATTTTTGGCTTTCGCTCACTAACCTTTAAATAAACATGGAAAGAATATTGGATTTTATAGCAAAAGAAACAGATGGGAAAAATTATAAATCTTATAAATACTGTTTTGAGGCTGTTGAAATTCCGAAATTAGTATACGAAGACAAAAAGGGAATACAGGTAAAAAACAAAGGAGAAACTGACCGAAGTCTAAATACAACGAAATCGGTAAAAGATCTTGCAGATAAAATTAGCCAATCTGGAAAACCACTTTTTAAATTTTTTCTGGACGGTTCCCGTAGAACTTATAAAGTTGACGACATTGCATATGGTAAAAGATTATATCCGGTTATTGCCGGACAAATTGGTGTAGCTGTTTGCGAAAGAATAGATGAACATTCTTTTAAAGCTGTAAACTTTAAAAATCCACTTGTAATTTCGTTACCAGAAAACGCAAATGCTCAAACCACGTTTGGAAATGACGAGCTGTTTTTTAATAATTTAATCCAAAAACTGAATAGTCAGGAAATTTTGAAAAAACAAAATTTAAAATTCAGTAAAATACTTCCATACCAAAACACTTTACTAACAGAAAACGACAAATACGAAGACAGAGGTGTTGCAAAAATTCAGGACGAAATGATTGCTTTAGAGCAAAAAGTTGTTTTTGAATTGGTTAAAGCCAGAAAGTTAAATGATGATTCATTTCTAATAAAAGACGGTTCACTGGAATACATGAAAAGTGGTGAATCAAAAGAATTATCGGAAATAAAGGCGAATTATGATTGTGTTGTTGGTGTTTCTAAAGCATTTAATCCAGAAGCACTTTCGAATGACGTTAAGGATATTTCGAGGAGAATTGCCGAGTTAAAACTATATCATCGAACACCGGCATTCATGTATCAAACAGAAAGAATTCCTGATGTAAAGTTTGCTGTTTGGTATTTGAGAATCAGAGAGACTTTAAGCCCATTTGACGGAGTATTAAAAATTGAAAAAATACTTGTGCGAGAAATTCAGGAGGATGAAGGACTGGACTCGGATGAAATTGATTTAATAAGCGCAAATATTATTAACGAAAGAAATCCGGTTTGTTACGGGAAAGATAATAGATGGGAAAAACATTTATATCCGGTTTACCTGACTGAGAGCTTCATAAAAAGCCAATACTTAAGTGACATTCATTTTATAAACCTATTCTAACATGACAAAAATAATCGGCAAAGTTGCAGCCACTGAAAAAAATCCAACAACAATAGATGAATTCTATTTTTGGACGAACAAACAAAGAATTTTAAATCCGTTTGATGTTGTGAAAGTTGAGCATATAGAAAACTCCATCTCTTACGGAATTGTTGAAGAAATTTCCCATATAACAGACTCGGCAAGTTACTTGAGCAATTTTATTTCCAGCGATTTTGGGGATGTTTCAACTCAACCGAACATGCACAGAATTGGGATGAACTTTGTAAAAGCCAAAGTTTTAGGAAACGACAAAAGTATTTACACACCTGTGCTTGACGGCAGCAAAGTTGGTTTAGCAAATCAAACCGAAGTTCTTCAGGCTTTGGGATTAAAAGATATTAAGAATCCTTTGATTTGTGGGTACATGGAGATGTACAGAGACGAGGACAAAATATCGTTGCCGGTTCATTTCAATTCTCAGTTTTTAATTGGTCCGGAAGGTGCGCACCTGAATATTTCGGGAATATCTGGGTTAGCTGCTAAAACATCATATACCATGTTTCTAATGAAAGCAATACAGGAACAATATCTTCAAAAATCTGATAGCAACGACTCTGTGGCTTTTGTTATGTTCAATGTTAAAGGTCGTGATTTATTGGCTATTGATGAACCAAACACTAATTTGAAGGAAGAAGAGAAAAAAAGATATACTGAAATGCTTGGATTAACCACTGAACCATTCCAAAATGTAAAATACCACTACCCGTATTCAGACCAATCTAAAGCTAAAACGTACAGCTATGGGCAATGTAATGATATTGAAACCCAGATTGATGTAAACAAAGCTTTTAAATACAAATATGTATTTGAAGATGACAAACTGAATTTAGACTTACTTTTTTCGAATATTGAAGATTCTACTGGAACAATGGAATCTATAATAAACTTCATCATCACCGAACAAGGTGGATTTGGCGAAGTTACCAGTTGGTCTCAATTTATTGCCAAAGTAGGTGAATTTACAAGACCTGGCAGAACAACCGGGGATAGAGAAATTTCAGTCATGAGTTGGAGGAAATTCAAACGAGTAATTACAAAAGCTTTAAATAATGCAATTTTCAGCCAAAGAGTCGTGCCAGAAAGCAATGAAGAAAGATTGAGGGATTCAATTGTAAATATTCAAAAAAATGAAGTTCATGTAGTTGATATTGCACGATTAGACCAAGATACACAAGCATTTGTTTTTGGAGATGTTATTAGAGCTATTTACGAACTTAAATTAGGACAGGAAGAAAGGGAAGAAAAGGAAATACCAAGCAAAATTGTAATTTTTATTGACGAACTAAATAAATATGCTTCCAATGATGTTCCTAAAAATTCGCCAATTCTAAAACAAATTTTGGATATTTCAGAAAGAGGTCGTTCGTTAGGTATTATTTTGTTTTCTGTGGAGCAGTTTAAAAGTGCCATTCACGACCGGGTAAAAGGTAATTGTGCATCACATGCTTTCGGACGAACAAACGCAATCGAAATTTCGAAGGCTGATTACAGATTTGTTCCGACCGTTTATAAAAACATGATGACAAGATTAGACCCTGGAGAATATATTATCGAACATCCGGTCTTTCGGTCTTTGTTAAATATTAAATTTCCAAAACCACTGTACAAACAATTCCCAAATGGATAAATCTAAAACTACAATAGGGAAAGACGTAATAGAATCTTTAACGTTAGGAATGTATGAAGATTCTCGTTTTATTTTTCGCGAATACATTCAGAATAGTGCTGACCAAATTGACAAAGCTGTCGAGGAAAAGCTTCTTGATAATTTACGGGATGGCATAATCGACATTGAAATAGATTGTTCAAATAAAACTGTTTCAATTTTTGACAATGCAACCGGTATAGAAACATCAAAAGTGCAACCTATTCTTAAAAATATTGCACAATCAACAAAGGATAGGACGAAAAATAAAGGATTTCGAGGAATTGGCAGACTTGGTGGTTTGGCTTACTGTGATAAACTAATTTTTGAAACAAGTTTTAAAGGAGAACCAGTCAGGTCAATATTGATTTGGGACTCTCAAAAACTCAAATCAATCATTAACAACAGGACTGAGAAAGAAGAAGCAACCTCAGTAATTGATTCTGCTACTGAATTTTCGACAGAAAAAGAAAGTGAAGATTCTCATTATTTTCGTGTGACACTGGAAAATGTCAGCAATAAGGCGATTTTGAATAAACATGATATTTACCAATATCTGACAATGGTTGCACCAGTACCTTTCGGTAAAGGATTTATTTTTAAAGACATAATACTGGATAAAGCCAAAGAATTAAATTATGAAATTGATGAATATCATATCTTCTTGAATAAAAGTCAAGTATTTAAAGCATATACAACCAGCATTTATGAGGGTGATAACGGAAATAAGAAAAAGATTGACGAAATACATGATATCGAAACCTATGAAATTCGAAATTCAAAAAACTCACTGCTGGCTTGGGGGTGGTTTAGTATTTCTTCTTTAATAAAACAAATGCCTAAAATCAATACGGCAAGAAGTGTCAGGCTTAGAAAAGGTAATATTCAAATCGGGTTGGAAAACACGATGGATAAATTGTTTAAAGATACCAGGTGGTCAAAATATTATTTTGGAGAAGTTTATACCGTTAGCCCTGATTTAATTCCAAATGCAAGAAGAGATTACTTCCTTGAAACACATGATTTAAAAGAATTTGAAAAATACTTAGCAATAAAATTTAATGAGTTGCAAAAGTTAAATTATTTCTCCTCGAATATTCGCAGCGAAAAAAGAAAAATTGACGAATTTGTCGCCTTTTCAAAGGAATTTGAAGAAAAAACAAATAAGGGTGGTTTTACCAATAATGAAGAAAAGAAAAAATATCAGGAGAAATTTGACTCGAAAAAAGAAAAAGCGATTGTAGCTGAGAAAGAACTGGAAAAATTTAAAGAATCAAATACTACTCCTTCTCAAAACAAGATTTTTGAAAAAATCATAGGTGAGCCTGAACAAAAAGTTGAAAAAGTTACTGTAAACGAAAACAATGAAAAAACTAAATTTATTACTGATGATATTGCAAAGTTGAATAGAAAAGATAGAAAACTGGTTTCAAAAATTCTTTCGATAATTGATTCTGCTTTGACAAAAGATTTAGCAGAAAACCTCAAACACAAGATAGTAGAAGAGCTGAACAAATAGTGGCATGAAGAAGAAGAGAAATGTTCTTTTATTAGAACCTAATTATAAAAATAAATATCCTCCTATTGGGCTTATGAAACTGGCAACATATCACCGAATGTTAGGTGACAATGTTGTGTTTTTCAAAGGAGAGTTAAATGATTTTGTATTAAAAAACATAACATCTAATCTGGTTAGCAAACTAACGGAAATTGATGATACAATAATCTGGAATAAATATCTTGACAGAATATCCGAATATATCAAAACTGGTAAAAAAGATATATCCGAAGACCTTATAAAACTGTCAAAATATGAATTACTTATTTCTGGTTGGTTTATTCATTTCAGGAACATTTTTCGAAAAAAGGAATACCTGAAGAATCCAGAATGGGATAGAATCTGTATTACTACCCTTTTTACATTTCATTGGCAAATAACAATTGACACGATTGAATTTGCAAAGAATTTGGTAAAAGATATAAACGAACTGAAAATTGGTGGCGTGTTGGCGACCGTTTTATCTGAGGAAGTTGAAAAGGCAACTGGAATTAAAACACATAAAGGACTTTTGGATAAAGCCGGAATCCTGGACAAAAACAAAATTGTTATTGACGATTTACCTTTAGATTATTCAATTTTAGAAGAAATCGAATACAAATACCCTGAAAATAACGCCTACTATGGGTACATGACAAGAGGTTGCATTCGGAAATGTTCTTTTTGCGCTGTTCCTAAACTTGAGCCAAAATTTCAGAATTTTGTGCCTTTAAAAGAGCAAATAATATCTGCTTCAAAAAAATATGGTGAAAAACGAAATCTTCTTTTGTTAGACAACAACGTCCTTGCTTCTGATTGTTTTTCAGATATAATTGAAGAAATCAAAGCAAGTGGTTTTTCAAAAACATCAAAATATATTGAGCCAAACCAACTTGATTTAGCAATTGCGAATTTAAAGTCAGGATATAATGACAGAGGATTTATAAATAAATCTCATCTTCTGCTGCATGATTTATTAAAAAGGTTGAAAGGTGAAAATCAGCAAAATCTTTATGATTTGATGGATTCCTTAAGTCTGTTAAAATTAGAAACGACAACAAAGGAAAATATTTTAGCTATTTATCCCGATATAAAAGAGCTTTATGAGAAGTTCAGAAATAAAACTCCAAAGCAGCGCTATGTTGATTTCAATCAGGGAGTAGACGCAAGGTTGATAGTGGAAGATGAAACAAAAATGAAATTGTTGAGTGAAATTCCAATAAGACCTTTAAGAATTGCATTTGACAGTATGAAATACGAGAAAGTATATGTAAATGCAGTTGAACTTGCTGCTAAATATGGAATCAATAAACTTTCCAATTACCTACTTTATAATGAAAAAGATAAACCGGTTGAACTTTATCAAAGATTAAAGATTAACGTGGAATTATGCGATTCTCTTGGAATAGACATTTACTCATTTCCTATGAAATTTCATCCAATTAATGGAGAGAAATGGTTTGCAAACCGGCATTTTATTGGTAAGTACTGGAATAGGAAATTTATCCGTGCTGTTCAAACTATTTTGAATGCAACAAAAGGAAAGATTGGAAAAGGTAAATCGTTTTTCTATGAGGCATTTGGCAACGATGAAAGTGAATATTTTAAGTTGCTATATATGCCAGAGACCTACATTCTTTTCCGGTTCTTTTTCAAGGATAAAGGATACACAGAAAAATGGTGGAATGAATTTAATGGCTTTTCTGATGATGATTTAGACACAGCAAAATCAATAATTGAAAATAATGATTTTTCAGACATCGAAAATTTAGTTTGTTCAAACGAGGTTAAGGATTTCTTACAAAGACATTACTTAATAAGTAGAGATGATATAAAAAATCCTAATTCTATGATTTTCAAAGAAAAAGAAAAATACGACGATACAAAAAGTAAGCATTAATATATTTCCTGATTTAGCAATATGGATAAAATGGAGTTATCAAAATCAGACAACCAATTATTTGGAAAAATAGCAGGCTTACTTAAAGAGGCAAGGGAATTTATTGTTAAAAATATAAATCAGACAATTGTCCTCACCTATTTTGAAATTGGCAAACTTATCGTTGAAGAAGAACAGGAAGGTAAAGAACATGCGGAATACGGAAAATCTGTTTTAAAGGAACTTTCGCAAAAACTTACCGATGAGTTTGGGAAAGGTTTTTCCGTCAGAAACCTGGAGCAAATGCGCAAGTTTTATGTAATATATTCAAAAACGCAGACAGTGCCTGCGAATTCTGTTCCCGAAATTCGGCAGACAGTGTCTGCCAAATTGGAAAATGAGAAATTCTCAGCAGCGATGCGGAAATTTGAAAGTCCTTTCAAATTAAGCTGGTCGCATTACGTACAGTTGATTAAAATTGACAACAGTGAGGAAAGAAACTTTTATGAAATTGAAGCCATAAATAGTAATTGGTCAACAAGGGAATTGGAAAGGCAATACGATTCTTCGCTGTATGAACGACTGATTTTGAGCAGAGATAAAGAAGGAATTAAAGAATTAAGTAAAAAAGGTCAGCTTGTAACAAAGCCAATTGACACGATAAAAGAACCTTACGTTCTGGATTTCTTAGGACTTGAGGTAAAAGACAAATACACAGAATCGGACCTCGAAACAGCAATTATAAACAGACTGGAACATTTCTTAACGGAATTAGGAAAAGGCTTTTTGTTTGTGGGCAGACAACAAAGAATTACAATTGAAGATGAGCATTTTTATGTGGATTTGGTTTTTTACAATCGTCTCCTACAATGTTTTGTGCTAATTGACTTAAAAATCGGAAAACTAAAGCATCAGGATTTAGGTCAGATGCAAATGTATGTCAACTACTTTGATGAATTCAAAAAGACTAAAGAAGAAAATCTTACCATCGGAATAGTGTTATGCAAACAGAAAAACGAAACATTGGTAAGAATAACTTTGCCAAAAGAAAACCAACAAATATTTGCGAGCAAGTACCAGACGGTTTTACCGAGTAAAGAGGAACTGAAACAACTGATAGAAAATAAAAAATAGAACTGCCAATCCCACATCCATACACATTGGCAAGTCGCACAAGCCAAAAATTACCAAAGAGTATGGCTTGCCAACGCACAAACGAGGCTGTAAAATAGGTAGCAAATTGAAAAACCATATGACTAAAAA
>ENA-ORCT01001142-ORCT01001142.1-marine-metagenome-genome-assembly--contig:-NODE-1142-length-10799-cov-3.499347_pt1 | contig 10799 bp, 9 predicted proteins | sample MGYA00248632_ERZ508511 | MGnify/ENA primary metagenome ERZ508511 (study PRJEB26182, sample SAMN06268839) | marine metagenome | isolation source: Tt an P1-techrep anaerobic enrichment on pine from sediment... | reverse complement strand
AACGGTCACTTTACCGTTTGATGCGAGCGCTCGCCAGTGTGGGCATTTTCAGTGAAGATCCGGATGGGCGATTCAGCCTGACACCGCTGGCGGAGCCCCTGCTCAGCGGCGCACCGGACAGCATAGCATCATACGCAACCATGACCGGCAGCGACTGGTTTTATAACACCTGGGGACAGCTTCCCTACAGCCTTCGGAGCGGTGAACCGGCGTTTGATTTCCTGCATGGAAAATCGATGTTTGAATATTTGACTGAAAATCCGGCGGCTGCGCAGATATTCAATGACGGAATGACCGCCACCAGCATGCCGGAAAGTGCGGCGATTGTCAGCGCCTGCGATTTCTCATCGGTCAGAAAACTCGTGGATGTCGGTGGCGGACATGGATTGCTGCTTTCTGCCATCTTGAAAAAATATCCGGAAATGAAGGGTGTTCTTTTCGATTCGCAACCGGTGATCGAAAACGCCCTATCGGTATTCGCCGAACCGCCTCTGTCCGGGCGCTGTGAATGTATGGCCGGCGATTTTTTTCACTCCGTTCCGCAAAATGGAGACACTTATATTCTCAAATACATCATTCACGACTGGGATGATGAAAACGCTCTGACGATTCTTCGCAACTGCAGAGAGGCGATGGCACAAGACGGAAGGGTTCTGGTGGTGGAAATTATTGTATCCGAAGGCAACACGCCATGTATAGGCAAGTTTCTTGATCTCTTGATGTTATTATTTCTGCGGGGTTTTGAGCGCACCGAAACAGAATACCGCAATCTGTTTGAACGCGCGGGGTTCACGATCAACCGTATCGTGCCAACGCCCTCACCTCTCAGTGTGATCGAACTGGTTAAAAAATAATTACATTTTTAACTGACCGTGACGATTTCCATGGCGTTGGTGCCCCCGTGCCGGCCGGCTTGCTCGCCCCGGGTAATGATGACCAGATCATCCGGCTGAACCAGGCCCCGGCGTTTGAGCTCGGCAATTACCTTAACCTTCACTTCACTGTACTCGAGCCGGGTCATGTCAAAGTAAACCGGGTAGACGTTGCGATACAGGGTCATTCGACCGAGTGAACGGCGACGATGGCTCATCCCGTAGATGGGAATGCCGGTGCGGATGCGGGACATCCACAAGGGGGTGGTTCCCGATGCGCTGATCGCCGCCACCGCTTTGATATGCATATGGTTGGCCGCATACATGGCCGACATGGCTATCACTTCGTCCACGCGGTTAAAGCGGTATTCGATGCGATGCCGGGAGGTGCGTGTTGCCGGCTGTTTTTCAGCCGACAGACAGACACGCGCCACGGCTTCGACAACCGTTGCCGGATGATCGCCGACGGCCGTCTCGGCGGACAGCATCACCGCATCGGTGCCATCTAAAATCGCATTGGCGACATCGGACACTTCTGCCCGGGTCGGTACGGCGCTGGAAATCATCGATTCCATCATTTGCGTCGCCGTGATAACCGGTTTGTTCATCGCTCGGGCTCGTTGAATGATCTGTTTTTGAATGGCCGGCACTTCGGCATCACCAATTTCAATGGCCAGATCACCGCGCGCTACCATGACGCCATCGGAAACCAGGATAATATCCTCGATATTGGCAATGGCCTCGGTGCGCTCGATTTTTGCGATAATCCCGATGCCATCCCCCGCCTTGCCCAACAGCCGGCGGGCAGTTTGGATATCATCGGCACCGCGTACAAAAGAAAGCGCTACATAGTCCACCCCCAGATCCGTCACATGCGAGAGATCCTGGCGGTCTTTTTCCGTCAGGGCGGCAGCTGAAAGTCCGCCCCCTTTCAGGTTGATTCCCTTTTTATCGGAGAGCACACCTCCCACCGCAACCGTTGTAACGATTCGGGTGCCCTGAATCGCGTCAACCTGGAGGATAATCCGACCGTCATCGAGCAGAAGCGTGCTGCCGGGCTCAACATCGGTACAAAGGGCTTTATAGTCGGTACCCACCCCATCAATAGTGCCTGCCGCCCTCGGAAGCGAACTGTCCAGTACAAATTGCTGACCGGGCTGCAGGCGGACCTGGCCGTGCCTGAATCCGGCGATTCGGATCTTGGGTCCCTGCAGGTCGGCCAGTATACCGACTTGCCGTTCCAACCGGTCAGCACAGTCACGGACCGCGGCGATCCGCTCGCTGTGCTCGGCAAGACTGCCGTGTGAAAAGTTGACCCGCACCATGTCGATGCCGGCCAGCACCATCTGCTCAAGCACCTGCGGCGAATCCGTCGCCGGACCTAATGTGGCGATAATTTTCGTGCGTCTGAGTGTCTTCATTACCAAGCCCCGTTGCAGAAAGTGTCACAACGTTGTGGTGGGCGGTGCCCACCATTTTTTGTCCCGTACGGAAGAATCACTTGTCAGCAACTCAATGACTACCGAAGGGGTAACATTCCCGATTCAAGCGGATTTTTACAGGCTCCGGGCGATCATGGCCGCCAGATCAACCATCCGAGTCGAGTAGCCGGTTTCATTATCGTACCAGGCCAGTACCTTGACCATGTTGTCTACCATATATGTTGTCGGTGCATCAACAATGGAAGACAGTGGATTGCCGTTGTAATCCGATGACACCAGGGGCAAGTCGCTGTATCCGAGAATACCTGACAGTCTGCCCTTTGAAGCTTCTTTCAGTGCCGCGTTGACATCATTTGCTGTAACGCCTTGTTTTTCAATGGTCGCGACGAAATCGACGATAGAGACATTGGGACACGGCACACGGATGGCAAGGCCGTTCAGTTTACCGGCCAACTCCGGTATCACCAGGGCTACCGCCTTGGCGGCACCGGTGGTGGTTGGAATCATCGAGAGGGTCGCCGCCCTCGCACGGCGAAGATCCTTATGGGGAAAGTCAAGGAGGCGCTGATCGCCGGTGTAGGAATGGATAGTGGTCATCAAGCCGGATCGGATGCCAAAATTTTCATTCAGCACTTTGGCTACCGGCGCCAGACAATTGGTGGTGCAGGACGCATTGGATATCACGTGGTGTTTGTGGGGTTCGTACCGCTCGGCATTGACTCCCATGACGAGGGTGATATCCGGATCGCTGGCAGGTGCGGAGATAATGACTTTTCTGGCGCCGGCGATCAGATGTTTGGATGCATTGGCCCGATCCCTGAAGAGCCCGGTGCATTCGGCAACTATCTCAACGCCCAGATCTTTCCACGGCAGATCGGCCGGATCTTTTCGGGAAAAAACGGCCACTGTCCGGCCATCCACCGTCAGGCCGTCCGGGCTTGCTGTAATTTCCTGATCCAGACAACCGTGAACACTGTCGTATTTGAGTAAATGAGCCAGTGTCTCCGGGCTGGTCAGGTCATTGATCGCTACAATTTCCAGTGAGGGATTTTTCAAAGCGGCCCTGAAGGCCATCCGTCCAATCCTGCCAAATCCGTTGATGGCGAGTTTTGTGCTCATCGTCTGGTATCCTTTTCGTTACGACTCGTTCTTCAAACATTCAGAAGATATACAGGCGCCTGAACCGTCGGTATCCGACCCCTGTACAATACACGCAATCATGCCGCCTGCGCCCGCGGTTTCCGCATCACGGGCAGACGATCAGAAAAAATCATGGCCCGGAGAAATCCTGCCCCGGGCACAGTGCTTGTGAGCAATTATTAATTGGCTGGTTATGTCTGGGAGGAAACGATTTGGATATGTTCGCGGACTGCCTGCTCGATGGTGTAATCCGGCTGCCAGCCCAGGTCCCGCCGTGCGCAGCTGTCATCATAGGCAACCGGATAGGGGCATTCTGGAGTGCCGCCGTCATGGTAGGTTATGCGGGCATCCGGACACACGGTTTTGGCCAGCGTCATTACGTCCCGCACCGAATACACCCCGCCCATTATATTGTAAACGGTTTGGGTCTGCCCCCTGCCGTCAAGCAGCAGCAAAAGCGCTTTCACGGCATCCTTCACATACAGCCAGTCCCCTTTTTCCTCCGGATTCCGGATGTCCAGAGGTTCGTTGCGGGCCACGGCATCGAGCAGCTTGGAGGAGTAAAGCGCCGTAATTCCGTTCTCCCGGCCGGGTCCGAATACCCATGGAAAGCGTACCGCGCCCGTAGACAGCCCTTTTTTCTCGGCATACCACTGCAGAAGGTGCTCACAGGCCAGTTTGGTCTGGCCGTAGATATTGGGTGGATTTTTTACCGCATCGTCTTGAACGGGCTCGGGCAGTCCGGCGCCGAAAACGGAAATGGAACTGGTCATGATCAGTCGCTCAAGACCGATGGCAAGGCCCGCATCCAGCAGCGTCACTGTCGAATTGAAATTGATATTGAACCCAAGTGCCGGATTGGCATCGCACGGCCCGGCCAGAAGAGAAACCAGATGAATGACATGGGTCGGTCGGGAGGTAGTCATCAATCGGTAAATGTCCGCTTCCCGCCCCATGTCCGCACGGACATAAGAAATCTTATCTTTCAGGGGTTCAAGTGCCGGCGGAAGTGGTACGATATCGGTTGCAACAACTTCTTCTCCCCGTTGGACGAGTTCGGGAATCAGATACGACCCGATAAAACCGGCGGCACCTGTCACTAGAATTTTCATATTCAATCTCCTTGCTGTCCTGATAAAAATATCTATCGAAGTATATTAGGTAAAAACATGATAAAATCAGACCAGTACGTTGCAGTCAGAATAATGATCAAGATCAGTGCGATATAGGGAAGCGTGGCGCGAACAGCCGCCGAATAGGATACTTCGGCGATATCCTGAGCAATATACAGGCACAGCCCGAAGGGCGGCGACAACAGCCCCACCATGAGATTGAGCACCATAATGACGCCGAAGTGCACCGGATCGATTCCCAGCTGGTGCATCAGGGGAAGCAGAACCGGCACCGTCATCAGCATGATGGCCAGAATCTCCATGAAGCAACCGAAAACAAGAAGAAATACATTGATCAGCAAAAGAATAACGTACTTGTTCGAGCTGAGCCCGAGGATGAATTCGGAAAATTGCACGGGTATCTGCTCGGTGCTCAGTATCCAACCGAACAGACTGGCAGCGGCAACAATGATCATGATCACCGATGAATAGATAACGGAGCTCTGGATGCATTCCCACAGGGCTTTGAAGGTCAAATCGCGTTGCAGAAAACCCTGCACGATGGCATAGCCGACCGCGACACCCGCCGCTTCGGTGGGGCTGAAAATACCGCACCACATGCCACCCAGGATAATGACCGGCGTCAACAGGGCAGGTGCGGCTCTGAAGAAACTTTTCACAATCTCGGATGCGCTCGCCTGCTTTTCGGCCGGATAATCTTCCTTGACGGCAATAAAATAGCTCAAAATGAGCATCCCCACGCCCATGACCAGCCCGGGAATCGCTCCGCCGAGGAACAGGTCATTGATCGACGCCTCCGCCAGGATCCCGTACATGACAAGCGGCACGCTCGGCGGAATGATCGGGCCGATGGTTGACGAAGCGGCTGTCACCGCCGCACTGTAAGCGCCGGCATAGCCGCGCTTTTTCATGCTGGGAATCAGAATTTGCCCCAATCCCGCCGAATCCGCCACGGCCGAACCCGACATGCCCGCAAACAGCATCGAGGTCATGATATTCACATGGGCCAGCCCGCCCTTGAAATGCCCGACCATCTTGTTGGCCAGATCGATCATTCGATCGGTCAGGCCGCCGCGGTTCATAATCTGGGCCGCCAGGATGAAAAAGGGGATGGCGATAACATTGTAGCTGTCCAGGCTGTTACCCAGCATCTGCGGTATAATTTGCAAAGGGACGGTATCCGCATATACCAGATAGGACAGCGATGCGATACAAATACAAAAGACAATGGGCATGCCAAGGACCAGGGTTAAAAAAAGCGTTACCAGTAATATTGCGGTACCCATAGTGTTTGACTCTCCCCCGATTCTCAATCGATCCGGAAGGGCTCGGCTCTCCTGCCCAGGAATTCGACAGTTCGCTCGGGTATAATTGGATGGAAATCTAGGAACGGGAATTTATTTAATCCGCGTTCCTGAATCAGGCGGAATTGGAGACCGTTTTCAATTGCTGCACACGTTCGCAGATGACTTTGATGCAGAAAAGCAGCATGAAAGCCCCTCCGATAAAAACCGGTAGAAACAGAATACTGCGCGGTATCCGCAGGGCGCTCGTAAGGATATGGGCAGTGCGTGCGATAACGTTGGTGCTGTAGTACATCAGCACCACGAGAAATCCGGCGACCAGCACATGCATGGCTATGTCGATATACTGCTGAACCCGCTGCGGGAGCAGGCCGACCACAGTTTCAACCCGCATGTGTCGCGACCGGTTTATGGCTACGGCGCTGCCGAGGTAGGTCATCCAGATAAACACCAGTTTGGTCAATTCGGCAGACCAGATCAGTGCATTGTTCAGCACGTATCGGAAAAAAACCTGTATGAGCGTAACGATCACAATGAACAGCAGCATGGCACTTACCGCCGCCAGCAGGCCTCTTTCGGTCACGTCCAGGATTCGGTTCATGTCGCCTCCGGGGAAACACGGCTCCCGAAGGAGCCGTGTTTTAACATCAATACGTATACGCCCAAATTTCTTCCAGCAGTCCCGAGGTAATACCCAGCTTCGGCACAACATCGTCCTTCATGATTTTGCGGCCGATCCGGTTCCATTCAGCGGTATCGATATCGATAAACTGGACGCCCTGGGTTTCCATTTTCTGACGACACTCTTCCCGGTATTTCGGCTGAAGCTCGTTGTTGTATGCCTCGGCCTGAAGTGCTGCATCCAGTATCACCTTCTGAAATTTCTCGGGCAGTTTCTTATAGAAGGCATCCGAGATAAAGAAGCCCGCCATCTCATACTGATGCCGCGTATTGGTAAGGTATTTGGCCACTTCGGAGTAGTGATTGAGATACAGCTGGGGATAGCCGTGTTCGACGCCCTCAACCACACCCTGCTGAAGGCCGAGGAATGTTTCGGTAAGCGGCATGGGGGTAGGATTGGCCCCCAGGGCTTTCCAGGGGATCATCCAGTTGGCCATCTCGGGCACACGGACTTTCAGGCCTTTTAAGTCATCGAGGTTTTTAACCGGCCGGACCGTCAACAGGTTACGGGGATTTCGAATCATGCCCTGGGTGAGAACCCGGACACCGGTTGTTTCCAGAAGCCGTGCGGCCAGACGGTCACCAATCTCGCCCTTCATGACGGCCTGCGAGTGATTCAGATTGTCAAAAACGAAATTGGAAGCCACCAGCCAGTAATCGGGCATTGACGACCCCCACCATCCGATGCCGCCCTGAAAAATCTGGACCGTGCCCAACTGAAGCTGCTCCATCAGATTCGGCGCATTTCCAAGCTGTCCCGCCGGATAGACTTGAACGACGACATTGCCGCCGGTGCCTTCTTTGACAAGTTCGGCAAATTTCTGGCACGCCAGGTTATGCGGATGCGTGACCGGATCAATATGGCCGAGTTTGATGACATATTTCTTGGCCAATACCGAGCCAGGCAAGATCAACATCAAGGCCAGCGACAAAACAATACCACACCGAAAAAAAGACTTCCTGTTCATAATGGCTCCTTTAAGGAACGCGAATTTAATTAATTACAATTTCTTGCGATTAAATTAAATGAATCCTCGTTCCTAATCTGGACGAATTACGACCGTGGGAAGAAATGGCACAGCCGGTTTTCCGTCGTTCATAAAATGCGTCTACAGGACTCTCGTTCTACAATTTTATGCTCCAGAAGGATCGATTCGGAGAGTTTGTCAGGCACGACGTCTCCCCGCTGTGAGCGCAAGATCAACTCAAATGCCCTTTTGCCCATTTCATATGCCGGAATGCTTACACTGGTCAGCGGTGGTGAAGTAAACTCCGCCAGCGCAATATTATCAAACCCGGCCAGGGAAACATCGCCGGGGACATCGAGTCCCAGCTCCCGGGCCGCCGCCAGGGCGCCTACGGCCGCCATGTCATTGCTGGCGAGAACCGCTGAAGGCGGATTTTTCCGTTTCATGATCTGTTCCATAGCGGATTTCCCCACGGCCATCAGCGGCAGCCCTTCGACGACGATATCCGGATCAAAAGACAGGCCGCTGTTTTCAAGCGCCGCCCGGTATCCCAGAAGTCGACGGTAGGGCCGTTCCGATTTGGTATACATGCCGCTGATCATTCCTATCCGCCTGTGGCCGAGAGAAATCATGTATTCCGTCAGTTCGCGCATGGCCGCAAAGTTATCGATTCCAACATAGCTGATTTCAGAATCGTGGCCGTATTCCCACACCACAACGCATGTCGTCCCCGTACGGGCCAGGCTTCTGACAAGCTTCTCGTTGGACGGCGAGTAACCGGCCATGATCAGCCCACCGATATTTCGCTGCTCGAAAAGCTGAATCAGGTCGTTCTCCGTGGCATTGTTCTGACCGGTGTCTCCGGTCATGATAGAGTAGCCCACCTTCAGCGCTTCGTCCTGGATGGCCTGGATCGTATCGCCGAAGGCCATATTCCGCTGGGCCGCCGGCAGCAGGACGCCTACGACTGTCGACTTTTTGCGCGACAGATCCCCAGCAGAGGCATTGTACACATAGGCAAGGCTTTCCATGGCCTCATGGATGTGGCGACGCGTTTCCTCTTTGACCTTATGCGGCTCTTTAATTGCGCGCGAAACCGTCGCCAGGGAAACCCCTGCGATCCTGGCAACATCTTTCATTGTCGGCTTGGCCATGTGTTTACGCCTCCCGCTTCAAAAGCGTCTGATTTGCCAATCAACCATTTTCAGGATGAAGATGAACGGCCATGCCGCTGGTAAAACACCGCGGTGTGCAGAGAATCCGGGGATTCCGCCCCACGTAGCGCTCGGCATGCTTCAGTGCGTCGTTGAAACCGGCTTGCGGGATAAAGCCCATTCCTCTGGCGTAGCGGGGTTTTTTCGCGCCGACGATGTAAACGGCCGAACAATACAGGTTGGGAATCGCCCCGCCGCTGATCATCGACATGGCATGGAACGGATGGTAGGTGTACCGATTCGAGTAAGCAAACCGGTATTCATAATTATCCACGATGTCCCGGGCAGCCTGTGACACCAGAAAATCCGCCGGCGTGTTGAACGCCTGCATGGCTTCGTAGGTTTCTTCGTATGACGGGAACCAGCCGTCGTTGAACCACCCGTCGCAGATCGATGTGGCAATGATTACCCCGCCCGGTCTGACAAGCCGTGCGCAGCGGGACAACTGCCCACCGATGGCCAGACTCATCAAAATCGGGTTGGTCCCCATTCCAGGTCCGTAATGAAAATTACGGGGAACACCCATCACCAGAACATCGGCGGGTTCCTCCATCTTTACGTGAACATTGGTGCGTTGGTCGGCCACCGGCCAGGTAGCCTTTTCAACTTCGCCCAGTTCACCGGCCTCAACCGCAAGGACCTCGGAGTGCTGATTGAGCACCGCATCGACGGCGAAAAACTTTTTGCCGATACCCTTTTCCATGGCCAGCCCAATCGACTTGAACTGCTTTCGCATGTGGGACCCGGTACTGGCACCCAGCCAGTCGGGACGATGCATGGTCGAGGGACAGTGATGCGACGCAATTGACTGCCATCCGGACAGACCGGTAACGATCATTTTATATCCGCCGCTGTAGCCACCGTAAGGGTTTCCTGCGCAATGCCCGATCACGATGGGCAGATCGGCCTCGGCCATCAGTCGATTGCACTGGACGGCATTTCCCATCTCATCGGCGCCGAAATTACACAGATCCGCCGCCTCCGCATCGTGATTGATCAGCCGATTGGGCCAGAACATATCCACGATTTTTTTTCCAAGATACCAATACCACTCCTCGAGGGTATTTTTACGATGCAGGCCGATCGCGCACAGAAGGGTTATATTTTCGAGTCGGGTACCGCCTTTGAGCAACTCGTCCACGATGATGGGGATGGCGACCCGGCGATGAGCGGCCAGGTGCGCACCGCCTTTCACCCGGTCAGGAAATCCGATGACCACTTTTTTATCCGGTCCGCCAAGCTCGCGCAGCGGAGGAAACCCGTGGGGACGTTCGAGCGCGGCCCGCACCGCCGCTTCCGGATCAACCCCTGCGGGGTCGGTATATGTTTTTCCGTACTCGACAACGACAGCCGTATCGGGAAGATCCACGGACATCGTACTGTCGCCATAGTCCAGTTCAACTGCTTTCATACGTATCAGCCTCCTTTGGCCTGTTGAAATTGCCCAAACACTGCCCGCCGGTCACGAGCAAAACAATGAGTCGAATGTCAAAATGTAAACGATTACATTTAACTTTCTGCTAACACCCGTTTCGCCTTATTGCAACCCCAATTTTCAATTTCAATGGCAGTTTTAACAAATCCGACCTGATATCGGAAAGTTATAGCATTCCTCCCAAAGTCTTTCTTGTTTGCCATAGAATTTTCCGGCAGATCACACCGCCTGCCGGAATTAAATTTTAGTCATTTTGTTGAATATATACATGCAAAAACAGCATGACTAAACCACAGGCAACCCCATCTTTTCCCTTGACAAGCCCCGAAGGTGCGCGAATAATGTAAACGTTTTCATAAAAAACAGCTGCCACATACCCATTGTCATATGGATAGAGTCCGGCTATAAACCGAAAACCGCTGCCTGAAACAGCTCGCATCCAATTTTCACGGATTATCGTAAGAATCTGTTTGAAATGGCTTATCCGGTGAACGTATCCTTCCATGCTGGTCAGCCGGGACGGATACATTCTAACTCGTTAACGATAGTGAGAATGGTCTACGGACAATGAACGAAAAAAACCTTACCGATCTACTGGAAAAAGTCAGGG
>ENA-ORCT01001141-ORCT01001141.1-marine-metagenome-genome-assembly--contig:-NODE-1141-length-10810-cov-3.786826_pt1 | contig 10810 bp, 15 predicted proteins | sample MGYA00248632_ERZ508511 | MGnify/ENA primary metagenome ERZ508511 (study PRJEB26182, sample SAMN06268839) | marine metagenome | isolation source: Tt an P1-techrep anaerobic enrichment on pine from... | reverse complement strand
AGAGCCTGCAGCAGTTTGTATTCCTGGGCGGTCAGCGCCACCGCCTCGCCGTCCACCGTGACCTTGTGCCGAGTCGGGTCGAGACTCAGGCCGTCGTGTTCCAGCAGGCCGGTCTCCACCGGCGCGGCCGGCCGAACCCGGCGCAGGATGGCCTTGACCCGCTCCACCAACTCCCGCGGGCTGAAAGGTTTGACCACGTAGTCGTCTGCCCCCAGCGACAGCCCCATCACCCTGTCGATCTCTTCTTCGCGGGCGGTCAGCATCAGGATCGGTACCTCCGACACCTTGCGCAACTCGCGACAGATCTCCCAGCCGTCCATCCCCGGCAGCATCACGTCCAGAATCACGAAGCCAGGCTTTTCCTTTTGCGCCGTTTCCAGCGCCTCGGCACCGTCGTGCACCTCCAGGGTGGCGAAACCTTCCCGCTGCAGGTAGGTCGCCACCAGCGCCGCGGTGTTGCGGTCGTCCTCGACGATCAGGATCGGGCCGGACAGGTCGGTTGGGTTCATGGGGGCTCCGTGATGGATTTCGGGCTGGAGGGAAAAAGTTGCTGTCATTATAGCAACTTTTAGTTGAGAGGAGGAAAAATCGATTTTAGTCTTTAAGGGAGACGCTCTCTGTCTCGAGGAGTCCTACACTCGGCATATTTCTGGCGAAGAAATAATCTTGTAATTGTTTAATTCGTGGATGCGCCCATGTCAGATGTTGAAAGACCGGCTGTCTATCGCTCGCGCCAACCGCAACTGTTCCAGCTCTGGCAGCTGCTCGCCAAGCACAATCAGAGCTTCGAGCAGCATTGCCAAGAACGGTTTGCCAAGTCGTACGCTATTTCCGGCTGGTCGTCTGGGATGTCGTGCAGCACTATCTCAAGGGTAGCGACCTGCGCGAAGGTTTTGTCCGGGTGCGCTACAAGGAGGAGACCGGCACCGCCATCTATCGCTCCAAGATGACCCACGGCAAGAGCAGGACCAACTTCAGGATCTTCGCTGCCGAAGAGTTTATCGCCACCATTACCCAGCACATCCCGCGAGAAATCGTTCCAGCTGGTGCGCTAATACGGCTGGTATTCCAACCGGGCGCGCGGTGAACGGCGCCTGCGACCCTTGAAAGACGGTGCCGATCAGCGGGAGACCTGCTGCCCGACCCGGCTGTGGAGATTCTGGATGTCGCAGACCACAAGGCGCGGCGGATCCCTTCCAAAGCCTGGTGCGAGTGCATCAAGAGGGCCTGGGAGGTCGACCTGCTGATGCCAGGCCGAGATGAAAACCGTCAGTTTCATCAGTGAGAAGACGGTAATCTGCCGGATTCTGGCCAGAGGTCAAGCCGGTGTCAAGACCTACGCCGTTGCTAGCGGAGGTCTTGGAAGCTTGCATGAACCGCTCGATGACGGCTGGGGGGGTTGCAAAGAGCCGTGCATACGGTTGAGTCGAGCTGAGAATCGGGCGGGAGCTGCCGAGGCGTGTCCTAGGTTAGCCTTCAAAAGCCAGGTTTTGAGGGGTTGGGGGGCTGGCCTAAGACCAGGGGTGGGCGCGAAAATTTTTCGTTGACCGGCCTAATGAGGGGGTGATAGGTTCGCAGACATGGATGCGGGTGCCGCAGGGGGCCATTTTCAGGCGCCGGTGGCACCGACCCCGAAAAAGCAATTTCTTATCACCATCACCCACCTTACCCCTTAACCCCTAGAATGGACACAAATATAGTATAGTCTATGAGATATTCAAAAAAATATAAATTTATATTTTTAGCCAACCCTAAAACAGGAAGTACATCAGTCAGACACGTTTTAAACGACTTAAGCGATCATCAGGAATTGATTGAGCAGGGGCTGTTTCATGACCACTGGTCTGCTTTAGAGTATAAAAAAATATTTGGAACTATAGGTCTTGACTGGAATAGCTTTTATAGATTTACAACAATAAGGAATCCTTGGAAAAAATACTTGAGTAATTATTTTTATTGTAAGCCAGATGCTAATTTTCTCCCTTTTTATGACAAGAAATATAATGAAAAAAAAGCTTTCAAGTATGGATTTAGAGAATGGGTTGTATATTATATAAAGGAACAAGAAAGGTTTCCTCCGGGTTGCCCTCCGTTAATGAATTTTGCATTCTCTGACGGAACCTGTTTGGTAGATGATATTTTCCCGATAGAAACATTTGAGAGAAAAGCGATGCCTATTCTGCGAGAGAGAGGTATTTTAACTCAGAATATATCTTTGCCTCGTTTAAACACAACTGGGAAAAGAGATTATAGGAAATATTATAATTCAGAGTGTATAGAGTTAATTGCAAAGATTTGTTCGTTAGATATTGAATTAGGAGAGTATGTTTTTTAATATCAGACAAAGGGAAAAGCCTTGCAAGTGTCTCATGTTTATTCTCTTGAATTAGTTATTTTTGGAATGTGATAACAACTTTAAATGATTGTTTTGTTTGAGGTTTGTTATTATTAAAATCACCAGAAACACCACTTTGTGTCTCAATTCCTGGAATTGGGGTCAGGGAATGGGGTCTATCATCTGCTAAATCCGATGGTAGACCCTTTACGCTCTTTAGGGGGAGTTCGGGGGACAGCATACTCATTAGTAATAGAAGAAACAGGGACGTGTCGCTAGTCTCTAAAGAGCAGGCAGTTGCGCGTAAGGGAGTTCCGTGGAAAGTCAAAATTATTCCAGAAATTGAGTATACTTTTTCCAGAATATCAATTCTGATCCCTCTATGTAGCTCAACAACTTCAATGGCCGTGTTCGTATCGTGCAGCGCTAAGAGAAAGGCCTATCGATGAATGAAAAGCTTCGCATACCCATCAGCGCCAGTGTGCGCCATGTTCACCTCTGTCGCAAAGACGTCGAGGCGCTCTTTGGTGCCGGCCATCAGCTTACGCCTGCCAAGCCGTTAAGCCAACCCGGACAATTCGCCTGCGAAGAGACGGTCACCGTCTGCGGGCCCAAAGGTCGCATCGAGCGCGTGCGGGTGCTCGGCCCCGAGCGCCAGGAGACGCAGCTTGAAATATCGCGTACCGACGAGTTCAAGTTGGGCGTCGACGCACCGGTTCGCGCTTCGGGCAAGCTCGATGGCACGCCCGGTATCCGTCTCGAGGGCCCTGAGGGTGTCGTGGAGCTCGAAAAAGGTGTGATCCAGGCTGCGCGACACATCCACATGACACCCGCCGATGCCGAGCGCTTAGGCGTCGAAGACAGGCAATGGGTGATGGTGCGCGTGGGTGGCGAGCGTGGGATCATCTTCGATGACGTGCTTGTGCGGGTCAAAGAGAGCTACGTGCTCGATATGCACCTCGACACCGATGAAGCCAATGCGGCGGATCTCGGCCCCGGCGCGTGTGGCACACTGATCAAAAGCCCCACCGAAGTCGCCCCGGAGCCTAACGATTGAGCGGTTCGAACGAGGCAAGGGGGAAGGTCTGCGGGGACGTTGTTTAATAGTTTATTGACTGGAATGTAAGGGGGGGGCAGAGATGCCCCCCTCCTGCTTTTCAGTTGAGGCAGACGCTTGGGCAGAGTTCGGGGAATGGTATACTCGATCCCTTTGAACTAAATTTTCTCTTTTCTGCATACCGTCGACGACAAGAAGGGGGGCCGTTCAGGCCCGCTTCTTGTCGTCGTTCGATACATTCTTCTTATCCTCCCGCACCGGGAGTCCGCAACCGCCAGAAAGGCAGGTGGGTACACCGAGTCTGGGCAGAATCCAGCGGTTAAGCACGAACCAGAAGACAATAAAACCGATAATCTTAAGAATATCCACTACAACCTCCTATATATGTTTTTGGTAATATATTGAAAAATCTATGTGAAGGCAAGTGGTCCCGTGGAAATAATCTATGGCAAAAGGTTTGTTGGAGATCAACGGTATCCAGCCGATTCAGCTCAAAAGAGTGCCGGAGACAGAATGTTTTTCTCTGACAGGGTCCTGGGGTACAGTTAGAAACTGCGCATGACAAGAATTGACTGTAGTCCCGGGGACAGCATACTTATTAGCAACAGAAGAAACGGGGACGTGTAATTCGTTTCCATAGAATAGGCAGCCGAACATAAAGAAACGGCTGATACTTCCGGAAGGGGTTATGAAAGAAATTCTCGAAACAGCTAAGATTTTAACTGAAAAGGCCGGCGACCATATCCGCCAGTCGGCATCGCAATTGCGGCAGGTGGATTACAAGGGGCGGGGCGACATGGTCACAGATGTCGATCGTCGCGCGGAAGAGATCATTCTCGACGGCATTCGGCGGGCCTACCCCAACCATGCAGTGCTGGCTGAGGAATCGGGGGAGAACGAGGCGCAAAGCGATTATCGTTGGGTGGTCGATCCTCTCGACGGCACCACCAACTTCGTCCACGGCTACCCCTTCTACTGCGTCTCCGTCGCCGTGCAATATCGCCAGGAGACGGTGGCGGCCGTGGTGCTCAATCCGGTTCAGGGGGAACTTTTTTCTGCCCTCAAGGGAGGCGGCGCTCATCTTAACGGAAACTCGATCGCGGTTTCTCCCACCAGCGAACTGTCCAGGGCCCTGCTGGCGACCGGCTTTCCCTACCAAATCGGCTACCACTGGCAGCATTCCATGACCCTGTTCGAGGCCTTTTATCGCAACTGCCACGGCGTGCGCCGGGATGGCGCGGCGGCTCTGGATCTCTGTTACGTGGCGGCGGGGCGCTTCGACGGCTTCTGGGAATATGAGCTAAACCCCTGGGACGTGGCGGCGGGTTTGCTGATTGTCCAGGAGGCGGGAGGCAAGAATACCGATTTCGTAGACAGTCCCAGCGGCATTTTCGATCGGCAGGTGCTGGCCAGCAACGGCCGGATTCACGAAGCGATGCTGGAGGTGATGCGCTCGCATCCCATTTAGGAAGAAAATGGACCCCAGTAAGGTCAAACATGTTTTAGGCGCATGGTTAGGTGTGATCGTCGGGGCAACTCTTTTGTTAGCCGCGACATTGCATCGCCTGCAGTTGTACAGCTCCCACTACACAAAAAGTTCTTTGATTTCCATCGAATTCGTTCTGGTTATCTTGCAGGGACTTATCGTTTTTTTCTACCATCCGGGAAACGCTATCGTCTTGGCCGTTAAAAAAGAATGGAGCAGGTTTTTGTTAATGCTGCTTGCTGCTCTGCTTGGCTTCCTTTTTCTTGTTCTTGCTCTCCAGGTGGATGCGCCGACACTGCTCTATATGATATGACTTCTGCGGAAACATGGGGAGGCCTGATTTGAGACAGGCAGCTGGAGTCCAGTGGAAGATCAACACTCGGTTCTCAACTATTGGTTCGGCACCGACTCCGACGACGCCAAGTTGGCAAACGAACGCGCCTCCCTCTGGTGGTCGAAGAAGCCGAGCGTCGACGACGAGATCCGGCGGCGTTTCAAGCCGCTGGTCATGACAGCAGGACAAGTACCTCTCAGCGATTGGGCGTCGACCCCTCACGGCAGGCTGGCCCTCATCCTCCTCACCGACCAATTCCCCCGCAACATCTTTCGCGGTCAACCGGAGTCATTCGGGTTTGATAAAATAGCCTTGGAGCTGACTCTGCAGGGCCTGGCAGCGGAGGAAGATAAATGGTTGCGGCCGATAGAGCGGGTGTTCTTCTATTTGCCTCTGGAACATTCCGAAAACCTTGAGTACCAACATCGGGCCGTGGATCTTTTCAGGAAGCTGGTGGGCGAAGTTCCTGACAGCCAGAGACCGACGTTTCAAGGATTTTTAAAATTCGCCCTTCGGCACCATGCCATCATTGAGGAATTTGGCCGCTTTCCCCATCGGAACGCGATCCTTGGCCGCACCTCCACCCCGGAAGAGATCGAGTTTCTTAAGCAACCCGGATCGTCCTTTTAAGTCGTTAGTTCTGCCTGTTCAGAAAAGGAGTCTGCCGATGAAATGCCTGATGGATCATATCGTACTGAACGTCAGCGACATGGAGGCCATGCTGGACTTTTACCTCCGCCTGTTGGAGCTGCCACCCGAACGGCTGGAAGCCTATCGCGAGGGCAAGGTGCCTTTTCCTTCGGTGCGCCTTGGGGAGGACACGATCATCGACTTCTTTCCTGAGAAGATATGGGCTCGGCAGGGGGAGGCCGGGCCCTGCGGTGCCCATCTCAACCATTTCTGCCTGGCGCTTGAAAAGACGGAATGGGACAAGTTGGCCGAGCGGCTCAAGAAGGGCGGCGTCGCCATCGAAGCCGGTCCGGCTGAGCGCTGGGGCGCGTATGGCACCGGCATCTCCATCTATTTTCGCGATCCGGAAAACAACCTTATCGAGGCTCGTTATTACCGGGGCGAGGGGGACTGCAAGCAGTGTCTGCTCGACTCTTGATGGAGGCACATGCGTTTAGCGTTAAAAGGGATAATTTTCCTGTTGGGGCCCCGCATTTTTGGGGAGGGCGAGAGGGAGGTTTTTGCTTTGCTGTTTATCAGGCTGACCGCTAGTTACATCCACTGGCACCGGACCCAAGAAAGATATCGTTATTAAGGTATACTTACCTCGGAACTTTCCGGCTTGATTTACATCTCGCTTCGCAGCTTTGGGAAAGGAGTGAATCATGCGTATCACGATTTTCGACGGCAGCCCGCATATGGAACGGGGCATCACCAACCTCATGGTCGAAGCTTTTACCGCCGGCGCGCTGGAAGCAGGCGCCGAGGTCGAGAACATCTTCCTGGCGGATAAGGAGGTCAAACCCTGCATCGGCTGCCTGGCCTGCTGGGTCAAAACGCCGGGGCGTTGCATCTATCGCGACGCCATGGATGAGCTGATTCCCAAAATTGTCGCTTCGGACGTGGTGGGTTTTGCCACTCCGCTGTACATCGACAACGTCAGCGGCATCATGAAAAACTTCATGGACCGTATGATCCCCGTCGTCGATCCGCACATGGAGACCGACGAGCACGGAGAATCGCGGCACGTACGCATCCACGATAAACCGCGCTACGTGCTGGCCATCTCCAACTGCGGTTTCCCCGAGCAGAGTCATTTCGAGGTGCTGCGGGTCCTCTTCCGCCGCGTGGCGCGCAACATGGACTGTCGCCTGTTGGCGGAAATCTATCGCTGCGGCGGTCCTCTTTTGTCCGCTTCCGAACCGAGTCTGCTGCCCTTCGTGGAGCAATACAAAGTGCTGCTCCATGAGGCGGGGAAGGAAGCGGTCAGCAATCTCGGCCTCTCTGACGATACTGTAGCGCGGTTAGAGCAACCGCTGCTGCCGAATGCCGATTATGCGGAACTCTATCGGCAACGGCTCAATCAGCGTTTCGATCAGCGCCTGGAGGAGTTGAAAGAAGGAAAAGAGGGGTAACATTACCGTAAAAGGAGATTGACCATGGGTATTCTGACTTGGATCGTGATGGGATTGATCGTCGGTGTTGTGGCAAAACTCCTCATGCCCGGCAAGGATCCGGGAGGCTTTATCGTCACCATTCTGCTGGGAATCGGCGGCGCTTTTGTTGGCGGGTTTTTCGGAAACCTGATTGGTCTCGGCGGAGTTTCCGGGTTTAATTTCGGCTCTTTTCTGCTGGCGACCGGCGGTGCTATCCTGCTGTTGATAATCTATCGCAAATTAAAAAAAGTAGGCTGACGCATGAGCTCTTCGGTCGGGATCGACCGAGGCGGTTATTGAATAAACTTTATGTATGAAATGGAAAGACTGAAGTGAAAATTAAATGGCATTTGGCGCTCGCCCTTGTTTTTGCCCTTTCGGCCTGCAGCAGCATGTATTACGGGGCCATGGAAAAGATGGGCGTGCACAAGCGCGAGATCATGGTGGACCGCGTGGAGGCGGCGCGTGATACCCAGAAAGAGGCGAAAGAACAGTTTTTGACGGCCCTTGAACAGTTCAAGAGCGTGGTCGATTTTCAGGGAGGCGACCTGGAGAAGGAATACAATCGCCTCAACGACACGTTGAAGAGGGTGGAGGCGGAGGCCGATGAGGTTCACGAGCGCATCGCTGCCGTCGAGGATGTCGCCCATGCGCTGTTCAAGGAATGGCGAGCCGAAATCGATCAGTACAACAGCGAGTCGCTACGCAGGTCGAGCCGTCGTAAATACGACGCTGCCCAGAGAAGGTACCAGGGGCTGATGCAGGCCATGAAAAGGGCCGAAGCCCGCCTGGAGCCGGCCCTGATCCCCCTGCGCGACCAGGTGCTGTTCATGAAGCACAACCTGAACGCCAGGGCGATAGCCGGCTTGAGCAGCGAGGTGGTCAGCGTGCAGACCAATGTCGACAAATTGGTTCGCGACTTGGAGCGGGCCATCGCCCAGGCGGATGTCTTTATCGCCAGCCTGGAGGAATAGTTCTCGTCAGCGTGTTCGATTTATCGAAGCAATGGGGTCAAGTTTTCTTGACCCCATTTTTTTCTGCCGATTCAGGGGGTGATGGCGGAGTGGTTCGGCTGGAGTCTTTAGTCTATAAATTTGGTTTTTCTGTTAAAAAACCTCGAAGAATCAACCAATTGCGACAAAAATTGCTACCGGGTGACGCCCTTCGGCCGAGTTGCCCTCAAGGGCATCGTCGATAACCCAGCCCAGTCTGAACTGTGATATCAAAGAGTTACGAAAAATTCTGCAGTTATCTCCACATTTGGGTACAGACTGGCATGCAACCTGCTCTTACAGTTGGGCAAAAGAGGACGTGTAACTCACCAGAAAATAAGTGAAAACTTAGTTCCTCAAAAGGGCGGCGCCAAGAACACCTCAAGCGCCAACGCGAGATTGCAGGTTCGGGTGACAGTGGACAGCCAGGGCCTGCACAGCACCTTCATTTGCCGGGAAACCTCCTCCGCCCGGCAGGAAGGGCGAGCTGCCATGACATGAAATGGCCGAGCCTGTAACAGGCTCGGCCTTTGTTTTTGAAGGAAGGATAAAATGCGAGAAATAGTTGAGTGCTCTCAATCTACCCCTAATGGAGAGCTGCGGCGATTACATGATAGACTTTGATTAACCGTCTTGGCTTGGCGATTATATTCCCTTTACCCCGGAATTCTTTATGGACTATGCGGAACTTCAAGCGGCACTGAAGGTGTTCGGTCTCGGCGAGCGGGCCACGCTCAGGGAGATCAAAGCCCGACAACGCGAATTGGTCAAGCGCTACCACCCCGATAGCGGAGAAGCAAGCGCTCCGCAAGCGATTCAGGAGGTAAATGCCGCCTACCGGGTGTTGCTCGACTATGTCCAGTCCTACAGTTTTTCTTTTGCCGAAGAAGAGTTTTACGAACAGTGTCCCGAGGAGCGGCTGCGCCAGCAGTTCGGCGACGACCCTCTCTGGGGAAGGAAGTAGTACTCCTCACTCGGCCCGTTAAGTCGACAGCCTCCTAGAAGGAGGGGGTTAACATGATGTGGTACTACTACAGTCCGGTCGGCACTTTCATCATCGCCCACGATCCCCAAAGCGGCTATGGACTCTGGCTAGACACCGACCATCTGGGCAGCTATCCGCTGCCCGAGGCTGCTGCCGCTGCCGTGGCCTCGCAGCAGACCGGCTTTGCCGACTGGGACCAGCGGCCGGAGGTGAAGCCGCCGCCGGATCTCGACCACTGGATGATGGTACGCGGGCCACGTGGCACTGATTGACTCAAAGCTCCCCGGTAAGGAGAAAACCATGGCTCTGATCACCATCGACGAGCAGAAGTGCACCCGATGCGGCCTGTGTACCAAGGCCTGTCCGGTCGGCATCATCGTGTTGCAGGATGAATTCCCGAGCACGGTGGCCAAGATCGAAAAGGGTTGCATCACCTGCGGCCACTGTGTGGCGGTCTGTCCCACCGGGGCCCTCAGCCACTGCCGGATGACCCCGGAGCAGTGCTCGGAGCTGAATGCCGGCTGGCGGTTGGCTCCCGAACAGCTGGAGAAGCTCATCAAGGGGCGTCGCTCGATCCGTTGTTATCAGCAGAAGCCGGTGGAACGCGAGGTGCTCGAACGGCTGTTCGAGGTGGCCCGCTATGCGCCGACCGGGATGAACACCCAGTCAGTAAACTGGCTGGTGATCAGCGATCCGCAGGAAGTGCAGCGCCTGTCGTCGTTAGTTATCGACTGGCTGCGCCAGCTGCAGGCGCAGGGGGTGCGCCTGGGCCGTGGGATGGTCAAAGCCTGGGAGATGGGCCACGATCCGGTACTGCGCAAGGCGCCCCACCTGATCGTCGCCCACGGCATGGCCAACGATCCGGCGGTCGGCGCCTCTGCGACCATCGCTCTGACGACCCTGGAGCTGGCCGCGCTCTCCTTCGGTCTCGGCACCTGCTGGGCAGGCTTTCTCTACCAGGCGGTGCACAGCTCCGCGGAGGTCGCCATGGCCATCGATCTGCCGACCGGGCACCGGATGATCGGCGGCCTGATGATCGGCTATCCGGAGCTGGAGTATGCCCGGGTTCCGGCCCGCAATCCGGCGGCGGTGACGTGGAGGTAAGGGGCGGGAGGAAAACCACAGAGTCGTGCCCCTGACGAACTAAGTACCTATGTTTTACAGGGTTTTAAAACTCAACAACGCAGGTGCAGAAAAGCTTCATAACGCATCATCGAAACAGGCATGCAATCCGGTTCAAACCCAGAGAGTTGCCAACGAAGAACCGTCGTTGCTCAGATGATGCTCGAGGAAGAAAGACGCACCACCTCTACGTGACAGAAGTCCGGCGACAGCCCAGCCCTTTCTTTGATAACGTTCTTTGGAACCAGCAAAGAGAGTTATCCGGCTGCCGGCCGGGACCGGCGAAATCAAGGTTTTGAATCATTTGGTTGCCAACTACAAAACCGGCGGGTCGCGTCCCGCCAGACGCCTTCCTTTTTGTCCAGGCGGCAACAAAAAGGAAGCAAAAAATGCC
>ENA-ORCT01001140-ORCT01001140.1-marine-metagenome-genome-assembly--contig:-NODE-1140-length-10814-cov-2.715656_pt1 | contig 10814 bp, 13 predicted proteins | sample MGYA00248632_ERZ508511 | MGnify/ENA primary metagenome ERZ508511 (study PRJEB26182, sample SAMN06268839) | marine metagenome | isolation source: Tt an P1-techrep anaerobic enrichment on pine from... | reverse complement strand
CCGCCTGCTGCACCCGCCGCTTTAGGGATGCGATAAATTTTTCGGTATCCCGGAAAGCGGTTTCCACGAACAGGGCTTCCTGGTTGGGGAAATAGGTATAGATGGAAGACTTGGCAATCCCGGCAGCTTTGGCGATCTCGTTCATGCTGACCTGGTCGTAGGTTTTGGTACCGAATACGGCCCGGGCGGCATCGATGATCAAATCCTCGCGGGCTTGCCGTTCCTGCTGCTTGAGTTTGTTCAGGGTTCCTCGTTTCGCCATGATATCTATTCGGGTATCACTATCCCGGTCGTTTTGCAACTATCGGTTGACATGCCGACCACCGTTCGATAAAGAAAACAATAGACACATTCACGACTCCGATCCGACCTTTTTCGGTACGATAGAACATATGCGGTGCTCCAGTTTTGTCATTCCGGACAGGGCGCAGCGAAGATCCGGAATCCAGGCAAGTTCACGGGGCTTCTGGATAGCGCTGAAGCTTCACTGCGTGCGCCCGCTTTCGCGGGAATGACATAAAAGAGGCCACGCTTGAGTATTATGGATAAACGCAATAGAAAAATGAGAAATTCGGGAGAATTGGAATGAAAGATCTGGCCGTCCTGAAAGCCGTTGCCGCCGATCCCGGAAACTACGTGCGCCAATGGAAGGCAGAAACCGGTGGCAAGGTGGTCGGCACCTTCTGCTCATACGCTCCCGAGGAATTGATCCTGGCCGGAGGGGCACTGACCTTTCGTGTTTTGGGCGGCAGCGGCGGGACCTCGAGTGCCGACGCCCACCTCCAGTCATACAGCTGCAGCCTGGTGCGCGGTGCATTGGCGGACGCTCTGGACGGGCGGCTCGATTTTCTCGACGGCGCTATCTTTCCTCACACCTGCGATTCCATCCAACGCCTGTCGGACATCTGGCGCATGAACGCCCCCACCGGTTTTCACCTGGACGTGGTACTGCCGGTAAAACTCAACACCGACAGTGCCCGGCAATACATGACCCAGGTCCTTGGCAATGCGCGCACCCAAATTGCGTCGCTGCTGGGCAGATCCATCACCGATGCGGACCTGCATCGGGCCATTGGTGTGTACAATGACATTCGCAGGACCATGCAGCGGTTGTACGATCTGCGGTCCGAGCAGCCGGGGATCGTTTCGGGCAGCGATGTGCATGCCATCGTGCGGGCATCCATGGTCATGGCGCGCCAGGAATTTCTGGAGTGCCTGACACGGGTGATGGCGCATCTGGAAGGGCAGGATCCAGGCCCACCTGCCGGCAAGCGCATCTTTTTGTCCGGCGGAGTCTGCAATCTGCCCGATGTGTATGGCATCGTCCAAGGCGCTGGCGGGCGGGTCGTCGCCGATGACCTGTGTACCGGGTCACGGGGGCTGACCGGCCGGATCGATACCGCCGGCGATCCCATCGCCGCCATTTCCGAACGGTACGCCCGACGGGCCATCTGCCCGACCAAGCATACCGGTATTGCCAGCCGGGGAGAAGAACTGGTCCGTCTGGCCAAAAAAGAGCGGGCCGACGGGGTCATTTTTGTTTTCCTCAAGTTCTGCGACCCGCATGCCTTTGACTACCCCTACCTTAAGGCCATGCTCGATGACGCCGGCATTCCCAGCCTGCTGGTGGAACTGGAGGAGCAGAATGTTTCCCGGGGGCAGTTTCAAACTCGGTGCGAGGCATTCATGGAAATGCTTTGAGAGGAGGACGCAATGAGCGATCCCGAAAAGCCCATTGACCCTGAAAAAGAAAAACGCAAAATCAAGTCGGTCAAACGCATGAAAGCCATCATGACCGACTATTACATCGACGCCAAGACCGCGCAGCAGAACAACAAGAAAGTGGCCTGGATCACCAGCGGCGGGCCGGTGGAGCCGCTTATCACCATGGACGTGATTCCGGTTTATCCGGAGAATCACGGGGCCATGATCGGCGCTTCCAAGATGGGTGTGGATCTCTGCGAAAAGGCCGAGACCATGGGCTATGCCAGCGATTTATGCTCCTACGCCCGGGCCGACATCGCTTGCGCCACGGTCGACGGCGGGCCCATCGGCGGACTGCCCCGACCGGACATGCTGATTTGTTGCAACAACATCTGCGGAACGGTGCTCAAGTGGTACGAGGTTCAGGCCCGCTATTTCAAGGTTCCCCTGTTCATTCTGGACACGCCCTTCATCCACACCGAATACACCCAAACGGTTCACGATTACGTGCGTGCGCAGTTGGACGAGTATATCACTTTTCTGGAAACCCACTGCGGCAAACCCTTCGACCACGACCGCATGATGGAGGTTGGCCGCCTTTCCATAAGAGGCCAGGAACTCTGGCAGCAGGTGCTGGATACCACCACGAACCGGCCGGCGCCCATGAGTGCCTTCGATGCCTTTTTCCACCTGGCCCTGATCGTTACCCTGCGCGGAACCCAAACGGTAGTCGACTACTATACTCAATTGCTCGATGAGATGAAAACCCGGGTTGCCGAGGGCATCGCCGCTGTACTCGATGAGCGCTATCGCCTGCTGTGGGACAATCTGCCGGTGTGGTACCGCACCCGCTGGCTGTCCGAGAAGTTCGCCGAACACCATGCCTGCCTGGTGGCGGACACCTATACCTCCTCCTGGTGCGGTACCCTCAAATATCTGGACGAAAAGGATTTTCTGGGTTCCATGGCCGCCGGCTACGCGCGCATCTACATCAACATCGGCACCGACCAAATGGCCGACATGGTGCTGGACATGGTAAACAAATACGGGGTCGATGGGCTGGTGATGCATTCCAACCGCAGCTGCAAGCCTTACAGCCTGGGTCAGTACGACATCCAGCGCATCGTCCGGGAAAAGTGCGGCATTCCCTCGCTGGTGATCGAGTCCGATATGACCGATGCCCGCAATTTTTCGGAAAGCCAGATTGGGACCCGCATCGATGCGTTCATGGAGATAATTCAATGATCACCGTCGGCATCGATGTGGGCTCCATCAGCGCCAAGGCCGCTCTGGTCCGGGACAATCAGCTCGTTGGCAGCCGGGTGGCACTCACCGGTTACAATGCCCGCAACGCGGGGGAGAAGGTCTTCAAGGAGCTGCTGGCAACGTTGGATATCCGCACCGACGCCGTAGACCGCATCGTGGCCACCGGCTACGGCCGCAATAGTGTCGACCTGGCCGACAGGGCCGTGACCGAAATCACCTGCCATGCCGCTGGAGCCCATTTTCAGGACCCGGCCGTGCGTTGCGTCATCGATATTGGGGGGCAGGACAGCAAGGCCATCGCCCTGGACGAAAACGGTCGCGTGGTGGATTTTGCCATGAATGACAAATGCGCCGCCGGAACCGGCCGCTTCCTCGAAGTGATGGCCCGGGCCCTGGAAGTGGATCTGGATGCCTTCGGCAAAATCTCCCTGAAGGCAGACCAGCCGGCCGCCATCAGCAGCCTGTGCACCGTGTTTGCCGAATCCGAAGTAATCTCCCTCATCGCCCGGGGCGAACCCCGCGATAATATCATTGCGGGCATTCACGACTCCATCGCTGGCCGGGTCGTGGCCATGGCCAAGCGGGTGGGGATCGTCGAACCATTGATGATGACCGGCGGGGTGGCCAGAAATATCGGTGTGGTGAAGGCGCTGGAGAAAAAGGCCGACTGCCCGGTGAGCGTTTTCGCCCATGCCCAGGAAAACGGCGCCATCGGGGCGGCTTTGATTGCTGCCAAAGAGAAGGGGTGATCATAGAGGTAGACGGCCAATGCAATTGAGTTTCGAAGGATTACTCTCTTGCCCTTTTTTGACAACAGCGTATGGGAATTTCATTAAACATGGCGGCGAAGCATCGGTTGCAGGAAATGCAGGAAGCCTGGACCGTTCTTCCCTCGGCAAATCTGCGGACGAGATAATGTTCTCTTGCTCGCGCTGCCCACGGTGCGGGCCAGCACCGCGATTATGGTGCTTAAATTTGACCAATATCCCCCAAATGGGTGATGTTTTATTGTCGACAGTTGAATTATGATCTTTCCTGTCCAAATTCATCTTAAATCATTAGGAGGATCAATTATGGATTACTTTCAAATGACAGCTCCCTGTGGCCTTGACTGTTTTAACTGCCATTTCTATTTGGCCCTTGAAAACAAAAATGCAAGAGCCGCTGTTGAAAAAATGTCCGAAGAGTATAATGTGCCTGTTGAAATAATGCTGTGCAAAGGATGCCGAGATCACGATGGTAAGATACCATTACAAAAGCATCTCTTTGGTGATTCACATAGCTGTGCTGCATATGAATGTTCTAAAAATAAGGGCGTTAATTTTTGTGGAGATTGTAACGAATTTCCATGTGATAACCTACACCCTTATGCGGACAGGTCTTCTGAGCTCCCGCATAATATGAAGGTCTTCAATCTGTGTTTAATAAATAGAATGGGGCTGGAAAATTGGGCAAAGTCAAAGGCACCTGAAGTTCGCGAAACCTACTTTACAAAGCCATGGACACTATCTGACAAATAAATATGGTTGTTTTGGACTCGGTTCCCGCCACAAAGCCATCATTATTAATGATTAAATCATACTTACTTTATAAATATGAGGAAAGATACTTGATTATTGTTGAAGCAGTTTTAATGGGTATTTTTGCAACATATTTTATGGATTCCTTGGCGGGTATTTTTGCCAAAAGAAAACTTATCTATTCATTTATTTCACCTGAAGCTATTGGCAGGTGGTTTCTTTATATATTTAGGGGAAAGCTAATTCACAAGGATATTAATAAAACACCAGTCTTGAAAAATGAAAAGTTCTGGTGTTCTATATCCCACTATTTAATTGGGGTTGCATTATCGGGAGTATATCTGATTATAGAATCAAACCTTGCCATAGTAAGAGACCATTTATGGATGCCACTGCTGTTTGGAATAGCAACAGTTTTCTTTCCCTGGTTTTGGTTGCTTCCAAGCATCGGTATCGGATTTATGGCCTCTAAATCACCAAAACGATCACGGGTTATCAGAACTAATCTTATCAATCATACGAACTTTGGTCTTGGATTATTTTTGTGGATTGTTTTGTTACATCGTTTATTTATTTAGTGTTTATAACTATCAAAAATTATAACAATCTTCTTCATTAGAAATTGATTGAATTGAAGGATAAAGTATGTTTACCAATGCCATGGAAATATTTAAGCTGCTGGATAAGTCAAATTGCCGGAAATGCAACGAAACCACCTGCCTGGCCTTTGCGTCCAAGGTCTTTCTGGGACAAAAATCCCTGGATTTGTGCCCGAGTATTGATCCTGAAATCCTCAAGCGCTACCAGGCTAGGGAGAAGCCCAATAAACCGGGTGAAAGGGGAAATGCCCTGAAAGAGGTCAAAAGCCAACTAAAGCGATGCGATCTGGAAGAAGCAGCCCGCAGGACAGGGGCACAATTTATCAACAACCGGCTGACTCTTAAGATATGCGGAAAGCCGTTTTCCCTGGAAAACAGTGGAAGAATCATCACGGACATCCATACCATTCCCTGGCTGGTCTTGCCGGTAATTTCCTATGTTCTCCACTGTAAGGGGATTCCTTTAACCGGAAAATGGATCTCCTTCCGGGAAATTGAAAATGCCAGGGAGAAAAACGGACTCTTTGTACAGCTGACTGAAAAGCCATTGCAGAAAATTGCAGACACCCATACCGAACTGTTTGAAGAGCTAAGCCTGCTTTTCAACGGCCGGGAAACTCAAAATTTTTACGACTCAGATATTGCCCTGGTTTTAGAGCCCCTGCCCCTGGTGCCCATCCTCATCTGCTACTGGAAGCCTGAAGAAGGAATGGAACCGGATCTTCGCCTTTTTTTTGATTCCAGTGTATCGGAGAATGCCGGGGAGGCAACTGCCTACAACCTGGCCACAGGGCTTGTGATGATGTTTGGAAAGCTGACCATCACCCATAGCTGGAATGAGACTTATGTTCATGGGAAGGAATAGGAAAAAAGTGAAAATGAATGGCCAGATAAATTACAATGCAACAAAACATTTAACAAAAACATGCTGCGGACATGCTGCAGATGGTTGCGTTATTTTAGGACAAAAAATGCTTCAATTGGCTGATTCACATGAACGAATTATATAAAGCGAGTATTAATCGGGTTTTTGACTATATTCAAGCAAACCTCAATGAAGATCTTTCTCTTAAACAACTTTCAGAAATCGCCTGCTATTCAAAATTTCATTTTAATCGCATCTTCAGTGCTTATATAGGAGAATCCGTCTATCAATACATAAAACGATTACGATTGGAAAAATCCGCTGAATTGCTGCCGGGAAATTCAAATGTATCTGTTACTGATGTTGCATTGATGTGCGGATTTGAGAATTCTTCCTCATTTGCAAAAAGCTTTAAAAGTCATTTTAATATGACTGCGACTGAATGGCGGAAGAAGTCTAACGACTTTTTCGTTAAAGAATCAACACCGGTACAAATTGAACGTGGTGATTTTTCCATTAATCAGAGTTCCCCAGTTTGGACTTATCATTTAAAAAGCTCAACTCGACAGATTGTTATTGAAGACATCCTTCCTTTAAAGTTCGCCTGCATTCGTAATATTGGCCCCTACCAAGGCGGTGAAGTTCTATTCGGGGAATTATACACCCAACTCTTTCGGTGGGCTGCTGCACATGAATTAGTTGATGACAATACAATCGTATGGAATATATACCATGACAATCCTAAAATCACAGAAGATAAAAAAAATAAGGGTCATGGTGGTAATTCCGGTAATGGATTCTGTAAATCAATCAGGACCTTTTGGGACAACAAAAATTTCCGGGGGAAAGTGTGATGTCTGCCGCTTTCTGCTGAAAGGGGATGAGTTCGCGTTTTCCGATAGATGGACAGAAAGAATTCCGGATAAACTTGCTCTAAAAGGAATTTTTTGCTTTAATTAAAATAAAACAATTTTCAAAATACGTAACATATTGCGGCGATACAAAGCCGTTATTTACAATTTTTAATAGTCCGAATAATTATGACCAAGAAATTGCTAAATCACAAATTGTATCGTCCATTACAAATAGCGATCAGGCCGAATGATTATTCAAAAGCCAATTACCGGGAATATCCACCAGCTCAGGCTTTACAAAATTATGTAAGTTGCTATTGGATGATTCAAGCAAAGGCACAAATTTCAAACCCTTTTCTACATTGCATTATGGCGGATGGTTGTGTTGATTTAATTTTGAATTGTTCAAATGAAGATCCTCTGGAGATTGCCGGATTAGTGGAAAAAGCGAATTTCGTATCAATCAATGGGCATACTGAATATTTTGGAATTCGATTTTTCCCTGGTTGTATGCATTATTTCTTTCAGGTATCAGCAAAAGAAATCGCCAATCAAATGATCCCATGCGAAGATATTTGGGGTAATCGATATAAATCTATTGAATATGGGTTAAGATATACAGATTCAGTAGATAAGCGCATCAAAATTGCCAATGCTATTTTATTAGACTATCTAAAAACCTGTAAAAGAGAACCAGATCAGTGGCTGTTAACCGCTCTGGATATTATTTATCAAAGAAAAGGCCAATTATCAGTTGAGAAAGATTTCTCGATTGGTGTTAGTTCAAGGCATCTTCGTAGAATTTTTAATCATTATGTTGGAATTAGTCCAAAAAAGTTTTCTAAAATTGTAAGATTTCAATCTGCTTTAAGGCATATAATGTCAAATTCCAATAATTTGTCAAAAGGCGGTTATCTCGATTTTGGCTATTTTGACCAGCCTCACTTTATTCATGAATTTAAATCCTTTTCCGGCGTTACTCCTAGTTTTTTTAAGCAGCATTAGACCGCATCTAATATTTTCCTCTTGTCTCAATTTCTACAAGAACCGCTGAATTTTCAATATATTCATTTGCTTATAAATTTCCTGTGGATCGCAGCAGACCTATAGCCTAGACTATCAGAAGAGTCCATTAGATTTGTCCGAATTTTACAATCTTCTCGCCCGGCCAAATGTTAAATTCAAACATATTATTAAGCTTGGATATTCTAAATCAGGCATTTTAGATCTGTTAAAGGAGAAAATAATGAATTCAGTACTGGTAAAAGAAAGTCTTAGAAAATTTTCAGAAGTATTCTCTTTTAATTATCCTGCTGTTGGCTGGTATTTTTCTTCGGAGGAAATGGAAGATTCATTTATTTTCAGAAAGGATAAATGGGTATGTATGTTCATGTATCTGAAGATGATGATGAAAAAAAATAAAAAAGTCCGTTTCTCGGATGATAATAATAGAGCCTGCACAGGTCCTGCAGAATACTTTGGTTTTACTGAACTTGAGGATGATGGCGGTGTTTTCCTCGCTGAAATAGAAAGATTTTGTAAGGATATTGAAATTTCAAAAGCATATACCAGGTGGTCGGCAACCCTTATTCACCCGCCAAAAGGCAAATATCTATACATGGAGAAACTCGAGGATATTGATGATCGCAGAGAGATTGAGGTTGCTAATCTTTTCCCGGCAAATATGACCAGCCTGGCGAAGCTGGTAACCCTGTCAAGTTACGATAGGATGGCAAATACGGATAATGTATTGATACCTGATGCTTCAGGTTGTCAGTCTATCTTTACAACTCCCTATCATGAAAAATTTCAAGAAAATCCAAAATGTATTATTGGGCTAATGGATACGATGGCCAGAAATTTTGTCCCCGAAGATATGATTTTATTTTCAATGCCCACCAACAGATTTGTGGAAATGGCGAATAATATTGAAGGCAGCTTTCTTGATAAGAATTTTAAAAACCCGACAGGTTTCTGATCGAAATTTTCTTATAAATCAGGCTTGTGGAGAAAGGAGAAACCCCATGAAAACCAATTCATTACCGGACAGCAAATGGGAAGAAAACAGGCTTAACAGAAGAGAATTCCTTAAAAAACAGCTTAAAGGAGCCATGTGGATGGCCGTGGGAACAACAGGAATTTTAATTCCCAAACCGGTTATCGCTTCTGCGTTCCCTGATCTGGGAATTGCCACAGGGGCTCCCGGTCCTGCCACCCGTGCTGCCGTGGAACTTCTGGGCGGTATGAAAACATTTGTGATATTAGAACTATAGCTTACACCCAGATACCGGTTCGCGGTTTTGCCCTTCAATGGTTCAGTGTCCTTCTTTTTATTATGATCTTTGCCTGTGCAGTATGGAGCCCTCGTTTCTGGTGCCGTTATCTTTGTCCGTCAGGCGCGCTCTTTGCCCTTTTCAGCGTGAATCCGTTCTGGAAAAGACAGGTTTCCCAAGAGTGCATTCAATGCGGTTTGTGTCAAAAAAATATGCCCCATGTCCGCCATCGGGGAAAATCCTTTTGAAACAGATTTCAGGGAATGCATTGTGTGTGAGACCTGCGTTAGGGTCTGTCCTGCGAACGCGGTCTTTTTTGCCTCAACCGGCTTTAAAAAAACAGATTATCCCAATCGTTTTTCAGAAAACCGCCGCAAACTGATCTGGGCCGGCGTTTCAGGCCTGGGCGCAGGCGTTGTTTCTCTTACGGACATGAAAAGCCTTCACCAGGACAATGCCCTGGGAAATATTATCCCTGCCGAATTGATACGTCCTCCTGGAGCATTACCTGAAAAGGATTTTCTTGCAAGATGTATCCGGTGCGGTGAATGCATGAAGGCGTGTCCTTCAAATACCTTGCAGCCCATAGGCCTTGCCGCCGGTTTTTCGGCATTTTTTAGCCCCAAAATCACCCCGTCAAAAAGCCCCCGCGAAACCCTTTGTAATGTATGCGGGCAGGTATGTCCCACAGGAGCCATCCGGCCACTGCCGGTTGAAGAATAAATATGGGCAAAAATGGGTACAGCCCACATTTTAAAACACAAGTGCCTTGCCTGGTGTATTGAATAAAAAATGCATGGTCTGTGATGAAGTCTGTCCGTATAACGCCATTGAATTCAAAGTAACCCCCAAAAACAGTGTTGCCGTTCCCTTTGTCAATGAAAACAAATGCAGCGGGTGCGGATTTTGCGAACATTTCTGCCCTGTACATGCAACTGCTGCCATTGTGGTGGAACCTATGGGGGCTGTCAGGATTGAAAAAGGTTCTCACCGGGAAAAAGCAAGGCAAATGGGCCTGTCCCTGGAAATAAAAAAGGCCCGGAACAAAGACCCTGAAACGTATCCCTTAAATGATGTTGATGAAAGCGGACTTCCTCCCGGCTTTACTGAATGATAACAGCCATGGACTGATTTGGTTTTCATCCCGGTTAGGCCCGATTTTTTTTGGACGGACACTTCGAAAAGCATCCGAAGATCATACATCCTGATAATCTCCCCGGTGCCTTTGGCCAACACGCTTTTCACGTATCCGTTGACCACCTTCCACATGGGAATGGGCTTGTGGTCGGGGAAATAGGCCTCGTATTTTTCCGCAGCATCTTCCACCACACCCGATGCAACCACATTGATTCGAATTTCACGCTTTAGTTCCAGGCAGGCGACTTTGGCAAAGCTGTGAATCCCACCGTTCACCATGGTCGCGCTGGTGGTCAATTCAACGGGATGATCGGCCGGTATTCCGGCTTCTTAGAAAAGTGCCTGCTGACCGGCGGCCCAACGGTCCCATCTCTTCCAACAATCAAAATTTTCATGGCTTTTCCTTTGTTCCGTATCAAAGTCGAATGCTATTTTCGTTTGAGATAGTCTTCGAACTTCTCCAAAGCCTCGGGTAGATTCCTGCGGCCGAAGCCCACCCGGAAGGTATTGTAATCCGGGCCGTACAGGCTGCCGGGAAGCAGCAGCACGCCGGCTTTGTTGACCAGGTCTTCGCAAAAAGCATCCACCGATCCGCG
>ENA-ORCT01001135-ORCT01001135.1-marine-metagenome-genome-assembly--contig:-NODE-1135-length-10843-cov-3.012539_pt1 | contig 10843 bp, 8 predicted proteins | sample MGYA00248632_ERZ508511 | MGnify/ENA primary metagenome ERZ508511 (study PRJEB26182, sample SAMN06268839) | marine metagenome | isolation source: Tt an P1-techrep anaerobic enrichment on pine from sediment... | reverse complement strand
CGGCAATGACAGCCGGCAAGTACATTCTCCAATGCCGACAGGTTTTGAAACAGACGAATGGTCTGAAAGGTCCGGGCGATACCCAGTGAGACTATTTTATGAGTCGGCAGGTTGAGAATGGAACGGTGATCAAAAACAATTTCACCTTTGTCCGGCCGATAGTTTCCGGTGATCAGGTTAAACACGGTGGTCTTTCCAGCGCCGTTGGGACCGATCAGCCCGACAATGGAACTGCCCGCCACCTCGAAGGATACATCGTCAACGGCGGTCAGGCCGCCAAAGGTCTTGGTCAGGTTTCTCAAGCTCAGCAGACTCATTTCGCCCCCCTGCCCGCCTTTAATTTATGAAGGGGATAGGTCCGCGGCAGCTGCGGCAGCAACCCCTGCGTCCGGAAAATCATCATGATTACCATGGCCGCTCCGAACACCAGCATTCGGGCCTGGGCAAAATTCTTGAAATCCACGTTCAGTCCCACAACCGCAAAGGTCTGGTTCAAAAACGCGCTGAGGCTGTCCAACCCGCGAAAGATCTCGGGAAGCCCGATCACCAGGAAAGCGCCGAGAATCACCCCGCGAATACTCCCGGATCCGCCCAAAAGGACGATCATGAACATGACCACCGATTCCCAGAAATTAAAAGACTCCGGGGCGATAATGGTCATCTTGGCAGCGTAGATGGTGCCCACCATGCCAGCCCAGATCGCCCCGAGGACAAAAGCGACCAGCTTGTAGTGGGTGGTATTGATCCCGCTGCCTTCGGCCGCCACGTCATCTTCCCGCAAAAAATTCAATGCCCGCCCGAATCGGGAGTTTTCCAGGCGGTGGAACAGATAGACGGTCACAGCCAGAAAAAACCAGATCAGGTAAAAAAACTCATGGGGCCGACGAATCTTGAAGCCGAATATCATCGGTCGGTCGATACCGAAAATCCCGTTGGATCCGCCGGTAATCCCGAAAATATTGTTGATCAGGGCGATGCGAACAATCTCCACAAAGCCGATGGTCACGATAAGCAGGTAATCGCCCCTCAGATGAATGATCGGTCGGGCCACCAGAAGGGCGAACAGACCGGCCATCATTCCGCTGATGGGCAAAAGCCACAGCACAGGGATGTTGAAGGAGGTGTTCAAAATGGCCGTAGTATAGGCCCCGACCGCATAGAATGCGGCATGCCCCATATGAAACAGTCCGGCGTGACCGAGAATGATGTTGAGGCTGAGCGCGAGAATCGCGTACAGGCCCACATTGTTCAACACGTCAACCCAGTAGGCATTCAGCACAGCGGGCGAGACCAGCAGCAGACCGGCCAGTCCCGCGTACAATCCGATTCGTTTGCGTGTCATACCTTCTCCGCTACCCGCTCACCCAGAAGTCCCGTGGGCCGCACGATCAGAATGATAATCAGAACAAAAAAGGCAATGGCATCTTTCCAGGCAATGGAGATGTATGCCGCACCCAGCGCCTCGATGACCCCAAGCAGTATCCCGCCCACCATGGCCCCGGGAATGTTGCCGATTCCCCCCAGGATGGCAGCGGTGAACGCTTTCAGGCCGTAAATCCACCCCATGGTGAAGTTGATCTGTCCATAGTAAAGCCCCACCATCAATCCGGCGGCCCCGCCAAGGGCCGGCCCGATGATAAACACGATCATGATCACCCGGTCCACATTGATCCCCATCAACTTGGCGGCCCCCTGATCGATGGCCACTGCCCGGATGGCCGTTCCAACCCGCGTCCTCTGGATGAACAGGTACAGCATCACCATCATCACCACGGAGGTCAGCAGGATCAGAATCCGTATCAGGGGAATGTCAAGTCCCATCAGGGAAACGGCCATTTTGGGGAGAATGTTGTGGGGATACACCTGATAGCGGGCGCCGTAAATCAACATGACGGCATTCTGGAAAAAAATTGAGGCGCCCAGTGCCGACACAACGGCCGAGAGCCGGTGGGATTGCCGAAGGGGACGATAGGCCGCTCGCTCCAGAATGATACCCACCAGTGCCACCAGTCCCATCACCATGACGGCCAGAGTGAGTACCACGCCAAAGGGTCCCATCCGGTCGGTCAACCCAAGGGCCGTCAGAAGGGTCAACCCGAGATATGCGCCGATGGTAAACAGGTCCCCGTGGGCAAAATTGATCAACTTGAGCACGCCGTAAACCATGGTGTAGCCAAGGGCGATCAGGGCGTAAATACCACCGACGGCAAGCCCGTTGGTCAGCTGCTGAATAAAGAATTCCATCTCAATCCCCGTGCCTGAACATGGTTAAAACCAATCCGGATCGACCGACACGCCGCCGCCGTGGATGCCCGCTGAAACGCGCGTCGACCCCGGGCGCAATTTCCGGCGCCCGAGGTCGGCGTTTTCATCCCGCCGATTGAATTCCGCCGGCCGGAACCGGCAGAACCCAACCGCTTTTGTCGATGCTCGGATTACAGTTGAAGTTTGAAATTGCCGTCGGCGTCGACCTTGTACACCCGGTAAAGATCGCCAACCCGATCGCCTTTTTCATTGAAGGAGATCTTACCCGTCAATCCCGGCATCTCCTTGAGGTCCTTTTTCAGGTAGGTCGCAATCTTATCCGGATCGGTGGACCCCGTCGTCTTGATCGCTTCGGCAATCACGCGGAACCCGTCGCCGGAAAGAACGGCCCAGACCGAGCCCGGAGCGGTATTGTACTTTTTGGTGTAGCTGGCCATAAAGGCCTTGGCTGCCTGCGAATCCAGATCCTGGGGCACCGGAGGACTCAGGAAATAAAAACCTTCGGCCGCATCCTTGCCGGCTATCTTCACCAGATCCGGATTGTTGGTGGCATCGCCGCCTATAAACGGCACGTTCCAGTTCATTTCCATCTTCTGGCGGAGCATCAGACCCGCTTCGGGATAATAACCGGTAAAAAAGACCACGTCCGGGTTGGCGGCTTTCAGTTTGGTCAGGATCGTATTGTAATCCCGCTCTCCGGCGGTCAACGCTTCGAAAAAGACGACATCCGCGGGATCTTCCTTTTTCAGGAGGCCGTTGGCTTCATCGGCAAGGCCCTTGGCGTAGGTGGTGTTATCGTGCAGAATGGCGATGCGCTTGTAGCCCATATTGAGAAGCGTCTTGACGGCCACTTTCCCCTGCTCGTCATCACGCGGGCAGGTTCTGAAAAAATAATCCAGCCCCTTTTCCGACAATCGTATGGCCGTCGAACCGTTGGCCACCTGGGGAATCCGGGACTCGTCAAAGATGTTCTGCGATGCCTCGGTGATGGAGGATCCGTAGGTTCCGATAACCGCCACGATATCCTGAGTGGACAGACGCTGTGCGGCCAGCGCGGCATTCCGGGGATCACCGCCGTCGTCGGCAGTTATGATTTCCACCTTTTTGCCCAACAGCCCGCCGGCGGCATTGACCTCTTCGGCCAGCAGTTCGACGATCTGCTTCATGTCCTGCCCTTCGCTGGCCCAGGATCCGGTCAGGGGACACATCAACCCGATTTTCACGGTATCAGCGGCCATTGCCGGACCAGCAAAGAGGCAAGCGATCAGAAGAATAAACCATAATTTTTTCATAAGGATCTCCTTTGGGGTGACAGTTAATGTAGAACGCTTTCAATTTGCCCGATTTTCGGGGTCTTATCAGAGAATTTCCCTTTATGTCAATCATCTGTCGCGGAGAATGGCAAGGAGTTGTAATACACCGGCTTCCCTTCGGCTGCCGGCTTCCAGGCATCCCATCCGGCCGTCAACAGACGATTAACCTTGAAATACTTTGAATTGAAATTATTTTTAGTGATATACACAACCCGGACCATCGATCCACCGCACGCTGCAAGCCAAAGTATTATAAACTATTTTTCCTTGAGTCGGCCATAAAATTCGAATAAAAGCAAATCCACTATCCGGGAGCGGCCCGGGAAGGAGCACATCAATATTTTGTAAGAAGGGAAGGTTCCATGGCCAACGGCGAGGTTCAGACACGACGACCCGGCTCCGCACAATCGGTTTGCGATCAGGTGCTAATCTCCTTGAGGCGAATTATCCAGTCGATTGACCTGCATTCCCGATATCTGGTCAAACGAGTGGGGCTGACCGGTCCCCAACTGGTCATCCTTCAGGAGGTTCACCAGTCCGGTGAAGTGGCTACCGGTGAAATTGCCCGAGCCATCAGTCTGAGCCAGGCGACTGTCACCGGAATTCTCGAACGAATGGAAAAACGGGGACTGGTCACCCGCCGTCGAAGCGATATCGACCGGCGCCGGGTGATTGTAAGTCTCACACCGACCGGAGAGGCCCTGCTGGCGGAAGCGCCGCCACTCATGCAGGAATCCTTTGTCGATGAATTCAGCCAGCTCCAGGACTGGGAGCAATCAATGATCCTGAGTGCGCTTCAGCGACTGGTTTCCATGATGGACGCCAAAACCTTGAAAGCTGCCCCCATTCTCACTACCGGCCCGATTGATGATTCAACCCGGGATTCCGCCCATTCGCCGAATTAAAAAGACCCGTCCCGGCGCAATGTTCTGCCGGCCATTGGCCTTCCGCTGAAGGCATGAAGCCCATTTGCCGATGAGGGTAATGGTCCAGCATCCCTCAACCGACACTGGACACTGCAACACAGTGCATACTCACCGCACGAAAAATTGATAATCAAACCGCATCGCTCACCTCCAACGCTGTCACTTCTGCAATATACCCCGCCGGACTTCGGACACTCATCCGCAAGATGAATTGTTGGAACCGGTGGGGGACACCATGGAAAAAATCAAAGTAGCGAACCTGTACAAAATTTTCGGTCCCAATCCCGAGCGGGCCATTGATCTGCTCAATCACGGAAAAACCAAAGACGAAATCCTGGAAGAGACCCGGCTGAGCATTGGCGTGGCCGGGGTTTCCTTTTACGTAAAGAGCGGCGAAATCCTGGTTGTCATGGGGCTTTCAGGAAGCGGCAAATCCACCCTGGTCCGGTGCATCAACCGGCTGATCGAGCCCACCGCAGGCGAAATTATTGTCAACGACGTCGATGTCACCACCCTTTCGGCAAAGGATCTTCGCGAATTTCGCCAGAAAAACTTCGGCATGGTCTTCCAGAATTTCGCACTTTTCCCCCATCGCAGCGTGCTGAGCAACGTAGAGTACGGCCTGGAAATTCAGAAAATCGACAAACAGACGCGACGGGAACGCAGCATGCAGGCTCTGGAGCAGGTGGGGCTCAAAGGCTGGGAGGAATCCTACCCGGACCAGCTGTCCGGCGGCATGCAGCAGCGGGTGGGATTGGCTCGCGCCCTGGCGCTGGATGCGGACATCATGCTCATGGACGAGGCCTTCAGCGCCCTGGATCCGCTGATCCGGCGGGATATGCAGGATGAACTGCTGGATCTGCAGGACAAGGTGAAAAAAACCATCGTCTTTATCAGCCATGACCTGGATGAGGCCATCAAACTGGGGGACCGGATCGCATTGATGAAAGATGGAGTCATTGTTCAGGAAGGCACTGCCGAGGAGATCCTTACCAACCCGGCCAATGATTACGTGGCTAAATTTGTGGAAGACGTGGACATGACCAAAGTGATCACCGCCGAGAGCGTGATGAAAAAATCCGAAGTCATGGCCTACAGCAAAACCGACGGCCCCCGGGCGGCGCTGCGAAAGATGCATCAGGCCGGCATCTCGACAATTTTTGTTCGGGAACACAAGCGTCTGGTCGGCATTGTATCGGCTGAAAATGCTGTGGAAGCCGCCAGACGCGGAGAGAAGACCCTGGATACGATCATCGACCGCAATGTTCCCACGGTCAAACCGGACACACCGGCCATCGAGCTGTTTCCCCTCCTTGCCGAGAGCCCCTATCCCCTCGCTGTGGTTAACGATGAAAACAAACTGATGGGCGTGATTGTCAAAGGATCGCTGCTGGGAGCCATCGCAGACAGCACCCGCGGCCCCTTAAACCGCGAACCATTGAAAAAAACAGGATAACACAATGATGGAATTTCCGGAAAATGTACGCATACCACTCGGTGACTGGGTGGACAGTGGTATGAACTGGATCCTTCAAACCTTCAGCGAATTCTTCGATACCCTTGGCACGGTTATTCTCCAGTTCATGCTCCATGTGGAAAAATTTTTCCTGTGGCTGCCCTGGCCGGTTCTCATCGTCGGTGTGGGAATTCTGGCCTGGCGCGCCATGGGCCGCTGGTGGTCCGGGGTAATGATGGCGGCCATGCTATTTTTCATGGGCACGCTGGGTCTGTGGAGGCTTGGGATGATGACCCTGTCCCTGGTTTTTTCCGCGGTCATCATATCCCTTGCCATCGGCATCCCCTTAGGTATCGCCATGGCCACCAGCAACCGGTTTGAGGCGATTCTCAAGCCGTTGCTCGACGGCATGCAGACCATGCCGAGCTTTGTCTATCTGATCCCGGCCCTGATGCTCTTCGGTCTGGGAAAGGTGCCGGCTCTTTTTGCCACCATCATCTATGCCGTGCCGCCGGTGATCCGGCTGACAAACGTGGGCATCCGGGAGGTCTCGGCGGACGTGGTGGAGGCCGCTCACGCCTTTGGATCGAGTTACTGGCAGATTCTGTTCAAGGTCCAGCTGCCCCTGGCCCGTCCCACCATCATGGTCGGCATCAACCAGACCACCATGATGGCCCTGGCCATGGTGGTGATCGCGTCCATGATCGGCGCCCGGGGGCTCGGCCTGGAGGTGCTGCTGGCCATCAACCGGATCGAGATCGGACGGGGTTTTGAGGCCGGCCTGTGCATTGTGTTCATGGCCATTATCATCGATCGCATCACATTTGCCATGGCCAGCCGCAAGCAATACGGTTCATAGAATAAATCCGAAATGTGAAGCTCGAAATACGAAACAAATCCCACATTCGATATGTGTTTCGTGCTTCGAGTTTCTGGTCGACAAAAAACTATTACCCTCCCATATTTCTACGCTTTTCATCGCCATAGCCTGACGGCTATGGCGTTTCGGCAACCAGCTGCCTGAGCAGATCAAGCAACGGCGGCTTCACGCTTTTCCAACGGGGGTTGATGGCATTGGATTCGTGCCAGGTAAAATCGACCCCGACAAAGCTTTCCGGAATAACGCGCGGGTTTCCGACACCGTATCGGGATTCCGGATAGTATTCCACCCAGAACATGCGCTGAGGGTCGATATCAAATGCTTTGGTAATCAGGGTGGAAAGATGACTGGCGCAGCTTCGAACGGACATATCCTGCCGGTGTCGCCGCGGCAGGTCTGAGACAATTACCACAACCGGTTTCAGATGCGTCAGACCGCGGCGGCCGCCTTTTCGCAAGTCAAATATGCGAAGCCGGCACCGGCCGCTGCCCAGCTTAAGCGGCCCTCCCCAACCATCCCAGGCAAACAAGTCATCATGAATCAGCATCGCTGCCTCCCGGATGAAAACCACGATATGATACGGACACCGAGACTCTGTGCCCGCAAAACGGCCCGCCGCGGCGGATAACCGGCGTGACCGGCATGGGTTCACAAAAAGAATATAACACAACAAATTGTGCTGTCCAAAATTTCCGGGAAATATGCAGTGAAATCGCGCTGCTGCTTTGGCAAATGGGGAAAGCGACTATCAGCGGGTCAGATCGCGGTAAATTCGAAGCAGCTTGTCCGGCAGTTCCCGGACATCGGAAATCACCGTATGGCAACCGGCACCATACAGATCATCGAGCCGGGCATCGGCGGTCAGGTTGACCGTAATGCCGTGTGCATAAATCGACTTTGCGCGGGCTTCGAGCAGCGCCTTTCGGGTATCCTCGATTGCGTAACCCTGTTTGTAGTCAACGTCGTTGGGGAAACCGTCCCCCAGGATGATGAGCAGTTTCACCCGGGCGCTGATCCGGTCAAACTGACTGGTGGCATGACGAATGGCCGCCCCCATCCGGGTGCTTCGCCGTGGGCTTACGGCGTTGATCCGCGCTTTCACCGCTTCTCCGACCCCCTCGTCAACATCCTTGATGCGAAAATAATCCACCCCCAGCCGTCCGGTGCCCGAAAACCCGGCAATGGCAAAATCATCTCCCACCACCTGAAGCGCTTCGCAAAACAGAACCAGGGCCTCTTTTTCAACGTCAAGGACCGATCGTTTCGATCCGGGAACGCGATTGGCCGTGGATCGGGACAAATCCACAAGCAGCACCGCGGCCACATCGCGATCCTGCTTGAGGCGTTTGATGTACAGCCGCTCTGACGGCATGAGTCCGGCCCGCCGGTCAAGGGCAAAATCCAGCAGCGCCCGATAGTCGAACGCATCGCCCTCCAGCCACTGTCTGAGGATAGTCAGGCGCTCGGGTTTCAGCAGCTCAAAGGCATACCGGATCTTTCGGACAAGACCGCTGTGACGTGTCAGGGTCTTTTCGTAAAACGGCCCCGGGCAACCGGCAACCCGGGTATCCTGAACCCGGACATGATGATCGAGATAGTCGGCGGCAGCGGCGTTCCACTCCCGGTACCAGGATACCGGACCCGCAGCCGGTTTCGGCTCGGCGGCAGCAACGCCGGCCTGGCGGAGAATTTCAAAAAGCTCCGAAGAAGACAGACTCGAGGACACGGCCCCATCGACGCTGCCGTTCTCCCTCACCGACACCACCAGTTCCTGAAGGTCGCGGGGGGTTACACCACCGCCGGTTTCCCGGATTCGTTTTTTTAAATCCGATTTGTAAATTTTCACGCCCCGGTCGTTCAACCGGCGCTTCAGCATATCGGCAATCCGCTCCTGCTCCCGATGGGTCATCCAATACAGGTCCGGTCGAACCCGGCGACCAAAGGGGGTGATCATCGGACAAATGCAGTTCTGCCCCGCCTGGCTGTCACCGGATGGCCTGACCAGCCGCTCCACAAGGGGATAGGCCATCGTGGCAAGGGCCGCGCTGGATTCCACCGAATCATCTGCCCGGCCGATCAGAGCCATCACCGGGGCAGGAAGGGGCGCATCCCTTCGATCGATATCCCCTTTATCCATGCCCAGCGCGATGACGGCATAAAGTCGCAGCCGAAGTGCCGGCGGATGCCCGGCCCGGCAAAGCAGATGCCGGGCCTCCTGCTGAAGCAGGGGCAGGCACTCACGCAGCAGACCGGGGTAGTGCCGGGCAAGAAGCCGGCGAATCCGGCCGTGCTCAAAAATGGTGAACAGATCCTCGGCAAGTACCCCATCGGGAAACCGGTTAAAAAACCGTTCCAGATCCGATCTGTCGATCGCCTGGTCGGCTTCGGGTTCCGGCAGCAGACCGCATCGATCAAGAGCTTTCTCGTAGTCAAAATCAAAGGTGTTGAATTCAAGTCCGCCGGCCTCGATTCGCACCAGGCATCTATAGAGAAACCGATTTTGCTCCTGCTCCGTAAAGTGGCTGATTTCATCGGGAAGGTATATAAAGCGCCCGTCCGAGCACACCATCGCCTCCGATGCGCTCAAGGCCGGCAGAGCGGACAGGGACCGAACGGCGACTCCCGCGCCGAGCCGTGCCCGAAGGTACCTGTCGAGTGCCGCGCGCATCTGGGAGAGGGTAGCGACGGTCTGCAGATTCAAGCAGGCATCAATGGCGCGCCGGGATTCCAGGGCCAGGAAATTGGAACCAAACCCGGGATTTCTCCGCCAGATCTCAAGGCCTTGCTCGATAAAGCATTGAAAGGCAGGCTCGGGCAGGCGGTCAAGCCCTCGCTCCATGCCGTCCAGAAAGGCTTCGGCGAGCCGGTAATCGGTCCGGATAATTTCACCGAAGCCCCTGATCTGCCAGAGGCGCCTGTCCGTTTGAAAATTGGGCACCGAACGGGAAATCAGATGGGCCAGATGATTGCTCTTGTTGTAGGTCAGATCCTGGGAAAACGTGATATGAAGAAGCCGGAGATACGCGGCGGCAGCCCCCGGTTCACCGCCGTCCAGAAGATCGGAAAAACACCCGAGGGTGCCTCTGAGGGTATAGAGCCCTTTGCCGCGCATGACCGAAACGGTTTCCAGAAAATCCGCCAGAAGCGTATCGTCGCCGCAGCACAGTACCGGCACCAGATGAACAGCCATGATCCGCCCGATCTCCGGTCCCTCGGTGCCGGCCTCGCGGACAAGCCGCCGGTAGGTGCCCATGCGCCGGTCGCTCACCGATCCGGTCAGCCGGGCCATGCCCCGGGCCACGCTCTGGCCGAAGGTCACCTCACGGGCGATGCTCCACAGCGTATCTTCCACCAGGGCGGCGGCATCCGACGGGGAAACCGGCTCGGACTTGCGGCTCAGCTCTGCTGTTACGGCAGCAAACAGTTCCGGATCCAGTGCCGCCAACTGGCCAATGGGATCAAAGGCCGGACGATCGACGGTATCCGTCTGGGATGGAGCGGAATCGAATCGCATCAGAAAACATCGGCCATCAGATCGGCCAGGGTTTCCTGAAGCCGGTCATCATCGGTAAGCGGCAGGCAGATTGCCGATCGACAGGCATCTTTTTCCGGTATTCCCCGCCGAATCAACTGCGCCGCATAAATCAGCAGGCGGGTGCTGGCCCCTTCGGTCAATCCATGTTCCCGGATGTTTCGAATCTTGCGGGCCAGGTTCACCAGCCGCATGGCGGTCTCACGGTTCACCCCGCCCTCATAGGCCACAATCTCGCTCTCGTTTTCAGCGTTCGGGTAATCAAAATCAAGGGAGACAAACCGCTGTCGCGTACTTTGTTTCAAATCCTTGAGCACTGACTGGTATCCCGGGTTATACGAGATCACCATCATAAAATCAGGATGAGCGGCAAGCACCTCTCCCTTTTTATCAACACTCAGGGTCCGACGATTATCAGTCAGGGGATGAATCACCACCGTGGTATCTTTGCGTGCCTCGACAATTTCATCC
>ENA-ORCT01001134-ORCT01001134.1-marine-metagenome-genome-assembly--contig:-NODE-1134-length-10857-cov-3.596104_pt1 | contig 10857 bp, 6 predicted proteins | sample MGYA00248632_ERZ508511 | MGnify/ENA primary metagenome ERZ508511 (study PRJEB26182, sample SAMN06268839) | marine metagenome | isolation source: Tt an P1-techrep anaerobic enrichment on pine from sediment... | reverse complement strand
TCTGATCTGATTACTTGCTACCGGATGGCACCCCACGAAGATGCCTGGGAGTCGCGACAACGGGCGCTTGAAAACCTGGTTGACCGGATTGAAAGCGGTAAAGGCAAGCCGGCTTACAAAGCCTGGATCCCGGTTCCTATTTTGTTGCCCGGCGAAAAAACAAGCACCCGTATTGAGCCAGCCAAAAGCTTGTATGCATCTGTCGCACCAACCACCGAACAGGACGGCGTGATTGACGCGGCCATTTGGGTGGGTTACGCCTGGGCCGACGAACCCCGAAACCATGCTGTGGTGATGGCTTATGGCGACGACCAGCAAAAAGTGGGCGAAACGGCCGAACAACTGGCCGAACATTTCTGGCAAGTGCGCAACGAATTTTCGTTTGTAGCGCCAACAGGCACACTGGACGAATGCCTGGACCGAGCCATTGAAAGCACAAAAAAGCCATTTTTTATTAGCGACTCGGGCGACAACCCCACAGCCGGAGGTGCCGGCGATGTAACGTGGACACTGGCTGAAGTTCTGAAGCGTCCCGAGTTCAAATCTGCCAGCGGGCCCTCTTTGATTTACGCTTCCATTCCCGGTCCCGAGTTGATCGAAAAGGCAGTGTAAGCCGGTGTGGGTGCAAAAGTTGAAGCCCATGTGGGTGCAATGGTTGATGACCGTTATGCACCGCCATTACTGATTTCAGGCACGGTGCGGTCAATTGTGCAGGGCGATAAAAATGCAGAGGCAGAAGTCGTCGTGCGTGTTGGAAGTGTGGATGTGATTGTCACCAAAAAGCGAAAGCCCTACCACACCGAGGCCGATTTTACCCGACTGGGACTCAACCCGAGGGAAGCAGATATTGTGATGGTGAAGATCGGCTATCTTGTTCCTGAACTGTACAACATGCAGGCCGACTGGCTGCTGGCGCTTACACCAGGCGGGGTTGATCAGGATTTGGAACGATTGGACTATCAGCGCATCAACCGCCCCATGTTTCCGCTTGACAAAGACATGGAAGATCCCGATCTTTCGGCCAGGTTTGTACCTGTTTCCGGACAGGACGAATAGCCGGTCCAGGCCAGCCAAGAGATATAGGACATTGAAAAGCTGTGTTTTTTTCGCAGCAAAAATCAGCTGAATGACTAATCCCCGAGCAAACCAGCTTCATCCGGGGATTAGTTATTCAGGTTACCAGCAATAAAATTTTCCTTTGCACAATAATCTATAAAACTGGTATCACAAAGTTTGTGTTTGAATTAATTCCTGAGTAGTTTCTATTCTTATTTACGAACCAAAAACTTATAAACTGTTTGTGAACTGAAGATTTTCCCAGGTCGTAAAATAGTATCTGGAAAGGAAGGTATGTTGACCGAATTCGGGTAATGCTGGGTTTCGAGGCAAAAAGCGCCATTTTTGGTGTAGGGCACTCCATTACGGCCTTTTACTTTTTCGCTCAGCCAGTTACCCGAATAAAATACCATCCCCGGCTCGGTGGTGTAAACTTCCATTTCCCTGCCACTTAGCGGTTCTAAAGCTCTCGCCGCCAGCGCTAATTCCCCAGTCTGATTACGCAACACAAAAGTTACGTCGTAGCCGTTGGTGTATCGCTGCACTTGTTCTATGTCCTCGCCAATCGTTTTTGGCGAAGTAAAATCAAAAGGCGTGTTTTTCACGTCCAAAATTGTTCCGGTCACCATGCTGCCATCACCGTATTCCAGGTAATTATCGGCAAAAATGGTTAATTCCGTACTGAGCACTTTATTGTCCTTTCCGCCCGAAAGATTAAAATAGCTGTGGTTGGTAAGCACAAGCGGTGTGGCTTTGTCGGTCGTTGCGCTGTAATCAATCAGCAGTTCATTTTTATTGTTCAAGGCAAACGTTACAGTAACCAGCAAATTACCCGGAAAGCCTTCTTCCCCATCTTTGCTCAAATAGCTCATTTCAACGGCAACTTTGTTCTCGCCTGGCAATTCTTTGCCGCTCCAGATACGTTTGTCAAAAGCTTTAACACCCCCATGAATATCAGATGAAAGTGTATATTCTTTCTCGTCGAGTGTGAATGTTTTGTTTGAAATCCGATTGGCAACGCGTCCGACAGTTGACCCCATCAGCGAGTTTTGCCAACCCGCATAATGCGCGAGCGAATCAAGACCAAGCACCACACTTTGCATTTCACCATACTTATCGGGCGTTACGATATTAGTAATTGTAGCCCCATAATTAATTACCTGAACCTGCATCCCCGTTTTGTTTTGCAAGGTGTATTGGAAAATGTCCTCTCCTTCGAGCTGCCCGATACATTCTTTTTTAATTGATGATTTTTTATCGGAATTCAAATTTTGAGAGAATGCCAAATTTTTTTCAATCAAAAACGACAAGAATAAAAAAAACAGGCAGGCGAGATGCATTTTTTTCATGCTTTTGCTTTTTGTGTCATTCCGTGGTAATCACAAGGTCTTTACCTTCTTTCAACTCATCATGGGCAACAAAATAACCACTTATCGATTTTTCCCCATGCCGGATGTTGGTAATCTTTCTTCCAGAATTCTTTTTAATGATGCTGAATTTCGAATTATAGCCCATTGTAATTTCTATTTTATCGAATAGCGGAACCGTAACAATATATTCCGGATCGGCAGGTGAAAATGGATATAATCCGAGGGCATTGAACACGTACCAAGCCGACAACCCGCCTTCGTCGTCCATGCCTGCGTATGCCAGGCCTTCCTTACCCATACTGTAATATTCCTCCATAATCATGTCTATTTTCTCCTGGCTTTTCTCTTGTTTGTCGATAAAATAGTAATAATAAGCGATTCCCTGGGAAGGCTGATTCCCGACACAATACTGTCCGAAAAAACCGGTAAAGTTATCTGCCTCGTACCCCTTCCACGGAACGGTAAATAAGGAATCAAGCTTTTCTTCGAAAGCCTTCTCGCTGGGGAAAAGACCTATAAGTCCTAACGGATCATGTTGAGCGAAAAAAGTTGATTGCCATCCGGTGGATTCGCGAAACATATAAACATAGTACGGGTAATCCGGATAGAAAGGTGTTACCCAGTCGCCATTATCAAATCGTCCGCGTATAAAGCGAGTCGACGGATCAAACAGATTTTTGTAATTGGATGAACGCTGCATCAACTTGTAATAATTGTCCATATCGCCCAACTCTTTGGCCAGGAGCGCCACTGCATAGTCGCTGTAGGCATACTCTATCGTTTTCGAAACTGACGCCTTCGCTTCGTTCTCTTCGGTTTTGGTTGTGGGATTTTCAACACGATTCTCAGCAATCCATCCTCTCTCTATGTATTCGCTTAGATACTTTCTTCCACCTCTTGTTGACCCTGTGGGTGGTACGGTAGCGTTGCGCAATGCGAAATAGTAGGCACTGTCGACGTCATAATCGCGAATACCTCGCAGATACATACCCGTAATGAACGACGGGGCAAAATCACCGTGAAAACCACTAGACAAGTAACGGCTTACTTTTGCCTTTTCTATATCGGAACGGATAACATCGTTGGCTACCTCGGGTTCCAGCATCCCCATCAATACTACTTTTGACTGCCATGTGTCCCAGTAATTATTGCTGGTGTAATAGTTAAATCCTTTGTTGACCACATGACCACGAGAATCAGTATATTCACCGTCGACATCGCTGCGAAGTGCCGGCCACTGTAACGCTCCATACAGGCACGAGTAGAACGTCTCTTTCTGTTTTTCAGTTCCGCCTGTTACCTTTATTTTCGATAAAAGGTCTTCCCAGGTTTCTTCTGCTTCTTTGACAACCTGTGCGAAATTTTTGTCAATCATTTCCGCTTCCAGGTTTTTCCTCGCCTTTTCAGCACTTACAAACGAAAATCCAATTTTTAGTTCAAGCGGCTCTTTTTGGTTGGCAAAACTGACAATTGTAATTCTATCCCTGTTATGGCTGATAGAATCAATGCTTTCGATATTGTGGTTGGCCACTGCATAAAAGTATATCGCTTCACGAGATCCTTGAGAGCCGGAAAATGTATTTTCATTTTCCTGTTTGAAGGTATATTTTGTTCCGGCGCCCATATTGTTCATTCGTGACAGATTCAGTAACAATTTCTTTTCGTTCTTCGGGCTAAAGGTGTATTTGTGGTAGGCACAACGCAAGGTTGTGGTCATTTCGGCATTAATGCCATATCGTTCAAGAAAAACCTGATAATAGCCGGCTTTAGCCGATTCGTTTTTGTGGCTGTATCCCGAATGGTAATTATCGGCTGTTATTTCTCCGGTAAATGGCAGGATGGGCACGTGTCCGAGATTCCAATGCCCCTTGGCGGTATGAAAGAATGCGAAGATGATCGTGTCTTCGTACTGATAACCTGAACCGCTGCCATACATCGTTACGGGCGTTGCCTGAATCATAGCATGTGGCAAGGTCGACCCCGGATAGCATTCTCCTCCCCATGCCCTGGTAATGCCTTGTGCCGGCCTCCTACCGGATTCAGTCAGAACCGTGCGAAATTCAGGAGAAGGACTGGGTTCGTAGCCGAGGTCGATACTGTCCCAAAGCGTAGTCGTGCCATAAAATGGATTTACATAGTTGGTAAGTTGCGTTTGGCTTTGCCTACAAGCCAATGCAAAAAGGATTAATAAATAAGGGGCAACTTTTTTAATCATGGTAGCAGTGTTTTATGCGAGTCATTTTGAATTCTCCAAATCATAGTTGTCTTCAAGATGGGTAAACCGTGCCAGAATTTCGAGCATTCCGCCGTGCTCCACCAAATTATAAGTACTTCCGTTTGAAGCAAATAAAACCTTGTCGTTTTTGTCTTCCGTTAGTGCTTTGTCCAAGGCTTTCTTGAAACCCAAAATGTATTTTAAATCTTTGTGGTGTTTCAAAAGGTGCTGGTAGCCGCGCAATAAAACGGCGTTAAACCAATATCCGTCTCTGAATTGACCGTTGCCATAAAAGTATTCCAAAGAACTGTCGGCTAACTTTATTGCTTCTTTCAGGTACTTTTCATCGCCGGTAATTTCATACAAATATACATTCGATTGCAACATGGTCCCGGTATTGTATGAGTATATCGCTTTCCCAATGCTTTCATCTTCGGTTTTTATGTTGTCGTAAAACAAACCTGTAGGCGTTTGCAGTTTTTCGTTTGTCCAATTGTAAATCATCAATGCTGTATCGAGGTAAGCCTGCTTATTTGTAGCTTTGTACATTTTAAGCGCCACAATTACACCCGGACCATTTGAGCATGTATTTTTCGATTCAAAATCATTTTCCCGCCAGTACAATCCGCCGCCTAATTTTGTATCGTAGGCAGTCATCATAAAATCGTACATTGCCTTCCCTAAATCGAGGTAGGTTGCATCTCCCGTCCGTTCGTAGATTTCCAATCCAGCAATTCCAATCCACTGGTTGTCATCGTAATAACGTTGTCCTTTGTTGAGTTTTACAATGTATTCGCCGTACCCAGGCACAGGCGGTGCAGGATCATAATAATGCTGGATATTATTAAAAATGCCATCCACCAAATCGGCATTTTCATCTACTTTTTCAACTTCGTTTGTGGCTTCAAACATCGCGCAAAGCGCCCACAACCAGCTATATTCGCGTTTATGTCCGAATTTTGTTTCGCGCTTTGAGGGATCCAACTCTACAAAGTAATATCCCGAAATACTATCGTGAAAATTCCTTTCAATAGCGGCATGCAGACTGTACATCTCACTTTTGTAGAAGTCATCACCACTTTTCATCGAAATACAACCCGAAAATATTATAAGTATTACAATCAGGAATAAACTACTTCTCTTTTTATTGTTTAGCATATTATGAATCAAATTATATGATTTTGCAGATTAGGGTCGATTGCCATTTATAAGTTTACGAAAGGAAAAATTGTCAAAATACATTTCAAACAAGGGGTTGCCGCCCCTTGTTTGAGATAACAAAAGCATTAGAATTAAAATAAACCAATGAGCCGGAGCCAAGTTGTAAACTCATGCTTTCGGGCAATAACAGAAAATGTATTTCGACATTATTACCCCCTGATTTACTTCAGTTTTTACAGTAAACCCACTTTCCCTTCGTTCACCAGTTTCAAAACCAGTTCGCCAAACAGCGTGTTGGCCCAGGCAAACCACGACCGTGTAAAATTGGCGGGATCATCTTTGTGGAAGGTTTCGTGCATAAATCCGGTGTCGGCATCGGTATCGCGCAGGGTGCGGATACACCATGCGATTTCCTTGTCATCCGAGCTGGTCATCGCCCGCATAATAATACTCATAGGCCAAACCATGTCGTAGCCCACATGTGGCCCACCAATACCTTCGGCTGCCTTTCCCTTGAAGAAATACGGATTGTCTTCGCTCCAAACCAGTTTACGGGTATTCTGGTAAATTTTGTCGTCTTGATCCACCAAACCAAGGTAAGGAAGTGCCAGCAAACTGGGTACATTGGCATCATCCATAAAGGTAGCGTTACCAAATCCATCCACCTCAAAGGCATAAACCTTTCCATATTTTTTGTGGTTTACAATGGCATATTCCTTCACTGCAGCATCCACTTCTTTTGACAAAGCCAAACATTTTTTCGCAAAAGCCTTGTCGCCTGTAACTTCCTCGCTGATTTCCGCCATTTGTTGCAAGGAAACCACAGCAAACAGGTTGGAAGGAACTAAAAAGCCATAGGTTGTGGCATCATCCGATGGACGGAAGGTTGAGTTGATCAATCCCACAGGCTTCAGCGGACGGCCATATCCGTGATTGGAAACGGTATCCAGTTGTTGCGGTGTTTCCCGTTGAAATTTATAGGGTCCCAAGCCATCTTTGCGTTGCTGTTCTTTAAATGTTTTTACGATTAAAGCTGCCGCCTTTTGCCAGTCGGCATCAAAAACGCTCTTGTCACCAGTCGTTTTCCAGTAATTATAAGCCAAGCGAACGGTGTAACACAACGAGTCAATTTCCCATTTGCGCTCATGTAAGCCAGGTTTCATGTCCGTCAGGTCACTCATCCAGTGAACTTCTTCCTCTTTCGTTTTATTGAAAGCATTGGCATAGCGATCCAGCAAAACACATTGTGTTTGGCGGTTAACCACCCCGGCCAACAACGATTGCAATTCTGCATCTTCATTGGCCAATGGCAAGTAAGGCCAAACCTGCGCAGTGGAATCACGCAACCACATGGCATGAATATCGCCTGTAATTACGAAGGTATCCGGTTTCCCATTCACCTTCTCGTACTCAACGGTCGTATCCAATGTATTCGGAAAACAATTTTCAAACATCCAGGCCAATTTCGGGTCTTTCAGTTTGGCTTTGGTAGCGGCAATGGTTTTGTCCACCGCTTTCGATGTAAAATTACGTTTCCCAATGGCTGGCCGGTTGGTTACATAACTCACTTTACCTACTGAAGCCATTGCCCCGGAGCCCGCAACAGCCAATCCGGCTACTGTTAAACCTCCGGTTCTTAAAAAATCTCTTCTTGTTGTCATATTAATAGTTTCAAATTCCAGATTTCAAATTCCAAATTGCCAAGAAAGTCTAAAACATCGTTATTCCGATGAATATCGGGATCTGGCAGCTTTACTTTCCCCAGCCAATTCCTTATTCCGTAGTGATCGTCAGCGTCTTTCCAGCCTTCAGCTCGTCGTGTGAAACGAAATAACCATCAACCGGCTGTTCACCCAGGCTTATTCCGGTCATCGTTCGTCCGGTTCCTGCTTTCTGAATGGTAAAACCAGTCTCGTTGTCCAAGGTAACATCCACCTGATCAAATAACGGGACCGAGACGATATAGTCGGCATCTCCCGGCGAATAAGGATAAATACCCATGGCGGCAAAAACATACCATGAAGACATTTCACCGGCATCATCCATGCCGCAAAGCGCCAGACCGTGCTCTCCCATTCCATAAAAGTGGCTCATGATACTGTCGAGCATCACCTGCGATTTTTCGGGTTTGTCAACAAAGTGATAAAGATACGGAAAACTATGGGCGGGCTGATTTCCATGGCAATACTGTCCAATAAACGATGATACGTTTCGTGCAATGTAATTGCCATTCCACGGAATGGAAAACAGCGAGTCGAGCTTATTTTCAAAGGCATCCTTACTTGGATACAGCTCAATCAAGCCTTTGGTATCATGCGGTGCAAAAAAAGAGGACTGCCAAGCATTGGCTTCGCGGTACATATATTCGTAATACGGATATTCGGGATTGAAATTACTTACCCAATCGCCGTTTTCCAATTTCCCACGCATCAATCCGGTTGACGGGTCAAACAGGTTTTTATAGTTTGTTGTCCGCTTCATCAGCATCTGGTAATCATCTTCCCGGTTCAATTCTTTTGCCAAGAGAGCCAACGAGTAATCGTCGTAGGCATACTCCTGCGTTTTGGTTACTCCCGCTTTTGCTTTGGTTTCCACATGCGGATTTTCCACTTCGGGAGTCGAAATGTAATCCTTCTCGATGTATTCTAAGATATGTGGACGCGTGCCTCCTTCTTTGGTGGCATTGTTCATGAGCAACTCATAAGCGCTTTTCACATCATAGCCCCGTATTCCACGCAGATATGAACCTGAAATAAAGGGCGCGGCATGATCGCCATGGAAAAAGGTTGGCATGAAGCCCGTCTTCTCGCCCTTATCAATCAAAGACTGAATAACATCGTTGGTGACGTCGGGCGACAACATCCCCAGCAAAACCAACTTGTTTCGGTAGGTGTCCCACAAAGAGGGATTGGTGTAGTAGCGAAAATTTTTCTTCACCACTTGCCGGCTTTCGTCGGTAAACTCGCCGTTGACATCGCTGCGCAAAGCCGGCCACAAAAACGAGCGGTACAAGGAAGAATAGAACAATTCTTTTTGACGCTCCGTTCCGCCGGTCACCTGAATTTTAGACAACAGGTTTTCCCAGGTTTGGCTGGCTTCCTGTTTTACTTCAGAAAAACTTTTTGAGCCCAGTTCTGCTTCCAGATTCTCTTTGGCATTTTCCAAGCTAACGAATGAAAGAGCCACCCGAATTTCCAATGGCTCAGCGTTTCCTTCAAAATTAACGACTGATATTTTGTTACGGCCATCGCCCAGCGAATCAATCGATGTGATCTCATGGTTTGTCTTGGCATAAAAATAAATCTTATCGCCGGTTTGCTGAAAACCTTTAAAGATTGATTCACCTTCCTGCTCAATTGCCCAATCGCGTACTCGCTCGTTAGACCTTGACAAGTTGACAACCAACTTCTTATCCTGTCCATCCTTATAAGTGTATGTGTGAAATCCGCAACGCAAGGTTGAAGTTAGTTCAGCATTAACACCATACCTGTCGAGATAAACCTGGTAGTAGCCTGGTTTTGCCGATTCGTTGTCGTGACTAAAACCCGAACCAAAATCACGAGGATCCACCTCGCCGGTGACAGGCAAAAACGGGATGTGACACAGATTCCAGTGTCCCTTGTTGGTATGGGTAAAGGCCAAAATCTTCTCGTCCTCGTACTCATAGCCAGCTCCGCTTCGCCACTCGGTAATCGGACTCAGTTGTACCATAGCGTTCGGAAGCGAGGAGCCCGGATACGTTAAACCAGCCCAAACACGCCAGCCTTTTGGCGGTGTATAACTTACATCAATGCTGTCCTGTAACGGAGCGGTACCCAAAAACGGGTTAACGTAGCTGGTCAATTTTTTTTCTCCTTCGGAAGAACCCTTTTCATTTACCGAAGAGCAACTTACAGCCGAAATTAAAATTGTCAAAATCAATAATGTTTGTCTCATTTTCAAGCTTGCTTTAGGTTATCATTCAACTACCATACGAAAAAGCAATGACCATTTCGGAAAAAGGAACATGCTTGTCCAAATTGTATTTTTCTATTTATTTTTTTCATTAATCTTACCTGCATATTTTCCGTTTAAAATCAATTTATCAGCACTTTAGCCTGGTATGACTTCGTTGCTGAAGTGATCCATATAAAATAAATTCCCGGAATGCTGACTGCAGGGGTGAACGTTATCTGTCCATCTCCGGTTACTCGCCGGGATTCAAACAATTGAATCCTCTGCCCGGATTGATTGTATATTGAGATATGGCAGACCTGACCATTTTTCTCCGGCAATTGTATTGTTAACTCTGTTCCTCCGGATGCCGGATTTGGAAAAACAGGCACAGCAAGTTTTGTTTCCTTATTTTCAGGCCTACTGACATACGTCGGGGTATTTTCTGAGTAAAACGCCACGTTCAGAAACGAAGAGGCTGCTGCTGCCTGGCCCATCATTCCAACTTCCGAAGGATTCAAACTCGTACGGTACAAATTCCACTTCCCTGTTGCATCTTCATAGCTCCCCGCATAGTAACCACGTTTGTCCCTGTTGTTTGCGCTAAGAAAATCCATGATGTCTGATGCGATCGTGAAGAATCTCTGATCCGCCGTTTCCTGATACATGTCCAGTAAGGCATCAATCATATCTTCACCTCCCCAAAATGAAATCTCGCTCAGCCCTTGTCCGGGTGTGTACCACCTGTCAATACAACTGTTCATCATTTCATGCGCATCATTCATGTACTTTGCTTCTTTGGTTATTTTGTGCAGGAGAATAGCATTTTGAATTACAACTGTTGTTTGATAAGCACGGTAGCCTGCTCCCCGTTGGGTTGAGCCATTGACAACTCCATTCAGCGACCAGCTTCCGTTTTGATAGTAACTTGCTTGATTGAATAATTTTGTGGTTGCATCTTTAATTTTGACTGCGTAATCATTCTCTGTTTCATAATAAGCCAGCGCTTCATCCAGGTACCTTGTTTCATTGGTTATCTGGTACAATTTGGCCGCTGCGTAACTGGTGTAATTCACCGTCATGGAAAAGAGCATTCCAAAACCAAGTTGATTTTCATGCTGC
>ENA-ORCT01001133-ORCT01001133.1-marine-metagenome-genome-assembly--contig:-NODE-1133-length-10865-cov-2.818873_pt1 | contig 10865 bp, 9 predicted proteins | sample MGYA00248632_ERZ508511 | MGnify/ENA primary metagenome ERZ508511 (study PRJEB26182, sample SAMN06268839) | marine metagenome | isolation source: Tt an P1-techrep anaerobic enrichment on pine from sediment... | reverse complement strand
TTTACGGCACCGGCCTGTCCGCCGTAGCTCTTGAAACAGGCGAAGAACTCTGGAACATCCCCTGGATCACCAATTACGACGTTAATGCCACGACCCCCGTCACATCAGGTGGCTTCATTTTTATCACCTCAGGGTATAACACGGGCTGTCAACTCATCAAGGCCGGCATGGATTCGGCAGCGGTTGTCTGGACCAATACAAATATCGCCTCGCATCACTCCGATCCGTTCATCCTGGACGGCTATATTTATGGCTACTCGGGTTTGAGCATGCAAAATAAAGGGGCTTTCAAATGCCTTGACCTGGAAACCGGACAGGAACAATGGTCAACGAACGAGATGGGTTGGGGGACGGCCATTAAAGTCAACGACCACCTGCTGTGCATGGATATCAAAGGCAACCTGTTCCTGATGAAGCCAAACCCGGACGCATTTGAGCTGACCGCTTCATGGCAGAATGCGCTGGGGACCGTCAAAGGGGCCGCCTGGACCAAGCCGATTGCGGCCAATAACAAACTCTATCTCCGCTTCAAGCAAAAGCTGATCTGCTATGAGTTTTGAACAGCCCGGCGTGCCCTCCGAAGATCGGAGAGATTATTGTCTCCTTCGCAATACCAACACGCCAGCAGGAACAGTATCGCCGGCCTGCCATGCCGCAGCTTTGTCAGAAATTCGGGTTTATCGTTTTCTTTTGCCATACCTGAACAATCCCGCGCCGACGATCAGTAAAAGTGCAGAGGTAGGTTCGGGAGTCACTACTACATTATCAACCCAATTATGCCCACTCATATTATATTGGTCACTGGAAACATATATTCCAAATCGCATCGAAACATATGCTATAACATTTTCGTTGATTGTGATATTTGACAGAATGTCTTCAATATTCATAGAATAATTTGCAAAGCCACTATCGATCTCAAATATCTCTATCTCTGGTTTCGGATTTTGGGTGAGTATGGAATAAATTGAAGTCGCGTTCAAATACCTGACATCTCCCAGTTGATTAAATGAACTGTCCTGAAAAGCAAATGCAACACCTGAGGTTACCCGGTGGTAGCCTTCCGGGTCATTGGCTTCAGAGAAAACCTGTGTTTCCATGTCAAAAGAAAAATGCAGATCATTCTGATAGTTAAATGATTTTGACATATTAATTTCGGTAAATCCATCCTGATAAAGATGGGCTTGCTGACTGCCATGATAGCTTACAACTTCAGCAACACTTTCTCTTCCTTCCTGTCGACCTCCAATAATCCATTCATGGAGTGTACCGCTCTCGAAATCATCTGAAAAAATGATTCCATACGAATCGGCAGACATTACACAAAAACACAATGTGAAAATAAGAATTCCCTTTTTCATCTTTCCTTCTCCAGATAAAGTTCTTTGTTCGTAGTTCTTAGTTATTTCCGCTTTCCCAGCAGTGCCAAACCACCAACAGCCAGCAGGGACACCATCGCCGGTTCAGGAACGATAATCGCAGATCCATATCCATGGTTATCTATCATAATGTAGTCACCATCATCAGCAGCAATGAAAGCACTTCCGATTCCACCTCCTGCGATATTTTCCCATCCCCAAAAACCTCCATTGACATTCGTGGTGCTAATCAATCCACCTGCAATATCATAGACTGAAACCGTTCCTTCCATGCCATAACCCACATAGTTCTGCATATCAAAGCCAATTGCATTCACAGGTAAGGTGTAAAGTATTTCTATCCCATAACCACGCCATTCAGACGAATCAGCCAATGTCTTAGAATTGAGATCATAGTAACCGTCTCCGTTCCACCATAGCCTACCAAGCCCACCATCTGATTGATAGGTGACTCCCTCTTGAACAAGTCCAGGGCCTTGTTCGGCAAAAATCGTGGTTGAGTTTAAAGGTCCATAATGAGAATACTGGTCTCCATATGAAACCGAAAAGTTTTCAAAATCTTCATAAATCAGATTTGTTCCAAGGAGAGAATTTAACTGGTCTCGACTAGTTAACTGCCCTGCACTTACCACACTTGTTATTCCAATTAAAAACATACTTGTTGCTAAACTGACTAAAATCGTTCTTTTCATCTTTCCTTCTCCAAATAAAATCGTCGTTAGTCTATAGTCCTGAGTCCAAAGTTCATTTTCGTTTGCGAAGCAGCGCCAACCCGCCCACCGCCAGCAGGGACACCGTCGCCAGCCTGCCCTGCCGCAATTTTGTCAGAATTGCGGGTTTATCGTTTTCTTTTGCCACACCTGAACAATCCCGCGCCGACGATCAGTAAAACAGCGGAGGCTGGTTCGGGAACATAAAAACTATCTAATTCATCGAGGTCGAATATCACCACTTGTTCATTGCCATGCTGAGCATAGAACATGCCTGTAGACCGGTTGATATCAATATCAAACACATTTTTATCTAGACCTATCGATTTCATATCATATGACATTACATAAGCATACTCACCTGAAGCATTTTTTGAATATCGATCTAATATATTAGCGTATGAATAATATTCGCTCACAAAATAGTCTTCAGAAAGTGGATCGTATGCAAGACCTGCATAATGGCTTGATATCGTTGGTTCATCAAGGTTAAATTGACTAACCACATCACCGTTTGTCGTTATTTCATTAAGGCTATAATTCTGAGGTGAAAGATATTCTAAATAAAACAGGTTTTGGGTAACAGGATCACAGGAAAGCCCTTGATTTGCGTTAACATCAGGTAAGGACGAATAGATTGTCTGACCATCTTGACTCGTTTCAAGTATGTAATGTTGTGCAACATGAGTTGCAAGGCTATACCATACGGCGTTGATATACAGGTGACCACTTTGGCCTACGGTCATCCTGCCAAGATTTCCCTGGGGTCCTGTGTCAAATGGTACTCGTGTAGAGTGCACAAAATTGCCGGATGAATCAAATTCGTACAGATTATCCTGCCCTGAATAACTCAACGTTGAAATAAAGATATGTCCATTATCCGGGTTAACTGCCAAGCCAAGAGCATTTGATGCACCGAATGCAAGACTATCACTGATGTTAAAAGTTGTGTATCCTAAAGAAATTGAACTTGTAAAAATTGAAATCAATAGAATTGTCTTCTTCATCTTTCCTTCTCCAAATTTATTAGTCTTGAGTCAATAGTCCTGAGTCCATAGTTCATTTTCGTTTGCGAAACAGTGTCAATCCGCCAAAGCCTAACAGCAAAAGCGAGGCAGGTTCCGGAACTGGGGAAGAAAGCACATAGATCGCTACATTATTGCTAAGGAACATTTTATTTTGATATGTTTCGATATTACGGATTCCAGATTCTACTGATACCCCAAACGTTTCATGGATGGCTGTGGTCGAGATATGATTCAGGGTGCTATCGTACTCGTAAATATACTTTTCACCGATACCACTTTTATACTCTATCCCGAGAAATCCACCACTTATCGATCCGGCCATGCTATACAAGATTGTCTCAGAGGGTCCTGAGCCGAGATACTGATAATCTTTGGACAGATGCATAATTTGGTTTGTATCATTTCGCCCGATCCAAAGCCCGTTGTCATTTACATGTAACGCTTCAGTCACCATATACGATGGATTATTCAGAATCTGCTGAAGTGAAATATCGCTGTAGATCGTTTGAAGATCCGTACTCATTTCCCATATGTGGTCTTCATAGCCGTTGCCAGTTGAAGTGGTCAATAATGCAAATAAGCGGCCCGAAGAAGGATCAAAGCTCAAATCCCTTACATAACAGGTAGAGTAAGTTCCCACTCCCACCTGTTGTTTGTTAATAATATTTCCGTTCAGATCGATTTCCGTCAGATACCCCAAACCATGAGATCCTTCGCCTAAAAACAGGTGATCTGAAATTGGACTATAGGCGAGCCCAAAATGATTCCAATTGACAATATGCGGACTCAGTGTATCCTCAAGTGCATAATCCTCGAGCCCGAAACACAATGGGCATAGAGATATACTTAAAATAGCAATGTAATTAATTACACTGTTTTTCATCTTTCCTCTCCAAATAAAATCGTCGTTAGTCTATAGTCCTGAGTCCAAAGTTCATTTTCGTTTGCGAAGCAGTGCCAATCCGCCCAATGCCAGCAGGGACAACGTCGCCGGCTCGGGAACAAGGACTGCATTAACTGTATAATCTACATGAATGGTTTCAACATTTGGACCCCCTTCAAACCATATTGCATTTCGACACCAATCAAAATTATCTAATACCTCATTACCTTCTGGGGGTCGTAAATTGTCAATTGAAGCATAATCACTATCTCTTAAACCAAATGAAAAAGCATAAATATCAAAACCATAAATTTGTCCAGACATGATGGTTCCAGGCACTAAATTTGTAACTCCAAAAGCATCCCCCCCAATGTGTGGTCTGTTATTGGCGACGATAATCAAGGCATCAGTAAATGTTACAGCATCCTCTCCAACAGTAAAATTACCATCTACCCAATAACGTGCATAACCAAGATCAGTTCGTATTTGTTCCGGAACTGCTTCCGTGTCATACCTAAAATAAACTGAAACATTTGTCGCCGGATTTTCTCCAATTGCTGATAAATCTATAGTACTTGTGTAATAATAGTCATACACTGATGCGACAGCAACTGTTCTGGTTCCGGCTATAAGAACTATTACACATAGACATATAATTGCTCTTCTCATCTTTCCTCTCCATTCTTTGTCTTTATTCCATAGACCTGAGTCCCTTCGAATTTTAATATCGGGAGCCGTAAGAAATGCTCTTCTCTCCAAGTGATTCTAATTATCACAAAAGAGCCAAATAATGTCAAGAATAATCCCATATATTCCCGGACGGCAGACAAAAGTGTGGAGCGGCAGCGACACGATGCGTTTACCCTGTGTGATACATTCCCACAGGGCATCCTATCCCGGCGCTGCCGCTTCGGGCTTTTGTACGAATGCCAGCGTTCCCAGTCCTGCCGGAATGGCATAGTTCCTTATTTTGGGGTGTTTGGATTGGCAGGGATGAGGGATCTTTGAGATTTTTTGGGGTTTTCGGCGGATTACTACAATTCGCATATCTTCTTTTTTTGAAATATCTTACGGCTCTATTTGTCGGCCACGGCCCACCCTGCGGCAGATTTTGGTACCTCGTTTGCATTATGAATCCCCGTTGTAATGACAGTGTAGGTTAATAGACCTGAAAATTGGAAATTGGAACTCATAACAGGAGAAATAAGTATTATGGCAGCAAAAGACTTAGCTTTCGAAAGCGATGCCCGTAATGCCCTGTTGGCCGGCGTGGAAAAGCTGGCCAATGCCGTCAAATCGACGCTCGGCCCCCGCGGCCGCTGTGCGATCATTGACAAGGGCTGGGGCGGCCCGACCGTCACCAAGGACGGCGTGACCGTGGCTGAAGAAATCGATTTGGTCGACAAGGCCGAAAACATGGGCGCCAAACTGGTCAAAGAAGCGGCCAGCAAGACATCCAAAATCGCCGGCGACGGCACCACTACCGCAACGGTCCTCACCGAGGCCCTGTTCCGCGAAGCGTTCAAGAACCTGGCCGCCGGAGCGGACGCGATGAGCCTGAACCGCGGGATGCAAAAAGCCGTTTCCGCCGCAACCGAAAAGCTCGGCAAACTGGCCAAGCCCATCGACATCACCAAGAAAGACGACATCGTCAACATCGCCGCGATCAGCGCCAACAACGACGTTGAAATCGGCAAGAAGATGGCCGAAGCGTTCATGCGGGTCGGCAAAGACGGCGTCATCACCATCGAAGAAGGCAAGAGCCTGGACACCACCGTTGAATACGTCGAGGGAATGCAGTTTGACCGCGGCTACCTGTCGCCGCACTTTGTGACAGACCAGGACGCAATGACCTGTGAACTGGAAAAGCCCTACATCCTCGTCTTCGAAGACAAAATCAGCAACGTCCAGAAGATGGTTCCCCTGCTGGAAGCGGCCGCCAAGAGCAAACGCCCGCTGCTGATCATCGCCGAAGACGTCGAAGGTGAAGCACTCGCAACGCTGGTCGTCAACAAGCTCCGCGGTATTCTGAACGTGTGTGCCGTCAAGGCCCCCGGTTACGGCGACCGCCGCAAGGCCATGCTGGAAGACATTGCCGTGCTGACCGGTGCCCAGCCGATCTTTAAGGATCTCGGCATTGAACTGGACAAGGTCCAACTGAGCCAGCTCGGCCAGGCCAAAAAGATCACCATCGACAACGACAGCACCATCATCGTTGAAGGTGTCGGCAGCGAAGCAGACATCAAAGGCCGCATCAACCAGATTCGCGCTGAAATCGACAGCACCACCAGCGATTACGACCGCGAAAAACTGCAGGAACGCCTGGCCAAGTTGACCGGCGGCGTGGCACAGATCAACGTCGGTGCCGGCAGTGAAGCGGAAATGAAAGAAAAGAAAGCCCGCATCGAAGACGCCCTGCACGCAACCCGTGCAGCGATCGAAGAAGGCATCGTTCCCGGCGGCGGCGTCGCCCTGGTTCGCTGCATCGATGTTGTCAAAAAGCTGAAACTCGAAGGTGATGAGGCCACCGGCGCTGAAATCGTGGCCAACGCCCTGCGGATGCCCTGCTTCTGTATCGCGGACAACGCCGGCGCCGTCGGCAACCTGGTCGTCAACAAGGTCGCACAGGGTAAAGGCGGTTTCGGATACAACGCCGACAAGGACACCTACGAAGACCTGATCGAAGCCGGTGTCATCGACCCGGTCAAGGTCACCCGCATCGCCCTTCAGAACGCCGCATCCGTGGCCGGCCTGCTGCTGACCACCGACTGCGTCGTCACCGAACAGCCGCAGGATGAAGACCCCGCAGCCGCTGCGGCCGCAATGGGCGGCGGAATGGGTGGCGGAATGCCCGGCATGGGTGGAATGGGCGGCATGGGCGGAATGCCCGGCATGGGGATGATGTAATTCCGTCCCAGTCATCAGTCATTAGTAAACAGTTATCAGTGAATTCGAAAAACTAAAAAATAGAAACAGGAGAATAGACATATGAAACTGAAACCAATGGAAGATCGGGTTGTTGTTCAGCCGAAAGAAGCCGAAGAGAAGACCGCTGGCGGTATCGTTCTGCCGGACAGTGCCAAGGAAAAACCGCTGATGGGTACCGTCGTCGCTGTCGGTCCGGGCAAACTGCTGGACAGCGGCAACCGCGGCGAGATGAGCGTCAAGAAAAAAGACGTCGTTCTCTACGGCAAGTACAGCGGCTCGGAAGTGGAAATCGACGGCAAAGAGTACAAGATTCTCCGCGAAAGCGAGATTCTGGGTATCGTCGAATAAGCCCTCAAAGGGCTGTGAGTTTGCCGAGCCAACTCGAAACGACCATGGCTGCCTTACATAGCCGCTTATCGAGTAAATCGGAAACGCACAATTGAAATCAGAATAAACACAACAATCTGAAAAGATAATGGAGAGTGTTCCATGGCAAAACAAATGATGTTTCAGGAAACAGCACGGGCCGAACTGAAAGACGGCCTGGCCCAGCTCGCCGCGGCGGTCAAGGTCACGATGGGACCGACCGGCCGCAACGTGCTGCTGCATAAGAGCTACGGCTCGCCCAAAGTAACCAAAGATGGCGTATCGGTCAGTAAAGAAATCGAACTGCCCGAACCATTTAAGAATATCGGCGCCAAGATGGTCAACCAGGTTGCCAGCAAGACCAGCGACGTCGTTGGTGATGGTACCACCACAGCAACTGTTCTGGCAGAAGCCATCTACAACGAAGGCCTCAAGTACGTCACCGCCGGCGTAAACCCGGTCGCCATTCAGCGCGGCATCACCAAGGCAACCGCAGAAGTTGTAAAATTTATCGAAACCGCCGCCAAACCGGTCAAGGGCCACGATGATATCGCCAAGGTTGGCGCCATCAGTGCCAACAACACCCCTGCCGTAGGCGAAATCCTCGCAGATGCAATGGACAAGGTCGGCAAGGAAGGCGTCATCGAGGTCGAAGAAGGCAAGGCAATGGAAACCGAACTGCAGGTTGTCGAAGGTATGCAGTTTGACAAAGGGTATCAATCGCCCTACTTCATGACCAATCCCGACACGCTGGAAGCCGTGATGGAAGACGCATACATCCTGCTGCACGAAAAGAAAATTTCGAATCTGCGTGAGATGCTGCCGCTGCTGGAAAAGGTTGCTCAGACCGGTGCACAGTTGCTGATCATCTCCGAAGAGGTCGAAGGTGAAGCCCTGGCGGCACTGGTCATTAACCGCCTGCAGGGTGTCTTGAAAGTTTGTGCAGTCAAAGCACCCGGCTTCGGTGACCGCCGCAAGGCCATGATGGGTGACATCGCAACGCTCACCGGCGGACAGGTCATCACAGAAGATCTCGGCATTAAGCTGGAAGGTGTTGAACTGAGCCAACTCGGCAAGGCCAAAAAGGTTGTCGTCGGCAAGGATTACACGACGATCATTGAAGGCTCCGGCAAAAAGAAAGACATCACCGCTCGCTGCGATCAGATTCGCAACCAGATTGAAAAGACCACCAGCAATTATGACAAGGAAAAATTGCAGGAACGTCTGGCCAAGCTGACCGGCGGTGTCGCTGTGATCAAAGCGGGTGCCGCAACGGAAGCTGAAATGAAAGAACGCAAGGACCTGCTGGACGACGCCCTGCACGCCACCAAGGCAGCGGCAGAAGAAGGCGTCATCCCCGGCGGCGGAACCATTTACCTGCGGGCGATTCCTGAAGTGATAAAAGGCCGCAGCAAAGCCAAAGGCGACGAGAAAATCGGTTTTGACATCATGGTCAACGCCCTGAAGGCCCCCACCAGCCAGATCGTCGAAAACGGCGGCGGGGAAGGCGATGTTGTGGTTGCTGAGCTGCTCGAAAAGAGTGGCAATATCGGTATCAACGCCTCAACGGGCGAATATGTTGACATGCTCAAAGCCGGTATTATCGACCCGGCGAAGGTCGCCCGGACCGCCCTGCAGAACGCGGCCTCCGTGGCAGGTCTCATGCTGACCACCAATGTTGTGATTACAGACCTGAAAGACGACGATGTTGAAAATGCAGTCGCAGGTGCAGTTGTTTAATCATTGATTTGAAACGGTACCGGGTTCCAAACACCGTTGATCAGTTGCGGCTTCAGGAGCTCGGTACCGTTTTGTTTAATTAAGGATGATTCATGGCCAAACGCGATTATTACGAAGTTCTCGGAGTGAAAAAGGATGCGTCCGCTGACGATATCAAGCGCGCCTATCGACGGCTGGCCATTAAATATCATCCGGACAAAAACCCCGGCAACAAGGAAGCAGAAGAAAAGTTTAAGGAATGCGCCGAGGCCTACGAAGTCCTCAGCGACACAGCCAAACGTCAACGCTATGACCAGTTCGGTCACGAAGGACTTCGCGGTGCGGGCGTTCATGATTACTCACACATGAACGTTAACGACATCGGCGATATCTTCGGCGATATGTTCGGGGATATCTTTGGCGACATCTTCGGCGGACGCCGGGGGGGCCGACGACGGCAAGGCCCGGCCCGGGGCTATGACCTGGAAACCGTGGTCGAACTGTCACTGGAAGATATCGCCAAGGGAGCAGAAAAAACGATTGAATTTACGCGGCAGGATACCTGCGGCGAATGTAACGGCACCGGTGTAGCCAAGGGCAAACAGCCCACCAAATGCACCACCTGCGGCGGCGCCGGACAGGTTCAGCGAGCGGGATTGGGTGGTTTTTTCCAAATGGTCTCAACCTGTCCGCATTGCCACGGTACCGGACAGGTGATTACCGACCCGTGCAAGAAGTGCCGCGGCAAGGGACAGGTTCCCAAAAAACGCAAGCTCAGCGTCAAGATTCCCGCCGGCGTGCATGAGGGTCAGGGCATTCGCGTCTCCGGCGAAGGTGAACCTGGCAAGATGGGCGGGCCGCGCGGCGACCTGTATTGCTATGTACGAGTGAAATCGCACCCGTTCCTGATGCGGGACGGGGCTAACCTGGTCGTAACCGTGCCGTTGAGCTTTTCGCAGATGACACTCGGGGCCACGATTGACGTGCCAACACTGAACGGAACGCGCCAACTGAAGATCCCGTCCGGCAGTCAGCACGGCAGCATCCTGCGAGTCCGGGGGCAGGGCCTGCCGGAAGTCCGCACCGGTCAACAGGGAGACCTGCTGGTGCAGCTATCGGTAGCGATCCCGAAAAAACTGTCGGCCCGGCAGGAAGAACTGCTGCGGGAATACGCACAAACCGAAGAAGTGGACGTAAATCCGGAAAGTAAATCGTTCTTCGATAAAATCAAAGAGCATTTTAATAACAAATAACAAGCCCGTAGGGCTTAAAATAAAATAGCCGCGGGTGAAGCGCAGCGGAACACGTGGTTAGCAATATAACGATGCAGACGACCCTGAATGGGTCGAATATTTGAATTTTGAAAGTGTATTCAACCCCTGCAGGGTTGAGTGGATTTTGGGTATCGGGTACCACGGGTTACGGCCTTTGGCCTTCACCCGCGGCTATTATTATGATGACCCCTTCGGGGTCCGGTACGGATTAGACTATGAGCGAAAAAGACATAAAAAAAGCGAATAAAGAAATCAAGCTTCTGGAAAAAAAGGTGGAAGAGTTGGAAAATCAACTCAGCGAACTGACCGTTGAAAAGCAGCAGACGTTTGAACAGCTCCAACGGGTCAGCGCCGACTATGCCAACTATCAAAAGCGTGCCCCAAAACAAATCGCGGATTCGGTGGCGTATGAGAAAAAGGCGATCTTGAAATCGCTGCTGCCGTCGATTGATAACTTCGAGCATGCCCTCTCGCACGCCTCAAACGCACAGGGCGAAGAGGCACTGGACAACATTATCAACGGCATCCAGCTTGTCTTCGATCATATGCTCGATGCTCTGAACGCCCACGGCGTTAAA
>ENA-ORCT01001132-ORCT01001132.1-marine-metagenome-genome-assembly--contig:-NODE-1132-length-10869-cov-2.507969_pt1 | contig 10869 bp, 10 predicted proteins | sample MGYA00248632_ERZ508511 | MGnify/ENA primary metagenome ERZ508511 (study PRJEB26182, sample SAMN06268839) | marine metagenome | isolation source: Tt an P1-techrep anaerobic enrichment on pine from... | reverse complement strand
CTTGCTCATTTACATCTCGTGTTCATCAAAGAGTTGCATTTGGTGGCGTTCCATCGAAAATTTATTGACAACACTGCAGATCGGAATCTTGTACTGTCCGCTCCAGCACGCCGTGCAATAATGATCCGGCGGCAGCGACGCACAACTCAGCAAACCTTCCAGCGAGATATACCCCAGCGTATCCACCTTGAGATACTTGCGAATCTCTTCGACAGAGTCGAGTTGGTTGGCCAGCAGTTCTTCATGCGTTGGAAAGTCTACTCCGTAAAAGCAGGGGTGTTTAATCGGCGGGCAGGCCACACGCATATGGATTTCCTTCGCCCCGGCCTCGCGCAGTGATTTAATCTTGCCTTTGGTCGTTGTCCCCCGAACAATGGAGTCGTCAATTACGATCAATCGCTTTCCTTCGACGACGCTTTTGACCACGGTCAGTTTCAGTTTCACTGCCAGGTCACGCATGTTCTGAGACGGGGAAAGGAATGTACGCCCCACATAGTGGCTGCGGACAAATCCCATATCAAACGGAATGCCGCTTTCGTTGGCATAGCCGATCGCCGCACTCGTGCCTGAGTCCGGCACCGGCATCACCAGGTCCGCATCCACGGGATGCTCAATCGCAAGCTGTCGTCCGCTGCGGACGCGAACATCGTGAACGTTTTCGCCGAAAATCATACTGCTTTGCTTGGCGAAATAGACATGCTCGAAAATGCAGTGTCCCGGTGTCACCGTTCCCGGCGTGACAAAAAACCGGCTGCTGATACCGTCCTTATCCAGCGTAATAATTTCACCCGGCTCAACGTCCCGAATGTATTGAGCCCCGATCGCATCCAGTGCACACGTCTCACTGGCCACGCAGTAAGCACCGCTCTTCGTTTTGCCCAAACACAGCGGGCGAATCCCATAGGGATCGCGAGCCGCCTCGATGCGGTCCGGAAATAAAAACAGCAGGGAATAAGCTCCCTGCAGATGATTCAAAACATGCCCCAGCGGGTCCGGCTTGGTCACGTGCGTCGGCTTGGCCATCAGGTGCACGATGATCTCGGTATCGTTGGAGGTCTTAAAAATATGACCGTACGCTTCATATTCGTCCCGCAGCAGCGACGCGTTGATCAGGTTGCCGTTGTGCGCCACCGCGACCTGTCCGCGCGAAAATTCGCTCAAAAACGGCTGTGCGTTGGTTGGATTGCTCGACCCGGTGGTCGAATAGCGCACATGCCCGATTGCCATCGGGTTGTCCAGCCGTTCCAGCACGCCGCGGCCGGCCCGAAAGACCCGGCTGACCTGGCCCATTCCCGTAAAACAATGAATCAGCTCGCCGTCACTGGATGCAATGCCGGCCGATTCCTGGCCGCGATGCTGCAAACTGTGAAGCGCAAAATACGTTTTCTGCACTGCATCCGGGTCGCCGTAGACCCCGAAGATGCCGCATTCTTCTTTTTTATCAGGCATTCATACCTCAGTCGGATGATGTTTTTTATACTCGTAACAATTGACTACCCTCACGGGCATATTGAATTTACACCAGAGCCAGTAGTTTAATCAGGTTTGTAAAACAAGTCAATGCTTTTACATAAAAGCCTGTATAAAAAGAAAATACTGGAAATTTATCAACAATTTTGTATAATTTTACCTTTTATATAGTTTGTTTAGCAGCTGATTGCGAGATGGCCACCCTGTGGATTTAATGAGGAATACAATGGAAATGAAAGTCAATCTGTCACGTCCGGATATAACCGAAGCCGAGATTCAGGCGGTCGTCGATGTCTTGCGAACCCCCAATTTGTCATTGGGGCCGAAAGTACGCCAGTTCGAGCAGGCCTTTGAGCAGTACATCGGTGTCAAACACGCCATCACGGTCAACAGCGGCACCAGCGGCTTGTTCCTCTGTGCCAAGGCGATGGGGTGGGGCCCGGGCGATGAGATTTTAGTGACACCGTTTACATTTATCTGCTCGGTCACGGTTCCGATGATGGTCGGGGCCACGCCGGTCTTTGTCGATATCGATCCCGTTTCGCTGAACATGGATCCGGCGAAAATCGAGGAAAAAATCACCGATAAAACCAAGGCCATCCTGCCGGTGGAGGTCTTTGGCAATCCCGCCGGCATGGACGAAATCTGCAAAATCGCAGAAAAACACAATCTCCAAGTGCTGGAAGACAGCTGCGAGGCCCTCGGCTCGATTCTCAACGGCAAAAAGGTCGGCACCTTCGGCCAAATGAGCGCTTTTGCATTCTACCCGAACAAACAGATGACCACCGGCGAAGGCGGCGTCATCCTGACCGACGACGACGACCTGGCAGAACTGTGCATCTCCATGCGAAACCAGGGTCGCGGCCGCGGCGGCGGATGGCTGGCCCACGAACGGCTCGGCTATAACTTCCGCCTGTGTGATATCAACTGCGCACTGGGCATCGTCCAGCTTTCACGCATCGAGGAAATCATCGCAAAACGCGCCGCCGGCGCGAAGATGTACCAGGATGCGCTGGCAGACGAAGACCGGCTCATCGTTCCGCAGGCCCCCGCGGGCAGCCGCATGAGCTGGTTTGTCTTTGTGCCCCGGCTCAGGCCCGGATACACCATGGACCAGCGCAACACGCTGTTGGAAAAGCTGCTGGACCGCGGCATCCAGGTCAGCAACTACTTCCCGCCGGTCCACCTGCAGCCGTTTATCGCAGAGCAATTCGGCTGCAAACAAGGCGACATGCCCGTCACCGACGAAGTCGTCAAAGGCACCTTCGCACTGCCGTTCCACAACAACCTCTCGCAGGACGAAATCGACCTGGTCTGCACCGAATTGCGAACCTGCCTCGACGAACTATAAACTGTACCCCAGTTATAGCAAGCGTTTCATCTGTCACCCCGGACTTGCTCCGGGGCCTAGATGTTTACGCCCAAAGATAATCCCTGCAATCTCCAACGATCATTCTTACATATAAAAAGTGTTAAATTCCAAAAGCCCCAAGGGCTTAAACAATGGTAGCCCCGGATAAGGCTGTTAGGCCGCAATCCGGGGTAAGAAATACCCTGACCAATATTGACCCTAATGGGGTCGAACAATTATCCATGATTCATTCCCCTGGCCTAATATTCTGACTTGACGTTCTCTTGTTTTAGGTGTAGTGTATACTTTATATTCACTCATTCAAAACAGGAGCAGATATGAATGACCCTTTGGAGAACAGCGAACAGTTGCAGGAAGAAATTGTATCGCCTCAACGAAAAGACAATCCACCCAAAAAGAAGCTGTGCATTTTTACAAAACTTCAAATTGCATTTGTTTTAGCCATTATTGCGATGATCTTTTTAGAAAAGATTTCACCTGAAAACGACCTGCCGTTATATATCGCTGGCTCGTTGTTGATAGTAATCCCATTTCTGGCAATTATTTCTCTGGTCAGGATCAGTCTGTATAGCGATCAGTTAAAAGGGCGTATTATCTGCTTTCTGGTCCTGGCGGCATCCTGTTTTTTTATTTATAATGCTTTTTTGAGCGAAGTTCCCCGCGCCAAGAAATATCGATTCAGGCAGCATCGAATTATGATTGGGCCAAACTTTATAGGGTTAGGTGTTGCCCTGAGTATCTATGCGAATGACTATGATGGCCGTCTCCCCTCTGACAATTGGTGTGACCGGTTGATGGAAGAAGCGGATGTTTCCCCAAAAAACTTTTACTCAGGAAATACTGACTTTGTTGATGGTGAATCAGATTATTGTTTAAATAAACATGTTGCAGGACAGGATATTTCCTCATTTCCCGCTAAAACGGTACTATTGTTTGTCGCCGTTTTCGAACCTGCCGAGAATGAAAAAAGACAGCCGATTAAAAATCGAAAATCGTTTTTTGAATTTGAAATGATGCAGGAAATATTCACTGGGGACGAAAAAGTCTATTTGAACCGCTGGAATCGGGTTGGCGGCCCGGAATTATTAAAAATCTCTCGTTATGATGAGGGTTGCTACATTTTATTTGTTGATGGGACGGTCGAATATGTTAGGTATCCCGAACTTTCTAAGTTACGATGGGATTTAGCAGGAACTGTCAAGATTGACACGTCACGGTTGGAACCAATGCAATCTCCACGGGTTTTTGCATATAGCAAAAATCTGCAAAAAATCTTAGCGTTAGTCGGCCTTTGTCTCACTGTGTTTGTCGTATTTAAATACGGAACTGCCAAACGCTGGGAGTTTATTATCTTAACAGGCATTCTCTCTGCTGCAACAGGAGCATTTTTCGGCAATATGTCAGAGAAGGCTTATATTTCATTTGGACAAACCGGGTTACATGCTGGAGGTTATTATGGACTTCTTGTTGGACTCTGTTATGCGGTATTGATGGTTCACTGGCTGAAAAAGTTATATCCGTTAAAGACAATTGTTGGTTTTGCGTCATCTGTCGGTATGGTAACCGGTATAGTATGCGCAACACTGGTTCATATCGTGCTGATTATCGTCAATGAAGAAACCAACTTCTTTGGTATTATTATCGGTATTCCCTACGGCATCTTCGCCGGGGCCATTCTCGGTGCCATCAGCGGGCTTATCCTGAAAAAAACGTATAAGCCGCAATTAGTCAATGAGAGTTCAGTAGAAGGAGTCAACGAATGAATGTAGAAAGAAAGTTTCGACTGACGGTAATGATTATTGTTATTCTGATTGGGGGTGGACTTAGTGCTTTGACCGGACTGGTCTATGCCGAAGAGAGTTGGTGGTGGGTTGGAATGCTCGCCGGGATTATTTGTTCATGGTTTTTGGCCAAGCTTTATCTAAGTCATCTGAATAAAGCGTTCAACAAAGGATGGAATATATGGCTTTGGGGTACATTGTCGGGAATTTTTTGTGGAATTGTCTGTACGTCGATAGTACATGGATTAATGGGACTGATTGTTTATCCGGATTTTCCCTTTTCAGGAGGCGAACTCCCGCTTTCATGGACTTTCATAATTATTGTTGGCGAGATAATCGGGGCCGGAGCAGGATTGATTGCAGGTGCCGTGTTGTCAGGGGTTTATATGGCAATAAAAAAAGGTCAAAGCTGTGAAACTGCGTGACTGGCTTAAATTTGCTCCGGTATTCCGGAAGTGCTTTGGCAAACTGCCCGCCAGGCATCTGCTGTATATGGCTAAACAGGTCCGGTATGAAAATCCTCATTCAGTTAACGGCCGCGTGCATATTAACTCTTTTTTTCCGCCGTATCCGTCGAAGGCGTTTGACAAATTCCTGGAGGCGGTCATTAACGCCTGGCGGGTACCGTTTTCGACCTATTTTGCGGTCACGGACAAATGCCCTTACACATGCCCCCATTGCAGTTACGGCAGGCACATTCCCGGTTCGCTCGACACGCAGCAGGCCCTGAATATCATCGACCAAATCAACTCCATCGGTACCGTTACGCTCGGATTCACCGGCGGCGAGCCCTTGCTCAGGGAGGATGTTGCTGAATTGGTTGCTGCCGCCGGAGAGGGTACGGCCACGGTGATGTTCAGTACGGGGTACAACTTAAACAGCGATCTTGCAAAAAAGCTCCTTAACGCAAAGCTGGATTGTATGACCATCGGCATCGAATCCGATGATCCCGAAAAACACGATACAATCCGGGGATGTCGGGGCAGTTTCGATACAGCTTTACAGGCCATTGATCTATCGTTGGAAGCGGGGCTCTATACCGCGATTTCAACCATCGGCAGCCGGGACAAACTGCACAACGGAACGCTTGAGCGATTAGCGCAATTGGCGACGGAGCGGGGCGTTCATGAATTCAGAATCCTTGAACCGATCCCAACGGGCAGCTTTTCCGGGGAAAACAGTGAAGTCTTAACGGCTGAAGAATCCAGGCAGATTGCTCAGTTCCACAAACAATGGAACCGCAAAGGCGCCGGTCCGGCGATTGCCAGCTTCGCCCATTTGGAATCCGATGAAATGTTCGGTTGCGGCGCCGGATTCCATCATTTATTTATCGATGCGGTGGGCAATGTCTGCCCCTGTGACCTGACCCCGCTCAAACTTGGCAATGTCCTGCAAGAGCCGCTCGATGAAATTTGGACACACATGTTTCGCTGGTTTGATTTGCCCCGCTGCGGCTGCCTGATGAAACACCTCTGTACGGAAACAAACGCATTTAATGACGGACCAGAACTGCCGCTGGGCCAAAAGCAAAGCGAGGAATTATGCAATTGCCTGCCGCGGGACGCAAAACTGCCGCAGGTCTTTGCCAACCTGTTCAGGGACCGAAAACCAGCAAATCCGCCAGCGAACCTACGGTGATCAGGAACACGTCCGCATAGACCGGCCGGATTGCCTTCTCCGGCGGCAGCCACAATGACCAACCCGCCAATCCGATTGTGACAATGGAAAACCCAAGGTAGAGCACCCTGCAATAGCCCAGTATATAGGGCAGTATCGACAGCAGGGCGGCAGCCAGGATGATCCCCCTCGCAGCGGTCAGAAACGCCGGGTGTTCACAATACCCCCGATTGCTTTTGCGGATACTGTCACCTTTGACATCGCCGATATCCTTGAGCATTTCATACCCAACCGTCGTTAAAAAAAGCCACACCGGGAAAATGAACAGGGCATTGAGACGGGGCGTAGAGACCGCCTCCGCCAGTGCAAACGAAAGCGGATACAGCGAAATAGTCAATGTCGCGGCCAGGATATTTTTGAAAATCCCCATCTTCTTTGAATAAAGGTCATACAAAACCAGTCCCGCGACAACCAGTGCCAAAACACCGAAGAATTTCAACCCGCAGAACACAGATACACCCAGCCCGGCGGCAAAGAGAATGACAGACGTGATCATTGCTGCTCGCGGCGTAATTTTCTGCGACGGCAGGGCCCTGTTGGGACGGTTCACGGCGTCCACCGTCCTGTCACAGACATCATTGAGTACATAGCCCCCCGAAATCACTACAAATAAGGAACCCACCGCGGGAATAAACAAAAGTCCGACACTGGCGAAGTCGCCACCGGCCACATACGCCGCAATCACCACCAGCCCGCAGGACAGCGGAAGCGAATAATACGGACGCATCAGCCTGATCAGTGCCGGGATCATTTGACGGCAATTCCTCCAAGATAGCGATGGGTGATGGGAATGTAGCCATTCTGCTTATACTTGTCTTCAAGAATGTCGGCAAATCGTTCGAAAATCGCGTCCGAATCAGCATCCGCCGCGGCGTATTCAAATCCCGCCGCCGCACCCGTCGCTCGAAGCCGTTGGATCGCCTTGACGCCGCTGTCCACGGTGTAGGTTTTGTTTCCGCCCCAGGTCTCCAGCGGCCGAAGCCCCGCCAGCCGCAGCCATATCCACAAATGCCGTTTGCCCATCAGGAAGCGGAATTTCATCAGGTTTTCGAGTGCCTCCGGCTGTTCCATAAACGCCAGCGTCGAGCAGTACATCACCTCACGCAATGAAAAAATCGTATTATCAATAATTCCGCATTGGGCGCCTTTTTTAAGGACCCGCCGGATCTGGCGAAGCACCTGCAGCGGTTTGGAATAGCCCAGTCCCCAGCAGCAGGTGACTCCATCAACACTTTCGGCCGGGAGCGTTTTGAGATAGTCCAAAATATCGGCATGAACGAATTCGCAGTTGGCCGGGCAATTATCTTTTGCTTGACAAAGCATCCCCTCGGACCGGTCAATGCCAATGACGGTTATCCCGGTTTTTTCCGCGATCAGGCTGGTTGCATAACCGGTGCCGCAGGTCAGATCCAAAACTCTGCCCGCGGATGCAAGATCCAGTTTATCAATCAGTTCACAGGTCAGATCCCGCATATGGCAGGTCCAGGTCTGGTCATAATCGACACTGATGCGGTTATAACTCTGTTGAACCAGCGTATCAGTTTGATTCTTGTTGGAAAAATACAAACCCAGCGTTCGGACCAGCATCTTTAATGGTTTTTTTCGGGGATTCATATCTTCAATTATACCCCCGTCCCAAAGGCGGTCAAGTACGTTCTAAGCTGCAATCAATACCAGCAAACTTATCGGACAGAACACAAACGCCATGATTCCTCAAAATCCATACCCCGATTGCATTACGTCCGTAAAATCCGCCTGTAACTGAACTAAAAACGCCCTGAAATTTTGCTTCGATCAATAACATATCGTACGTTTTAAGTGTAAGGAGCCGAATGGCGATTCGGCGAACGAGGGACCCGTAAAGGGTCGTAAATTCCCGCGAGGAAATCTTGGTTAAACACTGCGACTCCGCGTAACCTCGCAGGAACGGGAATTTACAATTGTAACAAGGAAACTGATGTTTTCCGTGGGAGAAAAACGATGGGCAAATTGCCGGGTAAAATCCTGTTCATGATGATCCTGTATAGTGCGGGATTTCTCACGGCGATCTACCTGCTGGTTCCATCCTCCACCCAGGCTGCAGAACAAACGCAAAATGGCGTTGCGCTGTCGCAGCAGCACAGTGGACAAACGGCAACCGGGAACCTTACGCTCAACTCAACGGAATGGGTTGTTCCAATTCGGACGGGAATCGATACATGCATTGCTTTCGCCGAGGAATACGCCTTGCGGGCCGCCGACGTGATTCGGACACAAACGGGGCAAGGCAACCCCCCAGAGTGATTGATCCTCACTTTGGGATTTCAGCGCAGCGCCTGTTTTCGGTATCGGGAGTGGTCCGGTATGCGAGCATGACCGATAACACAAAACACCGGCTGACCCAATTTGGGGGGCGTCAGTCGGTGTTCGCTTTTATTCATCATCGCCGGTATTGGCTTTGTTTTCCGTTTCCAGCCGTTTGCGAATTTTCGCGGCCGCGATCTTGAGCGGATCGTTCGGATCGGTTATCTTCATTTGATCGATGGTCTCATCCAACAGACTCAGCGTATCCACATCGCCAAATCGGCCCAGGTATTTTGCCGTCCACACCCGCAGTGTCCGCGTGATGTCATCGGATTGCACAACTGACACCAGCCCTTCGGCGTCCTCATCATGGATCATCTGCCAAATGTTTTTGACCCGTGCCAGCAGTCTTTTTTGGTCGGCCTTGGTCGGTTCTTCTTCGAGTAGTTTGACAATGACCGGGTCGTTGATATACGGCGGCGCCGTGCGAATGTAAAACGTATCAATCGCCCAGAATGAAAGCCCGCATACCAGCAGGAAGCTGGCAGCCATCGCCAGCCGCTGTACATACAGGCGTGTCGGCTCGGCTATAGGCGCATCGTCATTGACCTGTTCGCCACGCTCGTCATAAGCGTTAAGAAGCTGTTGTTCCAGTTTTTCCCGATGCTCTGTCGAGGGGGCATCATCGAACCGGAGCGACTCGACGTATTGCTCGAATTTCTTATCTTCGTTTGTCATTTCAGTTCTCGTCTCTACCCTAAAAGGGCCATTCTCCGGCAGTTTCCTGCTGATGGAGACGATATTCTTTTTTCAACAGTTTCAGTGACCGGCTCAAACGACTTCGCACTGTCGCCGGGTTCAGTTCCAGCACCTCGCCGATCTGCTCGCTGTTGAGTCCCTGGAAGTATCGCAGGGTGATAATATCCTGATGTTCCGGCTTCAGGCCGGCGATAGCATTTCTCAAAAAGTCGATTCTTGCCTGGTTTTCTTCATCGTCCGGTTGCTCAGGCAGGGCGGTCGGCTCCGACGTTTCCTGCCGCACTGCGTCCAGGGCCGACTGGTGCCGGGCGGCCTTGCGATAGAACGTATTGACTTCGTTGCACGCGATGCGAAAGAGCCAGCATCGAAAACCGGCTTCATCCCCCAAAAATCTGTCAAAGTTCTTGACCATCTTCAAAAATACCTGGCTCGTGACATCTTCGGCATGACTGCGGTCGGGCAAACGGCGGGCGCAATAGCGAAAGATTTCGTCGTAATGACGACGAAACAGGGCCGAAAACGCCTTTTTGTCCGTTCGAGCCGCCTCGATCAAACCGGCTGAAGATGCCTGCGGAGCCGTGTCCAAATCTACAATTTCTCGCTCTGAATTTCAGTGTATTTTCTATCATCATAAGTACAAACGCCCAAAAACGCAAGCTGTGATGGTCATTTTTGAATTTTTGCAGTTTTTTATTTATCAATTCAATTTATCGGACATGACACGGAAAATCGTGCCCAGGAGTAGAATGTCAATTGGGTTCGTTTTTTCAAATTTTAGTTTTGACGGAATTAACAGGATTTTTTTAGACAGGATTAACCAGATTTTTTAACGCAATAGACGCTCTTGGCGCGAGTGACGCAATGAGGTACACAGTGTTGATAATCGTCGCAACCTGTTGGGTTGCTCAACTGCCTGTATTTTGTAAATGGGTTTGTTTTGCGTCCACGAATGCACATGAATTTATTGCCACAGAGGTCACGGAGGTTAGTGAAGGATATCGCCGGAGCGTTTTGGCGATCCTTGCCGGGATTGATTGTCTTGCCATAGCTTTATTGAGGGGAGAATCCGTTATCCAGAGGCGTAACGGTCTGGACGTGCGGATCAAGTCCGGGATAACAACTGGAAAGTCTATATTCACTTTTCAAAGCCCCCAAGTATAAGCGAACCTGCGTATTTTGGTCGAAATTTGGGATTGTGGAGATATCTGTCTTGTTTTAAGTGGTTGTGTGGAAGAGCGTAATAAAATTTTGGAAAAATCGTGGATAGCAAGATAGTACATGCGTCCTTTGTTTGAAATGGCGAATTGTCTTATTGGAATTTATATTGGACCAACACGGACTTTCACGGATGGGCATGGACGTCATTTATGAAAGCACAAATCATGTTTTGCATAGGATTTCGCATCCCGGTGCTGCCGCTTTGGGCTTTTGTTTTTCGAACAACGAAGGTCAGTTCGGGCTTTTGTGCGGGACGACAATTTTGGTGGTATTGTTCCGCTGATTTATGTATACTTTTGATCTATGCTT
>ENA-ORCT01001131-ORCT01001131.1-marine-metagenome-genome-assembly--contig:-NODE-1131-length-10871-cov-3.376135_pt1 | contig 10871 bp, 12 predicted proteins | sample MGYA00248632_ERZ508511 | MGnify/ENA primary metagenome ERZ508511 (study PRJEB26182, sample SAMN06268839) | marine metagenome | isolation source: Tt an P1-techrep anaerobic enrichment on pine from... | reverse complement strand
TTTTGAACCACGTTTTGTCTTAGGTAGTGGAGGCCAGCTCCCCGGTTCTGAGGCGTGCTTTTCGAGGAAAAACCATCTTCAAAAGCACGCACGATTGCCTCATTGTCATTAAGGTCGGCATCTACGCGCCTTACCGTAGAGGGTATGCCTGCACCGAAGTCTGCGAGCGCACTCTCGAGCCGATGTTCGTTAGGATACCACTGCGCGAAAACGCTTCCGACATCAAACTCAGTGTGGTCTTTGATGTTGTTGAATATTTCTGAGATGCATGTCCTGAATTCCGCTAGGTCATCCTCAGGCACACCCGAACAACCGGATAACCAGGGGACGAGTTCGAAGCCGGTCCAGGCATGCGACTCTGTGTGTCTGATCTCGACGAGCGGACGTGTAGTCGATCGCGGCTGCACGTTTGGCTCGAGCGAAGCACCAAGATGCTGTTCGAAGAACTTTGAATCATCGAGGAATTTGATGGCAGGAGAATGCATCTGCATCCCTGAGTAGGTTACTCTGCACCCGTTTCGCACCAGGTACTTTGTGAAGTTACTCAAGAAAACAATGCCCGAAGGGCGAACAAACCGGAGGCGAGAGAAGTCGAACTCCAAGTTGTCTGGTATGGCGTCAAGCGTCCCGAACTGCCGTTTGACGAAGGGAAACAGATTTTCTGCCCGAAACTGAGGCGGCAGTATCACTTCTGTCATCTGAACTCCTGAAGACATATGAGGCGGCCTACACCACCACTTCCCTTGCCACCTGTTCCCCAACCCCGAACACCCGCTTGTAGCGTTCCACCTCATCGGCCGGGCCGAGGGCCTTGTTGGGGTTGTCCGACAGCTTCACCGTGGGCCGGCCGTTGGCGGTGACCGCCTTGCAGACCAGCGAGAACGGCGCCAGCGCGTCGTCCGGGGTCAGCCCGCGGAAGTCGTTGGTCAGCAGCGTGCCCCAGCCGAAGCTGGGTTTCACCCGGCCCGCGAATTGCTGGTGCAGCTCCACGATCTTGTCGGCGTCGAGGCTGTCGGAAAAGATCACCAGCTTTTCGCGCGGGTCCTCGCCGCGCTCCTGCCACCAGCGGATGGCCATCTCGGCCCCCTCGGCCGGGTCGCCGGAATCGATGCGGATGCCCGTCCAGCCCGCCAGCCAGTCGGGGGCGTTCCTGAGGAACCCTTCCGCGCCGTAGGTGTCGGGCAGGATGATGCGCAGGTTGCCCGAATGCTCCTCCTGCCAGTCGGCCAGCACCTTGTAGGGGGCCTGGGCGAGCTCGGCGTCGCTGTCGGCCAGCGCCGCGTGGATCATGGGCAGCTCGTGGGCGTTGGTGCCGATCGCCTCCACCTCGCGGCGCATGGCGATCAGGCAGTTGGAGGTGCCGGCGAATTTGTCGCCCAGCCCCTCGATCATCGCCTGCACGCACCAGTCCTGCCAGAGGAAGGAATGGCGGCGGCGGGTGCCGAAATCGGCGACGCGGAGGCGCTCCAGCGGGCGCAGGCGCTCGATCTTTTCCCACAGCTTGGTCATGGCGCGGGCGTAGAGGACCTGAAGCTCGAACTTGCCCATGTGCTGGAGCACGGCGCGGCCGCGCAGTTCCATCAGGACGGCAAGCGCCGGGATCTCCCACAGCATGACCTCGGGCCATCTGCCCTCGAAGGTCAGCTCATACTGGCCGTCGCGCTTTTCCAGGTGGTAGGGGGGCAGTTGCAGGTTCTCGAACCATTCCACGAAATCGGGGCGGAACATCTGGCGCTGGCCGTAGAACATGTTGCCGCGCAGCCAGGTGCTTTCGCCGCGCGACAGCCGCAGGCTGCGGATGTGGTCGAGCTGTTCGCGCAGCTCGCCCTCGTCGATGAGATCGGCCAGGCGGATCGCCTTGGTGCGGTTGATCAGCGAGAAGGTGACCTCGGTGTCGGGGCGGTTGCGGAACACCGACTGGCACATCAGGAGCTTGTAGAAATCGGTGTCGATCAGCGACCGGACGATCGGGTCGATCTTCCAGTGGTGATTGTAGACGCGGGTGGCGATGTCGACCATGGCGGGCTCCGGGGTTGCGCCCGTTGGTTAGAGCAAACGAGGGCGGGGGTGGGCAAGGGGGCCTTGATCTTGCCTCCGGCCCGGCGTTTACGCCGGACAGCGCCCGCCCGCCCCCCAAGGCGGGCGCTTTCGCGCCCACCACGGGCGGTCGCTGCCCTCCACGCCGTTGTGCAGCCGGGTTAAAGCAAAGGGCGCCGCTGGACGCGCACCGCCCTTACCGCTCCAGCACCACGCCAGCCTCGAGCATCGACAGCCGCGCGTCCTCGAGCGAGCCGTCGAGGTCGATGCCGCGGCAGGCATGCTCCAGCACGGTCACCTTGTATCCCAGATGCGCGGCGTCGAGCGCGGTGTATTGCACGCAGAAATCGGTGGCGAGCCCAACGATGGTGACCGCGGTGATGCCGCGCTCGCGCAGGAAATCGTCGAGGCCGGTCTCGGTCTCGCGGTCATTCTCAAAAAAGGCGGAATAGCTGTCGATCCCGGGGCGGAAGCCCTTGCGCAGCACGTGGTCGGCCTTGGAGGTGTCGAGATCGGGGTGGAACGCGGCCCCCTCGGTGTCCTGCACGCAGTGGTCGGGCCAGAGCACCTGCCCGCCGTAGGGCATGTCAATCACCTCGAAGGCCTTGCGGCCGGGGTGGTTGGAGGCAAAGGAGGCATGGTTGGCCGGGTGCCAGTCCTGGGTGAAGACGCGCAGGGCAAAGTCGCCGAGCAGCGCGTTGATCTCGGGCACGACCTCGTCCCCGCCGGGCACGGCCAGCGCGCCACCGGGGCAGAAATCGTTTTGCACGTCGACGACAATCAGGGCTTCGGTCTCGGGTCGCATGGCGACTCTCCTCTTCCTTGATCCTTTCAGTGCTAAGCGCAGGCCCCCTTTGCGTCAATTCGGCGAGGTCCCGCGGCACGGGAAATCCGGGTTTCAGGGCGGATTTGTGGTACCTTGATACCAAGATAGCATTTTGCTACACAGGCCGAATGAAAAAGATCGAACGCGTACAAACCGGGCTGCGGCTGGAAAAGCGGCTGCTGAAGGTCCTCAAGGGGCTGGCCGAGCACCTGGAGATGCCGGTGGCCGAGCTGGTCGAGGGCATGGCGCTGCATGCCTTCGAGGGGAAGGCGCCGTTTTCGGAGGACACGCTGCGGCGGATTGCGCAGCTCAGGCAGGTCTATGACTTGGACCTGACGGCGGCCGACAGCCACAAGCTGACGGAGGGCGGGGAATGACACCAAGGGAAATCCTTGGGCGTCTCGACGACGGCTCCCTGGACCCGGCCGGCTTTTCGCACCGCGACCATGTGCGGGCCGCGCACGAGGCCCTGCGCCAGGACGAGTTCTTTGCCGCGACCGCGCGTTTCGCCGCCGGCCTGCGCCGCCTGACCGAGCGCGCGGGCGTGCCCGAGAAATACAGCGCCACGATCACCTTTGCCTTCATGAGCCTCATCGCCGAGCGCATGGCACGCGATCCCGGCCAGGATGCCGAGGCGTTCCTGGCGCAGAACCCCGATCTGCTGGCGGGCGGGTTGGTGGCGCGGCATTACGCGCCGGACCGCCTGGCCACGCCGCTTTCGCGGCACGTTGCCCTGATGCCCTAGGCCGCAGCCGGCGCCCTTGATCGCGCGCGGACAGAGGCGTAGATGAGCGGCATGTATACCGTCGCCGCCCTTTATCACTTTACCCGTTTCGACGACCCCGCCGCGCTGCGCGGGCCGCTGCTGGAGTTGTGCCTGGCAAATGGCATCCGCGGATCGCTGCTGCTGGCGCAGGAGGGGATCAACGGCACCATCGCCGGAACCCGCGCAGGGCTCGACGCCGTTCTGGCGCATATCCGCGCGCTGCCCGGCTGCGCCGATCTGGAGTGGAAAGAGAGCGCCGCCTCGGAAATGCCCTTCGCCCGGATGAAGGTGAAGCTGAAGCGCGAGATCGTGACCATGGGCCAGCCCGATGTCGACCCCCGCGCGCGGGTGGGGCACTACGTGGAGCCCGGGGACTGGAACGCGCTGATCAGCGCGGACGACGTGGTGGTGATCGACACCCGCAACGATTACGAGATCGCCATCGGCACCTTCGAGGGCGCGATCGACCCCGAAACAGCCAACTTCCGCGACTTCCCCGCCTGGTGGGAGGAGAACCGGCACCGCTTCCACAACAAGCGGGTGGCGATGTTCTGCACCGGCGGCATCCGCTGCGAGAAATCCACCAACTACCTGCTGGGGCAGGGGGTGGAGGATGTCTATCACCTCAAGGGCGGCATCCTGAAATATCTCGAGGAGGTGCCGGAGGGCGAAAGCCTGTGGCGCGGCGAATGCTTCGTCTTTGACGAGCGGGTCTCGGTGGGCCACGGGCTGGCCGAGGGGCCGCATATCCTGTGCCGCGCCTGCCGCCGCCCGCTGCGCCCTGAGGACAGGGCGCGGCCCGAGTTCGAGGAAGGCGTGTGCTGCCACCAATGCGCGGATGAATACAGCGAGGACGACCGCGCCCGGTTCCGCGAGCGCCAGCGCCAGATCGAGCTGGCCGAGACCCGCGGGCAGCGGCACATGGCGGGCTGAGGCCGGCCCCGGCCGGGCCGCGCCGGTCGCCCTTCGAGGGCCAGACCGGCGGGCTGCGCCGCAACACTGTGGCAGGTTTGCCCCGGCTGCCTTGTTCCCGGGCGGGCGAGGCTCTAAATGCCAAAGGATGAAACGCTGGATTCCCTTCCTCCAACGCGAGCCGCTGGTCTCGGTTCTGCGACTGACCGGCATGATCGCCTCGGATGCGCGCGGCCGGATGGTGCTGAATGACGCCAGCCTCGCGCCCCTGGTCGAGAAGGCCTTTACCCGGGGCAAGCCCTCGGCGGTGGCGCTGGTGCTGAATTCGCCGGGGGGCTCTCCGGCGCAATCCTCGCTGATCTTCTCGCGCATCCGCCGACTGGCCAGGGAAAAGGACGTCCCCGTCTACGCTTTTGTCGAGGACGTGGCCGCCTCGGGCGGCTACTACATCGCCTGCGCGGCGGACGAGATCTGGGTGGATGACAATTCCATCCTGGGCTCGATCGGGGTGATCTCGGCCGGGTTCGGCTTTCAGGATTTCATCGCGCGCCACGGGGTGGAGCGGCGGATGCACGCCGCGGGCAAGTCGAAAAGCCTGCTGGACCCGTTCCAGCCCGAAAAGCCCGAGGACGTGGCCCGGCTGAAAAGCCTGCAGGAGGCCATCCACCGTTCCTTCATCGACCGGGTGAGGGCGCGGCGCGGGGCCAGGCTGCACGAGACGACCGAACTGTTCGACGGCGACATCTGGGTCGGCGGGCAGGCGGTGGAACTGGGCCTGGCCGATGGCGTCGGCCACCTGGTGCCGAAGATGAAGGAACGCTTCGGCGAGCAGGTGAAATTCCGCGACTACGGCCTGCGCCGGACGATCTGGCAGCGGTTCGGCGGCCAGGTCCTGGGCGGGTTGACGGCCGAGCTGGAGGAGCGCGCCCTGTGGGCGCGGTTCGGGCTGTAGATGGTAGTCAAGATTATCACCCTGTTTCTGGTCGGCATGGGCGTGCTGGCGATGTTCGGCAAGCTGCGGCTGCCGGGCGGGCGGCGCGTGTCGCTGAACAAGCCCAGGAAATGCCCCCGCTGCGGGCGCTATCAGCTGGGCAAGGGGCCCTGCCCCTGCGGCAAGGGCAAGGGGTAGTCGCGCAGATGGCCATGGATCTGTTCTTCGCTCTGCTGGGGCTGGTGATCCTGCTGCTGGCGGGCGACTCGCTGGTCCGGGGCGCGGTGAACCTGAGCCTGCGGCTGGGCGTGCCGGCGCTGATCGTCAGCCTGACCATCGTGGCCTTCGGCACCTCGGCGCCGGAACTGCTGATCTCGATCCAGGCGGTGATGGACCACGCGCCGGGCATTGCGCTGGGCAACGTGGTGGGGTCGAACACCGCCAATGTGCTGCTGGTGCTGGGCCTGCCCGCGATCATCTCGGGGCTGTCGACCGAGGAATGCGACAGCCGGCGGACCTATGTGTTCATGCTGATCGCCTCGGTGCTGTTCATCGCGGTGGCGTTCCTGGGGCCGATCACCTGGGTGCACGGGCTGGTTCTGCTGGCGGCGCTGTCGGTGGTGCTGTGGGACGCCTTCCACGCCGCGCGCAACCACCGGCGCGAGACGCTGAACGCCGCCGCCGTGGCCGAGCCGGAGGAGGAAGAGGAAGAGATCGAGGGCGCCGACCCCAACCTGCCCTGGTGGAAGATCGGCCTGTTCCTGGCGCTGGGCCTGGTGGGCCTGCCGCTGGGCGCCCAGCTGCTGGTCGAGCATTCCGAGAACATCGCCCGCGAGATCGGCGTCAGCGAAACCGTGATCGGGCTGACGCTGGTGGCGCTGGGCACCTCGCTGCCCGAGCTGGCCACCACCGTGATGGCCGCGCTGCGCCGGCAGGCCGACGTGGCGCTGGGCAACGTGATCGGGTCGAACATGTTCAACCTGCTGGCCATCATCGGGCTGGCCAGCCTGGTGGGCGACATGCCGGTGCCGGCCGAGATGCTGGTCTTCGACCTGTGGGTGATGCTGGCGGCCTCGCTGATCCTGCTGCCTTTCGTGTTCCGGGGCTGGAACATGACCAAGGGCTGGGGCATTGCCTTGACCGGGCTTTACGTCGCCTATGTTGTGGCCGTGTTGATCTGACGGAGGCGCGGGCATGCAGGGACGGGCATTGGTGACAGGGGCGGGCAGGCGGCTGGGGCGCGCGATGGCGCTGCACCTGGCGCGGCGGGGCCTCGACGTGGCGCTGCATTATGCCAGCTCCGAGGCCGGGGCGCGCTCGGCGGTGGACGAGATCCACGCCATGGGCCGGCGCGCCTGCGCGCTGCAGGCCGACCTTCTGAACGAGCATGAGACCGAAGCCCTGGTCGAGCGCGCCTCGGAAGAGCTGGGCGGGCCGCTGACGGTGCTGGTCAACAACGCCTCGATTTTCGAGTACGACAACATCGAGACCGCCAGCCGCGAGAGCTGGGACCGGCACATGGAATCGAACCTGCGCGCGCCTTTCGTGCTGACCCAGCGCTTTGCCGAGCAGGTCCCGCCCGAAACCGTGGACGCCCGCGGCGAGCCGCTGGCCAGCGCCCTTGTGATCAACATGATCGACCAGCGCGTGCGCAAGCTGACGCCCGAATTCATGACCTACACCATCGCCAAGATGGGGCTGTGGGCCTTTACCAAGACCGCGGCGCAGGCACTCGCCCCACAGGTGCGCGTGAACGCGATCGGCCCCGGCCCCACCCTGCGCGGTGAGCGCCAGTCGGAAGAGCACTTCTCCCGCCAGCGGCAGGCAACGATCCTGACGCGCGGCGCCGATGAGCGAGATATCTGCGGCGCGCTGGATTATTTCCTGAACGCGGTCGCGGTGACTGGGCAGCTTCTCTGCGTGGATGGCGGCCAGCACCTGGCCTGGGCAACGCCCGACGTGCTGGGCGTGGAGTAAAAACGGCATTTTTCGGGCTGGCCGGTTGACTTTTCCACCTGTCACGAAGCCGTTACGAATCTGTCATCAATTCCCTAGTGTTTTCAGTGTTTTGCGCGCGCGCCAAAAAATTACCAATAAAAACATAGCCTTACAGAGCCGCCTAAAAATTAGGCAAACCATCGAAATCACCTGAAAACAAGGGAAAATCCCGGGTGCCAAATAGTTACCCTCAGATTTATCCACAGAAGCAGTGGACATGTTTTTTCTTGTCTCGTCCGGGTTTACATTGCAGCCGATGACCGGAATCACCAGATCCTGCCCATGAGCGACATGCCAGACGACACCCGCGGGGCTCAGCCGCCCCTGACGGGCTATCGCCGCATCCAGTCCTACCTGAAGACCCTCGACAATTCGCCGGGGGTCTATCGCATGCTGGATGCGGAAAGCCGGGTTCTCTATGTCGGCAAGGCGCGCAACCTGAAGAAGAGGGTGGCGAACTACGCCAAACCCACGGGGCATTCCCCGCGGATCGAGCGGATGATCCGCGAGACCGCCTCGATGATGTTCCTGACCACGCGCACCGAGACCGAGGCGCTGCTGCTGGAGCAGAATCTGATCAAACAGCTCAAGCCGCGCTACAACGTGCTGTTGCGCGACGACAAGAGCTTCCCCAACATCCTGGTGACCAAGGACCATTCCTTTCCGCAGATCCGCAAGCATCGCGGCGCGAAGAAGGCGAAGGGCAGCTATTACGGCCCCTTCGCCAGCGCCGGCGCGGTGAACCGGACGCTGAACCAGCTGCAAAAGGTGTTCCTGCTGCGCAACTGCTCGGACGCGATGTTCGAAAGCCGGACGCGGCCCTGCCTGCTCTACCAGATCAAGCGGTGCAGCGCGCCCTGCGTTGGCCGGATATCCGAGGCGGACTATGCAGCGCTTGTGGCCGATGCCGAGCGCTTTCTGCAGGGGAAATCAACCCGGGTGCAGGAGCAGCTCGCCACCCAGATGGCCGAGGCCAGCGAGGCGCTGGAATTCGAACGCGCCGCGGCCCTGCGCGACCGCATCCGGGCGCTGACCCAGGTGCAGCAGGCCCAGGGCATCAACCCGCGCGGCGTGGCCGAGGCCGACGTGGTGGCGCTGCATATGGAGGGCGGGCAGGCCTGCGTGCAGGTCTTCTTCATCCGTGCCAACCAGAACTGGGGCAACCGGGACTATTACCCGAGGATCGGCGCGGGGATGTCGGAGGCCGAGGTGCTGCAGGGCTTCCTCGGCCAGTTCTACGACAACAAGCAGCCGCCGCGGATGCTGCTCTTGTCGCACGGCATCGAGGAGCCGGAGCTGATGGCCGAGGCGCTGTCCGAAAAGGCCGGACGCAAGGTGGAGGTCGCCGTGCCCCAGCGCGGCGAAAAGGCCGAGCTGGTGGCGGGGGCTGCGCGCAATGCCCGCGAAAGCCTTGCCCGGCGGATGTCGGAAAGCGCGGCGCAGGGCAAGCTGCTGGCCGGCCTGGCCGAGGCCTTTGGCCTCGATGCGCCGCCCCGGCGGATCGAGGTCTACGACAACTCCCATATCCAGGGCACCAATGCCGTGGGCGGCATGATCGTGGCCGGGCCCGAGGGCTTCGTCAAAAGCCAGTACCGCAAGTTCAACATCCGGGGCGAGGACCTGACCCCGGGCGACGATTTCGGCATGATGAAAGAGGTTCTCACCCGCCGCTTCCAGCGCCTGCTGAAGGACGACCCGGACCGCCAGGGCGAAACCTGGCCGGACCTTCTGCTCATCGACGGCGGCGCCGGGCAGGTGAGCGCGGTGGCCGAGATCATGCGCGAGCTGGGCGTCGACGACATCGCCATGCTGGGCGTGGCCAAGGGCATCGACCGCGACGCGGGCAAGGAGGAATTCCACCGCCCCGGCGAGAACGCCTTTGCCCTGCGCCACAACGACCCCGTGCTCTATTTCGTCCAGCGCCTGCGCGACGAGGCGCACCGTTTCGCCATCGGCGCGCACCGGCAGAAGAGGGCCAAGGCCATGGGCGCGACGCCGCTCGACGAGGTGCCGGGGGTGGGCGCCACGCGCAAGCGCGCCCTTCTGGCGCATTTCGGCAGTGCCAAGGCGGTCAGCCGCGCGGGGCTGGCGGACCTCAAGGCGGTGGAGGGGATTTCCGATACCCTGGCCGAAACCATCTATGGCTTCTTCCATGAGAAGGGCTGAGGCTGTAGGACAGGGCGTATGACCTGGACCGTTCCCAATATCCTGACCGTGATCCGCCTGCTGGCCGCGCCCGGCGTGGCGCTGGTGTTCCTGCTGCTGGCGCGGCCCTATGCCGACTGGCTGGCGCTGGCGCTGTTCGTGGGGGCCTCGGTCACCGACTGGGTGGACGGCTACCTCGCGCGCAAGTGGAACCAGATGAGCCGCTTTGGCGCGATGCTCGACCCGATCGCCGACAAGGCGATGGTGGTGATCGCGCTCTTCGTCGTCAGCAACCTCTTCGGGATGAGCCCCTGGGTTCTGATCCCGGCCACTGCGATCCTGTTCCGCGAGGTCTTCGTTTCCGGGCTGCGAGAGTTTCTGGGCGACACCGCGGGGCTGCTGAAGGTGACCAAGCTGGCCAAGTGGAAGACCACGGTGCAGATGCTGGCGCTGGCGGTGCTGTTCTCCAACGGGCTGTTCGAGCATTACTTTGGCATGCACAGCTACGGCATGGATGCCGAGATCGTGGCGGGCGTGCTGGACGGGAGTGTCCCCGACGAGATGGGTCTGGTCTGGAAATACAACGGGCTGATGATTAGCCTATATGGTGGTCTGGCCCTGCTGTGGCTGGCGGCCGTCCTGACGCTGATGACCGGCTGGGACTATTTCGTGAAGGCGCTGCCCTATCTGCGCGAAGAGGCGGAAAAATGATCGACGTTCTTTACTTTGCCTGGGTGCGTGAGCGCATCGGCCTGCCAAAGGAGCAGGTGGAAACCGGTGCCGCCACCGTGGCCGACCTGATCGAGGAGCTGAAGGCGCGCGAGGAACGCTACGAGGCCGCCTTTGCCGACCTCTCGGCACTGCGCGTGGCGCTGGACCAGGAGCTGTCCGAATTCGACGCCCCGCTCGACGGTGTGCGCGAGGTGGCCTTCTTCCCGCCGATGACGGGGGGCTGATCATGGCCGTGCGCGTGCAGCAAGAACCCTTTGCGCTGGGCGCCGAGGTCGAGGCCTTTGCCGCCGGGCGGCGGGACGCGGGCGCGGTGGTGACCTTTACCGGCATCGTGCGCGACCTGGCCTCGGGCGATCTGAACCGGATGGTGATCGAGCATTACCCGGGCATGACCCAATCCGCGCTGGAAGCGATCGAGGCGCAGGCGCGGGAGCGATGGGAACTGAAGGACTGCCTGATCATCCACCGCTACGGCGAGATGGCGCCGGGCGACATGATCATGATGGTGGCCACCGCCTCGCCGC
>ENA-ORCT01001130-ORCT01001130.1-marine-metagenome-genome-assembly--contig:-NODE-1130-length-10874-cov-3.464018_pt1 | contig 10874 bp, 8 predicted proteins | sample MGYA00248632_ERZ508511 | MGnify/ENA primary metagenome ERZ508511 (study PRJEB26182, sample SAMN06268839) | marine metagenome | isolation source: Tt an P1-techrep anaerobic enrichment on pine from sediment... | reverse complement strand
TCCTCAGCGGAATCCAGCAGATTTTTCAACCGGGCAATATCTGCGAGCGTACGATATCTGGCAGCGATTTCAGCGGCACGGGGTTCAAAGTACAACCGGGCGTCAAGCAGGTGGGAGTAATCAATTTTTCCGAGTCGAATGAGATTATCGAAATTTTCAGTGATCGGTTCAGCCGTGGGCTCGGAGATGTAGGCACCGGCATTCATACCCCTTTTGATGGCGATAAGACCGCTGTTCTGAAGGTTTTTAAGTGCTTCACGAATGGTGACGCGACTGACCTGAAAGGAATCCACCAATTCCCGTTCGGAGGGCAGCTTCTCGCCGGCTTTGTACAAACCCTCTGCGATTGAATCTTTGATGGCCCGCTCCACTTCCTGGGATAAACGTGGTTTTTTCAAGGACTTAAAATTCGACACAAAAGATCCTTTCTCGCAAAATACATATGACGGCATGACGTAGTATGAAGTCAGTTGTCTGTTGTCATACCACAGAGCACAGACGTGTCAATATATTTTTCAACACCCCCTTTCAAAAATAAACGAATCAAAAACCCTGAACAGCGAGACAGGCAATAACTCGGATTCATTACCTGTAAATCCGAAGTTTCACTTCACCCTCTTCCAATCCAGGGAGAGGCAGAGGTTTTACGTGGTTGAAATTTCCATCATTGGCAATATAAAAAATATGGGAATGACGACCGGCAGATACTTTATTCAGGGTTTAGGAACGAGGATTTCTTTAATTGCAATAATATTGCGCAGGATGTTGGTTCATCTTCAAGGCGCGTCAGCTGTTTCATACTGTACGTATGAGGCCGTTGACGCAACGCCGAAGATGGGCCAACAGGCAAGCAGGAAATTGTAATTATTTAAATTCACGTTCCTTAACCATACGGGTTAGTCAGGATACATGGACGCATTGAATGCAATAAAGCGATTGCCGGCCGGCGTTCCGGTATGGCTCCTGATCGGGGCCGTGGCGGTGCTGCTGCCGATATTCGCCATCATGACCCAGAAGACCGTGGAGCGGCAGAAAGCCCAGTCAATCCGTCTGCTGCTTGAAAAGGGGGCGGCCCTTATCCGGTCGGTCGAGGCCGGCACGCGTACCGGCATGATGGGGGGCGGAGCCGGCAGTTTTCAGCTTCAGAATCTGCTCACCGAGACCGCCCGTCAGCCGGACATTGCCTATCTGCTGGTCACCGACAGCCATGGGTCCGTTCTGGCGCACAATGATCCGGCCGGGATCGGCGCCAGTCATGGTCAGGGGCTGGACCTCAAGGCCGTTGCCGGCTCCGGAGAGCTTCGCTGGCATAAGATCACCGGAAGCGACGGTACAGCAATTTTTGAGGTTTTCCGGACGTTTTCCCCGGCCCATGGCGGGCACATGGGCGGTCGCATGGGAATGCATCACGGCCGCATGATGCGGGGGTGGGGTAAGCCGACATCCGAAACCGGACCCGGGGTGGCGGCAGGTGATCGGGTTATTTTCGTTGGCCTGGATATGACCGTGGTGGAAAATGTCCGGCGTCTGGATACGCGCAATACGATCATTACGGGGCTTGTCCTGCTGCTGGTCGGTGTTGCCGGGATCTCACTGCTGTTTCTGGCCCAGGGATACCGCTCAACCCGTGCCGCGCTCAGCCGGGTCCAGGCATTTTCCGATCATCTGGTCGAGAGAATGCCCATGGGACTGGTGGCGCTGGATGATTCGGGGGCCATTGCGTCCATTAACCGTGCGGCGGCAAGCGTGCTGGCGATGGATCCCAATGCAGTTACCGGAAAGGCTGCTGCCGATGTGCTTCCCCCACCGCTGTGGTCTGCAATTGACGGGCTGAAACCGCCGCGTGACGTTCTGGAGCAGGAAGTATCCTGCCGGATCGGAACGGATCGTTCGGTTCTTCTGGGGGTGACGATGAGCCGGATGCGCGGGGATAGCGGTTCAGTGCCGGGGAGCATTTTGCTGCTGAAGGATTTGACCGAGGTCCGGGCTCTGAGAGAGGAGATCGCCCGGAGCCAGCGATTGGCCACCGTGGGAAGTCTGGCCGCCGGTGTGGCCCACGAGATCCGCAATCCGCTGAGTTCGATCAAGGGGTTTGCCACCTATTTTCGCGAGCGATACCGAAAGACCCCGGAGGATCACCAGATCGCCACAATCCTTATTCAGGAGGTGGACCGGCTCAACCGCGTGGTGGGGCAGCTTTTGGAACTGGCCCGGCCGGTGACCATTTCCAAAAGCCCCGAATCGCTGAAGCCGCTGATCGAGGACACGGTCAAGGTGATCGAGCCCCAGGCTCGGGAAAAAGGAATTAACGTTCATGCCAGCGTGTCAACCGATAACCTGACGGTTCCCCTGGACCCGGACCGGATCCGTCAGGTGCTGCTGAACCTGTTTTTAAACGCTCTGGAGGCTATGGATTCCGGCGGTCGGCTTGGCATCGCGGCCGGCCCGAGAGCGGACGGACAAGGCGTGGAATTGACGATTTCCGATACCGGCGCGGGTATTGCTCCGAGTCACCTGGAGCGGATTTTCGATCCGTATTTTACCACCAAGCCATCCGGCACGGGGCTGGGACTGGCCATCGTGCACACGATTATCGAGGCCCATCGGGGAGAGATCGCGGTGGACAGCCGGCCGGACGGGGGGACCGTTTTTACCGTATTTTTTCCGTTTGCCGATAAGGACAATTCGAATGACAGTGAATCGAACCATCCTGGTCGTTGATGATGATCGCGCCCATCGCACCATGCTCCGGGCTCTTCTGGGGGAGTGGGGCTACACGATCGTGGAGGCGGACGACGGCTCGACCGCCTGTGAAAGCGTCAGAGCCCGCCCCTTTGATCTGGTGCTGATGGATGTCCGGATGCTCAAGGTCTCGGGCCTCGAGGCGCTGGAGCACATCAAGGCCTTCAACCCGTCGCTGCCGGTGATCCTGATGACCGCCTATTCTTCGGTTGAAAAGGCGGTGGAGGCCCTGAAAACCGGGGCATATGACTATCTGACCAAACCCCTTGATTTTGACAAGCTCCGCCTGACACTGGAGCGGGCCCTGGAGCACCTGGATCTGAAAGCGGAAAACCGCCTGCTCAGGGAGAACCTGGGAAAACGCTTTGACCGGCAGCGCATTATCGGAAACAGCCCGGCGATGGTACAACTACTGGACACCGTGGCCCGGGTGGCGACATCCGAGGCAACCGTGCTGATTACCGGTGAGTCGGGCACGGGAAAGGAGCTGATCGCCGGTGCCATTCACTTCAACAGCGAGAGAAAGGACGGCCCGTTTGTCAAGATCAACTGCGCGGCCCTGACCGAGACCCTCCTTGAATCGGAGCTGTTCGGGCATGAAAAAGGCGCCTTTACCGGTGCGGATCGCCGAAAGGAGGGCCGGATCCGCCAGGCCCACGGCGGCAGCCTCTTTCTGGACGAAGTCAGCGAAATGCCCCTGACCATGCAGGTGAAGCTGCTCCGGGTGATCCAGGAACGGGAAGTGACGCGGGTAGGCGGAGAAACGGTTATCCCGGCGGATGTGCGGTTCATTGCCGCCACCAACAAGAACCTGGAGGATCTGATTCGCCGGGGCGAGTTCCGGGAAGATCTGTACTACCGGCTGAACGTGGTCAGCCTGCTGCTGCCGCCGCTGCGGGACCGGCGGGAGGATATTCCGCTGCTGGCCCGGCATTTTCTCGAGAATCTGGCCCGGAAAAACCGGAAATCACTGGACGGTTTCACCCCCCGGGCCATGGATCGGCTGATTCGCCACGACTGGCCGGGAAATGTCCGGGAGCTGATGAACGCCGTTGAGCGGGGTGTGGTGCTGGCCCGGGGTGCTTTCCTCGAGGAAGCGGATCTGCCGATGATCGGACCGCAGACAGCTCCCGTAAATGACCAGTCGGCTCCGCCCGGGGCCCTGGCCGGTGACGTGCCGCTTGACCAGGTGGAGCGGATCACTATCTTAACGACCTTGAAATCGACACAGGGGAACAAGAGCGAGGCCGCCCGGCGGCTCGGCATCACCCGCAAGACCCTGCACAAGAAGCTGAAAAAGTATGGCGTGATGCCTTAGGCAGCTGGGGGCTGCCTGTTAGCAATTAGCTGTTAGCTAACGGCTAATAACTAATGACTCATAGCTTGCAGCTATATCCAACGGAGGTATTGCAGATATGGAAAATCAGAATCCCTTTACCTTTCGATGCGCGAATTGTGGAACCCGAAATCGTATTCCCGCCGCACATGTCGGGAAAATCGGCAAATGCGGCAAATGCGGTTCACAGCTGGAAACCCGTGAATTTCTGACAAGCGAGCCGATCATGGTGACAGACGGTAACTTCGAGGAAAAAATTCTCAAATCTCCGCTGCCGGCCCTGGTATTCTGCTGGGCGCCCTGGTGCCCGACCTGCGGGGCCGTGGCGCCGATTATCGACGAGTTTGCCCGCACGGCAAAGGGGCGGGTCCGGGTCGGCAAGGTGAACATCGATTCCAACCCGCTGATTTCATCGCGCTTCAGCATCATGAGCGTGCCGTTTTTGATGATTTTCGACAACGGCCAGTTGAAGGAGAGCATGCCCGGGGGGATGCAGCGGCACGATTTGATGATGAAAATGGCGCATTACCTGTAACGGGAAGGCAGCTGTTAGCGATTAGTGATCAGCAATAAGTTTAAGGTGATATTTAATTGTTTTTTGCCAATATCCAACGCGGATAAACCGCAACCAAACACGCATCATCGGGGCGAAGAATAAGTGTCTGGCACATCGCTTGTCAGGAAATGGTTCTATCGGGATCTCTATCGCTATCGGTATCGCAATCGATTTTTTCGATCCCGATCACGATTGGGAAGAGCCAAACAGGTCGCTTGTTTTTTTTTGACGTAAGATAGTGAATAAGGCATGGCTAACAGCTAACAGCTAACAGCTAACAGCTAACAGCTGACGACAGTCATAACCGCTGGCATAAATACCTGGGAGAACGCGACAACGGGATGGACATGACGGAATCAGACAACCGATGTAAACAACTGGCCCATATCCTTCGTCAAATAATCGAAGAGGGCTTTGAACTTGACGCCGATGCGGTGCAGTTTATCGAATCGACCTATGCCATAACCGATGCCGGCGGGCTGACAGCGCTTCTGGTCGAGGATGCCGACGGCGAGGGCGCCACTCTCATGGAGTTTATCGTTTTTCCCAATGAGACGATTCAGCTGCGGCTCGAGGAGCGGCTCAGTGAGGGTCGATTCGAATCCGGGGATGAGGATCGGGTGATTGACGCCCTGCTGGCAGACCCGCTCGGAACGGTCGTTCGATTTCCGGATCAAGCGGAAACGGTCCGATTCGATGTGCCGGCCGTTGCCGCCGACCGGTTTGTCCGGCGGCTGGCCATGGCCAGTCATCCGCCGCGGGAGCTGGTTGACGCGGTTTGCCGCTGCTGGAGCGAGGATGCCCTGACGGCCCGGGTTCGGCTTCGGCATTCTCGGCTGGCCTTCAGCGGGCAGCAAACGGATTTTCTCCGGCGCCTGCTGGACCGGGAGCCGGGGGCGGATTTCGCGGCATCACTGGCAGGCCTTGTTTTTGCCTTGAGATTTCTGGCCGAGATTGGTGATGCGCCGGATCTGTATCTGGCCCTGATGGCTCGAAAGAAGGCCAATATCCAGAACCTTCAGCAGGCCTCCCGATTTGAGGAGCAACTTCGGCGGAGCAATATGGAAACCCTGATGCTCCAGGGAGTTCGCGCTCCGCATATCGACCCGGATGCCCTTCGGGAGGAATTGCGGCTGATCGACCGGATCAGCCGCACCGTATTCGGGTCCACCGAGTATTTCCTGTCGCCGGGAAGCGGCGAGGACCTGGGCCTGTTTGACCCGCGAGATGACATCGGCCGCGTGATTCGGATGTTATCATGAAAGAACCTTTACAACCCGGCTGAAGGTAGGCTAAATTAACAGAATTTTTTGTTATCCTGCCCAATGCGAGCCGGGCTGCCACTGGAATCCAATCTGCAGAACGGGCGGAGGTATTTGATCGGTGAATCGATTATTCAATGTGATGCTGATAATGCTGGCGGTAATCGGGATGACCCTGGGGGTAAGATCCGGTATGGCCGCTGACCCGGCGAAACTTCAGGACGTCAATGCGATTCTGGACCGGGTGGAGGCCCGGTACATGGCGGCAGGCTTTTCAGCCCGATTTTCACAGATTTCCACCATAAAGGCTATGGAAATCACCGACACGGCTTCCGGCAAACTGTTCGTCAAACGGCCGGGGAAAATGCGGTGGGAATACGAAACGCCGGAACCGCAGATCATTGTTACCGACAGTCGGATGCTCTGGGTCTACCGGCCCCAGGATCACCAGGTGATGATCGGTGATGCACCGGTGTTCTTCGGGGACGGCCGGGGGGCGGGTTTTCTCGCGGACATGAATCAGATCCGTGAGGGCTTTGAGATCATTCACCTGACCGATGCCGCTGCACGGGATTACATTTTGCGGCTGATTCCCAAAAAGCCCATTGCGGAGGTGGCCGACATCCTGCTGGCCGTTGATCGGGATACCTTCGAGTTGAAACAGATCATCACCACCAACGCCTATGGTGACGAAACCCGGATTGAGCTGAACGACCTGGATCTCAACCGCACCCCCGACGATAGCCTGTTTACCTTTGAGGTGCCTGAAGGGGCGGAGGTGCTTCAGCTGGATCAATAATACGCCGACAGCGAAATTTAACCGGGAAACCATCAGCTATTGGCTAATAGCTATTAGCTGTTAGTGATTAGCAATTAGCTTAAGTAGCTGTTATTTTATTTTTTCGCTAACAGCTAACGGCTGTCTCATTACGTATGACAACCATGAAGCCTGAATTTACCCCTGACTTACGAGATTTGAATACTACAAGAACAATAAGGAGATCGTGAATCCGTGAAACCGATTGAAAAACGCATCAGGGACCTGCTGAAGGAAAAGCGGGCCATCATGCTCGCCCATAATTATCAGCCCTCGGAAATTCAGGACCTTGCCGATCTTTGCGGCGATTCGCTGGAACTCAGCATCAAGGCTTCCCAGACCGATGCCGAGGTTATCGTGGTATGCGGGGTTTCGTTTATGGCCGAAACGGCCAGCATCCTGTCTCCGACCAAAACCGTGCTGCTGCCCCGCCATGATGCGGGCTGCCCCATGGCCGACACTGTCACCCCGGAGGCCCTGAAGGCGAGAATTGCCGAGCTGCTGCCCATGCCGGTGGTCACCTACGTGAATTCAACGGCAGCGGTCAAGGCCCTGTCCACCATCTGCTGCACCTCAGCCAATGTGGTTAACGTGGTGAACAGCCTTGAGGAAGACGAGGCCCTTATGGTTCCGGATCAGAACCTGGCCCGCTTTGCCCAGGGACACACGACCAAACGGCTGCATCTCTGGAACGGTTGCTGTCCGATTCACGATCGCCTGACCCCGGCGGACATCCAGGCTGCCAAAGCCGCTCATCCGGAGGCGGAGGTCATGGTTCACCCGGAATGCCGGCCGGAGGTGGTCGCTCTCGCGGATGCGGTCGTCAGCACGTCCGGAATGATTCGGCACGCCGGAGCGTCAGATGCCCGGGAATTTATCGTGGCCACCGAGGTGGGGTTGCTGCACCCCCTGAAAAAAAGCCATCCGGATAAGGCGTTTTTCCCCGCATCGACAGCGATGGTCTGCCCGGACATGAAAAAGATTACCCTGGAAGATGTGGCCCGAAGCCTCGAGCGGATGGAAGGTGAGGTCAAGGTCCCGCCGGAAATTCAGGCACCGGCCCTCAAAGCGGTTCAGCGGATGGTCGATCTGGCCCGATAGGCTTATGGCATGCTCCCGACATGGGGGGTGGTAGGCCTTGCAATACCGGGCCCCGGGCCGCCGTATGCGGGCGGCCCGTTTCCGGCATCAAAGGGCAGGTGGATCAGGCGCCGATGAGCTCGTCGGGGATGTCCGCATTGGTGTATACTTTCTGGACATCATCGTTGTCATCCAGGCTGTCCATCAGCCGGATCATCTGCTCGGCTTCCTTGCCCTGCAGGTCGGCCGTGGTCTGGGGAAGCATGGTGATTTCAGCACTGATGCAGGCAATGGCGGCTTCGTCGATGGCGGCCTTGACCGCTTCGAAATCCTCCGGTTCGGTGATGACTTCAAAGTTGTCGCCGTCTTCCCGGACATCCTCGGCACCGGCGTCCAGGGCGGTTTCCATCAGCGAGTCTTCGTCCGTGGCCGATTTTTCCACCACAAGATACCCTTTTTTGTCGAACAGGTAGGCCACACAGCCGTTGGAACCGAGATTCCCGCCGGCTTTGCTGAAAATGTGGCGAACTTCGGCCACTGTCCGGTTTTTGTTGTCGGTCAGGGATTCCACCATCACGGCGGCTCCGCCCGGCCCGTATCCTTCGTAGACGACTTCCTCGTAATTGACGCCCTCGAGCTCGCCGGTTCCCTTTTTGATGGCCCGGTCCATGTTGTCCTTGGGCATATTTTCGGCCCGCGCAGCGGTCAGTGCCTGGCGAAGCCTGGGATTGGCTCCCGGATCGCTTCCGCCCATGCGGGCGGCCACGGTGATTTCTTTGATCAGCTTGGTGAACACTTTTCCGCGCTTGGCATCGGCCGCGCCCTTTTTATGCTTAATGGTCGACCATTTACTGTGTCCTGACATCGGTTTCCTCCTGTTTTTTTCCCATTCCGATAATGAAAATTTCTTTGCTGGCCTTTCGGCTGCTTTGTGGTTTAAAAATTGCGTGCGTATTAAACATCTTCTTTACAGCATTTGAAAAGGATTGAAAATCCTCACCTTGAAAGATTTTGCAGACAAAATTGCCCCCCGGCCGCAGCCGTTCCCCGGCCACGGCCAGTGCCGCCCGGCAGAGCTCAAATGAGCGGGCCGAATCGGTCCACTTATGCCCCGTTGTGGCGGGGGCCATGTCGCTGAGGACCACATCGAATCCGTTGGCAAGCTCATCGCCCAGTACCTCGTCCAGTGCGAAGATATCGCCGGCGTAGGCCCGGATGTTGGCCGGAAGGGATTCTTTTACCGGTTTGAGGTCTATCCCGATCACCAGCCCTTTGGCCCCGACCTGTTCGCCGGCATACTTCAGCCAGGAGCCTGGGGCGCACCCGAGATCGAGCACCCGGTCGCCCGGTCGGATAATCCGGCGTTTTTTCTGAATCTCCTGCAGCTTGTAAACGGATCGGGCCGGGTATTGCTCTTTTTTCGCCCGGCGGGTGTAGTGATCTTCCCACCGGTTTTTTTTGGCCGGTTTACGTTTCATAATTCAAATCCTTAAAAGCAGACTCACGTAGACGTGTCCCGTCGTCTTGTCCCGTCGTAGCTTGCTGTTCAGCGAAGACGGAAGGGCACAGAGAGCACGAAGAACTGCAAAAGGCTTAAATCTATATTCTCTCTTGGTATAAAAACCAAACATGAAACCCTGTATGGCTTTTTATCGTATTGAAATCAAATAACTTAATGTCGTTCTTCGTGCGCTTCGTGTCCTTCGTGGTGAAAACCACTTTGTTTTAAAAAACGCAAACTTCAAAACAGATCTACTAAGGTTTCAGTCTGCGAAACATTGCCAGCGTTGCAATTACAGCAGCATCTCGATCGCCTCTGTGACATTGGTGATCCCGATCACGTCGATGTCGTCCATATCGCCGGCCCGTTTCAGGTTGCCTGCCGGCACCAGGCACCGGGAAAATCCCATTTTTTTGCACTCGGTCACCCGGGTATCGAGCTGGCCGACGGCCCGGACTTCGCCGGTCAGCCCCACCTCGCCCATGACCACGGTATCCTCCCGGATCGGTCTGTCCATAAAACTCGACGCCACCGCGGAAACGATGCCCATGTCTGCCGACGGTTCGTCGATTTTAACCCCGCCGGCCACATTGATAAAAATATCGTGCCCCATCAGGTGAAGCCCCAGGCGTTTTTCCATTACAGCCACCAGCAGGGCCACCCGGTTCCGGTCGATGCCAAGAACGGTTCGCCGGGGATTTCCGAAGCTGGTGCTGCTGGCCAGGGCCTGGATTTCCACCAGGATCGGCCGGGTCCCCTCCAGGCTGGCGGTGACCACCGAGCCCGGCGCATTGACCGGACGCTCGGACAGAAAGACCGCCGATGGGTTGGTCACCTCATCGAGGCCGGAGTCGTTCATTTCAAAGACCCCGATCTCGTTGGTCGACCCGAAGCGGTTTTTGACGGCCCGCAGCACCCGGAATACATGGTTCCGATCCCCTTCGAAGTAGAGCACTGTGTCCACCATGTGCTCGAGAAGCCGGGGGCCGGCAATGGCGCCGTCCTTGGTCACGTGGCCGATCAGAAAGGTCGGGATGGCGGTCTTCTTGGCCATGAGCATCAGCTGAACCGTGGATTCCCGGACTTGGCTGACGCTTCCCGGCGCCGAGGTCAGCTCGCTGTTGAACATGGTCTGGATCGAGTCGATGACCAGGACATCCGGCTGGCTTGACTCGATCATACCCAGAATCGCCTGGACGTCGATCTCCGAGACCACCAGCAGGTTCGGGGAGACCGCTTCAAGTCTCAGGCTGCGCATGCGGATCTGGCGGATAGATTCCTCGCCGGATACGTATAGCACCTTCTGTCCCTTTTGGGCCAGACCGTAGAGGGCCTGGAGCATCAGGGTGGATTTGCCGATGCCCGGATCGCCCCCGATCAGCACCAGGCTGCCCTCCACCAGCCCGCCCCCCAGAACCCGGTCGAATTCGGCCACGGACGTCTGGCAGCGGTGTTCGGCCTCCAGGTTGACGTGGTCGATGGGCACCGGCTGGGCCGGCGCGCTAGTTCCCATGCGACGCGATCCCGGGCCCGACGGCGCCCGGGTGGATTCCACAAAGGTGTCCCACTGGCGGCATTCC
>ENA-ORCT01001129-ORCT01001129.1-marine-metagenome-genome-assembly--contig:-NODE-1129-length-10892-cov-2.853999_pt1 | contig 10892 bp, 10 predicted proteins | sample MGYA00248632_ERZ508511 | MGnify/ENA primary metagenome ERZ508511 (study PRJEB26182, sample SAMN06268839) | marine metagenome | isolation source: Tt an P1-techrep anaerobic enrichment on pine from... | reverse complement strand
GGGGATGAACAGCAGCACCATGACATAGACGAAGCCGTCTTCGGATCGCGCAAAGCGTTTCATGCATCCTCCTTGCGGACGGAAGCCCACTGAAATGCGTCTGACCAGCGTGGCCGATCCGGGCCGGGAAGCGCTGGCTGGCTGGTCAGAATGCTCAACCATTAAAACCTTAGTCTAACTCAAGAACGGCCTGACAACAGCTTTCAAGTAGCCACCGCGGCCAATTTCTCCCGAATCGCTGTGTCAATTTTTGGATTTGCCCGCCTGTCTCACGCCACTTCGAGGTGTATTCCTCGGGTAGTCTGGCAGTGCGAACACCACGACGGACTTCAACGGGAATTGCCCGCGCCATGTCTTTCAAGAAGCACAGTATGCTCTCACGCCCGCCCTCGAAGAGGGCCCGGGCGCAGGTCGCACCCCTTGGAATCGAACCGGCCCTGCCGCGGCCCAATTTGGCCTGCCCGACACCCCGGATCGCCGCGGAACCGCGAGAGATCTCCCTTTGGGCAGCTCAGTCTCGGGAAGGCACGGCAACTTGGCCTGAAGTGACACCACACCGAGAGAATCAAGGCCGGCTGCAACGGACATTGACATGGGTCAATTACAATGCGCCAGCGAAGCCCCACGCTTCAGGTATTGTTGCTCGCTGGCCACAAGAGATTCAAGCACAAGGACCGGTGGCCACTTTTGGGAGGAAATCACTATGGACTGGAATGTCAAATCGGCCGCGTCAGCGTCCGAAGAGGAAGACGCGCCGGCGTCGGAATCTCGTCGTGGGTTTCTGCAGATCGCCGCCCTGACCGGCGCGGTCCTCTCAACATCCGGGCGAAGCGCCTTGGCCAATGGCGACATCGGCTATCACGCCAAGGACCTGCCGGATGAAAAGCTCGTGGAAATGTATCGCACGATCCTCAGGATCCGCTGGCACGAGCGCACCCAGGCCGACCAGATGCTCGGCAATCCCGATTACCGCGGCTATAACCACTTCTATGCCGGGCAGGAGGCGGTCGCGACCGGTGTTTGCGCGGCGCTCAGGAATGACGGGCCGTTCGAGCAGATCGACCTCGTCTACTCGACGCACCGGCCGTCGGGCCATGCCATCGCCAAGGGCGTGGACATCCCCAAGATGGTCGCCGAGGACGACTTCCGCGCGACCGGGCTGAACGGCGGCTACGCGGCCGAGATGCACCTGTCCGACCCCTCGGTCGGCTTCGTCGGCGCCGACGGGATGATCGGGCCGGGCCATGTCACCGCGACGGGGTCGGCCTTTGCCTTCCGGGCGCGCGGCTCGGACCAGGTGTCGGTCGTTTTCGGCGGCGACGGCACCTATGCCACGCCGCAGTTCCACTCGACCCTCAACAACGCCAAGCTGCTGGATCTGCCGTTCATCTACGTGCTGGAGAACAACCTCTATCACCAGTACGCGCATTACACCTATTCCTGCCCGCACAAGGACATCGCCGACGCCGCCACGGCCTATGGCATCCCGGCGCGGGTGGTGGACGGCCAGGACGTGTTCCAGGTCTACAACGCCGCGAAGGAAGCGGTGGACCGGGCCCGCGCGGGCGGCGGCCCCAGCTTCATCGAGGCCAAGACCTATCGCTACTACAACCACTGGGGCGCGCCGGGCGCCAAGGAAGGAGAGCTGGGCGCCTTCGGCTACGACCCGCTGGCGATCACCTCGTTCCGCCCGGAACGCGAGGTGCGCGCCTGGATGCAGCGCGATCCGGTCGACATCTGCCGTGACACGCTGGTGGTCTGGGGCGTTCTGGACGACGCCCGCGCCGCCGAGATCGAGGAGGAGGTCAAGGCCGAGATCGCCGCGGCCTTCGAATGGGGGCTGTCGCAGCCGCTCTGCAATCCCGAAGACGGCCTGAAGCACGTCTTCGCGGAAGGCACGGTGCCGGCCCGCCAGTTCGGCTAACCCCAGGGACCGTATGGAAAGGATAGACTGATGGCACAGAAAAGCTGGATGTATGCGGTCCTTGAGGCCGTGCAATATGAAATGCGCGAAGACCCCAACATGATCTGGATCTTCGAGCTGACCCCACCGGTGGCCTCCAACCCCGGCATGCCGGTGATCAACCTGGAGACCGAGTTCGGGCGCAAGCGCGTCTGCAACGCCGGCATCGACGAATACTGGATGTCGGCAACCGTGCTTGGCGCGGGCCTCGCCGGATCGAAAGCGGCAACCTACATCCCCTACCAGGGGGCGCTGATGCCGTTCGAGCTGATCCAGAACTATGCCGGCAAGCTGCGGCACATGACCGGCGGCAAGGCCTCGATGCCCGTGGTCTGGATCATCGAGATGACCGGCCAGACGCCGGGCTTCGCCGGCCAGCACTCCTGCTATGAGGAGGACAGCTACTACATGCATATCCCCGGGGTGCGCACGGTCATCCCCTCCACCCCCTATGACGCCAAGGGCATGATGCATGCGGCCCTGCGCTCGCCCGACCCGGTGGTCTACCTCTACCCCGCCGGGCTGCGCACGCTGGTCGAGGAGGTGCCGGACGAACCCTACGAGGTGCCCCTGGACAAGGCGGCGGTGCGCCAGGAGGGCAGCGACCTCACCATCGTCAGCTCGGGCGGGGGCATGCCCGAGGTGCTGAAGGCGGCCGAGACGCTGACCGCCGAGGGCATGAGCGTCGAGGTGATCGACCTGCGCGCGCTGAAGGAGATGGACACCGAGACGCTGGTGAATTCGGTCGCCAAGACCAAGCGCCTGCTGACGGTGGACCAGTCCTACTACACGCTGTCCCCGGGCGCCGAGGTGATCGCGCGGGTGGCGACCAACGTGGAGGGCGCGAAATACAAGCGCGTCGCCTTCCCCGACGCGCCGCCGCCGGCCTCGCCCGAGATGTTCCTGTGGATGCGTCCCAACGCGGACGGAATCGTGGGGGCCGCCCGTGACCTTGTCTGAGCGTGATCCCGAGCAGCAGGAGCCGCTGGCGGCTCCTGCACCCGCAACCCAGGCGGAACAGGCCGGATGCATCGCCTGCTCCGGCGGTGTCCTTGCCGCCGAGAAGGTGAAGGCCGCGTTCTGGGAGGGCGAGCGCCTGGTCGTCGTCGACGATATCCCGGCGCTGGTCTGTCAGACCTGCGGCGAGAGATACTACGAGGACGAGACGGCGATGAAGCTGGACCTGATGCGCGGCGCTGGGTTCCAGTCCGACAGGGCCGCGCAGAGCATGACGGTGCCGGTCTTCCATTTCGACGCGGCCACGGGCGACCGGACGGACGGGTGAGAACGATGCGACGACTGACGCACCGTGCGCCGATGATGGGCCTGGCGCTGCTGCTTGCCATAGGGGCCTATGCCCAGGAGGACCAGTACGCCTTCATACCGGCAGGCGGGCGCGCCCTGCTGCTCGAACTCATCGGGCCTGAGGACGGCAAGGCGCTGGCCGAGATCGCCGCGCGCGATCGGGACAGCGCGGAATGGCAGGCCTGGGCGGCAGCGCAGAACCCAGAGATGGACGATACCGCCCTCGCGACCCTTGCTGGCTATGCCGAACTGAACCTGCCGCTGGGCGAGGACGTTCTGGCGGCGCTGGCCGAAACCGGCGACGCAGCGCTCTTGCCGCCGGACGGCAAGGATCTGGCCATCGCGCAATGCCAGTTCTGCCATTCGTTGTTCTCCGGCTACCTGATGCATGAGCGCGACGAGGTCGGATGGAAGGGTACCTTCAAGTCGCCCTTCCATTCGGAAATCCCGATGACCGAGGTCGAGCGCGATACCTTCGCCCGGTACTCGGCGCTCAACATGCCGCTGCGGTTCGAGGACGTCCCGCCGGAACTGCGGTTCTGACCCGGGCAAGGGAAGCCAAGATAAGGTGAGAGGATGACGAGGATGACAAGGACCACGTTGCTGACCGCCGCCCTGGCCGCGGTTCTCGGGCTGGCCCTGCCCGGCGCGGCGCCCGGGCAGGAAGACGATGTCTTCTCCTTCATCCCCGATGGCGGACGGACATTGCTGGAAGCCGCGCGCGAGGCCGGCCTGCCCGCCGGGCTGGAAAGCGCCATCGCCGAAGGCGCCGGCGATCCGGCCGCCTGGCGCGGGCGCATCGAGGCCGCGCAGGCAGACGCGCCGGCGGCCGTGGCCGATCTCGACAGCTGGCAGGTGGATACGCTGGCCCATTACCTGGCCGCCAACGCGCCCATGGACCCCGGCGGCGAGCTGCCCTGGGACGGGCGCGACATGGCGCTGAAGATGTGCCAGTCCTGCCACATCATCACCGTGGTCATCACCCAGGACCGCACCCGCGAGGCCTGGCTGGGCACCATGCACAAGCCCAGCCATATCGAGATCGACATGACGGAGCCCGAACGCGAGGCGCTGGCGGATTACCTGGTGATCAACGCCGGCATCCCCATTGACCTCGTGCCACCCGCCCTGCGCGCGGGGGGCGCGTCTTACTGACCACAGCCCCGCCGGGCCGGGAGATGGCTGATGCTGTTCAACTCGCTCGAGTTCCTGCTCTTCCTGCCGGTGGCGGCGCTGCTTTTCTGGCTGCTTCCCGCCGGGCTCCGCCTGCCCTGGATGCTGCTGGCCAGCCTCGTCTTCTATGGCAGTTTCGGGGTGGAGAACCTCGCCTATCTGGGCGTCGTGGTGGCGATCGCCCTGGCGGCGGGGCGGTATCTTCTGGCCGCGGAGGCCCGCTACCGGGCGGCGGTCTTCTGGGCCGGCGTGGCCGCCATTCTCGGCCTGCTGGGCATTCTGAAATACTATGACCCTGTCGCCGAGGCCGTGCCGTGGCTGCCGGCCCTGGGCCTGACCTCGCCGGCCGGTTTTTCCTTCTACGCCTTCACGGCCATCGCGCTTTTGGCGGACCGCTACCGCTCCCCGCCCGAGACGCCGGGGAGCGGGATGCACGACCTCGTCTTCCTGGCGTGGTTTCCCAAGATCCTCGCCGGCCCGATCGAGCGGGTCACCCCCTTCGCCGAGGAACTGCGCAGGCGGCCCGCCATCAACCCCGCCTTCCTGTCGCTGGGCTTCCAGCTGATCCTCTGGGGGCTGGTGAAAAAGGTCGTCATCGCCGACAACCTCGCCCCCTTCGTGGATCGCACCTACGCGATCCCGGATTACGCGGTGCCCATGGAACTGGTCATCGCCACCTATTTCTTCGCCTTCCAGATCTATTGCGATTTCTCGGGTTACACCGACATCGCGCGGGGCGCGTCGCTGCTGTTCGGGATCAAGCTGTCCGAGAATTTCCGCCGCTCCTATTTCGCGCACTCGATCAGCGAATTCTGGTCGCGGCGCTGGCATGTGTCGCTGGCCGACTGGTTTCGTGATTATGTCTACTATCCCTTCAGCGGCGGCCACGGCGCGCTGCGCATGTATCTGGGGCTCATGCTGGTCTTCCTCGCCAGCGGGATCTGGCACGCGGGGCTGGGCTACGGCATCGGCTGGGGCTTCCTGGTCTGGGGGGCCCTGAACGGCGTCTACCTCTGGGTGGAGCGCGCGCTGAGCCCGGTGCGCCGCAGGATCCGCGGGCGCCTGCGCGGCACGCCGCTGGGGCGGTTCTATACGCTTGTGACCACAGTGCTGGTCTTTAACCTGGTGGTGGTGAGCTGGGTCTTCTTCCGGGCGGGAAATCTCGGGGATGCCGGGACGGTCCTGACCCGGGTCTGGCAGGCGCTGCCGGAGCTGCCGGGGCTGCTGTCGCGCTATCCCTTCACCGCCGAGCACGGCTTTCTCGCCGCGCTTATCCTTTCGCTTCTGGCCATCGAGCTGGTGCTGGAGCAAAAGCGCCTCACGCGCCGCCTGGCCCGCGCGCCACGGGCCCTGCGCTGGGCGGCCTGGTATGCCTGCCTCTTCGCCCTGCTCCTGCTCGGCCGCTGGCAGAGCGAAGCCTTTGTCTACATGCAGTTCTGAGAGGCAGGCCATGGACCCCACCCCCCGCCCCGCCCGCAAACTGCCGCTCAGGGCCATCGGCGCCTTCATCGGCCTCTTCCTGGCGCTCTATGCCGCGGCCTTCGCCATCGCCGAGCGGACGGTGGCCCGCGGGCAGACCGACACCGCCTTCCAGAGGCTTCTGGCCGCGCGCGGCGCACAGGTCGACTGGGTGGTCCTCGGCGCCTCGCACGCGCTGCCGCTGGCCTTCGGCGACGTTCCGGGGCGGCTGGAACGCGACACCGGCCAATCGATGATGATCCTGGCCGAGATCGGCGCGGGCCCGCTCTACAACCGGTTCGTGTTCGAACAGGCGCTCGAGGACCTGGAGGTGAAACACCTGCTCTACGCGGTCGATTCCTTTGGCTTCGGCAGCCCGGACTGGAACGAGGCCCGGCTGGGTGACCGCAAGCTGCTGCGGCAGATGCCCCTGCGCCTGTCCACGGCCGGCACCCTAAGCGAGTTCGTGCTGGAGGGCCACGCCGGCCCTCGGGGGCTGCTGGACTACCTCACCGGCTTTTCCAAGCTCAACCCGGTGGACCGTTTCCCGCAGGAGGGCTGGCGCGGCGCCGAGGATTTCGACCGCAGCTTCCGGCCCTCGCGCCACGCGGTCTCGGCCCGGATTTCCTATCTCTACCCCGACGGCGCGCCCGATCCTGCCACCGTGGCGCATTACCTGGACATCCTCGACGGGCTTTTCGACAGCGCCGAGGCGGCGGGCGTGGAAGTCGCTGTCGTCAAGCTGCCCGTGCCAGAGGCCTTTCGAAAGGCGCTGCCGGGCGAGGAGACCTTCGACCGCCTGGTGGGCGAAAGGCTGGCCTCGCGCGGCATCCCCTTTCACGATCTGAGCGCAACGATCGATGACCCGAGCCTCTATTTTGACACCGACCATCTCAACAGGCAGGGGATCGATGTGCTCTACCGTGATCACCTGCTCGAAGTGCTGGCGCCGGAATGACCGGCGAGTTTTCCGGCAGAAACCGGCCCTATGTCGGGGATACGACAGCACCTTCCGCCGCCAGGAGCCCCGCATGAGGTAGTCGGCTCAAGATCCCTTGGATTCCGCCGTGCATGTCAAAGCAGACAGGAGCCCCATGGCTGGCGAAGGTCACCTTTCGGCCGTAAGCGCTTCGGGTTGACCGCGGCACGAATGCCCGCTCTGTCCGCGCTGCCGCCGTGCACTTTAAGAGGTGCTGCGCGTTGCATGAATGGCCGGTCTGGTGAAGCTGCGCCGCGGCATTTGACAATTTGACTAAGGTCCGCTGAGGGCCGGCCTTGTCGATCCGGGGCGTTGGGTTTGAGAGCCTGTCCGCCGCGCCACCGCAAGGCTGCTTCGAGCTCATATCGACACCCTGGCAGCTGAGGTGCGCTGTGCGCAACGGAAGCATCACCGAATGAGTTCAACCGAGCCATCCCGGAGATTGACGAGATAAACTGGAAATTTGCCGAGAACATTGGTGCTGGGAAAACGCGCCCGCGCTTGAACCAGTAGCTCGTAGCCCTCAATTGCAATAGGTACGAGGGTTGGCGACGGACCATTGCCGGGATCATAATAATCGATCAGCCCAGGATAATCTCTAGCCGGGATATTCACCGAAAAGATCACATTCGCCTGTCTGTCCATGATCGCGTAACCCGAAATGCGGATAGAACCAACCGATGCGACCAGAGTTCCGGATGCAGTGTCGAAGAGAAGTCCACCAGCATCGATGTTTCTCATTGACCAGGCGGACCATTGATCCCGCAAAATGTCGTATTCGTATAGAAATCCTTCTCCGCCGAATGCAACGCCCCAGAGCCGCTTGTGCTCCGGGTCGTACGCCACCCCTGACGGCCAGCTGATTTCCGGAAGCTCCAAAGGCGTTTCGTATCGCACTTCCTCACCGAACTCGTTCACGCCCTCGAAGCCGGAACTGCGGAACTTCCAACCGGCTCCTGTGGCACTGACCTCACCGGAAAGTACTGTCTGGAGGTGCAGAGAGAGCGACGACCGGTCTCGCGCTTCTTCAAGGAGCTCTTTCCTAGCCTCGTCCAAGGTCGGCACTCCCGGCGCACTTGTGATCGAAAATCCAGTTTCCGGTGCCTCATAGGCCCCAACGAAACTATCGGCATTGGTCACACCAGAGAGTTTCGAGGCAGCCGCGTGAAATGGCTGGAATCGAACGCCCTCACGCTGGTAGGCCAATGGCATTTCTCCTTGCTCGACTTCGCGACGCTCTCCATTCAGAAACACTTCTGAACGAGCGGCGCCATGGCCGCCGACGATGACCCGCGCGACTGTGGTGCCATCTGTCGCATGGAGCACCCAGCGGACTGGCTCATATGTCCCGAGAACGAGAGTCACGGTCTTAGCGGGGCGATTAATGATCACGGGTACGTCTGCCCGTTCGACGCGGCCGTCGCGCAGCCTGCGTTGCATTGGCTCGTAGATGCCAATCATATGCATCTCATCGACCGTTGACGCGTCGCTCCGTGCCGCCGAGGCAATTTCCGCCTCACTTTCTTTTTCATATTGGGCAGAGGGCAACGCGTCGGAGACAAGCCTGTGAGTCCGCCCATTGTTGGGAATGCGAACCGTCAGCCGGTTCTGGGTGTCGTTTGGACCGATAGTAGCAGGCTTCTTGCCAGTGTCTGCCATCACGAGACAGGTCGACACATCTGGCATCACACCTATGCCGCTGGCGACAAGCTCTACTGTGTGCACGAAGCGAACAGCGCGGAAGACATCTACCGCCATGCCAAGCAGGGTGGCTTCCCCGCCGATCTTGTTTCCGAAATCAAGAATACATTTGGACCGGAAACGGCGAACCAAAGCACGTAGCCACCAACGCCTGGGAGCAAGGGAAACCCCAGTTCCCAGGCAAACTGCAAATGGTCGTTTTGTCCGCATAACCGACCTCGACCGCACTCAATTCTCTACACCTGGCATGAACGTCGGATTCTGGGATGCAGCACGACTGACCTCGAAAGACGGCTCCGGGCCGCAAGCAGAAGACGACTGTTCGTGCCTCCCAGGGCACGGCTAGTTTGGGCAAGTGGAGAACAGTCCGAATTAGTCTGCCAGCACCTGGCCCCCACTTACAAGCGCCCCGCAAGGCTCTCCCCGGCATACCTCTGGGTCGGCCAAACTCCCCTATGGCCACCCTCGAGCGAACACTTCACTCCTTCACGCTACTGCGCTGGGCGCTCAAATCTGCTAATCTTTGAGCGCTGGGCGAAAGCGATGTGCGACAGACACCCACGCGTCTCCCAAGCGACATGCCAACCAGATGGGAGGACCATAATGTCCGTATTCGAGAAACTGGAGGCGGCCACCAGGAACCGTGACGCGCAAGGCTATATCGATCTGATGGCCGATGATTGCGTCTTCGTGCGCCACCAAACCGGGACGACCATGAACAAGGCCCAGGTCTCCGAAATGCTGCGAAACATGATGAAGCCCGGCGGTGCCGACATGGGGACCCGTCGGTGCATCTACGAGAATGACGACATCCACGTCGTTCACTCGGTCAACGACTATCCTGACGGCTCGCGGGAGGCCGTGCTGGGCGCCTACTCGCTGAGGGATGGAAAGATCGTGCGGCTGGAGACCGGGGCAACGCCGCTGAAGACGTAACTGCAACCACCGTGGCCCGAAAATTTCCCCCGAGGAGACCCGATGGACGAGAGCGCGGAGGATGCGGATCGACGGGCGGGATCAAGGTGACCTGCTTCCCACTTCCTTCTATACTGCTAAAAGCGAGTCTCCCACACTGAAGGCCCCTCACGGCGCCGCTGATATGGGCGGAGAGCGGTCATTCGCTGCGGATCGCGCAAACGGCGCCTATGCGAACAGAGCGGCCCCAAGACCGCTTGGTGGAGTTGTGCGCTGTTCAGTTGCTGAAAACGCTTTGTTTCCAACCCAATTGTCGACATCATTTCGCCATAGTCTTACCATATTTTCGAGGCAGCGCAGTTGGTGCAGCTTCTAAGCCGCAAGAATCTTCCATCCCAAGACGATTTCCGACTTCACGCGCTGCCTCACGAATAATATTTGGAAAATCGAGCAAGCAGACGGTTCCCAAAGAATTCTTTTTACGTCCGCAACCTCAATTCGCGGACAGATGGTCTGGGACCTGAGCCATGCTGGAACGCAATGGCTATTGGTCTGTCGCTTTCAGCGAAACCACCTCCGAAGTTGCCTCGCGGATTGAGGTGTTCCCCACCTATGGTCAGGACTTTCGGGCCTATTCGCCCGGTCTAATTCTGCTTCTTTTCTGTGTGGAGGAAGCCGCTCGTTCGGGCCTGACCGAACTGGATTTCGGGCGGGGTGCCGAGCGCTACAAGAAAGAATTCGGGAACCGCTCGCGCCCCCTGTGCGAAGGCTCGCTGGAGCGGCGTACCAGACCCGCAGGGAGCTTCAGAACGCTCCGCAAGGGCATACAGAGGTTTGTAAACCGGCGCATGTCTGAGGAACATGCAGATGTCATTCGCAGGGCGGCGAACCGCTGGCTCCGGGCGGGAATTCTGTGACGGGACCATAGCTCTTATCCCCTGCACTGCAGGGCCACGAGGGCTTTCGATTAGACGGCCGGACGTTCGAAACGGGTCCAAACAGGGCGGAACGGCCCTTCGCTGCGTCATTTTTCGATGGCGCCCTCATTTGGAAGTGCTGGCCGATCAGTGATCGTTCTCCGAGTTGGAGGGAGAGGAGAAGGCGGAGATTTAACGAGGCTGAAAGGGAAAGAGCCGCATTTGCTTTAGATCAACGCAATCTCGCATAGTTTCCCGATCATGGCCGGTACTTACAGCCCGTTTCGGAGAGCGCATGGGAACCCACCTCTGGGCATCCTTCCTGGCGAGCCTTCTCGCCGCCGCGGTTACCACCGCCGGGCTATTCGTGATCCGTCGTTTCGAGGCATGGGGCCGTGCCAACACCACCTATTTCACCTGTTTCGCGGCAGGCGTGCTGATTTCGGTGTCCTTCCTGCACATCATCCCCACCGCGCTTGGC
>ENA-ORCT01001126-ORCT01001126.1-marine-metagenome-genome-assembly--contig:-NODE-1126-length-10911-cov-3.196326_pt1 | contig 10911 bp, 7 predicted proteins | sample MGYA00248632_ERZ508511 | MGnify/ENA primary metagenome ERZ508511 (study PRJEB26182, sample SAMN06268839) | marine metagenome | isolation source: Tt an P1-techrep anaerobic enrichment on pine from sediment... | reverse complement strand
GACGGCCGGTTGGCTTTCCCGCCTTTTCAGCCCCATTTCGACGGTCTGTTCTCCATCGCCAAGATTCTCGAGCTGCTGGCCCGCACCGACCAGACCCTTGGAGCCATTCGTCGCAGTCTGCCGCAACGCAGCTACCGCTGTACTCAGGTACCCTGTTCCTGGGAACTCAAGGGCGGCCTGATGCGCAAGATGAGCGAGCACTCGGTCGATCTCGAAGCCTCTTTCCTTGACGGGGTCAAGGTGCGCATCGATGACGACTGGGTACTGGTGCTGCCCGATCAGCACCGGCCGGTCATGCACCTCGTCGCCGAGTCGGCCGATGCCGAACGGGCCGACACCCTGCTGGAGTCCTATCGCAAGCGGATCGAGGATTGGAAGCAGGAACTGCTGAAGCTTTGACCGACCGTTTTCGGGAGTTGTCATGCAAGCGCTGCAAGTGGCCCTGATCTGGCACATGCACCAGCCCGACTACCGCGATCCGGCCAGCGGACGAAGCCTGCTGCCCTGGACCTACCTGCATGCCGTCAAAGACTACAGCGAGATGCTGCGTACGGCCCGGGAGGTTCCGGGCACCCGTCTGACTTTCAACCTGGTGCCGACCCTGCTGGAACAGCTGGAGGGCTACGCAAGCGGACAGCTGGAAGACCTGTGGCTGGAGTCGTTGCGCAAAGATCCGGAAGAAATGGGTGTAGAGGAACGCACCTTCATGGTGAGCTCCTTTTTCTCCGTCCATCACGAACGTCATATTCAACCCCATCGCCGCTATCGCGAACTGGCCCGATTACGCGGCGACGCCGGCAGTCCGGCAGCGGTCAGGCGCTTTCAGGTCCGGGACCTGCGCGATCTGCAGGTCTGGTTTCTGCTGGCCTGGGCCGGACATTATCTGCGACAGGAATCGGCTGTCGTCCAGGCCTTGCTGCAGCAAGGTGCCTCTTTCAGCGAAGCGGACAAACAGACTCTGCTGGAATGCTACGACCAGGTGGTGGCCGGACTGCTGGAAGCATATCGTCAGGCTGAACAAAGCGGCGCCGTAGAGCTCTCCATCACGCCCTATGCCCACCCGATCCTGCCGCTGTTGTGCGACAGCGAGGTGGCGCGTACCGCCCGCAAGGATGCCCTGCTACCGGCCCCCCCTTTGCGCTTTCCGGAGGATGCCCGTCTTCAGGTCCGTTACGGCCGGCAGGTAAGCGACCGCCTCCTCGGCGAGCTTCCCCGCGGCGTGTGGCCGGCAGAAGGGGCGGTCAGCGCCGCTGCCCTGACCATCCTGCAGGAAGAGGGGGCCCTGTGGGCAGCTTCCGATGAAGCGATTCTGGCCAACAGCCTGCCCGATGGCCTGCGGGACCGACGCCAACTCTACCGGCCCTGGCACTACCAGGGGCTGCCGCTGCTGTTCCGCGATCAGGAACTGTCCGATCGCATCGGTTTCGTCTATGCCCGCTGGGACCCCGGCGAAGCGGCCGACGATCTGCTCAAACGTCTGCGGACCATCGCCCGGGAGGTCCCGGGCGGGCTGATAGCCCTTATTCTGGACGGCGAAAATTGCTGGGAAAGCTATGCCGACAACGGCTATCCCTTTCTCCGCACTCTCTATCAGGGCCTGCAGAATGACCAGGCACTGCAAATGGTCACGGCCAGCGAAGCGCTAACCGAGCGCGAGCTGTCGGCCCTGCCCAGACTGGCTCCGGGCTCCTGGATCAACGGCGATTTCGACGTCTGGATCGGCCACCATGAAGAGAACACCGCCTGGCAATGGCTGCACCGGACTCGGAGCGAAACCGTTGCCGGACAGATAACCGAGGCTGAGAATGGCAGTCTGCCCGAGCCGTTGCTCCACCTGCTGCGGGCCGAGGGCAGCGACTGGTTCTGGTGGTTCGGCGACCATCACCGCACTGCACAGGCTGAAACCTTCGACCGCCTGTTCCGCCATCAGCTGCAGGCTCTCTATCGAAGTGCCGGACGGGCGGTTCCCACTCACCTGAATCATCCCATCAAGGAGCCGTTGCTTGAAAGTCGCATCCATGAACCGTACGACCTTATCAGCCCGCGAATCGATGGCCTGATCAGCGACTATTTTGAGTGGCTGGCGGCCGGCAGCGTCGATCTGCAGTCGGGGGGAGCCATGCATGCCTCCAGCCAGGAACTGACCGCTTTCCAGTTTGGCTACGACACCCGCTACTTCTATCTGCGCCTCGATTTCGGCAGCTGGCAGGAAGAGCTGGCCGTACCGGATGCGACCCTTGAGATCCGTTTTGTCGGCAAACAACCGCTGCAAGTGTTTTTTTCCCCCGCCGACAAACAACTTGCGATCACCGATTGCCACGACAAATCACTGGCCGATGTCGGCCAGGCAGCCTGTCGATCGATTTTTGAGTTGGCCCTGAGCCTGGAGGCTCTGGGACTGGCGCCGCAGGATAATTTTGCGCTATCCTGCCACCTTCACCGCTCGGGTCGCGAAACAGCTCGCTGGCCCGACCAGGGAGTGATCAGACTTTGCTACCACGGAGCCGAATTGGCGGCCCAACACTGGTTCGTTTAGCTGGCGAACCGACGGAAGATTTAACGCGATTGCACCACAGAAGGAGATAACCGTGTCCGAAATGCGCTGGGATCCGTTAAAAAATATCTGGGTCGCTGTGGCTGACAAACGAGGCCGAACCCCCAGGGACTTCTTTATGGAACGCCAGAAACTTACCACCACCGCCTGCCCTTTCTGCTACGGCCAGGAGAGCAAGACCCCCGGTGAAATTTACGCCCTGCGCCCCGATGGCAGCCATGCCAACCAGCCCGGCTGGCGAGTGCGGGTGGTGCCGAACAAATATCCCATGCTCGGTATCGAAGGCGATCTGGCCCATCGTGGCGAGGGACTGTACGATGCCATGAACGGCATCGGTGCCCATGAAGTGATTATAGAAACGCCGGACCACGAGCGAAGCACTGCCGACCTGTCCGCCGCGGAACTGACCGAGGTGTTGCACGCCGTGCAGGCCCGACTGGTCGACCTGCGCCGTGACCAACGTTTTCGCCACATCCTGCTCTTCAAGAGTTTCGGTCTGGAGGCCGGCGCCACCATTCCCCACGCCTATTCGCAGATTCTCGCTTTGCCGATCATCCCGATCGAAATGCGCGCGACCCTTGAAACCTGCAGATGTTATTTCGCCCGCAAAGAACGCTGCCTGCTGTGCGATATCGTCGCCCAGGAGATCGGCGACGGCCGGCGCGTGGTGCGTAACGACGGCGAGTTTCTAGCCTTTACGCCGTATGCCTCACGGCGACCCTTCGAAATCATGATCGCCCCGCAACGGCACAGCCACGACTTTTCACACCTGGACGGCGGTAGCCTGCTGCGCCTGGCAGAAACCCTGATCGACCTGCTACGCCGCCAGCGGCAGGTGCTGCGCGATCCGCCCTACAACCTGATTCTGCATAATGCCCCGCCGGCCCATCACCGCCCCGGCAAGCCGCAGTTCTGGAGTTCATTGAACTACGATTATCACTGGCATATCGAACTGGTACCGCGCCTGGCCAGGCCGGTCGGCTTCGAATGGAGCACCGGCTTTTATTGTAATCCCACCGCCCCCGAGGAAGCGGCAACCTTCCTGCGGGATGTCCACCTGAATCATACTCACTGAACTAACGGACCCCGTCATGCCTGCAACCCCAGCGAACCGAACCCCTTATTTCCCTCTTTCGGTACCTCTTTCCGACCAGGTCCGGAAACGGCACGAGTTGCCCCTTGAGCCCCCACACCCTTCACCCGCCGAGCTGCTTTATCATTTGCGTCTGGCCGGTGCCGCCCTGCCGGATCGTTACTCCGGCGGAGCCCAGCTGAACCTGCTGGCTCAGCTGAACCGTGTCCTGCGAGAGCTGGTCGAACGTTTTCTCGTCGAACGTCGCTGTGACTTGCAGTCGACCGTGCCGCGGATCGGCGAGGCGCCGATCGACCTGGGCGAGGAGAAACAGGTGCTGCCAACCACCATCAAACTCTTTCCTTCCCAGGAAGTATTGAGCGGACGGTCGGCAAGGGACTATCTTGCCGGCGATGGCAGGCGCCTGGCAGTGGTGGAACTGTTTCTGCTCGCTCTGCAGAATGACAATCCGGCCGCTGCTCCCATGCGGCCACTTTTCGATGACAAGGAGCTGCAGCAGCGTTGCCGCTATCGCCAACTGCTGACCCGCATTGACGACCAACTCGCCAACGAACCGGCCACCGGCCGTTTCGGCCCGTCCCTGAACGCTCTCCTGCGGGAGCCCATCGAGGCCTCGCCCCATTCCCTCGAAGGGCAGCTGGGCTATGTACGCCGACACTGGGCGGGGCTGCTGTCACTCGACCTGCTGCAGAGCATCGACAGCGCTTTTGCCGTGTTGACCAGCGAGCAGCAAGAGCGAGGCTGGGGCCCGCCCCAGGCGCCACCGGTACCGCACTATGCAGCGGCCGCGATCAGCGAACCGGATGCCGAGCGTTTTTCCCCGGACACCGACTGGATGCCGCGCACGGTACTGATCGCCAAGACCATCTACGTCTGGCTCGACCAACTGTCCCGCCAGTATGGACGGCCCATTCAGCGTCTGACGGACATCCCCGATGCCGAAATCGACCAGCTGGCCCGCCGCGGCTTCACCGCCCTGTGGCTGATCGGGCTCTGGGAACGCTCGCCGGCCTCAAAGCAGATCAAACGCATCGTCGGCAACCCCGAAGCCGAAGCATCGGCCTACTCCCTCTACGATTACGCAGTGGCCGCCGACCTCGGGGGCGAAGCGGCCCTGGCCGAATTTGACCATCGCTGCCGCCAGCGAGGCCTGCGCCTGGCCTGCGATGTGGTGCCCAACCATACCGGCATCTATTCGCGCTGGGTCACAGAGCACCCCGACTGGTTTGTTCAGCTGGACTACCCGCCCTATCCCGGTTACCGCTTCACTGGCCCCGATCTGTCAAGCAGCGCCGACAGCACCATCCAGATCGAGGACGGCTATTACGACCACAGCGAAGCGGCGGTGGTGTTCAAGCACATCGACCGGCACAGCGGCCGGGAACGTTACATCTATCACGGCAACGACGGCACCCACATGCCCTGGAACGACACGGCGCAGCTCAACTTTCTGCTGCCCGAGGTACGCGAGGCGATGATTCAAACCATTCTCCATGTGGCCCGCACCTTCAAGGTGATCCGCTTCGATGCCGCCATGACCTTGGCCAAAAAGCACTACCAGCGTCTCTGGTTCCCCCGTCCGGGAGGCGGCGCCGGGGTCCCGTCCCGGGCCGAGCACTGGATGGAACCCGAAGAGTTTGAAAGGGCCTTTCCGGTGGAGTTCTGGCGCGAGGTGGTTGACCGGGTAGCCGCCGAGGTTCCGGACACCCTGTTGCTGGCAGAAGCCTTCTGGCTGATGGAGGGTTTTTTCGTCCGCACCCTCGGCATGCACCGGGTTTACAACAGCGCCTTCATGCACATGCTCAAGAACGAGGATAACGCCAAGTACCAGCAACTGTTGTGCAACACCCTGGAGTTCAACCCCGAAATCCTCAAGCGCTACGTCAACTTCATGAACAACCCGGACGAAGCCACCGCGGTGGAGCAGTTCGGCAAGGGGGACAAATACTTCGGCGTGGCGGTGCTGCTGGCGACCCTGCCGGGCCTGCCGATGTTCGGCCACGGCCAGATCGAGGGCTTCGCCGAAAAGTACGGCATGGAGTACCGCCGGGCCTACTGGGACGAAACAGTCGACGAAGGCTTCGTCGCTCACCACGAGACGCAGATTTTCCCCCTGCTGCACCAGCGCTATCTGTTCAGCGAGGCCGAACTGTTTGAGCTCTACCCCTTCGAAACCGGCTACGGCGTCAATCACGACGTCTTCGCCTATTCCAACGGCTGCGATGCGCAGCGGGTACTGGTGATCTACCACAATCGCGCCGGGGATACGGCCGGCTGGATTCGTCACAGCGTCACCAAGGCCCGCCTACAGGCCGATGGCAGCCGCCAGCCGTCGACCACGACCCTCGCTGCGGCTCTAGCTGTTGACAGTGGCCAACGCCACTACTATCGCTTCCGCGACCGGCACAACGGCCAGGAATACCTGCGCAGCGGCAGCGAACTGACTGAACAAGGGCTGTTTCTGCAACTTGGAGCCTATCAATACCAGGTGTTCGTCGACTTTTTCCATCTGTTCGATGAAGACGGCTATTGGCAGCGGTTATGCGAGCGGCTCGGCGGACGGCCGGTGGACAATCTCGATGACGAAATGAAGCGCATGCGCTACGAACCGCTGCTGGGTGCTCTTGACCGACTGCTGCACCAGCCCCTGCTGGCCGATCTGAGTCGCCGGCTGATTGCCGGTGAGGAGCTGGATACGAGCGAAACCCTGCAGTTGGTCGAGAGCTTCGATGACTTTGTGCGCGTGTTGCAGCAGCAGGTCGCGCCGCAGGGCAACAGGGAAGTGCTGACCAGCCAGCTGACTGTGGAACTGCGGGCCCTGAGCGAACTGCTGCAACCTGCCGCTGCTGTCTCGGAGGAGAATATCCGCGCCGAGCTGCGCCAGAGGCTTTCCGGAACAGCGGGCCGGGTACTGCCAGCCTTCCTGTTGCTGCATCGCCTCGGCGAGCTGGCTGGCACCACAGGCAGCCCTGCCCGCTCGGCGGCCTGGCTCGACGATTACCTGCTGCGGGAACATCTCGACCAGCTGCTGGATGGCGATGCACAGCTGCTGCTCAGCGTCCTGATCCGCTGGCAGGAACTTTGGATGGATGACGTATCCGGCGACTGGCCGCTGGCCATGCTGTTCGACGACCCGCTGGTGCGCAGCTGCCTGCACGTGCACGAATACGATGGCTGCCAGTGGCTGTGCTCCGAACGGCTTGCCGTTCTTGCCGACAGCTTGCTGCTGATGGCGGCTCTTGACTGCGCCTGCCGCGTAACGCAGGCGGAACTGGACGACCGGCTGAAGTACCTGCGACTGCAAACCCGTCGTCTGCTTGACGCTGGGCAACGGGTCGGCTATCGTCTCGACCGGTTGCTGGAATATTTGTCCCTTTCTGTACCCTGTAGTGAGGTCTTTGAATGAACATTCTGCTGGTCTCTTCCGAGGTGACTCCCTTTGCCAAAACCGGCGGTCTGGCCGACGTGGCCGGCGCTCTGCCCCAGGCTTTGGCCCGTCTCAATCACGATGTACGCCTCTTTATGCCGTACTACCATACGGTCAGCGAAAAACAGGTAGCCACCAAGCGCCTGGGGATCAAGGTTGAGGTGGAAATCGCCGGCCTCAGGCGCAGTGCCGAACTACGCCAGGGACAGCTCGGCGAGATTCCGGTCTACTTTCTCGATTACCCCGAATTCTTCCAGCGCCAGGGCCTGTACGGTACCAGCGCAGGCGACTATTCCGACAACGCCCAGCGCTTCGGCCTCTTCTGCCGGGCGGTGCTCGAAGCCCTGCCGCAGCTTAAATTTCGTCCCGATGTGCTGCATCTCAATGACTGGCAGACCGGGCTGATTCCGGTCCTGCTGCGCAGCGAACGAGCGAACGATCCTTTTTATGCCCGTACCGCCACCGTCACCACGATTCACAATCTCGGCTACCAGGGCCTTTTCCCGCCCGAAACCCTCCCCGAACTCGGGCTCGACCCGACCCTGTTCCACATGGAGGGGCTCGAATATTACGGCCAGCTGTCATTTTTGAAGGGTGGCCTGTTCTTCTCCGATCTGATCACCACCGTCTCCCCCAGCTACTGCCGGGAGATCCAGACCCCCGAATTCGGCCACGGCTTCGACGGCATTCTGCGCAGCCGCAGCGACCTGCTGGTCGGGATTCTCAACGGCATCGATTGCCAGCAGTGGAATCCGGCCACCGATGAGGCCCTGCATACCCCCTACAGTGCCGAGCAACCTGCGGGCAAAGCGCAGAACAAGCTGGACCTGCAACATCATCTGGGCCTGGCCCGGGACAGCCACCTGCCGATAGTGGCCATGGTCACCCGTCTCGCCACCCAGAAGGGCCTCGATATACTGGAGAAGGCCTGGGCCAAATTGATTCGCCGCCCCCTGCAGTTCGTACTGCTCGGAGACGGCGAGGAAAAACACATGGCCTTTTTCCGTCGCCTGCAGGACCGCCATCCGGAGCTGGTCTCCATCACCCTGAGTTTCGACGACACCCTGGCCCGGCAGATCTACGCTGGCAGCGACCTGTTTCTGATGCCCAGCCACTACGAACCCTGCGGCCTCGGCCAGCTCATCGCCCTGCGCTACGGTTCTATTCCCCTGGTACGGCACACCGGCGGTCTGGCCGACACTGTATTCGACGCCGACGACGATCCGCAGGGCAACGGCTTCGTCTTCGAGGCAGCGACCGCCAAAGCCCTTCTCGCTGCCCTCGACCGGGCCCTGGACCGCTATCACGACCGTAACGGCTGGGCGCAGCTGGTCCAACGGGCCATGTCCGGAGACTTTTCCTGGGAGCAGTCGGCTATGCGCTATGTAGCGGCCTACAGCAGGGCACAGGAGAGCAAAGGTGAGTGAGGCAGGCAAGCAGGAAAAGATGGAACAGGAACCGGCACCGGTCGAGCCGGCAGACGAACTGGAACAGCTGCGCCGGGATATCGAACGGCAGATCCGCTCCAACCAGCGCTTTCTGGAAGGGTTTCTAGACGAGAATTTCGAGGACGAAGAGGGAGAGGAATAGCGCCCGGCCTATCAACGGGCGCTTCCTTTAACCCTCTTGCGAACTAATGCTGGCACACCACTCTTGGCCAAAGAGCTAATATTTTGGATCAGGCCAGGTATTGTTTCAGTTCTTCGGCATCCGGCACCTTGCCTGCCAGTTTGACCTGGCCGTCCACGGCCAGGGCCGGGGTCATCATCACCCCGAAAGCCGTAATGTCCTTGATGTCTGTTACCTTGACCAGCTCATAGTCGAGGCCGAGCTCGTCGGCGGCCTGACAGGCATTTTCCGCCAGTTTATGACATTTGGCACAACCGGTGCCGAGAATCTGGATTTTTTTCATCTCTTTATCCTTTCCCAAGTTTTTAATCGAGTTCCTATCGCCGTAAACTTAGCCCCAAAAAGCGCCGAAGATCAGGCCACTGACGGTGGCCATGGTCACCACCAGCATAACGAATACCACCGTTTTTTTGGTGCCCATTACGCTACGGATCACCAGCATGTTCGGCAAACTGAGGGCCGGCCCGGCCAGCAGCAGAGCCAGTGCCGGACCTTTGCCCATGCCGGCGCCGAGCAGCCCTTCGAGAATCGGTACTTCTGTGAGGGTGGCAAAATACATGAAAGCCCCCGCCACGGAAGCGAACAGGTTGGCCCCCAGGGAATTACCACCCACGGAATTGGCCACCCAGGCCGAAGGGATCAGCCCTTCGGAACCGGGTTGACCGAGCAGCGCCCCGGCAATCACCACCCCGATCAGCAGCAGCGGAAGGATCTGCTTGGCGAAGCCCCAGGAGGTAGCGAACCATTCCTGCATCTCGCCCTGCTCGGTATTGATCAGCAGGGACAGGCCGAGCACACCGACCACGAAGGCTACCTGCGGCATCGTCGGCAGCAGCAGGGCCAGGATCAGAACCGGCAGAGCGGCCAGGACGATCTTCCACCAGCGGATGCCGAACCAGCGCGGCAGGATCAGCGCCAGGGCGATGGCGAAACCTCCGGTGATATTCCATTTATGGGTGTAGATGGCATGCCACAGGCCGCTGTCGCCGGAAGGCCGCCCCCAGTTTGCAAACACCAGGATGCCGACCATGGCGGCGAAATAGGCGGCGTTCTGCCAAAGGGGGCGGGTCACCTCCGGCTCCGGCATCATGCCCTGCGCGTCGATCTTTTCCAGCTCTTCCTTGCGGAAAAAGAAGTGCATGCCCAAACCGATGACGATGCTGAACAGAACCGCACCGACGGCGCGTGCGATGCCGATCTCCGGGCCGAGAACCCTGGCGGTCAGCACAATGGCCAGGATGTTGATCGCCGGCCCCGAATAGAGAAAAGCGCAGGCCGGGCCGAGCCCCGCGCCCATGCGGTAGATGCCGGCAAACAGCGGCAGAATGGTGCAGGAGCAGACCGCCAGCACCGAGCCCGACACAGCAGCCACGCCGTAAGCCAGCACCTTGTTGGCCCGGGCTCCGAGGTACTTCATCACCGAGGCCTGGCTGACGAACACCCCCACCGCCCCGGCGATAAAAAAGGCCGGCACCAGGCACAGCAGCACATGTTCGCGGGCGTACCACTTGACCAGGTAGAGGGACTCCCACAGGGCGTTCTGCAACCGCTCCAGGCCCTTCAGCCAGTCGACCGGAAGGTAGTAGCAAAGCAGAAAACCGGCCACGATGATGGCCAGCGATTTCCATTCCTTTTTCCAGTTCATTAACGATATCTCCCCCTGATAGATTTCGCATCCGGCAAGATGCGATTCGTCGGCTTGGTCTTCGATCAATGAGGGCCAAAACCATTAACTTCGCCGGTTCCGGCCGGCAGCCGGGTGACTTTCTTTGCTAGTCCAAAGAAAGTCACCAAAGAAAGGACAGATTTGGCTGTCGCCGGACTTCTGTCGCGAGTAGGTGGTGCCGCCTTTAACCCATGTTGCCGTAAAACAGGTATTGGTTCTTTGTTGGCAGCTCTCTGAAATTGGACCGGATTGCATGCCTGCTTCAGTGGTGCTGGATCGAGCCGTACAGCATCTGCGTTGTTGTGGTTTTAAAACCCAGCAACCCATAGGCACCAAGTTGGCAAGAGATATGAACCGATGGGCTTAGCTGCGACCTTTCGCAAAAGTGGGCGCGGCAACGAAACTACCTTGGGCATGATGTAGTTTAACGGCTCTGGCATCTTCCCTACCTGACACTCTGCTGCCCCACGCAGTGGCAGGCATTTTTTGCTTCCTTTTTGTTGCCGCCTGGACAAAAAGGAAGGCGTCTGGCGGGACGCGAC
>ENA-ORCT01001124-ORCT01001124.1-marine-metagenome-genome-assembly--contig:-NODE-1124-length-10930-cov-2.945176_pt1 | contig 10930 bp, 10 predicted proteins | sample MGYA00248632_ERZ508511 | MGnify/ENA primary metagenome ERZ508511 (study PRJEB26182, sample SAMN06268839) | marine metagenome | isolation source: Tt an P1-techrep anaerobic enrichment on pine from... | reverse complement strand
TGATCATTCAACGGATCCGTTGAAAGATTCTGGGTAAATCGTTGCCAGAGTTCATTTTCCGGCGTGTCCAGATCCCGGCTGATGTGCTGGATAATCGTATTACCGGCATGGTTGATATTTCGGACAAACGGCAAACCGTCGCTTCCGTAGATAACGACATTGGTCAGCGAACTGCCGATATCGATGACGGCGACTGTTTCCTGGGCTTCAATAAATTGCAGTTCGTTGAGGCAGTTCAGCATCGCCAGCGCATCCACATCGACCATCAGTGCCTTGCTTCCGGCTTCGGTCAGCAGGCTGGTACGTTCCTGAATTACGCGATTGCCTGCAATGGCCATTACACCCAGGCGCGGTTTGGCCTTAGATGCAGTTTTTGTCTGAGCGGACTGCGGCGTTTCGATCAGTTGAAAGTCCAGTTCACTCTGAGTCATGTCCAACGGACAGACCTGCTGAGCTTCCATGCGAATGGCCTGTTCAATGGCTGTCTCCGGCAGCGGCGGAAAGGTAAATCCACGAACCACGGCTTCCGGGCCTGAAATCCCGCAGACGACACTTTTATTTTTCCAGTTCGATTTCTGCAGACAGGTACGAATTGCCTCGAGCGTGTTTTTTCGCTGAAGTGTTTCATCATTGACAGACGGTTGAATTGCCTCCGCAACCGCTGAAACAAGCGAATATCCGTTCGAGGTTTTGTTTAGACGTACCAGTTTGACAGCTGCCGTGCCGATGTCCAGTCCGGCTAATTCAATTTTTTGACGATTTAATAGTGTCAATCCCATTATGGCAATCCTTACAGTTCTCTCCAGCGTTCCACGACAAATCGTGCCCCTTCGTCAGTGGCTGAAACCGTCTTAAGGGACACGTCATATAAAAAGCTTGCCGGATTTTTCAGTTCAAAATTATTGGTTACAAAGGAGCCGTAAATGTCCCCGCCGGAAAACATCGTTAAATCAGCGTCCGGGGCATAAATAACTCCGTAAAATTCACTTTTAGCCTTCAGGTCAATTTGCTGCCCCACAGGCCCGGTACCGTACAGCTTGAAATTCAGGGGTGCTTGTGTAGCATTATTAATCCCTGAATTGTTGTCGCTGATCCAGTCACCATCGATATAAATGGTCAGCGAGGCGCCTTTGGTTTCGTCCAGGATAATCTCACTGCTCTGACCCATATCGACATCACCTGTGATATAGAGTGTGCAGTCCCCAATAACCCGGAGCGTCGTGCTGTTTTTCATCGAGATGTCGGAAAATCGACCGATTGCGGGGTAATCTCCGCCGGGACCAATGGTTATTTCGCCGGTTTTAACTTCAATTGATGTATCCGGGCCGATCAGGGACGGAGGGGATACCGGGGGGAATTCCGCCGGTGTACTGAGGGAATAGCTGTCATCATACGTTCCCCCTAAATCCTTGATGACAGTGGAGGTGTCTCCGCCAACACCGACGACAACATCTCCGTTGACATTGACCCCATTGTTCAAAACGATCATGTCCGGATCGATGCTGTTGGTTCCGATGATCGCCGGTTCTGTACAATCCGCCGGGTCCAGGGAAATGGATGAGTCAAAGGTATCAACCACGGTGCCGGATTTAAGGATAATACCGCTGCGGCACTGAATCGCGTTTTCAAACAGCCCCCTCAACCGCAGGGTAGCTTCGAGGGTGCGGGTACGGTTTCGATCCGTACCGACTGAAACAATCCGATAACCATCTGCTGCATCATAGACTGTTTTGACGGAGTATTCAGCTTCCGAATTGGGCAGGGCGACCTGGGCCGCGATGGGTTCTAAACTGCCCGACCAGGATTTTGAGATCACCGCGTTGTTGATCTCCTGAATGGCTCGCTCCATACCGGCGTCCGCTGCAGACCGGGCTGTTATATCCTGAACCTGATTAATGGATGTAATCCGGGATTGTGTGCCCAGAGCCAGCAAACCGGTTCCGATAATAAAACTGATCAAAACGATCAATAAGACCAAAATCAGTATTGATCCTGATTGTTGAATCGGTATTTTTACTTTTTTCTTCATTTTCATGCTCTCTTATCGGACTAATTCATTCTACAGTCCCTTAGTGCATACTATCGTCCCGGTTCGAAGGTCGCTTAACTACTCATTATGTAAAATTGCGGCTGTTACAATGGTTGTTGTCTCACGACCATCATCGAGGCCCAGGGTCATTTGGATTCCTCCATCGATTGGCAGGAATTCAAGATTGGTTACATTAGACGCCAGCCGCACTTCACTGGTTGCAGTTTCGGTCAGGCTGCTGTCGATGGTGCCGTGCTGCACATACATTTCAGTCGGCTTATCGTCGGACCGATAAAACCGCGCGTACCGGTCCAACTCTGTAGATGTCAGCCAGTTGTTATAATAATATACGGTAATATCGTCTGAGCCGTCGATGTCATAAATAGACCGGGACGCTTTTCGGACAATACGATCGAAGGCGGTCTTGGCCATCATGGCGTCACCGGCGGCGCCGCCGTGAACCTTGGCATATGTGTCCAGCCAGCCCCGTTGTGTATCCAGCATGACAACACCGATCGTCAACAGCATAATGGAACTGACGGCAATCGCCAGAATCAGTTCTGTGATGCTGAAACCGCCTGTTTTTGTACTCTGTTTCGTCATCGTCGAAATTCCTTAAACGTTGGTTCGTGTTAAGGTTGATAATTGAAACTGCTGACGCGTCCGCTTGGTGTCCTGCCAGATAAGCGTTATATGCAGCAGTCGGGCATTGGGGACGCTTGGGTCGTCCTCATAGGACAGTACTGCCCGAAATGTCCGTTCCTCAGTGTCGATCCGGTACAATCCCAGGGGGGTAGCCGATACCGATATCAAATCTTTCACAGTATCAACACTTCCTGACGATTGGATCTGAAAGGAACTGCTCAGGCCCTGCAATGTCGGATCAAAATCCGCAGCCCCTTTTTGTCCCCGCCAGGCATCGGAAATGACCTGGGCCGCATGTGCGGCCAGGAGCTGGTCTTCGGCACGTTGGGCGCTGAGCACGGAGAAATAGCGAAATCCCAGTGTGCCCCCGAGTGTGATCATGAGAATCAGCATCATGACCATGCACTCCACGAGTGTAAATCCCTGTTTGTTTTGTATTTGTTTCATTTTACGTTTCCTTCGAAAAGGTTACTGTTCTTCCCAGCGGATTACTGTAAAGCGAATCAGGTCGTCGTCGATACTGACCTGCCGCAGCGCCTTGTCGTAATAAACTTCGCCGCCATTTTTCAACTGAAAGTCGTTCACAATAAACGAGCCGTAAGCGTTGACCTCATTATGGACTGTCATCTCCGCATTCGGAGCGTATACGACCCCATAAAGGTTCGCAGAATTTTTAATATCAATTTTCTGGGTTGACCCGGTACCAAAAATTTTCAGATTCGCCGGGATGTCGGTTTTATTATTAAATCCTGCTGAGTTATTCCCCTTAATGTCGCCGTCAAAGTACAGTTTCAGCGAAGCATTATTGTTAATTTCGATTTTAGCGCTGTTTTTCAACGTCACATCACCAGTAATATAAAGAACCACATCCCCGTTAATCGAAAGCGTCCCGTTGTTATCAATGGAAATAAAATCGTATTTGCCGCTGTCAGACGAGTTGAGGGTCAGGCTGCTGCCTTCAATTGATCCCTGTGAGGCCGTATAATCCGGTGGCAAAGCAGGCGGCAGATAATAGTCCAACGGCATATAAAGGATTTCGCCATCAATCGAAAGCTTGTCCAAAGATTTGATAATGGTATCCGGATCGCCACTTTGGCTGATATAAATATTTGCGCTAATGTCACTTCCGTTTTTAATATCAATCACGCCGCTTTCGATACTTTGTGAACCGATATTTGCTGTGACATTCGTATCGGACGGATCCGCAGAATTATAGACGCCGACGGTTGCCTTATTCTTTGCACTCAACAGGTTTCGACAGAAAATAGCAAAATCTTCCGAGATGGGACTGGTCAGCATGATCCGTGCAACAACCGTTTTGGTTTGGTTTTGATGATGCCCCACAGAAGTAAGTTGATAACCGTTCATCAGATCCCCGGTGAACGTGACGCTATAATCGGAACTGGCGGCCGTCAGCGGTTGTGACGAATATGTCGGCACATTATCCAGCGTCCATGTTCCCGCCTCCAATTGATTATTCATGATATACAGGGCGCGTTCGATACCGGCGTCGGCGGCAAAGCGGGCTGCCATGGAGGAGACGCTTTTGACGCTTCGCAGCCGTGCTTCGGTGCCCACACGAATCAGGGCCGCGCTGGCCATTGCCAATAGCAGCACGACCATAACGATCATCGCCAGTACGGCTCCTTTTTGGCGTCTATATTTTCGGTTTCGATTGCCTGTCATTTTATCCTGTTTCTTGTTAGTCATTGTGACGGACCGACGAAAACACTATCGGAGGTATATCGCTGTCCAAATAGGTTAAAAACAGTTGCGCCGACATTCCTTCGACCGTAAATTCCAGTGACTGAATATTGCTTGCGAGTGTAACTGTTCTGGTCGACGTGCTGGTATCCGGCTGCCAGGTTCCGGTTTGCAGCAGACCGTATTGAGCCTGTGCCCGGTCGCCGTTTTGATAAAAGCGGGCGTAATTTTCCGGCGTTGAAGCCGTCGAGCCCGCAACACAGTAATATAATTCCAATGCATCGGCGGATGAACTCAGCTCATATTTTCGCAAGCTCGCCTTGCGGCACACCGTGTCAAAAGCCCGCTGAAGTGCGAAACTGTCCGTGGCTGAATCGCCATACACCCGCTCGAAAAGCTGCCCCCAGTTTTTTTGCGAATTTGCTAACAGGACACCAATGCCCAGCGTCACAATACCGATCGAAGCGATGACGATGACGACCTCTATCAGTGTGAACCCTGTAATATCATTGTATTTTCGCATTCGAGCCATTCACTATTCCTTAATAGGAAACCGCGTAGGTCGAGTGACAAACAGAGGCTTCCTGGCCGCTCAACGTGCCTTGGCCGTAATCCCGCAGCCAGGTGACGACGGCGTTCAGAAGCATCGGTTCAGAATCTGTCTGTTGGGCATACGACAGCGTGGTATAATAATAAGTGCTGCTCAAAGCAATTTCATAGGATCCCAACGGTATCAGCGAAGTGCCGTCCGGGACGTCAGGGCCGGTCCCTGAGGCCTGGATTATCATTGTATCTCCGAAGATATCCACCGGATCAAAATCGGTATCTCCCTGCTGCCCCTTCCAGCTTTCCAGCAGCAGCGCGGCAATCCGGGTCGCACCGGCTTGCACTTCAGACACTTTCACATCCCGAGTTGAAGCATATTGATACCCCATGGCTCCGGTTGCCAGGACCATGATGATCAGCACCGAAATTATGACTTCGGCCAGCGTAAAACCGGCCGGGGGGTACCATCTGTTTTTATATGCCTGGATGCAATCCATACAGCGTTCCTTCTGAGCGAATCGTTCTGCCGGCATGATTAAAAAAAGCAGAGGAGATCGCCGGCTCGCCTCCTCTGCTTATCGAGTCAATAAAATTATGACTGACTGGCTGTGTTAGTTCCAGGAGCCAGTTGCGCTCAGCGTCTTGGTGGTCCCGGATGCGGGCGCATTGGTCTGGCTGGCGGTCACGGTGATGGCAGCATTGCCGTTGCTGTCTACGCTGTCGATGTTGTAGTCACCGGGAACAAAATATGTTCCAGTCAGATCTGCTGCGGTAAAGCCAAGCAGGGTTTGGGTACCAGCACTCAATGCTCCTGTCGGGGCACTGCCATGTTCGGCGAAATACACACGGACGGCCGAGCGAATCGTACCGGCGGTAGCGTTGGCCTCAGACCACTTTGCCGAGTCGATACGACCCTTCATCATCGGCACTGAAGCAGCGGCGAGAATACCAACAATCAAGATGACAACCATCAGCTCGATCAGTGTAAAACCTTTTACCTTCATTGTCTTACTCCTATTAATAAACGTTAACATTATGTTTGCCTTTTCGGCTTTTCTATACACTGATTCGTTCAACGAATCAGACGACTTAACCTGTATTTTCGAAAAAACGGCGATTCCGTATTTATACGGATAGCGAGAAAATCGGCAGATACATTGCCAAAATTACGATCAGCACGATTGCACCGACGGTGACAATCAACACCGGTTCCAGCATTCCCAGCATCACCGATACGAGTGAATCAACCTTTTTTTCATAATATTCACTGGTCTTTTCCATGACGGACGACAGCGATCCGCTGTTTTCGCCGATCTGGGCCATTTTGATGGCGACACCGGGAAAAAAACCAACCTCTTCCATGCTCTTGGAGATGTTCTTACCTTCAACCATCTTTTCCCGTGTTTGCATAACACCTTCCCGCAGCAGGTCGTTATTGGTCATTTCCGCAAGAATCTGGAATGCATCCAGCAGCGATACACCCGCCCCGATCAAAGTACTGAGTGTTTTGCAGAACATCGCGACAAATGCCATCAGAACGATCTTACCAAAGATGGGGGCTGATAATATCAGCTTGCAAAAATGTACGTGCCCCTTTTTGGTTTTGCCATAAAGTGTCAACCCGGTGATGATCCCGGCGGTGCCGATTATGATATACAGAACATTATTGGCCAACATCTCATAGATGGCCATAAAGCCCCGTGTAAATGCCGGCAGTTCACCGTTGAATTCTTCGAACATTGTGGCAAATCGGGGTACAATCAGCGTCATCAGGACAATGACGATCAAAATGATAAAGCCCACCACAAATGCCGGGTAGGCCATGGCTCCGCGGACTTTGCGGACCAGCTTATCACGATTTTCATAATGTTCGGCCAGCCGCTCCAGGGCGGTGACAAGCGAACCGCCGGTTTCCCCAGCCATGACAATTGCACAGCACAGCTTGCCGAAGACTTTTGGGTACTGCCGGACACAATCGGTCAGTGACATTCCTTTTTCAATTTTGTCAGCCATCGTTTTCAAGACATGCTCGAAATAGGAATTGGGCATCTCATCGCCGATGGTCTGAATCGCACTGGTAATCGAAAGCCCACCGGACAGCATTGTGCTGAGCTGCCAGCAGAAGGTGGCCAGGTCCGCGGACTTGACCTTTTTGTAGCGAACACCTTGTGTTTTTTCCTGACGGGCCGCGGCCGTTTCGTTAATGACGGCAGGGGTCAGAGACTGATTCCGCAGGTACGCCAGAAGCTCCTCCTGGCTGGCTGCCTGCCGGTTTCCTTCAACGCAGTTTCCTGCGTGATCCCATGCAACATAGTCAAATGTTTTCATTGTCAAACTTTCTGATATATAAATTGCATTTACCGCTGGTAATGTCGGTCTTTTTCAACTTGCAGTTTTGTTAGGAAATCAAAAAAACATTGAGTTCAGCTGAAAATGATCCGACATACTTCATCGGCCGATAAAATCTCACTTTTCGTTTTCCAATCCAGGAATTTTTTCAAGGCAATCGTTGCGGTCTCTGGTATGTCCTGAAAAAAAGTAGGTCTTCAATGGTGCCGGGTCAATAATGTCCGATAACAGGATTGGGTCGAGATAAGGCGAGCATTAACTGATGATATTGTCAGCGTATGTGACGCGTAAAATTTCTTCGGCGGTCGTGCGTCCGTCCAGTACTCGCGTAACACCACTGGACAAGAGTCCGCCGTAACCGCGTTCACGTGCCATACGTCGGATTTCTGCCTCGCGTGCGCCGCCGGCCAGCGTTTCACGGATGACCTGATCCATGACCAGGAATTCGAAAATCGGAAGCCGTCCGCGGTAACCGCTGCCGTCACATTCGGAACATCCGGCACCCTTGGAGAATGTGGCCGAGGCGACCTGTTCGGGCGTCAGTTCAAGCCGTTGAATTTGCGCTTCGGTCAGTTCGGTCGGTGTTTTGCACTTGTCACAAATTCTTCGAACCAGCCGCTGGGCCAGAATCAGGTTTAACGACGATGCCAGCAGATACGGTTCCAGACCCATATAAACCAGGCGGCTCAATGCGCTGGGGGCATCGTTCGTATGGAACGTGGATAAGACCAGGTGACCGGTCAGCGATGCCTTGATCGCGATTTCCATGGTTTCCTTGTCACGAATTTCACCGATCAGGATAATGTCCGGGTCCTGTCGAAGAATGGTTCGCAGGCAGGAAGCGAATGTCAGCCCGATACTTGGTTTAATCTGCGTCTGATTGATGCCGCCCAATCGGTATTCAACCGGATCTTCGACTGTCGTGATATTTTTGTTGGGATCACGCAGCTCATTGAGCGCCGAATACAGCGTGGTACTTTTACCGCTGCCGGTCGGTCCGGTTACGATAATGATTCCGTGCGGCTGTTTGAGCGTACTCTTGAATTCCGTCAACAGGTTGGATTCCAGCCCAAGCGTGTCCAGGTTGTGATTGACCGCACTTTTATCCAGGATACGCATAACAATCTTTTCGCCGTAAATGGTCGGCAGCGAAGAGACACGCACATCAATATCTTCTTTGCCGTGTCCGCGCTTGATCTTGAATCGACCGTCCTGCGGCAGACGCCGCTCAGCGATGTCCATTTCCGACAAAATTTTGATACGTGCGATCACCGCTGCCTGCATCTTTCGTGCCGGGGGAACCATCTCTGTCAGCATCCCGTCCACCCGCATCCGGATGCTCATACTTCGTTCCTGCGGTTCAATATGGATATCACTGGCCCGGCTTTTGATGGCCTGGCTGAGCATCAGATCGACAAATCGAATTACCGGTGCGTCTTCAGCATCGGCCACCGATGACATATCCATTTCGAGCGTGTTTTCAAGCAGATCTTCTTCGTCACTGCTGATTTCCAACTCGACCAGATCGCGAAGCTGCTGCTCTTCAACATCCGTACCGTGGTAAACGTATTCGATTGCACGCTGCACCTGGTTTTCCGATGCCAAAACCGTTTTAATTGGTTTTTTCAGCTTCACGGAAACCGTATCCACCGCGATGACGTTCAACGGATCAGACATCGCGACAATAATATGCCCGTCCTGTTCTTCCACGGCCAGTACACAAAAGCGCTTGGCAATATTTTCAGGAATCGTGCGAGCAATATCCTTGTTGATTACGGTAAAGTCAGACAGCGAAATATAGTCAAAATTCAGGTACTGGGCTAACTGCTGGGTCAACTGACTGTCGGTCAACATCTTCATCCGCACCAGTGCCTGGCCGATCCGTCCGCCGTTGGCTTTCTGGTCTTCCAGCGCTGCTTGAAGCTGTTCCGACGTAATCGAATTTTGCTGAACCATCCAGTCACCGAACAGCAAATTCTCTTTGACGGCAATCGCAGAACCTTGTTGTTGAAGTTGATTCGCCACGTCGCTCTCTATTTATTCCGATTGATCCTGATTACATTGTATCATTTCGCACGTATTTGTCTCTGGGCCGGCAGGAATATGCGCTGAAAACTGCTTCAGTGTCATAGCTAATTTTTCACTGCTGACCGGTTTTGTCAAAAAACTATCAAACATTTTTGAGATATGGTAATGATCCTGTTCATTCATAACCGTTGCCGACAGCGCCACAATGGGAGTCGTGACGCCTTTATGACGCAATTGCCGCGTCGTTTCGAATCCATCCATATTCGGCATTTTCAGATCCATCAATATCAAATCATAGACATTGTCTTCGCAGCAATCCAGCGCTTTGGAGCCGTTCTCAGCAGCATCAACCTGAACACCCAGCGATTGGAGCATCAGGGTAATCACCGTCCGGTTGGATTGCTGGTCTTCAACCAGGAGGATATTTTTCGGACCGGTATTGCTCGGTTCCGGATCGCTCGGTTCCGGATCGGTCTCATCCTGCTGCGGGCTTTCTTCCTGCCAGGCGAGAGAGCCGAGTTTAGGTTCACATCCCGGAACCACGCCGACGGGAATCCGCAGGGAAAATGTCGAACCTTCATTCAGTTGGCTTTGGACTTCCAGGCTTCCACCGAGCAGTTGACAAAGTTGTTTGGTTAAAGGCAGTCCCGTTGTCACGGTCAGTCCCTCTTGCAGTTGTGAGAGAATTTCTTCGTCCATTTCAATGCGGAAAACGGTTGATTCGAAAATGCTTTCCAGTTTTTCCGGTGCAATTCCCTTGCCGGTATCGATGATATCAAAACGAGCAAACAGTTCTCCGTTCAGGTCTTCTGCTTTAACATGAATTCGTACCGTTCCTTCAGGGGTGTGCTTGATCGCACTGGCCGTCAGATTCACCAGGCATTTCAAGAGTCGATCCTGATCCGTGTTGAGATAAGCCGGCATATCAGGATCCGTCACGATTTCATAATTGAGTCCTTTGGTATTGAGGGCCCAGGAGAGTAATTTCTGGATTTCATTAAGAATGTCAGAGACCGGAAATTTGGTTTTATTGATTTTCAGCCGTCCGGTCAGCAGTTGGGTCCAGTCCAGCATTTCATTGACCAGCACCGAAAGTCCCAGGCCGGCGTTATGGATTTCACGCACATAGCTGTGGGCGTCTTCCTCAAGCGGTTCGTCCGATAACAGATCGCTAAAACCAATGACCGCATTGGACAACGTCCGAATATGATAGATCATATTATCGATCAGACTGTTTTTAGCATCGAGCAGGGCTTCACTCTGGGAAATCTCCTCATGGGTGCACACGCCTGGACATGCCTTTCCCGTATTCGGGCAACCAGCCTGTTGGTTTTCGTTGTTGACGGTTTTGTTAGCGTTTTCCATTGCGTTTCCGTGTTTTTATCGGCCTTTTATTCTTTAAAAGTTGTACGCTTAAAAGTAAACCACGTCCCAACTTCGTCATATCCGTTCGACGGATTAACAAAAAAAAAGGTTCATGGAGGATTTTTGTTTCTTTTTTAAGCGTGATGGGGTGCGGTACTTTAAGCGGAGGCCGAAGAAAGCAATTCGTGGAATCGTGTCTTCCAGGCGTTTTCGGGGCCTTGAAGGAGGGTTTCCAGAAGGGCCGATTGTCGTGAGGTGAAGACA
>ENA-ORCT01001122-ORCT01001122.1-marine-metagenome-genome-assembly--contig:-NODE-1122-length-10946-cov-2.825835_pt1 | contig 10946 bp, 10 predicted proteins | sample MGYA00248632_ERZ508511 | MGnify/ENA primary metagenome ERZ508511 (study PRJEB26182, sample SAMN06268839) | marine metagenome | isolation source: Tt an P1-techrep anaerobic enrichment on pine from... | reverse complement strand
ATCTGCTTTTTGAGGGCATTGGTCTTGTAGGTCAAATTGGCCGAATGACCCTGTTGACGGATCGCCGCAGTAATCTCAATCGCCTTGTCGTAGAGATCGGCATCGACGCAGGCCACGAAATAATCGAGCGTCTGAACCGGCAGCGAATCATCGGTCAGCAGGCCCTTTTCACGCAGCAGGATTTCCAGCACAGCATCGCCCATGCCCATCCCGGTCGCGGTCACCTTCGGCCCTCCGAAATCGCTGAGCAGGTTGTCATAACGTCCCCCGCCGCAGATCGCGCGGAGATCACCGGCAACGTCGTGAATCTCAAAGACCATACCGGTGTAATAAGCCAGGCCTCGGACAATGCCCATATCGAACCGGCAGAAGTCCTGGACGCCCATGTTTTTAAGGTGCGTAAACACCAGGATTAGTTCATCCAGTGCTTCCTGAGCATCTTCGTTTAATTCGACAAGAGAAGGAATCTCATCAACGGAATGGATATCCATTAATTTGACGATGGTTTGGATAATACCGGCATCGTCGATTTCCTTTTCCAACATCTCGATGAACGCTTCGATTGGTATCTTGGCTTTTTTGTCGAGGATTGGATACAGCGTTTCCAGCTTGTCCTCGACAATCCCGATATTTGTCAGTAAGGCCGCCAGCAGGCGGCGGCTGGAGATTTTAGCCACCACGTCTTTCGACGTCAAGCCCAGCGACCTCAGGTAATCGAGCGAACAATAGACCACTTCGGCATCGGCCAGTACATCGTCCACATCGATGATGTCGATGTTCCACTGGAAGAACTCGCGCAGGCGTCCTTTTTGCGGGCGTTCAGCCCGGCACAGGCGAGGCACAGAAAACCATTTGATCGGGCGTGACAGCGCATTGATCTGCTGGTTGACCATGCGGGCCAGCGTGGGTGTAATCTCCGGGCGGATGGCCAGATGACGTCCGCCGCGGTCCTCGAAATTGAACAACTGCTCGACAATCTCGTCGCCGCTTTTGACCTGGTACATCTGCAGGTATTCGAAGATGGGGCCGTCATACTCGACAAACCCGTTGCGAATCGAGGCGACCTTCCAGCCGTCAACAATAAAGTTGCGTACCGCCATTTGGGCGGGATAAAAATCCCGTGTACCTTTAACTGCTTGTATTTTCATTACTTCTTAGATGCTTTCTTCTTCTTTTTCTTTTTCGGCTCCAGCTTATCGAAGACTTTCGGGCCAAACTTGATGCGTATATACTCTTCCATCTGTTTGTCATCCTGGAAATGCAGCTCGTAGCCATAGTCATCACCAGTCAGATCACAATTATCTGTATCATAGCCGCGGCAAATCCGCGGGCGCATGCCGTAGTTCTGGCAGCGGTAGTCCTTTTCGGACAGGTAGCGGCATTTGTTCTTAACGTTGAGATACCAGTCGCCGTCCTCGACAAAAACGGTCACATCCTCATGGCACAGGTACCAGCGAATATCGTCATAATCGTCCCAATCCTCCGGGGTTTCAATCGGCAGGGCAAAATAGCGGCAGCACTTACCGTCACATTTCTTGCAGGCATGGGTCACGCCCGGTCCCGTTGCCGTTCGGGTGCTTTTTTTGGCTGTCTTGGCACTTACAGTCACACTCTATCCTTTCGTACAATCATCAGATCTTTAATTTTCGAAGGGTTCATTATAGAGGTTCCGGTCATGCCGTCAAGAAAGTTCCCGATTGGCCATGATTCGTCTTTTACAAATAAAGTCAAATGCAGCTTGACGGAGCAGCAAAATAACGGTATTGTGATATCTTGATCATATGTTTTACGGAATTGAAACCTTATGGGCGACATGGAAAAACAGTCAGCATCTCATCCGTCAGCAGCATTGTCCGCGCCGGCGCGCTTTTTGATTACGGCCGCCGCCTTTGTCATCGTCGTGGCAGGAATGCGGGCCGCAGTGGAAATCATCATCCCGTTTCTGCTGGCGGTCTTCCTGGCGATTATCTGCACGCCGGCTTTGTTCTGGCTGAAAAACAGGGGCATTTCAACCCCTTTTGCGATTATCATTGTTTCATTGGTGATCATAACCGCCGGATTGATGATCGGCACCATTTTGACAGCCTCTATTGCGGATTTCACTAACGATCTGCCTAAATATACGAACCAGCTCAATGCCAATATCCAAGATATGGAAAAACGGTGGAACGCCTGGCTGGATGAACAACAGGAGAAATTTCACCTGGACAATAACGGCACCCCCTCTCCGGCTGACTCTAACGCAACCCCTACTGCAACTGATGGATCAGTTGGTTCTGCCAATAATGAACTAAAACCAAAACCCACAAAAGAACCTCTGTCGGTCAGTCAATTTCTGGATGCCCAGGCTGGCGTGAAGATGATGGGCGATCTGCTGGCTCAGCTGGGTAATATCCTGACCAAAGGCTTTTTGATTTATTTAACAACCCTATTCATCCTGCTGGAAGCCTCAATCCTGCCGGGCAAAATTCGGGCGGCGATGAAGAATAATGTCGAAACATACAATAATCTCAGCGGTATCGCCAATGATGTCAAGCGGTACCTGGCTATGAAGACAGCGATCAGCCTGGTGACCGGGTTGCTGATCATGGTCTGGCTGACGATCCTCGGTGTAAAATATCCGATCGTGTGGGGATTGATGGCATTTTTACTGAATTTCGTACCCAACATCGGATCCATCATCGCTGCAATCCCAGCCTGTATCCTGGCGTTTTTGCAATTGGGTACCGGAATGGCCGCACTGGCCGCACTGGGCTACCTGGCGGTGAACATCGTACTGGGTAATCTGATCGAACCGCGGCTGATGGGTCAGCGGCTGGGGCTGTCTACGCTGGTTGTATTTTTATCGTTAGTGTTCTGGGGATGGGTGCTGGGACCGGTCGGGATGCTGCTGTCGGTCCCGCTGACCATGACCGTCAAAATCGTCCTGCAAAGCCACCCGGAATCCAGTAAACTTGCGATCCTGCTGGATTCCCAGAAACCTCCGGTGAAACGGAAGAAAAAAGGTTCTTCTTAGTCTCTCCTAAAGGCTGGCAATATTCAGTTCACGAGCAGCCTTCGTTTCATCCAGACGTCCAATCGGTGTCGTGACGGGGGCGGCCTTGAGTGCATCCGGTTCGGCTTCGGATTTTTGTGCGATCTTTATCATGGCCTCGATAAAGGCGTCGATGGTCTCTTTGCTTTCGCACTCGGTTGGCTCGATCATGAGGGCCTCTTTGACGATGGTCGGGAAGTACATGGTCGGCGGATGGAAACCGGCATCGATCAAGCCCTTGGCAATATCGAGGGCATGAACCCCGTTTTTGGCCTGTTTGGTTGCGCTGAAGACACACTCGTGCTTACAGGTCTGGCCGTGCTCGATGTCGTAGTATGGTTTGAGTTTTTCCTTGATATAGTTAGCGTTGAGGACTGCGTTTTCAGCCACCCGCTCCAGGCCCTCCTTGCCGGCCATCAGGATATACACATACGCTCGCAGGATGATCCCGAAATTGCCGTAGAACGGGGCGATATAGCCGATGGATTTGGGTTTGTCATAATCCAGCGCAAAAGTACCGTCCTGACGCTTAATCACGGTGGATATCGGCAGATAATCGATGAGTTTATCGACTACGCCCACGGGACCGGCACCGGGACCGCCGCCGCCATGCGGGGTGGCAAAGGTTTTGTGCAGGTTTACATGGACGATGTCAAAGCCCAGGTCGCCGGGACGGACCTTTCCGACGATGGCGTTCAGGTTGGCGCCGTCGTAGTAGGCCAGCCCGTCCACGCTGTGAATCAGGTCACAGATTTCCTTGACATGCGGATTGAACAGCCCCAGTGTGTTGGGACAGGTCAGCATCAGCCCGGCCACTTCATCGCTCAGCATTTCCTTCATGGCGTCGATGGACATCAGCCCGTTTTCATCGCTGGGAACGGTCTTGACCGTGTAGCCGGCAATCGCGGCGCTGGCGGGGTTGGTGCCGTGGGCACTGTCCGGTGCAAGAACAATGGATTTTTTGTTGCCACGGTCCTGGTGGTAGGCGGCCATCATCATAATACCCGTCAATTCGCCGTGGGCACCGGCCATTGGCTGCATCGTGAAGGCACTCATACCGCAGATTTCCTGCAGGAGCCGGTCCATTTCGTAAACGACTTCCAAAGCCCCCTGGGTGAGCATGCCGCCGCTGCGAAGTTGGGGCAATAGCGGATGCAGGTGAGCAAAGCCGGGATACGACGCGATGCGTTCGCAGACCTTGGGATTGTATTTCATTGTACAGGAACCCAGCGGGTAGAAGTTAGTATCCACGCCGAAGTTGCGACGACTCAGTTCGGTAAAATGCCGCACCACGTCCAGTTCGCTCAGTTCCGGCAGTTCGGCGTCGCTGTCACGGAGCAATTTGTTATCTAAATTGATACTCGTCGGAACATCGCTTTTGGCGATCCGCAAACCCCGCCGCCCTTTGACCGATTTCTCAAATGCTAACTTCATCTTCGTTTCCTTTATAAACCACGGATTTCACGGATTTACACAGATTATTTTTATAGTTTTTCTTCTTTTAATCCGCGAAAATCAGCATATCCGTGGTTACAGTATTGCTTCCAGTTCTTCGGCGAGCATGCCGATTTGCTGTTTGGTTCGTTTTTCCGTCACGGCGATCAATATCGAATTGTCCATGCCTTTGTAGTACCGGCTCAGCGGAAAACCCGCAGCGTAACCCTTTTCAATCAGCTTGCCGATCACGTCCGTCGCATCACACGGCAGGTCGAACACCATCTCGTTAAAGACCCACTTGGCGTGGAAATGCGGCTTCACGCCCGGTATTGCCGTCAGCCGTTGATAGGCATAGCTGGCCTTGTCCGCGCAAAGCTGGGCCGTTTCTTTCAGGCCCTCTTTGCCCAGCAGCGACAGGTACACCGTCGCCGCCAATGCACACAGGGCCTCGTTCGAGCAGATGTTTGAGGTGGCCTTGTCCCGGCGGATATGCTGCTCTCGCGTTTGCAAAGTCAGCACGTAGCCCCGCTGTCCATTCGTGTCCACCGTTTGGCCCACGATGCGGCCGGGCAGATTGCGAACATATTCCTTGCGGGTGGCCATAAAGCCCAGGTACGGCCCTCCGAACGACATCGGCAATCCCAGCGACTGTCCCTCGCCGGTCACGATATCGGCCCCCATCGCGCCGGGTGTCTTCAATATTCCCAGCGAAATTGGATAGCACGAAACCACCAACAGTGCCCCCCTGGCATGCACCGCTTCGGCGATGTCGGTGAGGTCATCGATGCAGCCGAAAAAGTTCGGATTCTGCAAGAGCACCACACCGGTTTCATCATCCAGTGCATCCAGGATAGCATCCCGGTTGGCCAATCCATCGGCATTGGCGGTTTCGACCAGGTCGATTTTCAGGTTGCGTGAATATGAATGAATCATGACCCTGTAAATAGGATTGACTGAGTCGTCGATGATGACCTTGTTACGCCGTGTAATCCGCAACCCCATCATCATCGCCTCATACAGGGCCGTGCCGCCGTCATACATCGAGGCGTTGGACGCCTCCATATCCGTCAGGCGGCAGATCATGGATTGAAACTCATAGATCGCCTGCAGTGTTCCCTGCGAGGTTTCCGGTTGGTACGGCGTGTAGGCCGTATAAAACTCGCTGCGGCTGAGCATCGCATACACCGCCGATGGAATGAAATGGTCGTAAAACCCGCCGCCCACAAAATTTGTCAGATGGATGTAATTCTTTGACGCAATCGCCGCCAGCCGGTTGCGAACCTCCTGTTCACCCATGCCCGCCGGCAGGTTTAATCCGCCGCACCGCAACGATTCCGGCACATCCGCAAATAAATCCTCCGGCTTTAAACCAATCTCGGCCAGCATACTGAGACGCTGCTCATCCGTATTCGATATAAATGGCATCTTTGTCAGTCTCCAGTCCTCAGTCTTCCGACCTCAGGATTGTCCAATTTAATTTATGCATCTGTTTCCAGGTATTTCCTGTACGCCCCATCGTCCATCAGGTCCTCGAATTCTGTCGGGTTCGATGCTTCGATTCTGACCAGCCAACCCTTGTCATACGCATCGGTCTTGAGCACGTCGGGATTGTCCGGAATCTCTTCATTGACCTCGATGACTTTTCCGCTGATGGGTGTGTACAGGTCTGCGGCGGTCTTAACCGATTCGACCACTCCCACGGAGTCAGCTTTCTTAAATTCACTTCCGACCTGCGGCAGTTCCATGTACACAATATCGCCCAACTGTTCAACTGCATACGCCGACAGGCCGATTGTAAAAACATTACCCGCTTCTTTTTTGGCCCACTCATGGGATTGTAAATACCGTGCGTCTGCATCAATCATCATAATTTCAATTCTCCTGAAACTTTATACTATGGCGTATGTTTGAGTCCCTTTTCGGTTTTCCAGATTTCGTGCGACAATAACAGCTTTGAGCCGCCGGCCGCGGACATCGATTTCAATCGTCGACCCCACTGTCACTGACGGATCGACCATGCAAAGTCCAATCGCCCGCTGCGCGTGACTATCAGCAAGAGTGGCATCTCCAGCGTTCAGTTCATATTCCCAGTACGGCACCATGGTTCCGCTGGTGATCCATCCGACGTGCTTGTCCTGATCATAAACCACTGCCCCGTCCCGTGCAATGCCTTTGTCCAGCAATCGCACCTGCCGAACCACTTTGGGCAGTGCCGTCGTGTCGGAAAAATCGCCCGCTTTGTACCGCTGCCGGGCGGCGGCCTGTTTTTCAAGTGCGTCCCGGCCGATGAAATCACGCCCGGAATCATCAAACGACACCGCAAACTTCGCCTGCTGAATCACATAGATCGGAATCTCGTTCTCATCCTTACCGATACCCAGTTCGTGTCCGTACAGCGGCAGCCCAGCTTCCAATCGCAACGTATCGCGGGCACCAAGCCCTACCGGTTTGGCTCCGGCAGCAATCAGTTTGTCCCAGATTACCGGTGCCGATGCGGCGGGAAGAAACAGTTCAAAACACCCCGGTTCGCCCGTATAACCGGTTCGAGCCGCAGTCACATCGATGCCGCACAGCTTGAATTGGCTGAGAGCATTGCGTTTTGGATCCGGAAGTGTGCTTTCGGTCACCAGTGATTGCAAAATCACCTCGGCCTCGGGCCCCTGCAGGGCCAGCATCGCCACTGATTCGCTGATATCCTGAAGATCAACCGCATCGTAACTGCCTACAACTGCCTGCAAGTGCTGCCAGTCTTTATCTTTATTCGATGCATTGACCACCAGCAGGAAATCCTCCTGCCCAAGCCGATACAGAAACGCGTCATCGATCGCCCCGCCGGTGTCATTGGCAAGAATGGTATAATGTGCCTGGCCGATAGGCAACTGATCGCAGTCATTGGTCAGGGTACGGCGCAAAAAGGCGGGAGCATCAGTACCGCTGACCTGAAAGCGGCCCATGTGGGAAACATCGAACAGTCCGGCGTGTTTGCGGGTGGCAAGGTGTTCGGCGACAATACCGTCGGTGTACTGAATCGGCATTTGCCAGCCGGAAAAATCGACCATCCTGGCCCCGTACGCCGTATGTTTTTCAAAAAATGGCGTCTGTTTCATCCGTAAAACCATAAATAAAGGGGAAAAATTAAGTTTAAAAAATAGACAGGAGGTATGTTATCGGAACTGAAAGTGGCCGTCAATAATAATTGTATTATTTTGCTACGATAAAAATCAAATCAGCAGAATAGTTTTACTTCCTGAGCGAATCCAGCAGTTCTTGTAACTGGGGATCCTGGGCATTGCTGCCCAAGGCATGGATTCCAAACGCCGCACCGCCGAGTGCATAGTACCCAATCGCACACCCACCAATAGCAAGAAATCCAACTGCGCATCCGCCAAGTGCAAAACCTCCGGCGATGGCAAAGCCGCCAATGGCCGCAAGCAATCCGAGTCCTACTCCGCCGAATGCGATTAATCCCACGGCAACGCCGCTGATCGCAAGCCAGCCGACGGCAACAACTCCACCAACAGCCACGATTCCTTTGGCGATTCGCACTTTTCCCGTCGCCGGATCAATGGCCGGGCCCATGACAACATGCACAAGCGGCAGACCGCACAGCGTTCTTTGTGACTTATATTCCCAGCAAAACAACGATCCGGCGCCCTTTGGACTGTATCCGCAAGACGGACAGGCAAGGGCTTTATCTGATATTTGATTGCCACATTCGGGACAGGGTATTAATGTCATGATTCACTCCTTAATTTAATGGACTTGATGCCAGCACAACCCCATCGACCCAAACCGTTCCAATTCCCTCGATGACCAAATTAAGTTTGACATTGTCAGGGATTTGTCCCGTTTCAAGCCGAAACGGTGTTCGAAAGCTTGTCCAGTTCGTCTTTCCTGATATCGGTTGTTCTGATAACCGCGAGAAAAACTCGCCTTTGCCAGGTATTTGACACCACATTTCAAGATAGGCCCCGCCGTTCTGTAAATCACTTTTTAATTGGGCCAGATACAAGAGCAATCTATTTTCAACATCTATCGGCCCGGTTTCAAAAAGTCGTATAACTTGCTTGTGTGCCAATTTTGAAGTTATTTTCAATGAAGCCCCGCCATCAATAGAATTATTGTGATCAATATTAACATCGAATTCCTGGCCCCCCTCCTTTGTCAAAACACCCACAGTTGAATCCAGCGGAAACCGCTTGTGAATGACAAAATCTTGAGATTCTGCAGGAACATACGCAACACGAGTCGCGACGTAGGACACTATTAATAGGCCGGGGATCAGCAGCAATCCCAGACACGGCACACCGATGGCGGTAACCTTGCCTTGAGGCGTCCTCCAGCCAACGATGCCGAAGATAAAAGCCAGAAGTTCACATAGAAAGGCAATTAACAGACAAGGCAAGAACAAATACATATCCATACGTATGCCAAAGACGCGAATGATCAATACGCCTACAACGATGGCGGCAATCGGCAGGATGAAGCCCGTGATCATCAAAATCAATGCCGCCTTACCATAACCGCTGCTGGCTTTGGACTTGGTAGGCTCTGGCACTTCGACCGGCTTCTGTATAGATTCCTTTTGCCGGAGCGTTTCATGCAATTCTTTGTATTCGTCTTCCGTAATCCTGCCCTCATCGAGCAATTGTTTTAATTCCTGTTCACTGGTCGGTTCCATGATCTACGCTCCTGTTATGAAGAGATTTCTTTATATGTCCAGTAGCTAAACCAATAACGCAACGCCTGGATGCTTGAGCCAATTACACATATCACAGAAACCCCTATGAGAATCGGTTTATTCCCAGGAGATGGTTTATCTATAGACATAAGGCAAATCCATAATAGAAGAGCCGTCACAATAGTAAATAAAATCGCCACAATCAATTCTTGTTTTCGGCTATGTTTCGGGCGATTTATTTGGTTCCCGCTACGGTGCTTTGTATCTATTGCATTTAAAAGTTCCCTGAACTCTTCTTCCGTAATTTTACCCTCGTCGAGTAACTGTTTTAATTCCTGTTCGCTGGTCGGTTCCATAATATGCTCCTACAGTTTCTCCAATTTCCGTTTCGCTTCCGCGACGGTGATCTCGCCGGAACGGAGTTTTTCGAGGATGGCTTTTTTCTGATCTTCCGAACGGATGACGACTTTGGTATTATTGATAAGTTTGTCCAGACGGGTGCGGATCGCGGCGTAACCCATGTCCGTCGTTTCCTCCAGCGCTTTGATACTGAAGCCCGACAACAGATAGTCCAGCAAAAACTGCTGATCGTCTGCCGAGAGGCGGTTGAGAACAGATTCTGTATATGGGCCCTCAACTTTGATGCCGCAGGCGGTACAGCTCATCGCCGAAACCTGCATATTCAGCCCGCAACAGGGGCATCGAGTTGAAAGAGCTTTATTAGTCATCAAAACTATTTTAACATTTATGTCTTCAAAGTCAAATAATTTTTGGAATTATTTAAATTTATCCTAATTTTTTTCAGTATGGAGAAAAAACTTGCCAAATCCGTATTTTCCGGTAGAATCTTGTGTCTTATGCCCGGGTGGCGGAATTGGCAGACGCGTTAGGTTGAGGGCCTAATGGGGTTAATACCCCGTGCTGGTTCGACTCCAGTCCCGGGCATATTTTTTTCCACTCAGCTTGCTTCATATTGTCATGCCGAACTTGATCCGGCATCCAGGGCGTGGACACAGTGACAACAGGTCATATGCAAAGTCAACTCTAATACGGACGGTCTGGACCCCGGATCGTGTCCGGAGTGACAGTGAAAGAGTTACTGTTTTTCAAGTTTTACGGCGGAATTGCCCAGTTTGAGAGTGCGGGATCGTGTCCAGTTGGGCCGGCCGGATTCGAGAGCGCGGCTGTAGCCGAAGTCGATACCGCCGGAGCGCGTGTAGACGATTTCCCGTTTTTCGTCCCAGCGTTCATAGTGTCCGATGATGGTCGCCAGGTACCAGCGGTAGGGGAACTCATGCTCGCTGAAAAGCGGATCGATGGCGGAGATGTCGACATTGTGGGCATATTTCAGATCGTGTTCGGTAACGATAAAGGTAATGTCCTTGGTATAATAGTGTTCGCCCCAATATTGATTCTTTTGGCGTTCGGGATCGAAGAAAACACGGCCGAGCAAGTCCTCATCCCATTGGGTGGGCACATAGGCATCCAGAAACGTTAAATGCACCTGGACGTCATGATTGGCAAAGGCCAGTCGCTTTGCGGCCGAGTTAATCGCCCATGAACCGGCGGAGTGGCCGATGAGGTGGATATGTTTGAAGTTCTTGTTCAGCGACAGAATCGCTTTTGCCAGTCGCGGTCCGGCAATCTCACGCGCGTACTCGGCTGCCTGGATCGATGTGAACACGACCGAGCCGCCCTTCCAGTCATACGAACCGCAAACCCATTCGTTCGGATCGGTTCGCTCACCAATCGCCCCGGCCATTTCGCTGGGCCAGTCGTTTTCGCCCTTGTCCA
>ENA-ORCT01001121-ORCT01001121.1-marine-metagenome-genome-assembly--contig:-NODE-1121-length-10959-cov-3.524444_pt1 | contig 10959 bp, 10 predicted proteins | sample MGYA00248632_ERZ508511 | MGnify/ENA primary metagenome ERZ508511 (study PRJEB26182, sample SAMN06268839) | marine metagenome | isolation source: Tt an P1-techrep anaerobic enrichment on pine from... | reverse complement strand
ACCTGGCCAGCAATTGTGTGGAATTGGGCGGCCGCTGCTGGGTGGACAAAAAGGTTTTCTGGGTCGCCCGCTGCGATCTGATGGAAAAAACCAAACTGCGCTTCGACCGCGAGGGAATTCGTTTCGCATATCCGCAGCTTGATCTGCATGTCGACGGGGATGTGTCGCTGTGCAATCAGACGCGAACGGCAAGCCCGCAAACCGCCGATCGATTCGACGAAGACGAAGAGATCATCTGATCAGGGGGATTCATGCAAGTCGCCGACGGATTGAAAATAATCGAAAAGGGATGGATTCGGAAACCGAAAGGGTACCGCGTCCGATTTCACAGACAAACCGAAACCGGCATTGAAATGCAGTATTCCCCTCCGCACGCGGCCGCGCCGCTGAACTCGGATGTGACGGCTTGGCGCTATGCCTGGAAATTGTCGCAAGCTACACGTGAAGCGGCTGAACAGGGGGCACCGGGAGCACTGTACAATATCACGGTCGTGGACGATCAGGATGATGTCTCCATATTTTACGCGACCGGCAGAACCGAGATATACAATCCCCGGCAGATCGCTGCCGATGACCTTGCGTCGACGGCCGAAGGATAAAAGGGGTGGCGTTGAGCGAGGATGGATTGAAAAAGGAGGCGTCAGAATGCCCGCCTCCTTGTTGTCGATCCGCACCGCTGATTAAAAATACATGGCGGCCTCGTTAACCATGGACTCCCTTAAGATGCCTTCCGCGCAGCGCATATTGTCGAAAACGTATGATCCGTTTTCGAGATCGTTCCGAACTTCGCTCACCAGCGACAGGCGGATATCCGGTACGAACGCGACCGCCCGCTGGGCATCGGCAATCAGCTGCCCCTGGTCGCTCAAGGCCACGCGGTCCTGCTGCGCGCCGCCAGCGAAAGGCTTTCCCCCTTTGGCCGTCTCCGGTTTGCTGCCCTGCACCTGGGTGGTCTTGTAAACACTGAGCTGGGACCTGAGATCGGTTCCATTGATTTTCATAACTGCCTCTCTTTCTATCTGAGTCTATCTATATTATTGACCGCTTTACAAAAAACAATAGCGAATTTATCAAAAAAGTGCCCTGCGGCGCATTCCCCACACTGACGCCAAAAAGGGTTTGCAGAATGGCCGATAAATTCGTAAAAAGTGAATGATGGCATTCTTTCCAATTCTTGTCCATCCCGGCAAAACACCCATACAGCCTTTACGGATGGAGCCGAACCAAACAATAAAGACCATAGGTGCCCCAAGATGACCGATATTTTGTTACATGCCCAGTCCAGAGACCCCCATGAACGAGAATTTCTCCAGGCCGTTGCCGAGGTAATGAGCAGTGTCAAACCGGCTTTGGACAGAAACCCCGAATATCGTCAGCATGGTGTCGCGGAGCGCATGCTTGAACCCGAGCGCATCATCACCTTTCGGGTACCCTGGCTCGATGATACCCAGAAGGTCAGGATCAATCGGGGATACCGGGTGGAGATGAACAGCGCCATCGGCCCTTACAAAGGCGGTTTGCGGTTTCATCCGTCGGTCAACCAGAGCATTCTAAAATTCTTGGCCTTCGAGCATGTGTTTAAAAACGCCCTGACAACCATGCCGCTGGGCGGTGCTGCGGGCGGTACGGATTTCGATCCCAAGGGCAAATCGGATGCCGAAGTAATGCGATTTTGTCAGAGTTTCATGGCCGAGTTGTTTCGGCATATCGGTGCCAATACGGATGTTCCGGAGGGGGATATCGGCGTGGGTGCGCGGGAAATCGGGTACCTGTTCGGTATGTATCGAAAATTATCCAATCAGTTCAGCGGTGTCATCACCGGCAAGGGGCTTGGCTGGGGCGGCAGCCTCGTCCGGCCCGAAGCAGCCGGATTCGGCTGTGTCTATTTCGCGGCCCAGATGCTCGCCACCCGGGGCGACACACTGACCGGAAAATCGTGCCTGATCTCCGGATCGGGAAACGTGGCCCAGGCCACGGCCCGGAAACTGCTTGAAATGGGCGCCAAGGTGATCACCCTTTCCGATTCATCGGGTCACATTTTTGACGAGCAGGGCATCGATGCGGAAAAACTCGCCTTTGTCGACCGCCTGAAAAACATCCGGCGGGGCAGAATCAGCGAATACGTGGATCAATACCCCCAGGCGATCTATACGCCCGCCGATCCGGGGCAGGATGCGAATCCCTTGTGGGAGCATCGCGGTCAGTGCGCATTTCCCTGTGCCACTCAGAATGAAATCAACCAACAGGACGCCTATCACCTGATCAACAACAACGTGAAGCTGATATGCGAGGGCGCCAGCATGCCGTGTACGGCCGAAGCCCGGCAGATTTTCATCGACAAGGGTATTCTCTACGGCCCCGGCAAAGCGGCCAATGCCGGCGGCGTGGCCTACTGGGCCCATGCCGGCGGCTTCGTCGCCGGGGTCGGGCTGATGCTGCCGCTGTGGCTGGCGCGCGGCGGCCCGGCCTACTGGCGGCGCACCCATGGCCGCCCCAGCCATCCCGAGGCCCGCTATCGGCGCACGACGATCCCGCGCGTGCGGCGGCCGCGCTGAGACGGAAGCCCGTCCAAGGCGCCGGAATGGCCCCGGCGCGCAGGCGGCATGCCCGGTTCGGATGAGTATTTACGCCAAGAAGAAGGAGGGGGTCACTCCCCCCGGATGACCTTGGCGAAGGCGTCGTAGATGGGCTCGTTGGCGACCAGCACATCGCCATGTTCCAGCGGGTCGTGGCCCTCGCGGATGGGGCCGACGAGGCCGCCGGCCTCCTTCACGATGATCAGCCCTGCAGCCAGGTCCCAGGCGTGCAGCTCGCGCTCCCAGAACCCGTCGTAGCGGCCCGCGGCCACATAGGCCAGGTCGAGCGCCGCCGAGCCCCAGCGCCGCACGCCCGCGCAGAGCGGCATCAGCCGGCCGAGGTCCCGCAGCGTGGCGGGCAGGGTCTTCTTGGTGCCGAAGGGAACGCCGGTGGCGAAGACCGCCTCGACCATGCGGCTCCGGCCCGAGACGCGGATGCGGCTTTCGTTCATCCAGGCGCCCGTGCCCTTCTCGGCGAAGAACATCTCGTCCTTGGCCGCGTCGAAGATCACGCCGGCCACGATCTCGCCCTTGTGCTCCAGCGCGATGGAGACCGCCCAGTGCGGCAGCCCGTGCAGGAAATTGGTGGTGCCGTCCAGCGGATCGACGATCCAGCGGCGGGTGGGGTCCTGCCCGTCCTGACCGCCGGTTTCCTCGCCCAGCCAGCCATAGGTGGGGCGCGCGCCCATCAGCTCGTCGCGCAGGATCTTTTCCGCCGCGATATCGGCCTTGGAGACGAAATCCCCCGCCCCCTTCATCGAGACCTGCAGGTTCTCCACCTCGCGGAAATCCTTCACGAGGCTGCGGCCGGCCTTGCGGGCGGCCTTGAGCATGATGTTGAGATTTGCGCTGCCGATCATCGGGGGACTCCTTTGTCAGGCCGCGCGTATACGCCGCCGGGGCCGCGATGCCAAGGGGGGATGGCCGTGCCGCGGGCGAAGCGGCCGCGCCGAGGGGCGGAACAGGAGGAAGGAAACCCGGCCGGGGGGCTAGATCCCGTCCGGGAGCTTGGCGCGCATCATCTCCTTTCGGTCGATCCTGCCGCCGTCCACGATGAAGGTGCCGTCGCCGACGGCATGGATCATCCTTTGCTCCGCGCGGGCGCTGTCGAAATACGCGGCAAGCCCTTCGAGCACGACGATGTTGTAGGGCTCCAGGATATCAACGACCCGGCACTCGATATTCGCCAGGCATTCCTTGATGAGCGGCGCGCGGACATGCCGGGCCTTCACCGAGGTGAGGCCGAACCGTGCGAACTTGTCCGTGTCCTTTCCCGAACAGGTGCCCACACCGACGGCGGTGTCGAGCAGGTCGGCCGCGGGGATAGAGAGCACGCATTCCCGCGAGGCCCGAAGCGCGGCAAAGGAGTGGTTCCAGGGCCCGGTCGCGATGGCGAAGGTCGGGGAAAAATCCAGCACCATGGTCCAGGTGATGGTCATCACGTTGTCTTTGCCGCCGTCATGCGTGGTGACCAGAACAACCGGCCCCGGCTCGATCAGGGTGAACGCCTTGCTGATCTGCAGAGTTTCCATGCCCGCCTCCGTATCGCCTTGGATGGCCCCAGCATACCGCATATCGGCGGAGTCGCGGCCTCCTGGCCGTCTCGGCCCCGGGCCCGCGCCCCTGGCGCCTATCCCCGCTGCAGCTTCACCGGCACGGTGCGGGCCAGCCGGATGAAATGCGCCATGTAGGGCTTGGCGGCATCCTCGGCACGCGTGGCGGCATACATCCGCCGCGTCAGCCCCTGCTCGGTGATGGGGCGGATGGCGTAATCGGGGTTGTCCGCCACGTCGCGCAGCACCCAGTCGGGCAGCACCGCCACGCCCCGGTTGGAGCCCACCAGCATCAGGATCACCGCCGTCAGCTCCACCTGCCTTATCGCCCGCGGCTCGACCCGCGCGGGCGTCAGGAGCTCGGTGAAAATGTCCAGCTTGGTGCGCTCCACCGGGTAGGTGAAGAGCATCTGGTCGCGGAAATCCTCGGCCTCGACGAAAGGTTTCTGCGCCAGCGGGTTCTGCGACGAGGCCACCAGCACCGGGGCGTAATCGAAAAGCGGCGCGAATTCCACTCCGGGGATCTCCTCGGGGTCGGACGAGATCACCAGGTCCACCGCCTCGCGCCCCAGCGCCGGCAGCGCCTCGAAGGACAGGCCGGGGCGGATATCCACGTCCACCTCGGGCCAGGCATGGCGGAATTCCTCCAGCACGGGCAAGAGCCAGTCGTAGCAGGCATGGCATTCCAGCGCGATATGCAGGCGGCCCGACTTGCCCTCGTGCAGGGCGCGGAACTCCTCCTCGGTGGCGGCCACCTCGGGCAGCACCTTCTCGGCCAGGCGCAGCAGGCGCATCCCGGCGGAGGACAGTTTCAGTGGCTTGGAGCGGCGCACGAACAGCTCCATCCCCACCTGCTCTTCCAGCCCCTTGACCTGGTGCGAAAGCGCGGATTGTGTCATATGGAGCTGGTCGGCCGCGCGGGCCAGCCCGCCGGCCTCGTGGATCGCCTTGATCGTGCGCAGGTGGCGCAGTTCCAGGTGCATATCGTCGCGATTTTCATATTGATCTTGAGAATTATGAATTTGTTTCACAAATAGTGACGTGCGACAAGAGCCCAACCCGAAAACCAGATGGACCCCGTCATGACCGCCCCGCGTATCTCGTTCGAATTCTTCCCGCCGCAATCGCTGGAGGCCAGCTTCCGGCTGTGGGAGACCGTGCAGGTGCTGGCGCCGCTCAAGCCCGGCTTCGTGTCGGTCACCTATGGCGCGGGCGGCACCACCCGCAAGCTGACCCATGAGGCGGTGGCCACCATCCACAAGAATTACGGGCTGAACGTGGCCGCGCACCTGACCTGCGTCGACGCCACCCGCGAAGAGACCATGGAGATCGTCGAGGCCTACGCCGAGGCCGGCGTGACCGAGATCGTGGCGCTGCGCGGCGACCCGCCGAAGGGCGCGGGCAAGTTCACGCCCCATCCGCAAGGCTTCGCCAATTCGGTCGAACTGATCGAGGCGCTGGCCGGGACCGGCAAGTTCAAGATCCGCGTCGGCGCCTATCCCGACCCGCATCCCGAGGCCGCGAACGCCCAGGCCGATGTCGACTGGCTGAAGCGCAAGATCGACGCCGGGGCCAGCTCGGCCATCACCCAGTTCTTCTTCGAGGCGGAAACCTTTTTCCGCTTCCGCGACGCCTGCGAGAAGGCCGGCATCGACGCGCCCATCATCCCCGGCATCCTGCCGATCGAGAACTGGAACGGCGTCAAGAAATTCGCCGCCCGCTGCGGCGCCCATGTGCCCGCCTGGCTGGACGAGGCCTTCGAGGCCGCCAAGCGCGACGGGCGCGAGGAGCTGCTGGCGACGGCGATCGCCACCGAGCTCTGCACCGACCTGATCGAGGGCGGGGTCGAGGACCTGCATTTCTACACCCTGAACAAGCCGCACCTGACCCGCGACATCTGCCACGCCCTCGGCGTGCAGCCCGACGCCTCGCTGGAAAAGGTCGCCTGAGCCGCGCCGCGGGGGCCGCTTTCGCCCGGCCGGCCCCTTCTTCTTGGTCCAAATACTCATGATCCGGCCCGCCATGGGCCCCGCCGCCGGGCGCGATGTGCGACGGCGGAATTGAGTATTTTTGCCAAGAAGAAGTCAGGACGCGCTCGACAATCCCAGGGCGGGCACGCCGGCCGGCGCGGCGCCCAGGGCACTGGGGTGCAGCGCCTCGGACGGGTCCGCGCCCACTGGGCGGCGGCGGCGCAGCACGAAGAGCTTGCCCCAGCCGCGCCACGACCCCACCGAGGGCGCCTCGGGATCGCAGGGAAAGCGCGCGCGCCAGCCCTGGGGCAGGGGCAGGCCGCAGCTTTCGGCCTTTTCCAGCATCCAGACCAGCGGAATATTGGCCAGGGGCCGCGCGGGCTCGTAGCCGTCGAGCTGGCCGCCGATATCGCCATGGGTGCCGCGGAACCAGACCTGCTCCACATCGCCCAGCCGGTCGGGCGGGCAGCGCCAGAGCACGGGCTCGAACGCCTCGCGCGTCTCGTCCAGCGCCAGCGCGTGGTAGCCATGGCGCACCACGGGGCTGAGCGCGTGGTTGTGGAAGGCATGGCGGCGCTCGGCGAAGACCCAGACCAGCGGCAGGCGCAGCCCGAGCGCCTTGACCGTGTCCCAGACGCCGATCATCTCGATCTCGGCGCCCTCGTGGCAAAAGGCGCGGGCGAAGGCGCGCGCGGCCGGGCCGTCGTTTTCCGCCTGGTAGTGGCGGTAGGCCTGGCGAATGTTGCGCACGGTGGCGTGCTCGGCGCGCAGGAGCCCCACCCGCTCGATCACGCCGGCCAGCGAGCGCACCGCATAGGCGCCGCGGGAATAGCCCATGAGGAAGATCCGGTCGCCGGGGCGGTAGCGCGAGGCGAGATAGCCATAGGCGCGGCGGATCTGGCGGTTGAGGCCGCGCCCCATCGCCACGTCATGGCCGCGCCGCCATCCGGGCCACTGGATCCCCGCCTCGTAGTAGAGCGAGACCGGGGCCGCCGCTTGCAGTTCGCATAGCAGCTTGTAGGTGGAGCCGGCATGGGTTTCGCATCCCGGCTCCAGCGAGGACATGGTGCCGTCGAGAATGATCACATGGGCCAGCGCCTGACGCGCGCGCAGCGGCGTGTGCGCCTCGGTCCCGCCGCGGTGGAACCAGCCCGCTATGCGATCAAGAAGTCTCGTTTCCGGCCTCCTGCAGCATCTGCCAGACCCTCAGCGGCGTGAACGGCATGTCGGCCTGGCGCACCCCCCGCGCCCAGAGCGCGTCCTGCACCGCGTTGGAGATGGCGGCCATGCCGCCCACGGTGCCCGCCTCGCCGCAGCCCTTCATGCCCAGCGGGTTGGCGGTGGAGGGGGTGGGTTCGGTGTCAAAGCTCATCATAGGCCAAATATCGGCCCGCGGCAGCGCATAATCCATGAACGTTGCCGTGAGCAGCTGGCCGGCATCGTCATAGCCCACCTGCTCGCACAGCGCCTGGCCGATGGCCTGGGCCACGCCGCCCTGCACCTGGCCCTCGACCAGGGTGGGGTGCATCAGGTTGCCGAAATCGTCGACCACCGTGTATTTCGCCACGCTCACCTGGCCGGTCTCGGGGTCGATCTCGACCTCGGCCAGATGCGCCCCGTTGGGGTAGGAGCGGCCCGGCAGGGTGTAGCGCTCGTGATGCGTCAGCAGCTCCTCGCGGCCCTTGACGCGGGCCATCTCGGCGGCCTCCATCATGGTCGGGCGCTGGTTGCTGCCCTCGGCGCGGAAACTGCCGTCCTCGAAGCGCAGGTCGACCTCCTCCACCCCCAGCTCCTCGGCGAGGAAGGGGATGAAGGCGGCGATCATCTTCTCCACCGTGGCCAGCGTGGCGCTGCTCTGGACCGTGACCGATCGCGAGCCGCCGGTGCCGCCGCCGCTGGCGATCAGGTCGCTGTCGCCCTGGATCACGGTGATGGCATCGAAGGGGATGCCGCTCTGGTCCGACAGGAACTGGGCATAGACCGTCTCGTGCCCCTGCCCGTTCGACTGCGTGCCGACATAGAGGTTCACGCCGCCGTCTTCGCGGAACTCCACCTTGGCGCCCTCGGTCGGGTCGCCGAGGATCGATTCGATGTAATAGCACAGCCCCAGCCCGCGCAGCCTGCCCTGCGCCTCGCTCGCCGCCTTGCGGGCGGCGAAGCCGGCCACGTCGGCCCGCTCCTCGGCGCGGCTCAGCACGCGGTGGAAATCGCCCACGTCGTAGAGCTGGTCCGAGACCGTCTTGTAGGGAAAGGCGTCGGCGGGGATGAAATTGCGCCGGCGCAGCTCGAACGGGTCGACACCCAGCTCGCGCGCGGCGCGGTCCATCAGCCGCTCCAGCACGTAGATCGCCTCGGGCCGGCCGGCGCCGCGATAGGCATCGACCTGCGTGGTGTTGGTGTAGATGCCGCGGGTGCGCATATAGGCCGCCTCGATCGCGTAGGTGCCGGTCAGCACCTTGGCGAAAAGCTGCGACTGGATCGGCTGGCCGAAGCCGGAGTTGTAGGCGCCGAGATTGGACAGGTTGTCGACGCGGTAGCCGATGATCCTGTAATCGGCGTCGAAGGCCAGCGCCGCATCGCTGACCAGGTCGCGGCCGGCATGGTCGCTGAGCATGGCCTCGGTCCGCTCCGACATCCAGCGCACCGGGCGGCCGGTGACCCGCGCCGCCTGCGAAATGGCGAAATATTCCGGATAGGCCGCGGCCTTCATCCCGAAACCGCCGCCCACATCGGGGTTGGTCACCCGCACCCGGTCATCCTCCAGGCCGAAGGCGCGGCAGAGCTCCTCCTTCGGGCCCCAGACGCCCTGGCCGTTGAAACACAGGTGCAGCCGGTCGCCCTCCCATTCGGCATAGGCGCCGCGGGGTTCCAGCGAGTTCACGATGATCCGGTTGTCGGGGATGCGCAGCTTCACCACATGGGCGGCCCTGGCAAAGGCTGCCTCGACCGCTTCCTCGTCGCCGAGGCCGAAATCATAGGCCAGGTTGCCGGGCGCCTCGGGGTGGATGGTCTCGCCGCCGGGGGCGATCTCCAGATGCGGTTCCAGCTCGTCATAGTCGAGTTCGATCAGCTCGGCGGCGTCGAGCGCCTGCTCGCGGGTCTCGGCCACGATCACCGCCACGGGCTCGCCCACATGGCGCAACCGCCCCTTGGCCAGGATCGGCCGCATCGGCGCCGCCCCGCGCGTGCCGTCGCGGTTGGGGACCAGCACCCCCTCCATGTCGAGCCGCATGCCCGCCGCCTCGAGGTCGTCGGCGCAAAGCACCAGGTGAACGCCGGGCGCGGCGCGGGCCTCGTCGAGCTCCAGCGCCGTGATCTCGGCATGGGCCACCGGCGAGCGGAAGAAATGGGCATGGAGCGCCCCCTCGGGTGCAATGTCGTCAACATAACGCCCGTGCCCGGTCAGCAGACGCAGGTCCTCGGTTCGCTTCACGCTCTGGCTCTGGCCGAATTTGCTCATCATCTTCTCCGCGCGGCTGGTGGTGCTTACGCGGGCGACAGTAGCGGTTCAGCCTTCCCTGTCCAGACCCGGCGACAGCACGGTCACGCGCCGCAGATCGCCATAGCCGTTGAACCGCGTCGCCGTGGCGGCGGAATAGGCACCGAAACCGTGAAAGAGCAAATAGTCGCCTTCCTCGATATCCGCGGGCAGGCCGGGACGGCCCGGCAGGGCGTCGAGGCTGTCGCATGTGGGGCCGAACACCGCGCGCGGCACCGCCGCGCCGCGCCGCCTGGTGCCGTCGGGGGCGATCACCGCGATCCGCCCGGGCACGCCCATCAGCGGCAACTCGGCCAGCGCGCCGTAGATGCCGTCGTTGAGGAACACATCCGCGCCGTCGCGAAGCGCCTTGACCCGTGCCCCCAGCACCAGCCCTTCGGCCACCAGCGCCCGGCCCGGCTCGCAGACAAGCGCGGGGGGCGTGGCCCCGAAAGCCTGGCCGGAGGCCGCGTGGATGGCGTCGAAGATCGCCCCGAGCCGCGGCGCCGCCCCGCCCCGATGCGCCGGAAAGCCGCCGCCCACGTTCAGCCGCGCCAGCTCCACCCCCGCCGCCCCGGCGATCCGCGCCGCGGCCTCGATGTGGCGCGCCCAGGCCCCAGGCTCGCAGCATTGCGTGCCCGGATGGAAGGTCAGCGCCGGGCGCAGCCCCAGCGCCGCCACCTCCATCAGAAGCGTCGCCGCCTCCTCCTCGTCCGCGCCGAACTTGGTGCCGAAATCATAGGCCCCGCCCGGCGCGGGCAGCTTGAATCGCACCGCGATCTCGCTGCCCTCGGGCACGCGGCCCGCCAGCTTGCCCAGCTCGCTCAGCGAATCGACCGACCAGGAGGCCACGCCGTAGCCCAGCGCCGCCGCCACCTCCGCGCGCGAGCGCACCGGGTTGTGGTAATGCAGGACCGCGCCCGGCAGCACGCCCCGCACCAGCGCCATCTCGGCCGGCGAGGCCACGTCGAAGGCCGTGATTCCCGCCGCCGCCAGGCTTTCCAGCACCTGGATGTCGGGATTGGCCTTGACCGCGTAGCTCACCAGCCCGCCGAACCCTTCGATGAAGGACCCCGCCGTCTCCCGCAGCACCGAGGGCGCGCAGAACAGCACCGGCCTGTCCGGCTGCTCCGCCCGCAGATACTGGCCGCAATTTTCCCAGATGCGCTGTTTCAGCTCCATATCCTGTCGCTCCCTGTCCCTCGTCTTTTCTGAACAGGATGCCGCCAGGCACCGCCGGATTCACCAAGCAGATTGGTTGAAATGACGCCTCTTTTCGGTATTCTGCCGAAAATCATCGGCATTCTGACCATGGACCCGCTCGACCAACAGATCGTCGCCCTTCTGGCACAGGACGCGCGCATCTCGGTGGCCCAGCTTGC
>ENA-ORCT01001120-ORCT01001120.1-marine-metagenome-genome-assembly--contig:-NODE-1120-length-10961-cov-2.397648_pt1 | contig 10961 bp, 7 predicted proteins | sample MGYA00248632_ERZ508511 | MGnify/ENA primary metagenome ERZ508511 (study PRJEB26182, sample SAMN06268839) | marine metagenome | isolation source: Tt an P1-techrep anaerobic enrichment on pine from sediment... | reverse complement strand
GGCGCCAGCCGCACCTGCTTCAGCAGTTCGATATCGATGTCATCGGTCAGGTAGGGAAACAGCTCCCGCAACTGCGGTTCGTCGACCCCGTTTTGGACCGCCTGGACGATAAATTTTTCCATTTCGGCCTGGACGTCGGCCAGTCCAAGAAAGCCGAAAACCTTGCCCAGTCTCAGGCAGTCGGCAACGGCATAGGGCTCCGGCCGCCGGTAGCCCATCAGTTTGAACTCGAACACCGGTCCGTTGGCCGCCATCCATTGGTTGAAGCCGGCGACATACGCATCCATGGCAATGCGCGTATCGGGCGCCAGGGCATCGATCTGCTCCTGGGCATCGGGAAGGAAATTCATCCTGCGCATATAGGTGTCGATTTCGATCAGGGCATGATTGCCCTTGAGCAGTTCTGCGGCACGACCTTGAAGGAGAATTCTCGTCAACAGGGTCTGCAACTGGCGGTCGTTGGCATGCACCCAGCCCAGCCCACGCATCAGGTCCGGTACCGTTCGGGCAGAAATTTCCGGGATTCCATGGGCATTTCGCAATATGCGGATGGTTCCGTTGTTCCCGGCAAGATTGACGGGTTTTTTCTTCAGCTTCATCGGGTCATGCCGGGCCATAGGTAAGTATCAGGGTGGTCGCCGCGGCGGCGTGGAAGAGCCAGGCCGGCAGGATGCTGTGGGACCGCTCCCGGATCATTCCGGCAAAAAGGCCGAAAATCGCAGCCATTGCTGCAAATTGGATCATGAAAGCAAGGGTTCGCGGAGAAGCGGGATCGACGGGCATCATGACCATCTGAACGCTGACGGCGGCGGTATACAGCAGAGAAGACCCGATGGTCGGGCCGGAAAAGAACCAGCGGCTTTTGCAATCCTGAATGGTTGCCAACTGGGCCATCATGCCATGTACCAGGCTCCGGAACAACAGTTCCATAGCGAGAGGAACCAAAACCAGGGCAATGGTCCAGGCCACCACCGGGTCGGCGGCAAACAGGGCTTTTCCGGGGACCGGCAAAAGGTCGGAAAGGCCGCAGACGACGGCAAAGGGCAACAGGCGCAGCCAGTCTTTTCCGGAGGGCAGGATCATACCGAACTGCCAGGGCCGGCGGATGGCGATGGTCCCGAGAATGACGAACGTTAAAACCAGCAGCGCCAGGTAATAGCCGAACAGCGGATTCCGGGCCCACGCAGCGAGTCCTTCGCGCTCCAGCCAGTGTGCCGGATGCCAGTTTTGAGCGGTGGCGATGGCGGCGACCAGGATCAGCGCGGCCAGGATCGCACTGGTCAGAAACCGCTTCACATGCCGGATGTCGCTGCGCTTGTCGATCACATCGCGGCAGGCGGAAACGATCTCCGCGGGGGCGAGCCGTGTTCCGGTGCTTCTGGGGGACCCCCCGATATCGCCGGAACCTCCCCAGCGGTTGACGTTCAGGCGCCCTTTGACCGCCGGATCCATGAAATTCAGCCGTTGGTAGACATCCTCCAGGTTCACCGGCATGAACAGGTCCATCTGCCTGAGGGTGTAGTCCTTTTCTCCCCGCCGCAGGGCCACCCAGCCCAGTCGGTTGCCGTAAAGTTTGGCCAGATGGGGCTCCAGTTCATAAATTCCCAGATCCGATTCCACCACCACGGCGATACGATTGTTGGTCAACTCGATGCGGGCCAGTTCCTCGATGCCCTTGAAATCGTCCAGTTCGCCCTGCTTGATGAGAAATTGGTCCAATTTGCGCAGGATGCCGAGGGTATAGTCGAGAAAATCGGTTCCGGCCCACTCGCCGGCTTTTTTCAATTCCAGTTCTTCGGCCCGCAGCCGATCGATGACCCGCATCAGCTTCTGGAGCAGATCCTCCGGAAAGCCGCTGAGTTCGCGCATCTCGAGGCCCAAAGAATCGATGATCCCTTCCAGTCGCACCAGCGCGAACAGCGATCTCCGGTTGATGGCTTCGCGGTTGTTGATTCGTTTGTAATTGAGAATGATCCAGATGGATAAAATGGCATCCAGGTCGGGCTCGTTGGCGTATATTTTCCATTCCCGTTCCTGCAGATCCAGGCCCTTGACGCACATGATCAGGGCCTGCTCGCAGGTGGCCAGGGTAAAGGTACGCACACAGCCTTCGTGGTGATCCAGATTGTAAACCTTTTTTTCGTGATCCAGAAACGGGGCGGCCTGGGCAACGCCGTCCAGGTAGATGGTTCCTGCCGGCGCTTTGCGTGCGGCCGAGGCCGTAACCGTCAGACTGGACTTTACGACAACCTGAATATTGGGGGCTTCCAGGCAGGTCAGGACCCGATCCGTTCCGGTTCCCTTGATCGCGTAGCGGTCCGGGAAACCGTTTCCGGTGGCATCCGGTTTGGGGGGAGCATTTTGCAGCACAAAAGGAGCTTGATCGGTGTCTTCCATATCCGGCGACCGTTTCTGGGTTCTTCGGCAGCGATAAATCGAAATCCAATCGCTGTTCAGTGCCCATCCGGAAACAGGCAAATTTGGTCGAAATCGAGGCGCACGAAAAATTTTACCCGCAGGTGCCCGCAGGAAATGCCCTCGGGGTGCATATGGTGGATATTCCGAGGATAAAATTTTTCGCGCAACAAAGATATCGGCCAAGGGTAAGATTGGCTTGGCCATTTCCGGTCGTGCACTGGTTATCCATAACAATCGCCGCAGGTAGGGTCAACAGCCAAATGGCCGGTCAACGATGGCCAAAAGGCCGCGCAAACAACCCTTTCCCATTGACATTACAACATATTTTAGAACCGATGCTTCCATCGGGCATCATCGCTCTACAACACCCGCCCATGATCGTCGAACTCCAGCCCCAGCTCCGCTTTCTCCGCATCCGAAAGGAAATTGACGGACATGATCTCTACCTGATCCGGATCGTCATGGGTGGGCACCACCGTCATGCTGACCCAGGGCCGCCCTTCCATGCCAAAGGTGATGACGCAGAACTGGTCACAGGCCGTCACGTCGTAACCGTCAGACTTGATCCACTTGGAGATGAACCGGGTAAACCCGCCGAACTCGCTCCCGAACCATTCAACGGCATCGGAGGCGCTCACCGGGAGGGTGCAGACCACATAAAAGGCATTGCCCTTGATCAAGGGAGAACAATGCTGGCTTTTGTCCAGAAGCGTCCGATCCATACCCTCACGGGCCTTTACGGCAATGGCATCGGACATTTTCTCGGAAAAGAATGCGTAAACGAATTCGTCGTATTTCTTCCCCAACTTCCGGATCTGTTCCAGGTGCCGTTCCAGGCAGCGTTGCAGCATCTTTTCCAAATCGATTTCACCCAAACGGGGCTCGGATGATTCGTCCGCAGAGACGTCAAAGGGGGTGATCTCCAGCATCACCGTGTCTCCGCTGACAATCTGGTCCAGCCGCACGAATTTGAAAACCAGGTTGGCAAAACCGATCCGGTCTCCGCTTTTCAAACGCACCGGCCGGTTGGCCACCATCTGGTGGTCATTGAGCCGGGTGCCGTTGGTGCTGCGCTGGTCTTCCAGAAAAAAGGCCCCTTCTCGGTATTCGATGATGGCGTGCAGATTGGAAACCGTGGGTGTGGCAAGGGTCAGGTCGTTCTCTTCGTCCCGCCCCACGGTGACCCGTGACTTGTCGAACCGGTGGATGCCGCCGATGTTGGTCAAATCCTGCAACTCCCACTCCGGAGGCGGCAGGACCCGCATGCCGGGCAAAGGCGCGGGACCGTTTTTGCGGCCGCCCAGCCAGGAAGGCAGGCTGAAAAGCTTGAACGCCAGCATCGCCACCAACCCCATCAGCACAAAAATGATCAAAATCAACGGCAGGTAAAATTTCCAGAAACTGCGGGAGCCGTTGGTTTCCTTATCGGGATGGGTGGACGATTCGGCGGGCGGCGCCTCTGTCGATGACGGCGACGCCTCCGAAGGTGCGGTCGCTACTTGGGGCGCTGCGGATTCGACCGGCAAAGCGGGCGCTTCGGGCGGCAATAGGGCTTGAATCCGGTCCAGCACATCGGCGATATCTTCGGGGTGGGTGGCCCGGTAATAAGCGCCGCCGGTACGTGAAGCCAGGGCCTGAATCAGTGGAAAATCGGCATTTTCGGTAAAGGCGATTCCCAAAATACGAATCCCGGCGGTGTTGCATTCGGCCGTCAGGTCCGTTTTCAGCCACTGGGTCAGTTCGGCGTCCTTTTGGCGGTCTCCGGTATCCACGATACCGTCGGTCAAAAAAATGATGCTTTTGCAGGCTTGTTTTCGGCCGTCGTTTTTAAGTTCGTAGGCGGCCCGCTCGATACCGGCGGCACTGTCCGTGAATTTACCCTGATAGTCGACCTTTTTCAGGCTGGAAGAAAGCTGCGTTCTGGCTTCCGGGTCGGAGAGTTGCGTCAGGCGCTGCAGCAAACGGGCCCGCTGATCGAAAAGGACCATGCCTGCCCGGGTGGTATCCGGCAGCCGATCCAGGAATTCACTGACGGTCTTGGGCGTCAGAAATTGAGGGTCGTTCTTGCGCATGCTGCCGGAGTTGTCGATGACCAGCACCACGTCTACCAGCGCTTCGCCGGTTGCGGCCGCGCTGCGGCAGGGCTGCAGCAAACCCGCTGCCGCAAGGCCGGCCGCCACGAAAAGGAGACACAAACGGCACCAAAACCGAAAATCGTACCTGTCGAATCCGCGCATAATCGCCTTTCCCGACTGCCGGCCGGATCGGGGGCCGGCTGCCGGTTCTTATTTTCATGAACTTCAATGGGTATGGATCGATGGTCGCTTCCGAAGGGCAAGAGGCACCGCCGGCCCAAAAAGGCCGCATCCGGGAACTGGCCGCCGGATTCCCCCTTTTCAGATAGCCAAAGGCAACCGGAAAGTCAAATCCTCTTGAACCAACGCTTTTTCGTTTGATCTGCAGGTCGATTGCGGGTAAACAAATGAGAACATTTGCCGCCACTGGAAATGCAACCATAACCGCTACGGACAGGCCATGATCCGAGTGATCCTCGCTTTTCATCTGGCATTGTTGGCATCCGGGACGGGCTTTGCCGCAGAGGGCACCGCCTGCCCGGATATGGAGCGTCCTTTCGCAGCCCCTGCAAGCGAAGTGGTCGAGGTGATCACCGAGTGGTTCGGCAACCGGGGATATACCCTCCACAAAGCTACCCCACGCCCCGGAGTCGTTCATCTGAAAGCCTGGAATGCCCGTGATAATTGGGAGATTACCGTCAGGCCCCGATCGGCCCTGGCCGCCGTAGCCACGGTGGTCCATGTCAACGCCGCCAATGGCGGATCGACCTGCCGGCAACTGAGGGAGTATGTCGACGGCTACCTGCTGTCAGCGGCACCCGGTTTACCGGCGATTGCCGCCAATCGCCCCCGGACGGTTCCCACGGCCGTGTTGGACCACATGGAGGCAGCGGTCTGCATTCGAGCGCGATCCGAGAAGAGCAGCATCCAATGCTCCGGATTCATCGTCGATCCGGCGGGTCTGGTATTGTGCACAGCCCACGATCTGACCGGCCACCAGCGGGTTACGCTGACATTCAATGATGGAACCAGCGCGCCCGGCGAGGTGACCCGGCTGGATCTGCGCCGGGATCTGGCCCTGGTTGAATGTTTGCCCGGAGACCGGGGGTTCGTACCGCTGTCCAGCGGGAGAAACCTTTTGGGGATGGGGGAAAGCGTTTTTTCCATCGGCTGCCCCAACAACCTGCGGGGTACGTTGACCAATGGGACCGTCAACGGGCCGCCGCGGCGGGTAGAGGACCAACCGTACTGGCAGGTGAATATGGATATCTTTCCCGGGAGCAGCGGCAGCCCGGTGTTTGACGCCCGCGGCCGATTGGTGGCCGTCGTGAAAGGCCGCTACCGGGGCACGTCGACTGTCGGTTTCCTGATACCGCTGGAAACCGTCTACACGTTCTTACTGAACTCCAGAAATTGATCGGCTCGTAAAAAGGATCAGGAGGGAAAAATGCAGCAGCGCACCATCGTTTTTCGGATGATCGGACTGGCCATCATTTTGTTCTTGTCTACGACCCTAACCGTCGGTGCCCAGCCGTCCGTCGGACAGGCGGGCCCCGACTTTACGCTCAAGGACGCCAAGGGGACGGCTTATGTACTGTCCGCCATGGAAGATCATCAGATGGCAGTGCTCTATTTCTTCGATGCGGCCTCGCGCCCCAGCCAGGAGGGGCTGGCCTACCTGGACAACCTGAAAAAACGTTTTTCCGACGACAACCTGGCGGTGTGGGCCGTTACCATGAGCCCAGCCGATGCGGTGGCCCGCTATGTTAAGAAGGCGGCCCCGGCCTTTCCGGTACTGCTTGATCCCGGCGAGGTAAGCGCCAGCTACAACGCCAAAACCATTTTGCCCACCGTTTGCGTCATGGGACCGGACCGCAAGATTCTGGACGTGTTCCAGGGCGGCGGGAAAACCACGGAAATTCTGCTGGTCCGGCTGGCCGAACGAACCTTGAGCCAGAAAAACCAACGGATGGCAAAAGCCATCAGCGATGCGGTTATCGCCAAAAACCCGGACAACGTCGAAGCCAAGACGGTCAAAGGATATGCCGAGATGAAGTCGGGCAACCTGAAGGCGGCCGAGACCATTTTTCAGGATGTCGCAGCCAGCTCCGGCAACGGAGAAGTGCTGGGCAAGGAGGGGCTCAGTGCCGTGTATGCCGAAAAGGGCGAGGATGAAAAAGCCGTGGCCCTGGCCGACCAGGTGACCCGCAAAGCCCCCAAACGGGGCTTTGCCCACCTGGTGAAGGCCAACGTGCTTTATCGCCAGAACAAGAAAGAAGCGGCGGCGGCGGAATATAAAGAAGCCGCTGCCAAACCGGACGCTTCCCCTCACCAGAAGGCCGTGGCCCTGAACAAATACGGCCGGTTCTACGCCAGCATCGGCAAACAGGAAAAAGCCCGCGAACTGTACGACCAGGCCGTGGCCGTGGATCCCTATTTCGTGGAGGCCACCTCCAACAAAGGCATGTCCTACCAGCGGGAGGGCAAATGGGACCAGGCCCTGTCCGCCTATCGCAAGGCCTCGGCCGTCAGCACCACGGACAGCGTTGCCGCCCTGCTGGCCCGCAAGGCCCGGGAGATGGTCGAACTCCAGAAGGATGCCGATCGACGCAAACAGATCGATACCCTGGTCAAGGATCTGGCCGAACGCTACCGCAAGCAGAAGAAAAACCCGCAGACCGATCCGGATGCGTGGACCTCGCGGCCCCTGGTCTTTGCGTTTGTGGATTTTCAGGAAAAAGGCGGGCTTTCCGACCGGGACGGTCTTTCGACCATCCTTACCGCCCAACTGGCGGGACACCTCAACGCCTCGGGGAGGGTGAAGGTGGTGGATCGGGTGGTGCTCGACCGGCTTCTTTCTGAACTCAACCTGGGCTCCTCGGACCTGGCCCAGCCGGAAACCGCCCTGCGCCTGGGCAGGGTCATGGCGGCCCGGATCATGGGCACCGGCACCCTGTTCACCATGCCGGCCGATACGCTGGTGAACCTGCGTCTGGTCGATACCGAAACCTCGGCCATCGCCAAAACCCTCACCCGGCAGTTGGGCCCCGAGTCCGGCTGGGACAGGCAGTTGCATCGTTTGAACCGCGAAATCCTATCGGCGATCATGGCCGACTATCCCTTGCAGGGATTCGTGGTTCAGGTGTCCGGCGACCAGGTGCTGATCAATCTGGGGGCAGCCCAGGGCATGGTCGAAGGCACCCGGATGGATGTGATCGAAGAGGCCGAACCCATCGTTTACAAGGGCCGCAAGCTCAAAGGCCTGCCCAAGGTCGTCGCCCAACTGGAAGTGACCCGCGTGGAAACCGATCTGTGCCATGCCCGCATCATGAAAAAGGAACGGGACCTGAAAGCCGATGACAAAGTCAAGGAAAATGCAGCGGAAATGTAAGCACTGCGGCCCATGGGCCGCGGTTGGCGGCCTGGCTTTATGCCTGCTTCTCGTCATGGCCGGTTGCGCCGGCCAGACGCCCCCGGTAGCGTCCGGCCCGCCGGCGCTGGCGGTCTGGCCCCTCGAGGATCTCAGCCTTCCGGGAAACAGCCGGCCGGAGGCGGCGGAACTGATGACCGCCGGGATCATGGAAGCTGTGGAAGCCAACGGCGACTATGCGCTGGTGGAGCGGGAGCGGCTGCTGGCGGTTTTGCAGGAACTCAGCCTGGGATCCAGCGAATTGGCCGCCGAGTCCACCGGCCTGCGAATCGGGCGAATCGTGGGGGCACGGCTGATGCTCTTTGGCGCCTACCAGGCGGTTGCCGCCCAAATGCGCGTGGATTTGCGCCTGGTGGAGGTGGAAACGGGCAGGGTGATCCAAACCGCCCAGAAAACGGCGCCCACCGGGGATTTGCCCCAGATGATGCAGGTGGCCGCCGAAGCCGCACGGGAGCTGCTGCAGGGCCAATGAGCCGGCTAATCAGACGGCAGGTCCTGAAAGTGCGGCTCTTTTCCGTTCAAAAACGCGCCGATCCCGTGCAGGCATTCGCCGGAGCCGATCAGATCCACCGCCGTCGTTCGCTCGAGATCCAGGGTCGCCTCCAGGGAGAGATTGCGACCGGCCCGAATCACCTTCAGGGCGCTTTGGACGGCCCGCGGCCCGTTGGCCATGATCGCCTCCGCCAGCTCGACGGCCTCGTCGACAGCCTTTCCGGGCGCACTGACACGATTCACCAACCCCAGTTGCAGGGCTTCATGGGCGCCGACCCGTCGGGCGGTCAGGATCAGATCGGCCGCGGCAGCCGATCCGATCAGATGAGTCAGCGTGGCCCCGCCGCCCCAGTCCGGCATCAATCCCAATCGGACCTCGGAGAAGCACATCACCGCGGCCGGATCCATGACCCGCATGTCGCAGCGTACGGCCAGTTCCGCCCCGCCGCCAAAGGCCTTGCCGTTGACGGCGGCAATGACGGGCACCGGCAAAGCCGCCAGCCGATCCACGGACTTTCTTATGGCGGCGATGGCGTCTTCGATGATCCGGGAATTTCCCTCTTCCAGGGCCCGGGCCATCTGTGCCACCATGGGGTTGTCCGGGTTGACGTCGAATCCGGCACAGAACGCATCCGCTCCCTCCCCGGTAACGATCACGGCCCGGGGCAAGGATCTTTTGTCGGCCAATTCACAGGCGGCGGCTTCCAACTGGACAAACATCTCCCGGTTGCAGGCATTCAACCGTGCAGGCCGCCGGAGAACCAGCATGGCCAACGACCCTCTTCTTTCCAAGAAAACGCCTTCCGAGCGCATGGTTGCCCTCCTGTGCAGGTTTTCAGCATCAACGGGATATGGAACCGCTTTCTTTGCCGGTTCGACAGGGAAGTCGATTGCATGCTTGGGCACATCTTTCGGCCGTGCAGGCCAAAGGGCACATCGGCCGCGGGCTAAAAGGCTTTGCTCACCGCGATATCCATGATCATGCCGCGATATTCGCGATCCTCTTCATGGTACCAGTTGCGTCCTTCGTCCAGCAGGTAGCCCTCCAAACCGATGCGTCCGGAAAAGTCCTCCGAGAATTGATGGTGGAGAGAAACATTGAGAGAGACCTTTTGCTTCTCATCGATAAAAGAGGGATCGTCTTCCTCGTAATCGTTTTTCATTACCATGAGATAGTACAGGCGCGAACTGATGGCGGTTTCCGGAGACATTGAAAATCGCACCGTCAGATCCGCCAGGAATTCGTCGCCGTACCCGGCCCGGTCCTCGGTGGCCAGTTGCAGGTTGTCCTCCTGGAATTGGCACTTGCCCCTGAAAATGCCCTGACCGCTGAGCGAGGCTTCCCATTTATCCTTGAAGTAGTCCACGCCGATTCCGGCCAGAATAAAGTCGCCCTCCTGATAGTACTCCTGGCTCTCCATCTCATCGGTGCCGTAAAAGGCCATCTCTCCGAAAATCCGTCCCAGCCAGGTGTCGGTAAAAACATAAAAACCCTCGGCCGTGATGTTGAAAATATCTCCTGGTTCGTAATTCGGGGCGGTGTCGCTGAAATCGTATTCTCCCCGCCACAGGTATCCGAATCCCACACCGGCGCCCCAACGTTCTTCCTGCCTGGCCATGGTAAAGGTGGGGTTGACGTTGAAACCTTCTCCGTAACGGGAAATGGCCACCAGATCCGGATCCAGCAGCAGGCTGCGCTCCTCGCTGTCCAGGTCGGTTTTGCCCGTGGGCAGGTTGAAATCCAGGCCGAAGAGAACATCCACGGGGAACTTCTCCAGGACGGCGTACGAGAAGTTAAGTTTGGTATCCACCGCCGTAGTGAGGGAGTCTTTGGAGGCATCCGACGGATCGATGCGGGTGGTGACAAAGGCACTGAGGACCTGCATGGAAAAATCTCCGTGGACGCCGTCGATGGTCACTGGCATATAGGTCTGGTTGCCCCGGTCGTCGCTGTCGCTGTCCCACCAGTTGGTGCTCAGACCGGTCTGTACGCTGATGTCCATGGAATAGGCCATGTTTGTAAAACAAAGGAACAAAGCCATCAGCAGAATCCACCGATAGGGTTTCATAAAAACCGTCCTTTCAGCATAGATTATTTTTCCGGTTGGGTATGCTAAATATGAGAATTCGTGGCAAAATTTCAAATGACACCAGGAAATTTACCAGCATTCCATATCTTCGTTGTCTATCAAACCGTCGCAGTCATTATCAATGCCGTCATAACAGTCTTCCTGCTGCCCCGGAAATACGTTCGAATTGAAATCATCGCAATCACCTTGGGCAGGCGTGTACCCATCCAGGTCATTATCCAAATCATCCAAATTATCAATGCGGTTCTGGCGCTGTTCCACATCCGCTGGCGTTCTGACTCGTTTGAGCACATTGGGCTGGTTCAGGCTGTTGCTCAGCGACGTCCGCTTGCGTACGGATCGAAGCAGGGAGCGGGGCGGTTTTTGGGGCGCGCCGTATAGGCCCAGGCGGCGAAGCTCCTTCAATGCATCGGTCGCCGGTTTCAGGCCGGGATCGGCCTGGACCGCTTTTTCGTA
>ENA-ORCT01001119-ORCT01001119.1-marine-metagenome-genome-assembly--contig:-NODE-1119-length-10977-cov-3.306055_pt1 | contig 10977 bp, 4 predicted proteins | sample MGYA00248632_ERZ508511 | MGnify/ENA primary metagenome ERZ508511 (study PRJEB26182, sample SAMN06268839) | marine metagenome | isolation source: Tt an P1-techrep anaerobic enrichment on pine from sediment... | reverse complement strand
GTCATATAAGTGTTCCGCAGAGATATGTTTTTTCAAACGTCAGAAATAATTGCTGTTTGCGTTACAGGCATAAAACAGTTACAATTGAGACTCAGACAGGAATGCAATGTTCCTTGGATGCGATGTTAAAGTGAGAGAATGAGATCAAATCCTACAAATTCTATTGAAGATTGAAAAATCAGCTAAACATAATTGTCATGCCAGGCTTGACCCGGCATCCAGGTGGTAACGCACTGGATCCCGGCTCAAGGCCGGGATGACAGTTTCGGGTATTTATTCTTCATTGTTAAGTTTATTATTCAAAGATCTATAGACAGGTTCAATAGATTCAGCAATACAAGACAGAGAAAGGACATTAGTGGAATGAGAGAGACCAACAGACACCGTATTATTGCCGTGCTTTTGATTGTTTTGACAACCGCCATCAGTCAAGCAGCGTCATTTCAGAAAAGCGATGCCGGTATTAAAACAGCGGTTAACGATATTGGGATTGAAATTCAATTTTACGGTCCTTCCACGGTTCGGATTGTGAAATGGCCCGATGGGGAGGAGTTTACCAAAAAAAGTCTTTCGGTTATTAAAACGCCGGAAAAGGTGGACTACAGCGTAACACAGACGGAAGATGAACTGACACTAAAGAGTCAACGTCTGACGGTCGTCCTGAATTTAAAAACCGGTCAGCTCTCGTTTAAAACCCCCGAAAGCGAGACGCTGTTAAACGAGAAAGCGTCCGGCGCAAAATTCACCGATTTCAACGATGCCGGCAATCAGACATACAATATATCACAATCGTATACACTGGACCAGGACGAACCCATTTATGGCTTGGGTATCCTGCAACAAGGCAAGATGTCCCTGCGCAACATCAGCCTGCACATGGTGCAGGGTAATACCGAGGATTTTGTAACCTTTTTCCAGTCGGCGAAAGGGTACGGCCTGTTTTGGGATAATTATTCACCGACGGATTTCGTTGACAATCAGGACGGCACGTCATTCAGCTCCGAAGTGGGTGATTGCATCGACTATTACGTAATGTACGGCGGCAATGCCGATGGAGTGATTGCCTGTATGCGGGACCTGACGGGGCAGGTTCCGATGTTTCCTTTGTGGACGTACGGATACTGGCAAAGTAAGGAGCGTTACAAAAGTCAGGATGAAACCGTCGGTGTGGTCCGGAAGTATCGCGATCTTGGCGTGCCGCTGGATGGGATTATCCAGGACTGGCAATACTGGGGCGGGAATTACCTGTGGAACGCCATGGAGTTCCTGAATACCGACTTCCCGAATCCACGCAGAATGATCAATCAGATTCATGATATGGATGCGCATATGATTATTTCCATCTGGTCGTCGTTTGGCCCGATGACCAAGCAGTTTCGTGAAATGGAGCCCAAGGGTATGCTGCTGGATATGGGGACATGGCCGCAATCGGGATTGACCAGTTGGCCTCCGAACCGCGAGTATCCGTCCGGCGTCAAGCCCTACGATCCCTACAATCCCGAGGCCCGGGATATTTACTGGAAATACCTGAACCAGGGGCTTTTCTCGTTGGGGATTGATGGGTGGTGGATGGACTCCACCGAGCCGGACCACCTGGACTTCAGGCCGAAGGACTTTGACAATCCGACCTATCTGGGCTCGTTCCGCAAGGTGCGTAATGCCTATCCGCTGATGACGGTTGGGGGAGTCTATGACCATCAGCGTGAGGTCACATCTGACAAGCGTGTATTCATATTAACCCGTTCGGCCTTTGCCGGTCAGCAGCGCTATGGTGCGAATACCTGGTCGGGCGATGTGACGGCATCCTGGGATGCGTTGAAAAACCAGATATCTGCAGGGTTAAACTTTTCGATGACTGCCATTCCGTATTGGAACAGTGATATTGGCGGTTTTTTCCTTTCAAGGTTCAGGCGTAAACTTGAAGATCCGGATTATCGGGAGCTATATGCACGATGGATCCAATTCGGTGCATTTTGTCCGATGATGCGTTCGCACGGTGCGGATGCCCCTCGTGAAATTTACCAGTTCGGCGAGAAAGGTGATAAGATTTATGATTCCATTGAGAAATTTATTAACCTGCGATACGCGATGCTGCCGTATATTTATTCAACTTCGTGGGATGTTTCGGCTAACCAGTCGAGCATGATGCGGGCGCTGGTTATGGACTTTGCCTCGGACAAGCAGGCACTGGATATTAATGATGAATACATGTTCGGAAAATCGTTCCTCGTCTGTCCCGTGACCGAAGGGATGTATTCAAGCAACAGGCAGGCGGATTTCAGTATTGTCAAATCGAGGCAGCTTTATCTGCCGGCCGGTACAGACTGGGTCGATTTCTGGACCGGCGAGACACTCAAGGGTGGGCAAACGCTGAGCAAGGAATCGCCCATCGATATCATGCCACTGTACGTGAAAGCCGGCAGCATTATTCCGTTTGGCCCCAAAGTCCAATATGCCGAGGAAAAAAAATGGGACAATCTTCAAATCCGTATTTACGAAGGCGCCGATGGCGAATTCACCCTGTATGAAGATGAAAATGACAACTATAACTATGAGAAGGGTGTTTATTCGACTGTTACCTTTAACTGGGATGATGCGAATAGGACTTTGACGATCGACGAACGTCAAGGCGAGTTCCCCGGAATGCTTAAAGAACGCAAATTCAGCGTCGTAAAGGTTTCCAAAGCAAAAGGCACCGGAGACGATGCGGTTGAAGCGTTTGACAAGGTGGTGACCTACACAGGCGAGAAAATCTCAATTAAATTGTAAGAACAAATTGTCTTATTCGAAAATGCATCTCGTTCCGTTCCAATGGGAAGCAGCCGTAAGTGCAGTAAAAGTGAGAATAAAACAGGAACGTGGTGGTCGGGTGTTGTTTTAAGCTGAAAATCGAGGTCTTGTATGGTGGTCTAAAACTCGTCGACCCCTTAAGCGGTTTGCTTTACACGACGATACGATTTTAAACTAGTGTAAAATATCATGTTACTGATTTTTTGGGTGCCCAGTTAAAGTGTGAAAGTCGTCCGACTCGGGGAGCTACAAGCCCTTCACAAACCTGTGAAGGGCTTTTTTATGCGCCAAATTGGTCAGATATGAAGAAAGTCTATATCTCGTTGTTATAAAGAGATATACGTAAAGAAGGGCGGTAGTGTCCTGAATATGTTTCTCTGAACCTGTTAACCGCAAAACCACCCTCAACCCCAGGTTTCCCTAAAACTCTGAGACTCTGCAGCACACCACCTCTTGCGGTTAACACCCAAAAACATCTTGGAGTGTCGAGTTTACTTGCAACTGTCATAGCAGGATTGTCCATATTGGTATACTGTTATTGGAATTCTTTCGACAGGGATTGGAACTCCTCCTTGGTCAACACCACGACCTCAATGAAGTAATCGCTCTGCCCCTCAAGCACCTCCACTGGAATTTCCATTTCCTGATATTTTTTACTGTATGTCTCGTCGATTTTCGCAAGCCGAGAATGTTCTTTTTGATTGGTATATAATCCTACAAAGTCTCTGTATACTCTTTGATCCGCCGAATGTGATAACACCGTCATAATTGGCTTGGGCAGTAGGAACTCCTTCACTGTAATAGACATTCCACCATTTATTGAATGAGCCGTACTTATATATATATGTATATCGACCGCTTCCTGTACGGAATTTGTAATTTGAGTTGCAATACCCGCATCCACACCCTCCAAGTGTAGCGTATATCCAACATCGGCAAAAACTGAAACTGAAATTACGCAAAACAAAATGAAAGAAAGAAGTCGATAATATATTTACAATCCTCAAAAAAAGTTGTTCTATGATGACTATTTCATCACTCATCAGTAGCCTGCGAATTCCTGAATTTCCTGTTCCGTCAGCACCCTGTTATAGATCCGGACCTCATCGAGAGAACCATTCAGCCAATACGTATTCCCTTCAGGATACATTCCCAGGTAGACATCATTTGAGGCTCCAGTACCTACTGCAAATGATGCCGCCCTGCTCTGCTCACGCAGGAAACCATCAATATAAAATTGGGTCTCATTGATGTTCAGAATTCCATCGTCATTGACATCCTCTAAGACAACGGCGACATGATGCCATTGACCATCATTGACTTCTCCTGCCGCACAGAAGGCGTTGCCCCCCTGAACCAAGGCGCCAACCTCTTCATTATAGAAAACAACCTGCCACTTTTGACCCGTAACGGTTTGTTGATCGTTATCAAACAAACGCCCCCACCCCAGAATATCGACACGGGTACTGGTGGTTTTTATCCAAAAGGCACAGGTCCGGGGGGTGGTTCCGGTAACGCCTTTATAACCGGCGATTTGGACAGCGTCATCCACCCCGTCAAAGTCTAAGCCATTGCCGTCATAGCCCGATGACCAGGTCGGATCATTGATCAGAAAACCGGGGCGAGCATATATCGAGTTGTCTGCTGCCGTATCGCCATCAACTTCGTCGAGCTTCAATAAAAGTTGTAATGTATCATCGCCAAGCCAATTGTAGAACAAAATAGAAATGTCTGATAGGGTTACATTGAAATCACCGTCTAAATCAGCACCCCCACAGCTGGGTGTATCAGTACAGCCCGTTTGGAGCCATTGCGGTGTCAGACCAACCAGATCCTCAAGGCCTCGGACGCCTGAATAGATATTGTCAACCTGAATGGTCATCTGCGCACTATCATAGAGCCCTGCATTATCTGTAACCCGAACGGTAAATACATTCGATCCAACATCCGAATCCGTTGGCATCCCTGAAAGCGAACCATCCTGCGACACGGTGAGCCAATCGGGCCCGGAATCCTTGCTGAAGACTAAGTCCGTTTCTGACGGTGTATCAACATATGCTGTCAGTGGAGTACCGACATAATCACTCAGTTCGACGCCGTCGAGATTATTGATCGGATCACTGGTAAATGATGGCGGAAGAATTAGTGCGGCGATTTCAATAGCAGACAAAGCGTAATCATAAATGCGAAAATCGTCAATCCGCCCGTTGAAGAGAGGATCGGCGTATTGGCTTTTACCGATGTAGTTTACGGTCGGATTGAAATCTGCCGGATCGATCGTCATGGCTGTATTGATGTCTCTTAATGCGCCATTGACATACATTTTTCCGGTATTTCCGCTTAAAGTAATCGCCACATGTACCCATTGCCCCACGGCTAACCCAGTCGTTTCTATTACCTCTTCCCGTGTACCGCCGCCAGACCCGGTGATGGCAAAACGCAGGGTGTTGCTGCCGCTGCTGGGTGTCAGGAACATATACTGTGTTGTATTGTTACCAAAATCAAAGATACGCTGCCAGGTGCCGCCGCCATCCCAGTTGACCCACGCTGCAATGGTAATATCTTCTGTATTGGCAATACCGGCAGGCAACGTAACATAATCGTCGCTTCCGTCAAGGTCGATGGCCTGTCCTAGGATTCCCGTCGTATACACCGGGTTTCCTGTCGGCGTTCCATGATTTGAGCCGGTACTGTCATTGGGAGTGTTCTCGAACTCATAATAATCATCGGCTAAACCGTAGACCGTGATATGTGCGATTATATCGTCCGTCGCTCCGGACGAATCGGTGACGCGGAGAACAAACGTATTCTCTCCTCTGTCGGCAGTGCCGGGCGTACCGGAAAGCGTACCGTTGCCGGCGATACTGAGCCAAGGTGGACCACTGACTTTGCTGAAGGTCATTGGGTCGCTGTCCGGATCTGAGGCTTGATCAGACAGCGTTACACCTGTGTACGCAGTATTTTCATCCCCATCGGGCAGGACGAGGGGGTCGGCATTAAACACCGGGGGATTATTAGCACTTTGGTCCCATAAATTCCAGATGTCCGAACCGGGCAGGGCATAGTTATAGATTCGGAAGTCATCAATACGCCCATTGAACAACGGATCCGCCCAAAACTGACTGTCACCGATATAATTTCGATCGGCCAGAAGGTCGGACGGGTTTAAGGCTACATTTCCGTTCGATGCTGCGGGTTGTCCGTCAACATACAATGTTGCGGTGTCATCTCGTAATGTCACAGCAATATGTACCCATTGGCCGGTGGGCAGTTGGGTTGTTTCTACAATCTGCTCCCCGAAGCCGTTATTGATGGCAAACCGCATAACGCTACCGTTGCTGGGTGTCAGGAACATATAATTCGACGTGCTGGTTCCGAAGTCAAAAATTCGCTGCCAATTGCCACCACCGTCCCAGTTGACCCAGGCCGCGACCGTCATGTCTTTAGCATCTGCCACACCGGCCGGCAATGTGACGAAGTCATTTATCCCATCCAGGTCGATCGCTTTAAGTCCAACCTTTCCCGTTGCATAAGCCGGAGAGCCGGTAGCTGTACCGTCATAGGAACCGATACTGTCGTTTGGATTGTTCTCAAAATCCCACTGGCCTACCTGGCCCTCAATGCTCAGGCGACGGGTACGGCTGTTGAGGATTTCCCACGCTCCATCCCCTGCGCAATAATAGATTCCGGCGTCGGCGGCATCCACATTGGCGATTTGGAGGGTCGGCCGAGTTGCACCGGAAATATCACCGCCATCGGTTAAAGCAATACCATCTTTGTACCATTGGTAACTGCCCGCAACAGGTGAAGCTACTCCAAAATAAGCTGTGTCACCGAGGGGAACAACCTGGTGCTCAGCTTCTTTCGAATAAGACATGATGCCCATATCGCAACGCATGGCAGCCATGATCTGAACATGTTTGATCCGTTCCATGAAACTGCTGTCTTCATTTTCATAGTTCATGCCCCCTGGCCATATTGCATGACCATCTCCCCAGAGACCGCCATTTCCAAGTTCGAGGGCTCTCTTCCAACCGTAAAATCCTCCCCATGTACCCCCAGAAATCAGAGTGCCGTATGTTGGCTCCCAACTATAAAATGTTCCCATTCCCACCGTATGGCCCATTTCATGCAGAGCTGTACGGGTACTTCGTTGGCCGCCGAAACCTATATAGCCGTCGTAATTGCCCTCAGCGGTGGGGATCCCGGGATTGTAATAAACACTCAGGTGCTTATTGAAAGAACCATATTTGTTGTAAATAGGGACCGCTTCCTCAATCGATGCTTTAACTTCAGCGTTATTGTATGCACTTGAATCCAACCAATAGGTAACGTCCGCGAAAACTGAAACAGACACGATAAAATAAAGTGTCAAAACAATACGTTCACACTTCATATTATTCTCCTGTAAACTGGTCTAATCATAACACTCAATATCCTAAGAATCATCCTGTCAAGGAGTTGTAATTTCCTGGATTTCCGGGATCGTCAACGCCCGGTCATAGATTCTGATTTCATTCAATAAACCATTCAGCAGATACGTATTGCCCTCTGGATATTTACCAATATGAACATCATTAGAGGCAGCCGTTGTTACTGCATACGATGTCGTTCGACTCAGAGTACGGGCTAAACCATCAATATAAAATTGGGTCTCATTGATGTTCAGAATTCCATCGTCATTGACATCCTCTAAGACAGCGGCGACATGATGCCACTGACCATCGTTGACTTCTCCGGCCGCACAGAAAGCATTGCCCCCTTGAACCAAAGCCCCCACCTCTTCATTGTAAAAAACGATCTGCCATTTTTGACCCGTAACGGTTTGTTGATTCTCATTATACAAACGCCCCCAGCCCAGAATATCCATGGAGTTCGCAGTGGTTTTTATCCAAAAAGCACAGGTCCGGGGGGTTGTTCCGGCAACCCCTTTATAACCGGGGATTTGGATATAGTCATCCACACCGTCAAAATCCAATGCATCCCTTTCCGGGCCTGATGACCAGGTCGGACCATTAACCAGAAGACCGTCTCGCCGATAGATCGAACTGTCCTTCGCTATATCCCCGTTGGACTCGTTGAGGTGTAAATGAAGCTGTAATGTTTCATCAACCTGCCAATTGTGGGATAACACTGAAACGTCTGAAAAGGTGACATTGAAATCGCCATCCAGATCGGCCCCGTTACAGGCAGGCGTGTCCGTACACCCAGTCATGAGCCATTGGGTACTTAAACCAAGTAGGTCCTCCATGCCTTGTGTGCCATTATAGACATTCGCCACCTGAATGTTCACTTCAGCTGTATCGAATAATCCCACCGAATTCGCGACTCGAATCGTAAATACATTCAGCCCGACATCTGAACCATATGGAATACCTGACAGAAAGCCATCCGATGCCACGACAAGCCAGTCCGGCCCGGATTCTTTGCTGAAAGTGTATGCGTCCCCATCAGGACTGAAACCGTAGCTCGATAAAGATTGGCCCGTATAATCCGTCAACTCAATAGCATTATCAAGATCATCGATCGGATCGGAGGTAAATGAAGGCGCTGTGTTTCCGGCTTTAATTGTCGCGATTTGAGTACTTGACAGGGCAAAGTTGTAAATACGAAAATCGTCTATCTGGCCGTTAAACAGTGGATCCGGCCACTGGCTTTTACCGATATAATTGCACACAGGGGTAAAATCAGTCGGGTTAATCGTTGTCGAGTTGTTAAAAGCCGCCGCAGAACCATTGACATAGAGTGTCGCGGTATTCCCATTGAGTGTTACAGCGACGTGCACCCATGTTCCCATTGCCAGTGCAGCGGTCTCTGTTACCTGCTCACCACCGCCATTTTTAATCGCAAAACGCAGTGTGCCGCTGCCGGAACTGGGGGTCAAGAACATATTATAACCGGTATCGTTGCCGAAGTCGAAAATACGCTGCCATGCCCCTCCGCCATTCCAGTTGACCCATGCTGCAATGGTTATATCATCGAAGTTGGCAACCTCTCCCGGTAACGATATGTGGCCGCTGCTACCATCCAGGATCAGGCTATCCGATCCACCAATCCCTGTTCCGTATCCCACAGTACCATTCACCATACCATGATTCGCATTGATGGAAGCATCCTCCTCTTTACCGTCGAAATTATATTGCGCGACCAGAGTTGTGATTCCGGTTGGTGTTGCACTGACCTGTACTGAATTGGAAGATCGGTTGAGGGATTTGTCAACGGCCTTGATGATATAATAGTATGGGATGACCTGATTAGCTGAACAGTCAGTATATGTATTGGTGGTTACGCCGCGGGCGATGATCTCATATGGACCTCCATTAGTCGTCGACCGCAGCACTGTGTAACCAGCCAGGTCGGATTCCGAGTTCGCATTCCATGTCAACTGAACAGAAACCGGATTCGCAGACGCAGTGATCCCGGTCGGCGTTGCCGGGGCCGTGAAATCGGCAGGGTTCGCGTTGATAGGAATCAATCGCCATTGCTGTCGCTCGGGATCCGAGGGGTAGAGACTGTATTGCTGGATGTTAGCACCGTTGCCGGTTGAACCTCCGCTTACATTAAGATACTTTCCACTCCAGCGACTGCGAATAGTGAACCAGCCATCCTCGATGTATTCGAAATACCATTGTTGGTTCACACCTGTCAAATACTCCCACTGCCTGATATCGCCGCTATCATCTAATGACCAGCCGTACACATCCGCTGCTTTTTGGCTGTGGGCGGCAGTTATTGTAAAATAGCTGTAATCTCCTCCAGTGTTAAAAGCCAGGGGAGTGATATCCCACTGTTGGTTGAAATCTCCATCATAAGCATTCTGCTGGATATTGGCGCCATTGTCGGTCGAAGACGAAGCTACCTCCATAACCTTTTTGCTTTTGCGATTGACCACATAATAGGAACCGTCGATCACGGGTTGAATATCGTCCCCCCATGTGATATCGACCACTCTCTCCGCATTGCGATGAGCTGAGGTTTGATAACCGGGTCCGCCCGTAGTCGTTAAGGTGTATTCTCGTTGCGGGCCATAACCATCGTAGAACACATTGCGATCCAAAGAAACGAAGCGATAGGTGGTCGGCAGGGCCTGCCTCTCCGACTCGCCGACAAAGGCCTGCACTTTTCCATCCAACGCTCGATAGACCGAGGCAGCTGTCCAGTTGGGGCGGTGTTCGGCATAACCGAGCCGCAGCCCGTCGCTCGCCTTCACAAACTCACCGCGAGCCCGCTCCGCGGTGCCCCACCAAATGCCGGTCTGCATTCCGTATTCAGCACCAACCATGGCCTCCATTACATTGTGTAACTCATCGTTCGTGGCATGATCACTGTGTGAGACCACATTCTGAAAAAAGCTAGCATAATTATCGAAATTGCCGGCAAGTTGATGCGTATTGCCCTCACCCAACCGGTTTGTCAAATAGTTATACCAGGGATTGGCCTGGTCCGTATTGAGTGTGTTGCCGCCGCTGATACGAATGCTGTTAAAACGGGATATACCCAAAAGCACCCCAGCTGTATCATAGAACGTTTGCATGTCCGCCAAGCGTTCCGCTCTGTAAAGGTCCGGTTCATTGAATGGCGCCACAGCGACAACCGTCCGGCCTCTGGCTTGCGCGTGTGCCGCTGTGACATCAATCAGTTCGGCCCAGGCTGCGGGGTTAATATAGCCATCGCCTCCAATGAAGTACGCGTCAACAGTGGGGGAATCCTCATTGATACAAACTGTGGTAATCGAATTTGTCCACCTATCAACCCAGTCCAGTCGCTGATTAAGTATATTAAGTTCATATGCCTGGAGGTCGCCATTAACCAACGCTGAAGTCGGCATAAATGAAACCCTGACCACATCCACCCGTTCAGGCCCCATGAAAACTGCGCCCCGGCGTACATTATTTTCGTCAAACCATGCTGTATCCAAACCCCAGTTAGAAATGGACTTGGAGACTCCCGGACCAGAGGTGCTGAAAGTGACCGTTCGATCGTGTCCGAATGCAGGGTTGTTGAACGCTATAACGATTAACACAATCAAAATACTTGTACTAAGTATTGATCTCGTTTTATAGTTTGTACAGAGTTTTTTTTGTATTATTTCTTTAAGATTCATCATTCTTTGTTCCAGACGAATTATTCTTTGATATCCGGAGACAATTATAATAGCCATTTTTAAAATTATGGGCTCGAAATCAG
>ENA-ORCT01001116-ORCT01001116.1-marine-metagenome-genome-assembly--contig:-NODE-1116-length-11008-cov-2.971183_pt1 | contig 11008 bp, 10 predicted proteins | sample MGYA00248632_ERZ508511 | MGnify/ENA primary metagenome ERZ508511 (study PRJEB26182, sample SAMN06268839) | marine metagenome | isolation source: Tt an P1-techrep anaerobic enrichment on pine from... | reverse complement strand
CTGGGCCTGTCCCGCGGGGCCAATGTCGTGATGCCCAATGTCACCCCGGTCGAATACCGCAGCAAATATGAAATCTATCCCGGCAAGGCCTGCCTGAATGAAACCGCCAAGCAGTGTCAGGGTTGCTTAGCTGCCCGCATCGCCTCCATCGGGCGTACCATCGGTACCGGACCTGGTGGTCGTAAATATGATTAAGAGTAAATATCCTGAGGGTGTATCGTCAGGCCGAATCCGGTTTTTTTACGGGTCGCCCCCCCGATAACGAAACACAATCCAAACAATACACCCACAAACGTTCCATTTGCTTGCCTCCCGCGTAAGTTTCCGTATACCCATATCAATAGTATATTATGATAAAGCAACAACAAGCAAATTCCTACATTGTCAGAAGCCCAATACTTATATACGGACGATCTAAAAACCTTACGAAAAAATCTTTCAACTATACTACCCGGCACGATCTTTAAGAACACTTAGACTGGTAAAAACAATAAACACCTATAAAAAAGTTTCTCAAACAAAGCCCTCAAAATCGGCTCGAAAAACACTGTTTTACCGATTTCAGAATTTTTTGGATTTATTAAATATACAAAGTAGGTTTTGACAAGAAACCTTCGGTTTGTTAAAATGACAGTTGTGGGATTTGTTTATCGGGAGATAGAAAAATGCGTTTGTTCGTCAGTCTGGGTGAAAGCAGCGTCAACGAACTTAAATTTGACCGCGGACCGATTTATATTGGCAGACAAATGGGCAGCCAGGTGTTTCTTCCCGATAAGTCAGTTTCCCGACAGCATGCCGTTTTGTATACCACCAAAGACGGTTCCTGGATTGTCGAAGACCTGGGTTCCTCCAATAAAACCTATATTAACAGCCAGGTCATCCATAAACAGGAACTCAAGCACAATGATGTGATCCGCGTGGCTGATTTCCTGATCCGTGTCAGTTTTGAGTCCGATGAGGATCATGAACGACGCGTGGAAATGGAAGATACAATAATGGGTGAACATCATGTTCACCGCGATCTCCATACAGTCGAACGAAAAATTAATACAACAGATGCACCGCCATTCAAGTTTTCGACAAAGCGGTTGAAGCTTTACCACGAATTCATGGCCTCCATCAGTGAACTTAAAACGTTAAACACGCTCTATGCATCTGTAATGGAAGTCATTTTTCGACAATTCAAAGCCAAAAATATATGGATGGCATACCGGAAAAAAGCGACCGGTCCGATGGATATTGAAGATGGAAAGCAAATCTCATCAACCCATATTAAAAAGCTGGATCTGGCTCTGCCGGCCAGTTTGGCTGAAGCAATTGAAGGCAAAAAATACACGCTGATTCATCAATTGCCTAGGCAGATTACTTTACGGGGAATTCGGTCAGTAATGATAGCCCCGATCCTGGTTGGTAACGATAGCCATGGGGTTATTTATGTAGCAAACTCGACAGATCATCCCCATTTTAACCTTGAAGACCTGGACTATTTGATTCTTGTATCAATCAATGTGGGGTATTGTATTGACCGTTTATGACCTTTTTTTGAGATATATATACCCTTTTATGGATTTTTTTCTAAAAAAATTGTATTTTTTCGTAACCTTAGGATGGAAAAAAGCCATTTCCGTATTAGACCAGCAGCATGGTAAAACCCGGTTAAAAACCAACCTCCTCAGTGGAATGTTAATGACAATTGATGCGACCCAATATATTAACGGCCGGCGGGCCGTATGGATAGATCGGCCATTGCCAGTTCCGTTGAGAGGGGTGGGAAATTTATTGTTCTCTTTGAAAAGTCAAAACAAGACACCAGAAGCCTCCTTTACGGAAGCCAAGGACATCAAAAACTCACAAAACGGAGATCCGGATGCTTTTCGTCGGTTAGTCGAGCGACATCAGGAACATGTCTCCAAACTCCTTTGGCGGTTCACACGGGATATGAACTGCCACGAAGAACTGGTTCAGGAAACCTTTGTGCAGGCATATATGTCTTTGAAAACGTATAAAACCCAGGCCCCATTTGAACACTGGCTGGCTCGCATCGCCACACGGGTAGGATATCGATTCTGGAAACAAAACAGTCGTCATACGCATACATCGCTGCAGGAAACAGATTGGCAGCAAGCTTTTGAAAATACCTCAGATTCGATCGATCCCCAGGAAGCGGCTGAACTTGTTCATTTGCTGCTGGCAAAACTGCCGTCACGTGATCGTCTTGTGATAACATTACGCTATTTAGAGCAATGTACAATTGAAGAAACCGCCCAGCGGACAGGTTGGAGTCAGTCGCTTGTCAAGGTACAAACGCACCGGGCAAAACAAAAACTTAAAAAGTTACTTAAAAATACCGATATTGAGTTTGGAATGGAACCATGAAAAAACGAACCTTTATCAATCTAATTTCACTTGCACAGCAGGAGTCCGCCCCCAGCGTCAATGTTGCTGACGGCGTTCTCTCAACATTATCGGGTCTCACGCGCCAACAAGTAGACCCTTACCGTGCTTATGCGTGGGTTGGCGCCGCTTCAATGGCCGCTGCCGCCTGTATTTTGATTGCATTAACTGTCTTCCGGCAGTCTCCTTCAGACTCTGTCAGTGAAATAATGACTTATGTTTCCTGGGTAAACTTATGACCGATGTAACCCAAACTCCACGTCCCATAACTCAAAAAGGTTACATTAAGGCGCTTCTGTTCAGTCTGCTAACCCTTGCCTCGGGTGTCGTCATCGGGGCAGCGGCGATGATAATGATACGTCCTGAACCGACTGTACGCCCTGAGCCAAGCGGCCTGGAGTGGATCACTGAGCAAATCGTTCATATGATGGTGCGTGAGTTGTCGTTAACACCCGAACAAAGAGAACAGGCCTATCCGATCGTCAAGGAGCATTTTGGAAATATCGACGAAATACGAGGAGATGTTCGAGAACAAATCCAGAAAGAAATCGAGGGAATGAACGAGGAGCTTTTAGCTATATTTGATGAATCTCAAAAACAACGCTACCAGGAAAATATTCAACGAATGGGTACACGTTTTCCCGGTATAGGCCGGCGTCGCGGGTTTAGCGGACCTGGACAGCGAGGGTCAGGACAGCGAGGATCGGGACAGCGAGGATCCGGGCAACGTGGATCGGGGCAACGTGGTCCGGGATCGGGCCAGCGAAGGGAGGAATCGGGACAACGCAGTATGATATGGGGACAAAATCCATGGATGGGTGGACAAGAACAAAATCCATGGATGACTACACCAGGACAAAATCCATGGATGACTGGACAGGACCAAAATCCATGGATGGGTGGACAAGAACAAAATCCATGGATGACTAGACCGGGGATGGGAGACAATAACGATCAAGATATGAACAGGGAAAGATTTCGTCGCGACGGTCGGCGTCGCCAGTGGCCTCCAACAGATCCCAATAATTTCCCATCGAATAATGTCCCTAAGCCATGACGTGTGGTTTCATCCACACCGCGGCTTTAACAGCAACTTATTGGCACCCTTAACAAACAATATTTTGGACTCGGGTTGTTGCCTGATCCAGCCTGCGGCAACTTCCTGAGGATCTTTGGTGGGGAACATGTGCATTCGTCTCACTGTATTGCTCGGAATCGACGTATGAAGCCAAAGCTTGTCAAGCCGCTGAATTAATTGTGCAAAACGATACGGCTTATGCTCAAAAAGGTGATAATCCCGGGGCTTCTGCTGGAGAATCGCAGTCGGAGCTTCGGTCAATTTATTTTCAAAATGCTTCCGGGTTAATTCACTGCCGATGCCGCCGGGACAAGCCGCTAACAAAAGGATTTGCCCGCCATCCCTGACAACAGTATGGGTTAATTCCAATGCCCGTTGGGAGATGTATAAATCGACATCATTGGGAAGCCCTCCCGGCGACACAACCATATAATCTACTTTTTCCACGGTCCGCAGATTCCACGCATCGGTTTTCTGAAATGCCTGTGCAGTTACGTCTTCAACCGGTCCCAAAGCGGCCCATTGAATTGCCTTGTCATGGCTGATCGTCACCAATGCCCATATCGGCCGGTTGTTTACAATCCGTTGCATCACCTCTTTCAGATCGTTGGCCAGCGGATTGTCTCGCCGCGTGGGATCTGGATGCCAGGGATGGATTCCAGCGCAACTTCGGGAATCAAACGTCAGGCTGTGGTTTCGTTCAATGGTCTTGAAAGCGCACAACCCGGGCGCTATGTTTTTCACTGGATTGGAATACCCTGCGAAATAATGATGCTTGATATCAGACAAAATGCAGAAAACATCTACTTCATCCAGTCGGCTGTTATACAGCACTTCAGTTCCCCGCTGTGTCACACCGGCATTGCTAAATGCGGCTTTCCGGCAGTCATGGATGACAATTTCATAGTGTTGGATTCCTGCAGTTGCAACCTGGCTCTTAATGATTTCCAATATACGGTCATTTTCAGTTGTATCCGGATCGTGGGAACCGGTACAGATAAAAAATAAGAATCGCCCCGCCGATTTCAGCGCCTCCAGCAGAGGCGGAAAAATGCTCTCGATCGGTAAATCACGCGTCCCATCAGGCAATAATATCCCAACTGTCCGTCCTCTGACTTGTTGTACCAATGCGTGCTGATTCGTTATTATGGCTTCTGACAGAATTTCTTCGTCGGAATGATTCGTTTCGATATGTCGGGGTTGTAAAACAGCAGCAATATTTCCCTGAGGAATATCAAGATGAAGAATGTCAGTTCCAAAATGTAAAGGGATTTTCATGGGTCCCCCTGTTGTTAACGCAATTTGAGCGTTGCCAGTGCAATGACCGCGAAGGCAATTGACAGCAGCCAGAATCGCACCACCACCTGCGGTTCCGACCAGCCGGACAGGTGGAAATGGTGGTGAATCGGGGCACAGCGGAAGATGCGTTTTCCGCCGGAGTACTTAAAATACCCCACCTGCAAAACCACGCTGAACAACTCCATCATAAACACCCCGCCGATGACAAACAGCAGGATTTCATTCCGCGTGACGATGGCCCCATATCCCATCGCCGCTCCCAGCGGCAGCGATCCGACATCTCCCATAAATACCTGAGCCGGATGGCAATTGTACCACAAAAAGCCCAGGATAGCTCCGGTGATGGAGGCAAAAAAGATTGCAAGCTCACCGGCGTTTTCCACGTAAGGCAGCAGCAGATAACTGGCCCATGACTGACCGGAGCGAGTCATGTTCTCTGAAGCAATATAGCATAAAAGTACCAGAACTGTTGAAACAATGCCCAGGCACCCCGAAGCTAAACCATCCATGCCGTCGGTCAAATTCACGGCATTACTGGTCGCCGATATATAGAGGACTGAGAGAATCGCAAACATCCAACCGGCCAGCGGAATTCCGTATTTGTAAAACGGCAGCCACAGCCGCCGGGCGTCTTCAAGATCACGGAAATCGGAATAGAGAAAAATTCCCACAAGAACCGCCCCGCCAAATTGAAAAACGAGTTTTTCCCATGGTTTCAATCCATCACGACTGCGTTGGCGGCTCTGACTGGTCAGTTTGAGCCAGTCATCGACGGCTCCGATGCCTCCAAACCAAATGACAATAAAAATCGCCTTATGGATAAACGGATTGTCCAGGCGTGCCCATAGAAATGTTCCCGCTAAAACAGCCGATAAGATAATAATCCCACCCATCGTTGGTGTGTTGGCACGGTCCCGCATCAACTCGTTCAGGGCAGCATGGTGAAATTCGGGCCGATCGCCGATTTTCATCCGCATCAGCCAGCGGATAACCCGAGGCGCCATGAAGATTGCCACCACCAGGCTGGTCAAGGCTGCCAGAATCGCACGAAACATTACGTCCTGGTACGCATAAAAGCCGATCTTATGCGTAAAGATATCGCGAAACCACCATAATAAATGATATATCAACAGTCACTCCGATTGCCGGATATCCGGCATTGTTTTATTTACAAAAAAGCTCTTTTAACCGCTCAACTGCCTTTTCCAAATGAGCCGAACGGGATCCCTTGACCAATATTATATCGTCAGGATCGATCCATTTGTGTAGATTATCGCATAATTGCTCCGTATTTTCGAAAGCCTGAACCTCTAAAGGGTATGTTGCGACGTTGCCGGCTCCCTGCAGAATGTTTTCAGAAAAGGGACCTGCCGAAAGAATGACTTTCACCTGGCAAACAGCCGCGTTTCGTCCCAGTTTTTCATGAAGACGCTCAGACTCCGGGCCCAATTCAGCCATGGAACCTGCAATAAAGACTGAACGCCTGCCGGATTCGTCAGCAATCGAACGCAGGCAATAAAGAGCATTCGCCATAGAAGCGGGATTGGCATTGTAGCAGTCATCCAGCACCAACAGAGAGCCCATCGTCACCGGAACCAACCGGCTTTCAGAAGGCTGGAGGGATTCAGCAGCCTTGATAAAATCAGCCAGCAAAATAAATTCGCGGCAAACCGCCCACGCAAACAGTACATTCCGCAGACTGGCTTTCCCTGCCAGGGGCACATTTATAACCTGCCCGTCAATGTCCACTGACCCGTTCGCACCCCGTGTTCTCATATCTGTACCGACAACGTCACAGTCTCGACCTGTTCCAACGGTCACCGTATCCAGGTCATAAGCAACCCGGACATAATCGACCAACTCCGGCTGATCACCGTTGATAATTAGAATCCCGTCCGAGGATAAGCCCAGTGCAATCGATGCCTTTTCCCGGAGGATGGCATCAACCGTACCAAAGCCTTCCAGATGGGCATGCGTTATACATGTCACGACAGCAATATCCGGACGGGCAATCTCGGTCAAATACTGAATCTCGCCGGGGTGATTGCTGCCCAGTTCCAGCAGTAGGATTTCGTCTTGCGGTTGGGCCGATAACACGGTCAGCGGCAGCCCGATATGATTGTTAAAACTTTTTGGAGCCTGGCGGCATTTATAAAAACGGCTCAGAATTTGGTGAAGAATATTGCGGGTGGTGGTTTTGCCGACGGAACCGGTAATGGCAATGACCTTGGCGGGAATTTGCTGGCGGTACCATTTCGCAAACATTCCCAATGCTTTAATGGTGTCGTCAACCCGTATAACCGCAGCGGCATCCGGGATATCGATTTGACGTTCAACAACAACGCAATTTGCGCCGTTGTCAATAGCCTTCGTAACATAATGATGCCCATCGAAACGGTCCCCTTGAATAGCAAAAAAAACGTCCCCCCGCTGAATCGTTCGCGAATCGATGCCCACACCGCTAATGATCGATGTATCCTTTCCGGAAAGCACATTTCCCTTGATGATCGTTGCAAGCTGGTTTACATTCACAGGCACCATGGGCAAATCCTCATCCATTACAATCGCCCCTGAATAGCATTGTGTGCTTGCTCAAAATCGCTGAAATGACGTTTTTCGGTCCCAATGATCTGATAATCCTCATGCCCTTTACCAGCCAACAGAACGATATCACCCTTTCGAGCCATCATGACAGCATATTGAATGGCGGCGGCACGATCCGGTTCAACAAAAGGATTTTGATCATTTTCAATTTCAGAAAAACCAGTGAGGATGTCAGCGATAATTGCGTCCGGATCCTCCGTGCGGGGATTGTCGTTTGTAACGATGATTCTATCGGCCAGTTCTTCGGCCACTCTGGCCATACGGGGGCGTTTGGTCTTGTCCCGGTCTCCGCCGCAGCCGAAGACAACGATCAATCGACCGTCACACAGGGGCTTCAGCGTTTTGAGTACATTCTTGAGCGCATCATCAGTATGGGCATAATCGACAAACACCTGGAAACCGAGTTTTTCCATGTCATTGGGCCGAACCGGCTGCAATCGTCCCGGCACTGCCGGTAGGGCTGAAAGGCCTTTAGCAATATCATGCAGTTTGATCCCCGTCGCCAGGCATAATCCCGCGGCGGCGAGGCAATTCTGAATATTGTGCCTGCCGGGCAGATGCGATGTGACTCTTTCGCTATAATTATTGAAGACGATACTGAACTCACTGCCGGCGGCATCCATACGATGAATACGAGCACAAATATCGACTTCTCGCTCAATCCCGTACCAGAGAATACGTGTCGCCGGTTCAATGATTTCGGCAATGGTGTGGGCCTCGTCGGACTCGGCGTTTAATACGGCTAATCCATGCGCCGGAAGATCGGTAAATAACAGTGTCTTGGCATCCAGGTAGGCGTCTTCATCTTCGTGATAGTCCAGATGGTCACCGGTGAGATTTGTAAATGCCGCAGCCGTAAACGAAATCCCCGCCAGCCGCTTCTGGCTCAGTGCATGACTGCTGGCTTCGATCATCATATAGTCGGCTCCGTTGCTGACCATTTCGCCGGCCGCTTTGGCAATCGTAACCGCATCCGGCGTCGTCAATGGAGCCGGCGTTGCAGTGGCCCCGTTATGATATGCAATCGTGCCGATCAGCCCGCATTTGGCTCCAGTATATTTAAGGATCGAATGGACAAGATAACTAACGGTTGTTTTACCGTTTGTCCCGGTAACCGCCAGGTTGGTCAGTTTGTCGCTGGGATTGCCATACGAGGCCTGCGCAAGGATCCCTAACGCCTGGGCAGAATCCTTCACGATCACACAATCAACCCCTTCAACCGGCCGCTGGCTGACAATAAATGCGGCGCCTTGTTTGATGGCCTGCCGGATATAATCATGCCCGTCAACCTGCGTCCCGGGTACTGCGACAAACACATCTCCGACTGTAACCTGTCTCGAATCGGCACTCACACGAAGACCGTTTGATCGAACCTGAGCTAATAATTGAATAAATGTCATCATATTTATTAAACAAACGAAACTGTGATTGGGTTCTTACATACTTCATTAGTTATCGACTATTTATATTCTGTTCTACAGCACAAACCATGAAATTGCCCTCCCATTCGATGAATTCTACCCATCTTTAACAGCCGTCCACAGCGTCACGATCCCCCCGGTCAGCGGCGTCTTGTACAACAGTCGAAACCCAGACCGATGGAACTCCTGAATAAAATCGACGCCCGTATGCCAGTGTTGAATAGACTGTGAAAGGTACCGCAATGGTTCTTTTTGACCGACAATCCATCGTCCGAAAAACGGCATGATCCGGTTCAGGTAAAACTGGTACAGCAACCGCAGCAAAGGATTATTCGGCAGCGAAAATTCAAGGATATAAAGTTTGCCTTTTTTTTTCAGAACGCGATGTATTTCATTCAGGGCGGCATTGCGATCGCAGACATTACGAATGCCAAATGCACAGGACACAAGATCATAGCTTTCATCGGGCAATCCCGTATTCACAGTATCAGCGACCCTCCAGTTTAAATGCTTGCTGCACATCCATGACTTGCCGCTGAAGATGATCTGTTTTTCCATCGCCAGGTGGATCATTGACTCACTCAAGTCAACCCCGGTGATATGCTGAACCGAGGTGTATTTGAGAAACGTGTAAACGACATCGCCGGTCCCCGAACACACGTCAAGGATACGCTGGTTGACATGGGGACGCGCCGTTTTGACAAGTTTACGCCGCCAGTAATGATCAATTCCCATGCTGAATACATGATTGCACCGATCATAACGAGCGGCCATAGGGTCGAACACAAAATGCGTACCTGGTTGAATCTCTTTCTGCTTCATAAATACGTCGTCATTGTATTGGCAATAAGATAAATATCATGACATCCCAGACGGCATGGGAGATAATGCACGGCCAGAGGCTATCCGTCAGCATGTATAACACCCCCCAGAAACCACCGCATAATGCCGCCGCTGCGATCAACATTAGATTAAACGACCAGAGATGGACCAGCGTGTACACGGCCGCAGCAATGATAAGACCAATAAACAAACTATATTTTTTTGACAATCGTTGCTGCACGAAACCCCGCCAGAAGATTTCTTCGGCCGGACCAATGATAAAAAAAAGCAATCCCGCAATCAGCCACGGATTTTGTCCGGCACGAATCGTGTAGATCGAATCAACCTGGGTTGCAGCAAACGGTAAAATCTTCGTTATGATAAAATGCCCGACCCAGAAAACAGCATATAAAAAAGCTGCCGCGAACAAGCCTGTCATGATAAAGCGGAGCTTAAAAGCAAAGATGCTGTGAAGCTCTTTCCGTTCAAGTATCAAAGAAACCGCCGCCAACACTCCGGCGGTGAATGTCATCAGTGGAAAGAAGGCGATTTCTGGTTTTGTCCATGGGCTAAAAAGGACAAAAAACGCTGTCGCAGCAATCAATATCGTTATCCAGACTGCTTTCACAAAAATGCTCCCAACAGCACCGAAATCATCAATAAAATGCCGAACAACAAATGCACTTGCGCTGTTTGTATGTCCAATGCAGCAATTGTTTCAGGCTTATCCGACACGCTGCTCAGAGCGGCTTTGATGTTTTTAACGGCCAGCGGAATCAACAACAACGTCAACAGAGACCATAACGGCAAGATTCCAAAAGCCATCATTATTAAGGTCGTAATATACGCTCCGAGGACCAGCATTGAATATTCTAATCGTGCCCAGCGAAAACCCAATACTGACGCAGTGCTTTTAATACCGGCCTGAGTATCATGCAGAACATCACGAAGATTATTGGCCGAGAGAATCGCCGCGACCAGAAAGCCAATCGGCAGGGAAATCCAAAGCACCTTGTACTGAAACGTTCCCGTCAGGACATAAAAACTGCCAATGACCATCAACGGTCCCATCAGGATAAAAACGAGCAGGTCGCCGAGCCCAAGATATTTATAGCCAACCGGTGTGGCCGTATAGAACACACCCCCCAAAATCCCAATGAGACCCAACAATAATATCGGCCAACCGTGAATCACAACAAAAACCAGACCGATACACAGTGTGCTGACAAATAAAATGACACTGCCCCAGAATACTTGTTTTGGAGATAAAAGGCCATCAACGATCACCCGACTGCCACCATATGTATCGACTCGGTCCACACCTTTTTGATAGTCGAAATATTCACTTATCATATTTGTCGCGGCATGAAGCAGCAAGGAAGCAATGGCA
>ENA-ORCT01001115-ORCT01001115.1-marine-metagenome-genome-assembly--contig:-NODE-1115-length-11012-cov-3.475263_pt1 | contig 11012 bp, 10 predicted proteins | sample MGYA00248632_ERZ508511 | MGnify/ENA primary metagenome ERZ508511 (study PRJEB26182, sample SAMN06268839) | marine metagenome | isolation source: Tt an P1-techrep anaerobic enrichment on pine from... | reverse complement strand
TTTTTGTTTTTTTTTGACAGAAGTTAGTGAATACGACACAAAACAACCCACGTTTTTATGGACTTTCCTCATCATGCACATCGTCGCACTGAAGGATTCATCGCAACCCGATGAAACCCGAGTGCCGCTGATTCCCGACGATGCCGCCAGGCTCGTCAGCGCCGGCGCCCGGATTTCAGTGGAATCGGGATTGGGAAACCCCATCCAGGTTGATGACACCGCCTTCATCGAGGCCGGCGCTGCCGCAGTCACCGACCGGGTGCAGCTGCTTGGTGAAGCGGACATGATCCTGCGAATCGGCAAACCGACCCGGGAGGAGATAGCCGGGATGCGGCCCGGATGTATTTACGTCAGCCTCCTGGACCCGTTCAACGAACGTAGTCTGATCGACGCCTTTGCCGATAAGGGCGTCAGTGCCATCAGCATGGAGATGATTCCCCGCACCACCCGGGCGCAGAAAATGGATGTACTCAGCTCCCAGGCCAGCCTGGCCGGATACATAGCGGTGATTGTGGGCAGCGAGCGGCTGGGAAAAATCATGCCCATGATGATGACCCCGGCCGGCACCATCAAACCGTCACGGGTCTTCGTCGTCGGCGCCGGCGTGGCGGGGCTCCAGGCCATAGCAACGGCCAAACGGCTGGGGGCACGCGTGGATGCGTTCGACACCCGGCCGGTCGTGGAAGAACAGGTCAAGTCACTGGGAGGACGATTTGTCAAAATCGACCTGGGCGATACCGGCGAAACCGCCGGCGGCTATGCAAAAGCACTGACCGATGAGCAAATTCAAAAGCAGCGGGAGGGTATGGCCAGGGTGTGTGCTTCCTCCGATCTGGTCATCACAACGGCCCAGCTTTTCGGCCGCAAGGCCCCGCTGATCATCACCCGGGAAATGATCGATGGCATGCAGCCCGGTTCGGTCATCATCGACCTGGCCGTTGAAAGCGGTGGAAACGTTGAGGGATCCGAGGTGGACCGGGAGATTGACATCAACGGCGTTCGCATTGTCGGCCTCCGGAACCTTCCCGGCCGGGTGCCGGTTCACGCCAGCCAGATGTTCTCATCGAACCTGTTCAACCTCATCGACGAATTCTGGGACGCCGAGGCGAAAGCATTCGATCTGCGAATGGACGACGAGCTGATCCAGGGCTGCCTGATCACCCATGAGGGGCGAATCTGCAACCCGGTAATCGCCAGGCACTACGGCATCGACACCGACGCGTAATCCGGCCGGAGGGGACGTGGCTTTGAAGTTGCTCCCCAACCTTGGATAAACTGGAAATAACAAATCACAAGCACCAAATCTCAAAGAAATTCCAAATTACAATATTCAAACCCCAAACAACTCCTAAACCAATTAACGGATCCACCATGGGAAAAGGAATCATAAGGTCTGGAATTTATTTTTTGGGTCATTGTAATTTATTTGGAATTTGTAATTCGATTATTGTGATTTTTTTGCCATAAAAACGCAAATTTCAGAACTAAGCCAAAAAATGGGGTTAATAACCCTGAACTGCAGTGCAAGCAACTAAAGTTGAGGTGCCGCCATGACCATCGGACTGTGGTTTTTCGTATTTGTTCTGGCCCTGTTTCTGGGGCTGGAACTCATCTCCAAAGTTCCCTCAAAGCTTCACACACCGCTCATGTCCGGTAGCAACGCCATCTCCGGGATCACCATTGTCGGGGCCCTGACCGCCGCCGGCAGCGGGATCGATCTCATCGGATCGATTCTCGGCACTCTGGCGGTAATTTTTGCCACCATCAACGTGGTGGGCGGCTACATGGTCACCAACCGCATGCTGGCCATGTTCAAACGCAAGGGCGGAGACGCGAAATGATCGATCCCATCATCCTCTTTACGGATCTGGGCTACATCGCGGCCTCGATTCTGTTCATCTTCGGTTTGAAAATGCTCAGCCGGCCGGACACCGCCCGGCAGGGGAACATGATCTCCGCCCTGGGCATGCTGATTGCCGTTTTGGTCACCCTGCTCTCCTGCTGTCTCTCGTTCACCTGGGTGGTGGTGGGGCTGATCATCGGCGCCACCATCGGGGCCATCACGGCCCGCAGCGTGCCCATGACCGACATGCCCCAGATGGTGGCGGTTCTGAACGGATTCGGCGGGATCGCCAGCCTTCTGGTCGGCTGGGGAAACTTCCACGGCAACCCGGACAGCAGCACATTTACAGCCATCGCCATCATGCTGGCCGTGCTGATCGGCGGGGTCGCCTTCTCCGGGAGCATGATCGCCTTTGGCAAACTGGCCGAGATTCTGCCCGGCCGCCCCCTGCTCTTTTCCGGCCAGAAAACGGTCAACATCCTGATCATGCTGGCCATGCTGCTTGGCGGCATCGCCTTTGCCGCCGATCCGCAAAGCGGATATGCCTACCCGCTGTTCATCACCACCGTGGCGCTCTCTCTTACCCTGGGGGTGCTTGGCATCATCCCCATCGGCGGTGCCGACATGCCGGTGGTCATCGCCCTTCTCAACAGTTATTCGGGGCTGGCCGCCTGTGCCGCCGGCTTTGTGCTTCTCAACACCGTGCTCATCGTCTCCGGGTCCCTGGTCGGTGCCAGCGGACTGATTCTCACCCGCATCATGTGCAAGGCGATGAACCGGTCCCTTGCCAATGTTCTGTTCGGCGGACTTCAGGCCGCCGCGGCCACCGCACCCGGTGAGACAATCGAAGGGGAGGTCAGGGCCATCGCCGCCGAAGACGCCTACTTTATACTGGAGGCCGCCCGGTCCGTGGCATTTGTTCCCGGCTACGGGATGGCCGTGGCCCAGGCCCAGCATGCCCTGCGGGAGCTGGCCGAGCTGATGGAAGACAACGGCACGGAGATCCGCTACGCCATTCATCCGGTGGCCGGCCGCATGCCCGGTCACATGAACGTTCTGCTGGCCGAGGCCAACGTCCCCTACGAGCAACTGGCGGAGATGGACGATGTCAACCCCATCATGGAAACCATCGACGTGTGCATCATTATCGGGGCCAATGATGTGGTCAACCCGGCAGCCCGGGAGGCTCCCGCCAGCCCCATCTACGGCATGCCGGTGATCAACGCCGATTTCGCCCGGACTGTCCTGGTCCTGAAACGCTCCATGGCCTCGGGGTTTGCCGGCATCGAAAACCCGCTGTTTTACAAACCCAACACCCGCATGCTGTTCGGCGACGCCAAGGAGACGCTCCAGGGACTGGTGGCCGAATTCAAGGAAAGCTGAGGGCCGGGTTCTTTGCCCTTCCCGCCTGATCGAAGCTGTTTTAAGCGCCCGCCATGTGTCATCTCCCGGGTTTGAAAGCACCCATCCTCACCGGAAAACAGAAATTCACCCACCTTGATGCCGGCAAACAGCGTCTTATGTTCTCATCCAGGTATTCATCGAACCGGTCAACGCACCGGGCTGAAATCGACACCACCCAGCCGGCGCTCTTCTATTAAGTAAGCGCGGGAAGGAGAAATATCATGGCTGAACGACTCAAACGAACCCATCCCCGGCATCCGTTCCGATCCCGGATATCTCACGCCTTTCACAACCCGGTGGACCACACGAAACCGGATTACAACGCCTATTATCAGGCCCATCACGACGGGCTGATTCACAATCTCAGTGAAGACGGCATGTGTTTCGAGACTGACTATGAAATTGAACCCGATCGCATCATCTACGTGCGCCTGGTCGACAACGCACCGGGCACATTCAACCCCGGGGTGAATGAAGTCGTCCCGGCACGGGTTATCTGGTGCCGGAAAACCTCTGCAGGCGCTTCCGGCCGCTATGGTGTGGGGGTTCGATTTCTCACCACCGCCGCCCACTGAGAACCGATGCATTGGCTGCAATCGCTTAGGAAGGAAAAAATTTGTTTTCAGCGGTTAAGGAACTACGCTTTTTCCGAAACCCTGTTCGTGAAAAGTGACCCCTTCGGGGCAGCAAACGCCCTGATCATTTAATGGCGCAATTATAGGTTTCAGGTTTCAGAGATTGGCGCCTGTGGGGCCTGACACCCGAAACCTGACACCTTAAACCTTTGAATTATCAAAACACCCGATAATATCGACAATACGTTGTCGATACGACCCCGCTAAGCGACTATGATTTAATTAGTTGCAATGATATTGCGACAAATGTAGGGAGTTTCCTCACACATTTTCACATTCTCCTCGGCCGCCTGCAGGCGGTGAACAGACGAAAACCGGCCCGGCAATTGCCGACAGCTGTTGACGCCCCGATCGTATCCCATTACACTCCACGGGTCGTCAACTGGACAGCGACCCTGTTTTAAGGAACGTAAATTCAGGAAAATCCTGTCCGATCGGCCAAACCCCTGAACCGGGAAACGACCCAATGATCCCATACGCTATCGAAAACGAAATTGTCCGCTCGTTCCGGGAAAACCGGGAAGTACCGTCCGATCTCGCACTGTCGGATGCCAACCTGTTTCGGGTCAGCCTTCACATCATTCTGTCCATCGGGCGGATGCTTCGGCAGTCCCGCCAGCGGACCGATCAGATGGAAAAACGAATCAAGGATGACGGCACCATCGTCACCGATCTTGATTCCTCGGTGGAGGATTATGCCCATCGGCAATTTCGACGGGCGTTTACCCATATCAATTTTCTTGGCGAGGAGACGGGCGGTTGTCTGAGCGACACCGAGCCCAGTGTGGCCCTGGACCCCATTGACGGCACCCGAAGCTTTATAGCCCAGGATTCCACCAATGCGGTGAGCCTCAGCATATTCAAAAACAGTCGCGTCATCCTGGGGTTCGTGATGAACCCGGCCACCGGGGAAATCGGTTACAGCCTGAAGGATTCCCCCACACGACTGATTCAGCTATCCTGCTTCGGCGAAGAGGATTCGGCGCGCGAGCTGCCAAGTGTGAAAAACGATCCCCATGCCGGTCGTATCCGGGTGAATCTTCAACCCGGCCGGGGCCACCGCAAATATGAAAAATTGCTGAAAGACGCCTGGCATGAACGGCGGATCAACTATGTCAAAAGCGCGGGAGGCTCACCGGCACTGGCGCTTCTGGAAGCCGCCAGGGGTTATTACGTGTATGTCCACCCGTGGGAGAGCAAACCGGCAACACCGTTTGACCTGTCCGCCGGAATTCACCTCGTTGAAAATGCCGGTGGACGCGTTATCCGCGCGGACAACCGGCCCGTTGAAGCTGTCGGCCACCGGGGGCTTTTCATTGCCGGAACCGACCCCTCGCACCTGTCGAAGGTGCTGGACATCCTCCGGCCGGCCGCCGTTGTATATCATCCTCGAACCGACACCGCGCTCTCGGACAGCTGCAATGCAGATCAGTAGAGAAAAGGGGAGGATGAAATCAGAGGCCGGGGAAATCCGCCAGGCCCTGCTGGAGACAATTGATCACCGGGATGACCGGATCACTCCGGCCGATCTGGAAAAACGCGTTGCCCGCGCAACCGGCGCAACGCGGCGGATCATCCGGTCTGCCATCAGGTCCCTGGTGGCCGAGGGACACCTTGCCTACACACAGGAGCTGGGACGCACGTGTATTGGCCGGTCATTCAACACAGCGGTCCGCATCTCCCGTCGCGTTGTGTTGAAACCGCCGTCGGTCCGTTTTTCTCCGGCAACCGGGGATGTGGTGATCGCCATTCTTCCCGGGGCCTCGTTTGGTAGCGGACAGCATCCCACCACCCGCCTGGCGGTTCGGGGGCTTGAACACATCCTGCCGGAAGCCGGCGTGCCGACAGGCATCACCTGCCTGGATGTGGGGACCGGTTCGGGCATCCTGGCCATCGCTGCGCTGGGTCTCGGTGCCCGCCGCGCCATCGGCCTTGACATCGATCCCTGTGCCCGTCACGAAGCCCGTACCAACGCCCGGCTGAACGGGATTGAGGACCGCTTTGAGGTGCACCGCCGACCGGTTGAAAAAATCCCCGGACCGATCGACCTGATCCTCGCCAACCTTCGCTACCCCACCCTGCGCCAGATGGCTGACGATTTTTCAGGCTTGTTAACGGCAAACGGATCGCTGGTTGTCTCCGGCCTGCGGGTCAGCGAGGCACCGGGACTGATCAGACGCTACGCCGAGGCGGGCTGCCAACCTGTCTGGCGGCAGGATGAAAAGAACTGGAGCGGGTTGGTGTTCAACCGGGCTGGTTAGCGCCTTTTTGGTGACTTGGGAAATGATGCGGAAATGCGTGAGAGCGGAGAACCATTGCCGCCCAGTTGAAATGAAGAAGCATCCTGTCTGAAGAACAATTGCATCGCGTTGAACCGCTCTCACGCATGTACAGCCATATACATTGGATCTGAAATAAAACCGGCAGCCTTCAGCATCGTGAAAAGCAACATCCTTTGATCGGTTATGCGTTTCTGGCTGCTGCGACTTCACGCCAGTTTCGCCGCCGGAAGGGATTCAGGTTGCTGAACACGTTTCGTATCCGAATGCATCCGCCTTTGCCAAAAACCCGCAGATTGGTAAACAAATCGACAAATCGCATCACCCCCACCTGGAGGATCTCATCCCCCTGATCATAGCGCAGGCAACTGAGCAAATGATTATTATAAGCCTCTCGCCGGTGCTTGGGAACCGACTCGGGTGTATCCGGATACAGGAGGCTGCCGTCTTTTTGGATGCGAAAGCCCTTGAGCACAAAGTTATCGTCGATGCGGGGAGGGTGGGCCAGGTTGCATTCCTGGACGTAGGTGTCCATCAGTATGTCCCGGATTGCAAAATGAAAACCGGCCGGGGCTTCACCGGGTCTGCCGGCGGGAAACACGCGATTGTAACTGCTGGCAACCGCCCCGAAAATCTTTGGCGTGTGGGTCAGGCTGGTGATGTACATGCTGCGAAACTGATGGCTGATCAGCAGAAACAGACTGCTCCACAGGTACAGCAGCTGCATCTGCCCCCGGTTCCCCTCGATGGAATAGACAGCCCCCAGGTGAACCACCGGCCGGTTTCGATATTTTCCGATCCGCGCCATGGCATTGAAGCAATAATCCGTGCCTTCCCGGGAGCAGACCGTCACCACCTTATTGTCAAGCGCCCGGGCGTCGATGAAAAAGCTGTAATTCGGCCGACTGCCCAATCGTCGGACGGCGATACCGGTCAGCCGTTTTTGAAGGTCTGACAGGGCCTCGGCCGTCATCCACCGCCCCGGGCAATTGTATATTTCATAAGTAAATCGTTTAAATTTGAAACTGATATATCGCATGCTCACCTCAATGTGATAGTTGCCAAATGCCGCCTGCCCCTTATGGGGCAGTGAAAAACCGCCCGAAACCAGGCCCCTTTGAAACGCGGCTGACACACATTCGTGCCCGGTGACACCATGGGTGTGTGTGCCTCATTTAACCGCCCCCGGTTTCGGGATTCCGGACACTGCCGGTTGCAACGAAAGCGAAGCATGTTTTGTGCCATGGTACGAGCCATATCGATAAAGCGTTTCAATTCAACAGGATAAACAAAAACCCGCCGGGAAACTCGCATGTCGGGTTATTTTCATATTGAAAACATATTTTCATTATGGCAATACCCGGTCGGCCCACACGGGTAAAAACGAATTCGAGAGGATTTAAGAATGCTCGCCAAAGACCTGAAGCCATCGGAACTGCTCGGATCGGACCCCGCCACCGGCCTGCCCCTTTTCGGTGCGGCACGGATCGTTCTATTGGGCGGAAAATCCGCGCTCATGCGCCTGCAGAGGGATCTGACCCGGAGTATCGGCGCCCGCACAGCGGGCATTCTTATGGCCCGTTTCGGTTACGAATCCGGCATGGCCCTGGCAACGGCCATGGGAAGGCTTTACCATTTCGACAACACGGAAGAGTCGCTTCGGGCCGGCAGCGTGCTCAGAACCATGGCCGGCATGGCCGCCGAGCAGATCACCCGCATAGACATGGATGTGGCTGCAAAGCGGCTCACATTCGAAGGCAGCTGGCGGGAATCGATCGAAGCGGAGATCTGGCGTTCCCAGCTTGGCCACAGCCGTGACCCGGTTTGCCGCATTCTCACCGGAATGGCCAGTGGCTACGCCAGCACGGTACTGGGTGAAGAAGTGCTGGTAAAAGAGCTGCACTGCCGGGCCCAGGGCCATCCGGCCTGCCGATTCGAGGGCCGGACGGTCAAGGAATGGGGAATGGATCCCGAAGAGGTTCGTGCCTATTTCGCCGTAAGCCGCCTGGAAGACGAACTGGCCCGCCTGAGGCGGGTCGTCGACCAGACCCGGGCGGACATGGCGCAAAAAACCGCCGAGATCCGCTCGTTGAGGCGCCGGGTTGAGGAGACATCAACAGATCCGGAGTTTCTTTTCCGCAGCGAATCCATGGCCCGGCTCAAACAGCTGGCGCAGAAAGTGGCCCCAACCGGCTCGACAATCCTCATCCTGGGCGAAAGCGGTACCGGCAAGGAGGTGCTGGCCCGGTTCATTCACCGCAACTCCGGCCGCCATCTGGAGCCGTTTCTGGCCATCAACTGTGCCGCACTGCCCCCGCAGCTCCTTGAATCGGAGCTTTTCGGCCACAAGCGGGGCGCTTTCACCGGCGCGGACAGCGACCGAAAGGGGCTGTTTGTCGAGGCGGGAAAAGGCACTCTCTTTCTCGACGAGATCGGTGACCTGCCCCTGGAAATTCAGGCCAAGCTACTCCGGGCGCTTCAGGAGAAGGAGATCCGGCCGCTGGGCGGCACCACCACCATGCCGGTTAAGGCCCGCATCGTTGCGGCCACGAATCAGAACCTCGGGGATATGGTGACGACCGGACAATTCCGGCAGGATCTGTTTTTCCGCCTTGCTGTGTTTCCCATTGAGATTCCGCCCCTGCGCCGACGACCGGAGGATGTCCTGATCCTTGCCCGGCACTTTCTCAGCCGCCAGATGGCCGATCACCCCGGATTCTCGCCCGAAGCGGTACGAAAAATGGCCGCCTACTCGTGGCCGGGCAACATCAGGGAGCTTGAAAACTGGGTGGAATATGCAGTGGTTCTCGCGGGAAAGGATCGTATTCTTCCCGAGCATCTGCCGTCGCATTCACCCGGAGAAGAGGCGATGGATCCGGTGGCGAACCTGGCCCATGACCTGCCCTCCCAGGAGGAAATGATCCGACGATACACCCGACTGGTACTGGATCACACGGGCGGCAACAAAAAAGCGGCAGCGGCCGTTCTCGGGATCGGGGTCACGACCCTGTGGCGACGGTTGAAGGAAAACAACCAGGAGGGCGGATCAGTCGATTAACGCCTGTCGGGGTGGGACGGAGCTTTCAGGATTTGGCCCCGCTTTGGCGAATCAGGTATTCGGCATAGCTGATGCCTGCGGCTTTGGCCGCGTTTTTATTAACCTCCAGTTCAAATACAGCGGTCAGTTCCCGGGGGATCACCAGCAGGCCGAACTCCTCCCGCAGGGCCTTGCCCAGGGCGGCGATGTCCGATGTCTCCGCCGCCACTTTCCGGGTCACTTCAAACTTCAGTTTCGCATAGGCGCGTTCCAGAAACCGCTGGTCCGGATTGCCGGCTGAAACCCGGCTCGAAACGGCATCCACCGGCGCGGGATCATCGTCCGCCGCGGTGCTGCTCCGGAGCAGCGAGCTTATCTCTGTGCCGCACAGGAACAGAATCTCATCGTCGTCGGCCGGCTGCGCACCAAAGGGACAGATCGTGTGGTTTGAACACATGCCATCGATAATATCCGGACAGACGACGATACCGTCCCGTTCGGCCAGGGCAATCCGCCAGACCGTGCACACGCCGATTCGCGAAAGAGAAAACGCGTTTAAACCTGCCTGAATTTTTTCAGAAAATTTATCGGGGTCCAGCCAATCGATACACGACGCGGAGTTATCCATACGAAAGATGCCTGTGGAATACGAAAAGTTGACCCTGCGGCGGATCGTCCGAAATCCATGCGATTACAGCCGGCACACCCGCTTAGGAACGAGGATTTATTTAATTGCAAGAATATTGCGCCGAATGGTGGTTCATCTTCAAGGCGCGTCAGCGGTTTCATACTGTGCGTATGAGGCCGTTGGCGCAACGCCGAAGATGGGCCGACAGACAAGCAAGAAATTGTAATTAATTAAATTCGCGTTCCTTAAAGCCCGTTGGTGCATACCATTACCGGGGCACCGAACCGACCGGACGATTCGCCATCCAATTTTCAGAAAAGCGATCTTTCAATAAACCCAAGTGGTTAACGTACTGTCGAACAGTACATGAATGTGTATCCGGATTCAACAATTATTATACACCTGCATTTTCTGAACAGCTATTAAATCACCGGCCGGCTCATCTGACCGGTCCGTGATGATCCGTATGTTTCGAATCCGATGACGGCGGCCGGGAAAAATAATCGGTTGTATTCCTAACCTCTCGATGATACTCAACATATCACCATAACGCGGAGCTGCAGGCTGCCTTCTGCCCGCTGAGCGGCAGATGTGGGCTGTGCAGGCCCAGACCATCCGGACAACCCGTAATGGCAGCCCCGAAGGTCTTCCGCTGAACCGCCGATTCACCCTGCACCGATCAGGAGCGATATCCCCGTGAAGGAACAAAACGCGTCCAGATTTTTTTTCGATAACCGGGACCACGAACTGCTTCGCATTGTCAATGAGGTACTCGGCCGGGATCAAGCCGAGGAACACGCCAAACAGCGATTCTATCCGCACTTTCACCCCAACGGCATCACAGAGATGGCCGAATCCAAAGGCCTTCGCATCGCATACGCCGTGGCCCACCTGCTGGCATCTTTGCGGGGCGGACGGGTCAATGAACGGCTCATGTCGCTGCGGAGCCTGAAAGAAGAGATCCTCGATACGGCCGAGGGCCCCATGCCGAATAACACGGCCCGGGTGCTGCTGGAGATCATGAAAGAGCTGGTGCGGGCTTACGGTGACCATGATCGACAGCTTGAGCTGGCCCGTGATTTCCGTTCCGCCGCCTCGGGCAAACCCCGGGTCGTTCGCCGCATGCTTCGACGGTACCATCTGCTTGAAATGCCCGAAGCCTGGAACCAGATTACCTTTGACGACC
>ENA-ORCT01001114-ORCT01001114.1-marine-metagenome-genome-assembly--contig:-NODE-1114-length-11014-cov-2.945323_pt1 | contig 11014 bp, 9 predicted proteins | sample MGYA00248632_ERZ508511 | MGnify/ENA primary metagenome ERZ508511 (study PRJEB26182, sample SAMN06268839) | marine metagenome | isolation source: Tt an P1-techrep anaerobic enrichment on pine from sediment... | reverse complement strand
CCGCCGATCACGCTGCGGGCACCCTTTGCAGTTGCATCGGCGACCGCTTGTGCTACGGCCAGAGTTCCGGCTGCAAATGCTTCCATCTCGAACACGCCCATTGGGCCGTTCCAAACGATGGTCCTGGCGTTATGCAATTTTGAGATGAACAATTCACGGGTTTTCGGGCCAATATCGAGGCCTTCCCAGCCGTCCGGAATATCGCCTTCGACGATCTTGTTCTCGGCGTCGGCCTTGAATTCCGTCGCAATGACGGTATCGACCGGCAGTACGATTTCGCAGCCGACTTCCTTGGCTTGGTTGAGCAATGGAACGGCCTTGTCAACAAAGTCATCTTCGCACAGGCTGTTACCGACCTGCTGGCCCTGTGCTTTGAAGAATGTATATGCCATGGCACCGCCGATGAGGATTGTGTCTACCTTGGTCATCAGGTTTTCAATCACGGCGATCTTGTCCGATACTTTGGCACCGCCGAGAATCGCAACGAACGGCTTTTCGGCATTTTCCACAGTTTCACCGAGGAACTTCAGTTCTTTCTCGATCAGGAAACCCGACACCCGCGGTTTGCCTTCCATCATGCACGGAACGGTGTACATCGAAGCATTATCACGGTGAGCTGTGCCGAAGGCATCGCAAACATAAACGTCTGCCATATCAGCGATTTTCTTAGCGAATGCATCTTTGGCTTCACGCAACTGAGCATCTTCTTTGGCGGCTTTGTCCTTGATGGTTTCAGCTTTATGGAAGCGCAGGTTTTCCAGCAGCATCACATCGCCGGGCTGCATGGCCGCGGCCTTGGCCTCGACTTCGTCACCGATGCAATCCGGGGCCATCATCACATCCTTGCCCAGCAGTTCGCTCAATCGTTTTGCCACGGGAGCCAGTGAAAACTTCGCATCCGGCTCACCCTTGGGACGTCCCAGGTGGCTCATCAGGATCAGCGAAGCGCCGCCGTCCAGGACATGTTTGATCGTCGGCATGGCCTTGGTAATACGGCCGTCATTAGTGATATTTTGATTCTCGTCCAGCGGCACATTAAAATCACACCGCATCAGAACGCGTTTGCCTTTCACGTCGATATCTGCAACAGTCTTCTTTGCCATGATTTATGACCTTTCTTCAACGAAAGAGGGTTGTCATTCAATTGTCTTAAAAAAAGCCCGCGAACCAGCGCGGGCTTTTAGAGTGTTCATTCATCCGGCCCGTATCGGGCAGTCATTGTACTACAGAGCGGCTACCTTTGCAATGATGTCAACGGTGCGGTTTGAGTAACCCCACTCATTGTCATACCAGCTGACGACCTTGACGGTCTTGCCCTGAACCATCGTGCACAATGAGTCAAAAATGCTCGAATAGCAATTGCCGATGATGTCACTACTGACGATCGGCTCATCACAGTAAGCCAGGATACCCTTGAGAGGACCATCCGCTGCGGCTTTAATCGCGGCGTTAACCTCTTCAACGGTCACTTCCTTGCCCAGGTCAGCGGTCAGGTCTACACAACTGCCGGTAATGACCGGAACACGCAATGCATAACCGTCCAGTTTACCCTTCAAAGCAGGCAGGACTTTACCAACGGCCTTGGCAGCACCGGTGGTTGTCGGGATAATGTTCTGAGCAGCAGCACGGGCACGACGCAGGTCGCTGTGAATCTGGTCGCAGACGTTCTGGTCGTTGGTGTAACCGTGAACCGTAACCATCATCCCCTTTTCGATGCCAAATGCTTCGTGCAGAGCCTTGGCCAGCGGGGCCAGGCAGTTGGTGGTGCAGCTTGCATTGGATACGCTCTTCGTGGCAGCGGTGATCTGATCGTCATTGACACCCAGAACAACTGTTGCGTCGATATCGTCCTTGGCCGGAACGGTCAGAACGACCTTTTTTGCGCCAGCGACGATGTGATCTTCATATCCACCCTTTTCAGAGGCCTTGGTGCGGAAAATACCAGTGGATTCAACAGCTACGTCGATACCCAGTTCTTTCCACGGCAGTTCTTTAGGATTGCGGATTGCGGTAACTTTAACTTCTTTGCCGTCGATCACGATTGCATCATCCTTACCTTCGACAGTACCCTGATAAGGTTTGAAAACAGTATCGTACTTGAACAGGTGGGCCAGGCTTTTAGCCGGGGCTAAGTCATTGATTGCGACCAGTTCCATATCTTCGCGCGCCATCAAAATGCGTGCGACTGCACGGCCGATACGGCCGAAACCATTAATTGCAACTTTTGTTGCCATCGGAAATCTCCTTTTCCACAAAGATTAACTTGTTTATTTACTTTTTACATACCATCTCCGTTAGACGGAGACTTTAAGAGGCAGTAATGTAAAGAGATGTCGGAGGATTGTCAAGCAATTTATCCCAAAGAAATGCTTTTTTGTACTGGACTATCACGACCATTAATGTTCTTAAAATATAACGCTATAAAGTCGTTTTTCCGTCAATGACTTACACTGCAGGAATTGAGACAAAAAATCGACTTCCTTTACCGATCTCCGACTCAACTGAAATATCTCCACCGTGTCTATCCAAAATACGACGGGCTATTGCCAGACCAATCCCCTCTCCTTCCCTGTCGTTATTGCTGCGATAAAAAACATTAAAAATGTTGTCAATGTTCTCTGGCTCAATCCCGATCCCATTATCTTCAATGCAATAGACAACCTGGTTGTTTTCAGTTGTTCCGGAAATTGTGATTTTTCCTTTTCGGGTTGGGTCCAAATATTTGATTGCGTTACTGAGCAGATTCGAGAATACACAATACATCTGAAAACGATCTGCATTGCAGCAGGGCAGCGGTTCGAATGTAATATCAGCATGGCTGGACCGGGCCTGATACAACATATCATTATAAGCATCCCGAATCAGCGTAGTCATATCCAGTTCTTCGATGTGTGTTACCGTCATTCCCAATTGTGCCAGACGCAGCAGGGTTTTGAGCAGGATATTCATTTTTCCAATTCCCTGCTTGACAAATTTTAAGGACTCCGGAATGTCCTCGTTCATGATAGTGTGTATTTGCCTGCGTGCCGGTTCGGGGATATCAACCTCATTGAGTAAATGCTGAAGTGTTTCTAAAGATTTATTCAACTCTCCTGCAAAGCCGACCACATTGACCATGGGGGTTCGTAAATCGTGTGTGGCGATTTGGATGATACTTTCAAGATGACTGTTCTTGTCCGCCAGCGTGCGTGTTAACTGGGTTAATTGAGCTTCGGTTTTTTTACGCTCAGACAGATCTATATCGATACAAAAGAGCACCGGCTCTTTTTCAGGATGGCAGATGATCGTATGGATGGAATAGACCGGTACAGGGCTGCCGTCTTTATGCAGGAGCATCAACTCACCGGCCGGCATCAGTTCCCCGGATTGGGTCACTGTTTGGGACGATTCGAGGGCTTTTTTGAAATGTGGTTTAATATCCGGTGGAATGATTAAATCTCCCAGCTTTTTACCGATCGCTTCAGCCCACGAATAGCCATAAATCTCTTCACTGGCTTTATTCCAGAAAATCACAGTTCCATTGGTGGTATATCCCTGAATGGAGACGCCTGGAATGTATTCAGTCAGGCTGTAAAACCACTCTTCACTTTGCCACAGAGAAAGACCCTGATATTGGTCATTATCGAAGTTCCGGCGTCCTTTTACAGTGCCTTTACTCTCTTTATGATGCATAAAAATATCCGCAATACAGTGGAAAAAACTTATTACGTGGTACAATAAACTCCACTCGCTCCAATCGAAAAATGAATATACTCTATGAAATGTGGATTGTCAATGCAAAGATGCCTGAGCATTCGCAGATCGTATTTTTTTATGTGAGCTGATATTCGTGTAAAGTTTTGGGTTTATTGTGTCCCAAAAGTTCAGTTGCCGCGTTTGTGAATCCGAATTTCAAGGATACGCCGGGTACCGGTTGTGATTTTTGGGTGTTCTGCCATACGCAGCGGAGCGACCCAGAGAATGCTTTCGTTGTCAGCAGCAACGAATACGGTTTGCTTGATTGCAGTATCAAGTTGTGCATCCTGTAAAAAGCGGGCCACTTTTTTCTCGCCATGCCCCCCCACAGGACAAAAACGATCACCGTCCTGTCGAACGCGAATCTTGATGGTTCCGCTGATTTTATCTGCATCAAACCATTCGATGAATGCATCCTTGGTTTTAAGAAATTGTTCAAAATCCACCTCACTGCGACGGAGTATCCGGCTCGAAATTCGCCATGGACCAAATATAGCGGTTCGATCTGTTTCCAGGATAACGGGTTCCCAGTCCGTGGCGGGAGATTTTGACTTCTTCCGAACAAGTAAAGAACCCTCCTCAACCGCAATTTCGATCTGGCCCGGGAAGTCTGCTTTAGCTTGGGTTTGGTTGGCTATTTCACGAATTGTCTCAAAGTGAGTTTGTGAATAATACCTCAATCCGACGTTTAGTTTCACCAGCACCTGACGCATACACTCATAAAACACCCACGGTTGACACTCATGCAAGGCATCCTGTTTAAGAACGAATTCGTCAATTGTCTCATTGAAGTGCCCTTGAGTGAGAATCCTTTGTACGTGTTTTTTTGTTCGTGAAAGAAATAGCTGATTTTTTCGGGATAATAATGATAATTGATCGATCATCGTATCGTTATTCAGCGAGGGGATTAATTGGTGACGAATCCGATTGCGAGTGAAATTCAAATTGCGGTTGGAGGCATCCTCCCGCCAGTTCACATCGTTGCTTTGACAATAATCGATGATCTCATTGCGGCGGACATTCAGCATCGGCCGGATGAACGTGGTTCCATAAACCTGTGAGATGGGTAGTATCCCGCACAGGCCGCGAAAACCTGTGCCCCGTAACAATCGATGAATCATGGTTTCGGCCTGATCATCCTTATGATGGGCAGTGGCAATACAATCACAATCGTGTGTTACTGCAATTTCAGCCAGGGTCTTCAGACGAAGCGTTCGGCCGGCCGTTTCGAGGGACAGTTTTTTGGATGCCGCAGTGTCCTTGACATTAACGGTTAATGCACACACCGGGACAGAGTAAACCTGAGCCAGTGCTTTGACAAAGTGTTCATCATTGTCAGAATGCTCGCCGCGAAGCTGATGATTGACATGACCGATCACAAAATCGCACGGAATGTGTCCCTGTTGTTTCAGATTAATCAGCGCATGCACCATCGCAACAGAATCGGCTCCGCCAGAAACAGCTAACAAAACACGATCCATTCCGTCAAACAAACCGTTGGTTATAATCCAATCGTATAGAATTTTTTCAAACGACCTTTTTATCATTTGTGAATATTCGTATTCATTCGTGGCAAATAAAAAAGGCCTGCTTCCTTATTGAAAACAGGCCCTGTAAGATTCATTGATTTAAGTATCGTTATTCCTGCATGTCGTCAGTCGGAACACCCTCCTCGAACTCCATGTCGGGGTTGGGCCTGGATAGTGCTGCAATGCGTATTTCTGCAAATTCAGTATTGTCCGTATACCGGGATTCCTTTTCGACCGCCAACTTGTACAGTTCCAGTGCCTGGGCCCGCATCCTCAGCTTTTGATCCATCACATATGCCGCACGGAAGCGTGCAGGATACGAGGTTGCTTCGTTCCATTGAAACGCCCGTTGGTAGTAAACGGCGGCCAATTCATAATTTTTCAGGTAATCATAAATGCGTCCGGCCCTATATGCAGCATCATCAATTTTGTCGCTGGACGGATACTCACGGATCAACTGGTTAAACAATCCCAGTGCTTCTTGCAGTTTGCCACGATTGGCAACGATGATCATTCCGCCGGATTCGTTGTAAAGCGACTTGGCCTGACGGTACAGAATGTCTGCTTCTTCGATGGAATCGGTCGCCATCAAATTATCCGGTACCCACTCAGCCGGTTGGAGATAGGCGTACCGCACCATCTGGTCAAATGTTTTCAGTTCCAGCTTGGCCCATTGCAGCTTGGTGGCATTGCCGACCGAACCGTAATAATCCACCAGTGCCAGCAGCGCCTGCCGATAGGCATCTCGTGCCGCGGCCAATGATTCCACATAATCCACTTCCGTCGCATCCGGTACCAGGTAGACACCTTCTTCGGAGACCGTGACCACCGGTTCCGGTTCCAGCAGATGTGCATCCCGTTCTCTTGGATTAACGCAGCCAATGAAAAATACGCCCGGTAATATCAGTGCCGCAATCAAACGAATCCTTGTCATCTTCGAACTCCTTTCAAGTCGGAAAGAATGTTATTGATATTGCTCAAAAATACCACTTTTCAGCCCACTGTCAAGCATATTTATGCGCTGATCCTTTTGAGGGTCGGGGTGGTTATGGTATGCCAAAACAATTTATTTTAACTACTTCCACATGTCCTCTTCACTGATAGGGCCGAACGGACTGTCTGATTTGGGCTTGGGTCGAGATTTAATAATCGCCTCGGCAATCGGGACATCGCTTTTGCGGGTGATCTTGATATTAGAGTGATCCGTTTCAACGATATGAACGGGATGGCCGAGGGCCTCGATCAGTTGAGCGTCATCGGTAATTTTGGCCTTATCCAGCGTATCCAGCTTGGCGTAGCCGTCTTTAAGCCATTTTGCGTCAAAGACTTGCGGTGTCTGGGCCTCGTACAACGTTGAGCGGTCCACCGTGTCGACAATAACACCATTTTCGACCTTTTTCAGCGTTGCTACCACGGGTGCCGCCAGCATTGCCGCACCGGTCTCGCCGGCAGTCTTGAACAACTCATCCAGCCATTGGTTGGTCAAACAGCACCGCACCGCATCGTGTACGGCGATCAGTTGGGCCTCATCTTTAACCAGTTCCAGGGCCTTGGCAACGGTCTCAAATCGCTCCCCGCCACCAAAACACAGCTTCACCCCGCTGAAAGCCAGTGCCGCACCCCACTTGACCTTGACGATTTCTTCGTCCTCGGGCGATATGGCCAAGATCACCTGGAAGACATCGTCCCGTTCGGCGAAAAACTCAATACTTCGCAAAAAAGCTGCCCGGCCGCACAGGTCCACAAACGGCTTTTTTCGGTCTCCGCCGAATCGGCTGCTCGCCCCGGCGGCACAAATAATCACGGATATTTTCTTCATCATAGTAGTCACGAATTACCACGAATTATCACTAAAATAAAGTATAAAAAAGATGATTTTTTTGTAAATCCTGTTATCCTGTCAAAGTAAACCCTGTTAATCCTGTAAAAAAAATGATTGCTCAGATTGAAGGAAAACTTGTTTCGCTCGATCCCGACAAATGCCTTGTGCAGGTCGGGCAGCTATGCTATGAGGTCATGCTGCCCGGCTATGCTGTCAGCGATCTGTCCGGCAGTGTTGGGTCCGATGTAACCCTTTGCACCATCGAGTATTACGAGGGTACACCCGGCGGCGGGAACCTGATCCCGCGGATGGTGGGTTTTTTGACCCATGGCGAAAAAGAATTTTTCCGGCTGTACACGTCCGTCAAGGGAATGGGAACGAAGAAAGGCCTTAAATCGCTGACCATGCCTATCGCCCGCATTGCTGATGCGATCGAGTCCGGCGATGAAAAGATGCTGACTTCGCTGCCGGCAGTCGGCAAGCGGTTGGCGCAGTTGATCGTGGCGGAGCTGCAGGGCAAACTGGCCGAGTTTGCGTTCGCCGCGACGACGCCCTCCGGCAAAACCGCCGCGGCGTTCGGTTCGTTCCAGACCGAGGCCCTGGAAATCCTGATCGCCTGGGGCGAAAAACGCCACGAGGCGATGGAACTGATCGAGCTGACCTGTCAAAAACACCCGGATATCAAGACTGCCGAAGAACTCGTCCCGCTGGTGTATCGTGTGAAACAGGGCATCGAAGCATAATTTTGACAGGATTTACGGGATTGTTTTAGACGGGATTACAGGATTAACAAAATAATTGAGGAGTTTTTGTTGAGTGCAGTATCAAGAGTTGACAAACAAAATTATTGGAGCGGCTTATACCGTTTATAATCAGATGGGCTTCGGTTTCTTGGAATCTGTTTATGAAAAGTGTATGCTGATTGAGTTACAGAAAGAAGGGATTCGTGCTGAAAATCAAGCCGAAATTTGTGTAAAATATGATGATAAAGTCGTCGGGGAATTCAAAGCGGATTTGCTTGTTCAAAACGATATCATTCTTGAGTTAAAATCTGTTCGTATAATTTCCCAGGTTCATGAGGTTCAGTTGGTGAATTATCTGAAGGCCACAGGAAAAGATTTGGGCCTCTTAATTAACTTCGGAGAAAAGGGTGTACAAGTAAAGAGAAAGGTCCGGGATTTGAAAAATATTTCCAAAAAAGAAGATAATAATTATGTAAATCCCGTAATCCTGTCAAAAGAAAATCCTGTTAATCCTGTCTAATAAAAATGGCTATAGATAGAGTTTTAAGTTCAGATTCAAGAGGGCAGGCCGAGGAGCAGTTTAATTCTGCGCTGCGGCCGCAGTCGCTGGCTGAATGTGTGGGCCAGAGCAATGTCAAGGAAAAGCTGTCCATTGCGATACAGGCCGCTCGCCAGCGTCAGGAACCCTTGGAGCATCTGCTGTTTTACGGCCCGCCGGGACTGGGCAAGACCACGCTGGCCCATGTGATTGCGAATGAGATGGCTGCTAATATCCGCGTCACTTCCGGCCCGGCGATCACCAAGCAGGGTGACCTGATGGGGATGCTCAGCAATGTCAACGAGGGCGATGTGCTGTTTATCGACGAGATTCACCGCCTCAGCGCCCCGGTCGAGGAGTTTATCTACCCGGCGATGGAGGATTTTAAGGTCGATTTCACGGTTGACAGCGGTATGCACGCCAAGACAATCAACTTTCCGCTGAAGCGATTCACACTCATCGGGGCGACGACCCGAGCCGGATTGCTTAGTGCTCCCTTGCGCGGGCGATTCGGGATGCTGCATCACCTGGAATTCTACAATGTCGAGGAATTGACCGATATTCTCCGACGCTCAGCGAATCTGCTGGAACTGAAAAGCCACGACGGCACGCTGGAAATGGTGGCCGGACGCTCCCGCGGCACGCCGCGTATTGCCAATCGGCTTTTGAAACGTGTACGCGACTATGCTCAGGTCAAGGGTTCCGGCGTGCTGACCACCGAGATCGTCGAAAATGCCCTGAAAATGGAACAGATCGACCATCTGGGACTGGACGAACTGGACCGCAACTTCCTGCGCTCACTGGTCAAAGTCTACGACGGCGGCCCGGCCGGCATCGAGGCACTGGCCGCAACGCTTGGCGAAGAACGCGATACACTCGAAGACGTCGTCGAACCCTACCTCCTGCAAATCGGCTTCGTCCGCCGCACCAAACGCGGCCGAGAAATCACCCCCGCCGCATGTAAACACTTGGGAATAAAAACCAACGCAAAAAAGAAACAAGGGGAGTCGATGTTGTTTGAGGAGTAGGGCTTTCAAATGACTAAAAAGAAAAAAGTTGGTGTAATAGCGTTAGTAATTGCGAGCAGCATCATTAGTTGTTTGTTATTGTTTTTGGTAGCTCGGGCAGTTATTTGTACATGGTTTATTTATGAACTTTCTCAGATATACGATGGGCCGCCGGAAAATTTTGTTACAAAGGTCGATTCTCCTATCTCTCTTGAGCAAGCTCGCGAAGAAGTTCCGTTTCCGTTACCGGATGAGGCGTCAGATATCTATTATGCTCACTTTCGCTATTTAATGGCGTATGAATTCCTGGTAAAATTTAAGGCCCCTTTAGAAATATGTAAATCACATGCTATTTATATTATTCAAAGATACAATGAAAACGAAACCAATCCGGATCGTCATATTCTCCTGGAGTTTAACGAAATCACAGATACTCCGTTACCTGTTTGGGATTCGGATTTTCCACTTAATATAACATGGTTTGATTTAGAGAATATAAAAAAGGGGTTAAGAATTGATGATGGCATAAGCATTTGGATTGATACCGATAGAAATATCTTCTATTATTGCGAGACAGATTAATCTCTCTCTGAATAATACTTCGCCATTTTTGGGGATTTATAAAGTAGTTCGGTGAAGCGCTTTCGTTTGACCACGGAGTGGTCGTGATAAGAGTAGCCGCGGGTGGAGGCGAGCGGAGCGAGGCGGAACCCGTGGTTATGGTGTTCCCAACATGTTCACAACCCCGGAGGGGTTGAATAAAAGCGGAATGCGTCAGGGGATTGTTCGACCCCTACAGGGTCAGTTGTTTTTTTATATAGCTAACCACGGGTTACGGCCTGTCGGCCTTCACCCGCGGCTATTGTTATTGTAAGCCCTACGGGCTTTATGGACTATATCTGCTGGAATAGATTCCTCCCCTTTCGTTGGTCGGGTTCCGAATGATGGAACGGCTCATTCTTTTTGTTTCTACTGCCTACTACCTTATGAAATACTTCGCCATTCGGGGCGGTTTGTGGAGCAGTTCGGTGAAGTGGTAGATCAGCAGTTGTTCAATTTGTTTGAGTTGTTTCAGTTCGGTTTTGGGCAGTTTGGCGGGGGTGTTCAATATTTCGATGAGTTCGGCATTAATCGCTCGTTTTTCCGGGAAGGCCATTTCGCAGCCGGAGCACAGCAGGCCGTTTTCGCGGCTGGAGAAGTAAAACCCCCTCCCCGCTTCGCGGTACTCCCCCTTGGCAGGGGGAGAGCTTATGCTTGTTCCGCAATTGACACAGGCATCGAACACCGGCATGACGCCGGTTTCTTCCAGCAGGCGAATCTGGTACAGGATCAGCCATGCCAATGCTTCTGTGGCATCTTTGGTTTCCTGCACTGTTTCTAAAAACTTTGTCAACTTGTCAAATAAGAACGGGTGAGGATCGTGATCTTCGAGGAATTTCTCGGTCAGTTCCGCCGCAAACAGGGCGGCGTTAAGAGCATTCAGATTATGCGAGAGCATCCGAAACCGCGGCTGCTGATTGAACTCGGTCAAAATCGCCAGTTGTCCGCCTGAGTCTTTGATGGTAAAGATGACATTACCGAATGAGAACAACTCAATCGGTCCGTCAAAGGCTGATTTTGTCCGCCGCGATCCCTTGGCC
>ENA-ORCT01001113-ORCT01001113.1-marine-metagenome-genome-assembly--contig:-NODE-1113-length-11016-cov-3.474449_pt1 | contig 11016 bp, 9 predicted proteins | sample MGYA00248632_ERZ508511 | MGnify/ENA primary metagenome ERZ508511 (study PRJEB26182, sample SAMN06268839) | marine metagenome | isolation source: Tt an P1-techrep anaerobic enrichment on pine from sediment... | reverse complement strand
ATCCTCTTGTTGGGCTATGGTTTTATCGGGATCGGAATCGATTTTCTCGATCCCACAGCCGGCGACATTTCGATCCCGATCCCGATCCCGATTCCGATAGCGATTGGGAATAGCCAAACAGGATTCTTGTTTTTTGACTGAAGTCAGTGAATACGGCATTAATCCCCAGCCAATGGCTGTCAGCAGGATACAGGCCATTGCCCGGCAGGCGGGGGGGGTGAAACGTTAACCTCGCGTCATCCGATCATTCGGGGAGGGCGTCATGAATTGGTTTATCGCATCCGTTGTTGTGGCAGGGATTATTTTCTGGTTCCACCGGCAGGGCAAAAAAATTATCGAAGGCGAAGCACCGGCGGTTGCGCCCGGCGCAGTGCCGGGTAAAGTCGAGAAGAATGTGGTCAAAGCGGCACTTGAATCCGGGGAACTGGATGAGCTGACCGCAGCAACTGCTGAAAAGGCATCGGCAATCGACCGCCATATGCTTCTCGAGCGCATCGCGGAACTGAGCTACAAGCGCCGGGCAGAGTCCAAAATGAAAACCATTCTCCTGAAGTTCGGTCGGATGCACCTTGATGAGTTTCCGGATCTCTGGCCGGCCCTGGAGACCGAAGCCGGAGAAAAACCCAATTATGTGGCGACGTTCAAGCTTCTGGCCATGGCCTTTGAAGAGGACGGCCGGTACGATGATGCAATCCGGGTCTGCGAGATGGCGCTGGAGTATGACCTGGACGACGGAACAAAAACCGGCTTTGAGGGGCGAATTGGGCGGTTACGGAAGAAACAGGATAGTGAAGCGCATTCGGAATAGATGATAGTGTGCTTAGCGGCGTCGTATCGACAACGTGTTGTCGATGTTACCGGGTGTTTTGATAATTCAGAGGTTTAAGGTGTCAGGTTTCGGGTGTCAGACCTCACAGATGCTGATTTCTGAAACCTGACGCCCGAAACGCATAATTTGGGCCATTAAATGATCAGGGCATTTGCTGCCCCGAAGGGGCCCCTTCTTCCGAGCGGAGTCTTGGGAGGAGCGTATTGCTCTTATCTTCCGGATTCGAAATACTTGGCGTTTTGCGTTGGAATGGAGCGGGTGACAGGACGGATCGGATTTTTCAACCCGTGGTGTTACGCTGAAGCGAGTCCTCAGATCAAGGCCGCCAGCAATGAGAATCCGCTGGCGTCCAGGGCGCGGCTGACTGCCCAGCCGAATACGGCCCTGCCCACATGATCGATGGCGTTAGTGGCGGCGCGTTCGATTATTTCCTCCGGTTTCACGGAAGTTGACCCTTTGTAATACCCATGATCGGCCAGAAGTTGAAGCAATTGATCCGCGGAAACGGCATCCGCGTCATATCGGATGATCGTGCTGCCGGTGATGGAGTTGATTCTCACCGAAATTTCATGCCTTTTTAATTCCAGGTTAACAGTGGCAGCCCATGGTAGATCATGGCTTCAGTTGCCGAGTGTTTCACTGCCAGTTCAAGGAGATATCCGATTCAATGACTATCCATTCGCTGCCGTCAGCAGATTTGTCAACGGCCAATCCCGCTCCCCGGAAGGAAACCGCGCCATGCGGTCTGCTGAAGTACATGCGACTTGTCGGGGTGTCTTCAGTGTCTTCCGACCGGTTTGCCGAAACGCTGCCTTTTTCCCTGAACGATCTCATCTCCGATTCATTTTACCGGGAACTGTTTATGAGCCCCTGCCTGTCCGGGTGGTGCCGGGGTGAAGATAAACACCGGTACATGCACCTGTGTCATACGGTGTTGTCCAGAAGTCAGCTGAATGCCGTGGCCAAGCTGAAGGAGGCCGGCATCATTACGCGAAATCTGGTGGTGATGCCCAACACATCGAATATCAGCCTGGCCAACAACGGTATCCATCTCAGTCTGGGAAGCCGGAAACTGACGCGCCTGATGACCGAAAAAACTCCCGGATTGAAGCCGGCTGATGAGAAGTATTACGGGGACCTGGCCATTAAAATTGTCGAGCATTTTCTTTCGCTGTTTGTGGGGTCTTATTCCGCTGCGCCGTATCGGCTCGACTTCACGGATTTTCATCCCGAGAAGGTGCTTGGATTTTTGCCCTATGAGCTGGATTTCACTCATCTGCGAATGATCTGGCGACGATGGAAAAAAAAGGCGAACCTGAAGTTTTTTGGCCGGGCCGTGACGCCTTTCGGACCGGAAATGGTGGACCGGATGCTCGCCGGAACGCTTAATCTCAAGGGGGATTTTGTTCAGGATTTTCGACTGATCGATTACCTGGCGGCGGTATTGAGCACGGATCAGAGCTCTGCACTGAACGGTGAGTCCGACAGCGAGCTGAGCCTGAAAAAGGATCTGGCGGCAATGGGTACGTTCGATCAGCGGATGCCACTCTATCTGCTGTATCGTCTCCGGCGGTTTGAAACCATGGGGTTCTCCGGGTTCGAAGGCCGATACTACAGTCTGTTTCACAGTCTGGTGACAGATATGGGGGAAGCGGCCAATCTCCAGATGCTGTTGACCGCACTGGCCTATAAGTACATCATGCTTCGCCAGGTGACGCACGAGGATATACCGGATTCCCCGTCGATGGAAAGCGAACGGCGGCAGGTGTTTTTCGGCACCGCGATCGGCATTCCGACCTTTTTCGTGTGGAAAGAGACCCGAAATTCATTTCTCAAGTATATCCTCAAACGCACCGAACGCATTCGACCCAGTCGGCGCTACGCCGGTTACCTTCGGGTGTACAATCAAGAATTTCGCAAGGCTCTGGTACGAACCATACGCGAAGATGCCCGGGATCTGATCGAGTTGATGAATCTGTCCGACACCCTGAGCGACCTGGAGCAGCGAATCGATGACCCGGCGAACCACTCCGCGGCAGGCAAAATCACCCGCGGTATCCTGGACATTGCCGGGGAACGGACCCCCATGAAACTCACCGGCCACCAATTCAACGCGGCAGCCGAGCGGTATTACCGGGAAACCCTCAAGCAGCAACATATGCACGACGGATTCACAACGTTGCTTCAGGAAATTCAGGACCTCGACTCATGGCGTTCATGGCGGGAAGGCTATTACAATCTGGCCCTGCTGTCGGTGTTTCGCGGGCGGAGTGCGTCGGATTTTGTCCAGTCCGTTCGAAATGAGGCCGAAGCCGACATGCTGTCCGAAGAGAAACTCGAAAAACTCATTCACCTGATGCTACTCGTGTTTCACCGGAAAGGCGTGCAGTGCCGGAACCGGCCCGACGATTGATGCCGCGGCGGCACGATCTGTTGCGGATGTATTTTATCCGAACCTATACATGAATCCACAATCAACCCAATCCCATCTTGAAGATTACCTGATGACAAATTGCTATCCTCACCAGTACATCGAACGCGAAACATCCCGGGTTCGAAACGAACCGCTGATTGCCGATCAAACCGTTAACACAATCTATTCCAGTGTCAGGGAGCGTGCCCCTGTTTTATACAACCTGGTGACATCTGCGCGGATGTCCGGTTTGCTCGGATATCTGATGTATGATTTTCCGCCCGGCCTCCGGGCCTCCAGTTCGGCGAAGATCATGGCTGAGCTGGATATCGATCGACGCGAATGTCTCGACAGTCCGGATGCGTTTGATTCGGTCAGAAAAATCTTTGAGCGCAAAATTCGCTATTGGCAGTGCCGTCCCCTGCCCGGGGAAAACGACCGGGTGGCGTCGCCGGCCGATTCAAAAATGCTTGCCGGTTCGCTCACCGAACATTCGGCGCTGTTTATCAAGGAGAAGTTTTTCCGATACGAAGAGTTGCTCGGGCCGGAGAAAACTGACTGGCTGACGGCATTTGAGGGCGGAGATTTTGCCGTATTTCGTCTTACCCCGGAAAAGTATCACTACAATCACTGCCCGGTTTCCGGCAGGGTGGTGGATATCTACGAGATCGCCGGGCAATATCACTCCTGCAACCCGGGCGCGGTGGTGGCTGCCGTGACACCGTTTTCCAAAAACAAGCGGGTGGTGACGATCATCGACACCGATGTCGAGGGTGGAACCGGGGTCGGCCTGGTGGCCATGATCGAGGTGGTGGCGCTGATGATCGGCGGGATCGTCCAGTGTTACAGCGAGCACCGCTATGATGAGCCCCAACCGGTGGTGCCGGGCATGTTTATCCGGCGGGGCCGGCCCAAGAGCCTTTACCGTCCCGGAAGCTCTGTTGACGTGTTGCTGTTCCAGCGGGAGAAAATCACCTTTTCCGGGGACATTCTGGCGAATCTTCACCGCTCCGACGCCAGGAGCCGTTATCTGGCCGGTTTCCGGCGGCCTCTGGTCGAAACCGAAGTCATGGTCCGTGCTCCGATTGCAAAACGATGGCGGAGTTAACCGGTATCGTGTCGGCCGATCGCCGGTTGAAGTAAAAAAAAGTTGGTGGGCAATGCCCACCAATCTTAACCACACAAGTTAACGACAGTCAGGAGAATAATCGATGACAACCACCGTACTGCTGCTGGCCATGGCCGGTTTTCTGGTCCTGATGTTTGCCTGGGGATTTCGATGCCTTCAGACCGAACGCTTTCAATTTCTGTGCACTGTTCCGGCGGCCAAGCAGGCTGACGGATCATGGTCCGGGCTCAACCTCACCTATTACGGCGTGTTCAATGCCGTGGCCTGCGTGCTGGCGGTAACCGTCCTGTATACACTGATGGGAAGTGTTTCCATTTCGCCCGGCGGAACGACTCTTGTCGTTGCACCGATTCTGTTTCTCTGCCTTCCCGCATCCCGCATTATCGCCCGATGGGTTGAAGGCAAGCGGTTCACGTTCAGCATCGGGGGCGCCGCATTCGTTGGAATTCTGGCAACGCCGGGACTGGTGCTGATTATTCACTGGCTTTTCGACTCCTGGTCCGAGTCCACCATGCCGGTAATCACGGTGCTGGCGGCATCTGCGATTGCCTATGCCTTCGGTGAAGGGGTCGGTCGTCTGGCCTGCGTGAGTTTCGGGTGCTGTTACGGCAAGCCCCTGTCGAGTTTTTCTCCCCGTGTCCGCCGGATCCTGACCCCGTTCAGCTTTACGTTCACCGGTGAAACCAAAAAAATCGCCTATGCCAGCCATCTGGACGGTGAAAAGATTTTTCCCATTCAGGGGTTTACCTCGGTGATCTGCTGTACCGCCGGCATGGCTGGAACCGTTCTTTTCATGGCGGGGATGCACCGGACAGCCTTTATCCTGGCCCTGACGGTGACCCAACTCTGGCGATTTGTTTCTGAATTTCTTCGCGCCGATTATCGGGGCGGTTTCAAAATATCGGCCTACCAGATTATGAGCCTGATATCGGTTGCCTACAGTGTCGTGATTTTGTTTTTCTTTCAGTCTCCACCGGCAGAGGTGGTCGACCTGGTCCGGGGTGCCAGAATGCTCTGGTCCCCGGGGATGATTCTGACCCTCCAGGGGCTCTGGCTCATTACGTTCTACCGAACCGGAAGAAGTGATGTGACCGGATCGACCGTTTCCTTTCACGTCCGAGAAGATCGGATATAACTAAGGAATGTAGCCTGTTTATGAGCCTGCCAAAGCATTATATCGTCGATACAAATGTTCTTCTGGACGACCCGGACGCCTTGTTCAAACTGAGAAACGGAAATGAAAACAAGGTGTCCATACCCTACCATGTCCTTCTTGAGTTGAATAAATTCAAGAAACACCCGCAACTGGGCCATATGGTCTCCCGGGTCATCCAGAATATCAACGGCAATATCGAGGTGTTCAATATATTGAATACCGAAACCGTCGCCAAGTCCCTGTCCGGCCAGGTGGATGAGTATATCCTGGAAGAGATCCGGAACAGCGGCCTGAGCGATCCGATCCTGATCACCAACGATAAAATTCTTCAACTGCAGGCCGCGCTGTCGGGTATACAAAGCGAAGGGTACCAGGAGTCGGTGCCGTTCAAGTCTGAAGCCGAATATGTCACCGGGTTCGTGTCGGCCCGGGACGATGCTTATGCGAACAGCTTCATGTGGAACGAGCAGGGGAAACCGGTCTTTTTTGGGGTCGATGGGGAGAAAACCATCGATTATCAACACCGGATCTGGGATGTTACTCCCCGGAATGTGACTCAGAATTTGGCAATGGAGCTGATGGTGGACCCGGCGATCCACATTACCTCGATTCAGAGTGAAGCCGGATACGGAAAAAGTTTCCTGGCCCTTGCCGCCGCTCTTTTTCTGACTCTGGAGAAGAAACTTCACGATAAGATCTACGTGGTGAAGCCGATGATCGAGATCGGTCAGAAACTGGGCTATCTTCCCGGACGTGTCGATGAAAAGATGGCTCCTTACACCCGATATGTCACCGATCTGATACAGAAGCTCCACAAGCGCCGGCGGGCAAACCGGCTGTTCATCGATGCGGAAGAAAATCCGCCCCGTTTCGACCCGAGCCGCTTCGAACTGCTCCCGCTGGCTTTTGTCCGTGGCATGAATATCGAAAATGCGGTGGTGATCATCGATGAAATTCAAAACATGTCGCGCAACGAATGCCGGGCGTTGCTGTCGCGGATGGGTGAGGGCGTCAAGTGCATCTGTCTGGGCGATATCCACCAGGTGGACAACCCCTACCTGTCCCGTGAAAACAATGGCATGAACTGGATTGTAAAAAAGTTCAAGGGGAGCCGTATTTACGCTCACCTGGTCCTCAAGGGGGACCGGTCCAGAGGGCCGATTACCGATCTGGTCATCAAGGCCGGGCTTTGATGATTATTTTTCACCCCGCCGTTTCTGCAAATCGACCCGTCAGGGCCAATCAGAGATGTGATTATTAAGGAACGCGGATGTTAATTTGAGATGAGAATGGAGGGGGCCGAATCAGGCGGCCTCGGCCTGCCTGTCGGAAGCGGTGAATTTTTCCGAGATGCAGAAGGCGGCCGCTGCGGCTGTGAACCGGATGAGCTCGGGAAGGGAGATCTGGCTGTTGAAGCCGCCCAGGTGAGGTCCGGTCCAGGTACTGATATCCCGGGCACCCCGCTCCATGCGGTCGGCCTCTGCCCGGGAGTAGCCCCGGGAGACAAGAAACTCGCGGAACATTTCATCGCTCATGGCTTCCTGGTCGGTCACCCTGAGCAGCTCTTCCATGTGCCGGTCCACGCCCATTTCATCGATCAGCCGATCGACAAACCGTGCGGTGTCTACCGGTATGTCTTGTTGAAACGGGAGGCCGGTAAAGCCTTCGTGGTATCCACTGAAAATAGCCTCGATCAGTCGGGTGAAAAGCCCGGGGTCAAACAGCTCCCGCGCATCCACCGGATTGCCGGAGCGGTCAAAACCAATTCGGCGGGTGTCCCGGCCGCGAAAATAGCTGCCGGCAACCAGCATCAGGCTCAAAATGTGGTTGCCGATCTGCTCGTACAAATCCCGGGTCTTGCCGCTGAATATCTCCAGGTGCTCGAAATCCCGCAGACCGCTTTTCGCCAGGTTCGGATACCTGCTGGACGCCAGCCATTGATCCAGACGCCCGGCCTTTGACCAGATGTATACACCGGCATCATCCCGCCGGTGGCGTTGGGAGCGATTGTGAAACAGCGGGATGGGCGCGGTGTGAATGATGCCGTGGGCGGTGAGCCGGCCAAGCAGCCAGGCATTTCGTCCGATGATTTCGACAATATCGTCCGGGGGCGGCAATTGCCCGCCGGATGTCTCGTTGGGGTAGGCAAAATAATCACGGCCGGCACGATAGGCGATGGCGAACAATTCGGGATGAAGCTCCTCCCCCTCCGGCGGTTCAACGGGCAGCCGGGCTATGCGAAACAGGTCGCTTCCGTCCACCGCCAGAGCCTCCGGAACATCAAAACGATGGGGAAACGAGGGCGCCAGATCGCCAAGGCGCCTCATCCAGCCGGTTTCCGTGGCCAGATCGTCGGGGCGGTCGTCCGCTCTGGCAAATTTGATGACGACCACGTCCTCCGGCCCTTCAATCTTCAGGCTCCGTCCGGCCCAGGCCGGGTTTCCCTCTGGCAGATTCCAGGCGTGATCCAGCTGCTTCCAGGAAATCTGCGGCAGGTGATCAACAGTGGTTCCCTGGGATTGTATTTTCGGAAATGGGGGTAATTCCAAAGGCATTATGCCGACGGGAAGCCTTCCCAGGGCTTCGGCCGCGGCTCTGTGGACCGGGCCGCTGTGGCCGGTCACGATCTGTTTCAGGATGCCAAGGGCTGCATCGCCGAGCGGTCCGGGGAAATCGTTGATAACCACATCGGTGAGGGCATTGGCCGCTTTCCGGTACAGGAAAAACGATTGCCGCTGGGCCTTGTGGACCGCACGGTTCAGGGTGACGGCGAGAGCGGAAATGGTGTCTGCGGTGACAGTGTCGGGAACGTCCTGAACAATATGTTCCAGGGTCGAGACAGCCATGTAGGTGGCCGAAAAATCGGAGCACATTGAGAGCAGGGTGTCTTCCGCCTGCAGTCGTTGGTCGTCAAGGCGCCAGGTGGTCATGAGTTGCAATTGGTTCTTGGGTTTTAATCATAAACGTTCAGTCACAAAGGCATTTTTTATACGACATCGGATCGGTGATGTCCAGCGGAGCATTTTTGCCGAAATGCCGAGTTTATTAGCGGAGCTGATGGCCTGACGCAGATCGTCATTAAGGAACTCAAGGCATATGGTTAATGCCGGTGCCGGTGATTGATGTCCGGCCAGTGGGGATGGGCGTGGCGGGTTTCCCGGTGGGTGTGGCGGTGGGAATGCCACAAAACGCGAGGGCTGTCCGGATGCGGATGATTGTGATGGGGGTCCTCATGGCTGTGCCAGTGATCATGGACTTCAGCCTTATGGGTATGGACATGGGCGTGTTTTTCGAGAAACAGAAACACAAGCGAGATCAGGATGATCAGTGCGGCCGAGAGCTGGGCCCGGGAAATGGATTCCCCCAGAAAGAGCGCCGACATGAGCACGGCAAAAAACGGGGATGACGAAAAAATGATCTGGCTGCGCGATGCCCCAAGTTTCTGGGCCGCGCTGATGTAAAGGAATATGCTGATGCCGTAAGAAAGTCCTCCGACCAGCAGCGCTGCACCGGCGACGGCTATGGGCGCAGACATCCCGGAGACGGTCAGGCCGATAGCCAGATTGGTCGTACCGGCGACGATCCCTTTCCAGAAGGTGGTCTGGGAAGGGGGGATGCCGTCGATCAGCGCTGTCAGGTGGTTGTCGAGGCCCCAGCACACGCAGGCCCCTGCCACCAGGAGCCCGGCCCTGAAGCCGGCCCGGGGCTCGGAAACGGCAAGCAGTATCGAGGCCGCCAGCATCCCAAGGCTGGCCAGCCATCCGTAGCCGGTCAGCTGATCCCTGAAGAACATCCAGCCCAGCAGCACCGTGGCGACCAGTTCCAGGTTGAGCCACATGGCAACCGACGCGGAGGACGCGAGACGAAGCCCGAGCAGTACCAGCACCGGTCCGATAATCCCGCCGAACAGGATGGCCCCGACAAGGCGTCCGGCTGTCTTTTTGTCGATCGACCACGGGGCCGAGAACGTCCTTTCACTCAAGATCTGCGGAATCATACCGACCGCCGCCCCCAGGTAGAGCAAGCCGGCAAGCTGAAACGGCGGAATTTGATCGAGCATGGCCTTGCTGGCCGGCGTGGCGGCGGCAAACAGAACTGCCGCTGCAAGGGCAATGGCGATGGGGAGCCTGGTCTGGGTTTTCACTGGCTTTCCTGGTTCGATAATGGCTGGCAGGTTTTCATCTTTCAGGATCGAGCACTTTGAACATTGGTCACTATAGCCTGAAAAACAAACCTGGAAAACTATAAAAAGGAATCTTTACGCTTTGTCTCCGTTTGTCAGCTTTTAGCCCATTGTTATGGATCTATTTATAATGATTAGGTTTATTGCTTATCACTATCAGTGAATAGCCGGGCAGTTAACCGATCAGGACGCGTGGCGGCGCCCGGCGGAATGAAACAGCGTTTGGATAAAATCGGAAAAATTGGTCACATAAACCCCCGAGATAACCAGAACGGCTCCGCCCAGGGTCGGCAGGGTGATTCGTTCGCCGAGGATGAGAAACGAAAACAAAAGGGCGCTCACCGGTACGAAGTTGATGAAAACGCCTGCTTTCATGGGACCGATTTTTTTGATCCCGTCATAGTACCAGAAAAAACCCAGGACCGTTCCAAAGAAGCCCAGGTAAACCAGCGCGATCCAGTTTCCGGCAGAATAACTTGAAATGTCCCGGACCAGGCCGTTGGCAAGGGCGGGGCCCATCAGCGCGATCGTTCCGATCACCGATGAATAGCAGACCGAGGTAATGGCCGACAGCTCGTTCATGACGAATTTGCCGATGAGCGAATAGGTAACCCAGCTGAGTACGCAGATAAAGATGCAGACCTCCCCCGTGCCGATCCCATGGCCGAAAAGAATTGCGGGGTCGCCTCGGGAGATGACCAGGATGGCTCCGCAGACCGACATCAGGATACCTGCCACTTTTATCCGGTTCAACTGCTCCTTGAAAATGAGAGCGGAGAGGCAACTGATCAGGATCGGATTGGTCGCGATGATCAGCGAGGCCCGGCCTGCGCCAATGTAATGAAGCCCCTTGAAAAAGAAGATGTTGTAGGAAAAGACACCGGTCAGGCCGAGGAGGGTGACCGGCAGGATTTTGTTTCTGGGGATTTTGGGGATTTCGCCTTCAATGATGCGGGTCAGGACAACCAGAAACAGGGACGCGATGACAAATCGGAGAAACGCCGCCGAGTAGGGCGTAACATCGCCGGCGAGCATTTTGCCCGCAATGAATGTCCCGCCCCAGAATGCGGCGGTCAGCACCAGCTTCACATACACCAGCATATCTGGCTCCTTTAAGCCTTACGGAACGCGGATTTAGTAAGGAACGCAAATTTAATTAATTACAATTTCTTGCTTGTCTGTTGGCCCATCTTCGGCGTTGCGTCAGCGTCCACATACGCACAGTATGAAACAGCTGACGCGCCTTGAAGATGAACCAACATCCTGCGCAATATTCTTGCAATTAAATAAATCCTCGTTCCTTAGT
>ENA-ORCT01001112-ORCT01001112.1-marine-metagenome-genome-assembly--contig:-NODE-1112-length-11024-cov-3.243537_pt1 | contig 11024 bp, 7 predicted proteins | sample MGYA00248632_ERZ508511 | MGnify/ENA primary metagenome ERZ508511 (study PRJEB26182, sample SAMN06268839) | marine metagenome | isolation source: Tt an P1-techrep anaerobic enrichment on pine from sediment... | reverse complement strand
GAGGCAGCGAAACGTGGCGCCCCCTGACCGATGCAGGTGGTAAAATTCTTCACCTCGGAAAGGGTCTCGATATAGCGTTCGACCGTTTCCAGATCCCGGGACACCACCTGGGTTGGCGTGCCCTCGGGCCGGCGGTAGTCGATATAGAATTGGGCCTGGTCCGAATCAGCGAAAAAAATTTTCGGCACGTTCTTAAATCCGATTACCCCGGCAACCAGCATACCGGCCATTGCCATCAGCGTCAGTAGGCGGAACCGCAGGGTGGCCTCCAGAATCCGGCGATACATCCGATACACGACCCCCGAATGAGGCGCCGGTTGGCCGGCTCGATTTTTCACCTTGAGAAAATAATGGCAAAAGACCGGTGTCTGGCTCATGGCCAGCACCCAGCTGATCATCAGGGCGATGGCCACGACCTGGAACAGGCTGGCACAATATTCACCGGAATTTGTCGGCGACATGTAGATGGGCAGAAAAGCCAGGCCGGCGATAACCGTTGCGCCCAGAAGGGGCCAGGCGGTCTGGCGGGCCGGGCTGAGTATGGCTTCTTTGCGGAGTCTGCCTTTCTGAAGTTGCACCAGAGTGCCATCGGCCACCACGATGGCGTTGTCCACGATCATTCCCATGACCAGGATCAGAGCTGCCAGCGAAATACGCTGCAGGTCGATTCCCCAGATCAGCATGACCACCAGCGTGGCCAGAATGGAGAGCACCAGGTTGCTGGCGATGATCAGTCCGCTGCGCAGTCCCATGGTAATCAGCAGCACGGCGATAACGATGGCCACGGATTCAACCAGGTTGGTCATAAATTTATTGATAGCCTTCGTGACGAATTTCGACTGGTAATAGACGCCTTCCAGTTCGAGCCCCACCGGCAGGTCCTGCAGCAACGCATCGATACGGGCCTGTACCGCCTCTCCCATGGTGACGACGTTGGCGCCCGAGGCCGCTGAAATCGCCAGGCCGATGGACGAACGACCGTTAAAGCGCATCATCGGCTCAGGGGGCTGGACATAGCGGCGGGTAACCCGGGCCAAATCCTTGAGCAGAATCTGCTCGTCTCCGGTCTCCTGAACGACCAGCGAACCGATGTCCTGGACGCCTCCGAATACGCCGGACGTGGCAATACGCAGGCGGCGTTCGTTGATTTCAATGGCGCCGGCATCCACGATTTCATTCTGACGGTTCAGAATTTCCATAATACGACCCGGTGGTATGCCCAGTCCGGCACATCTGGCCCGGGAAATTTCAATCTCAATGCATTCGGTGCGAGCGCCGAAAAGGTCGACGCGCTTGACATCGTTAACCAGCATCAGTTCGCGCTGCAAAAAATCAGCATAGTCCTTTAATTCGGCATAGGTAAAACCATCGCCGGTCAGGGCCAGGAAAATGCCGTAAACATCACTGTAATCGTCATAAACCATGGACGGTCCCGCCCCGGGCGGCAGCTGCCCCTGACACTCCTGGACCTTGCGACGAAGCATGTCCCAGAGCTGCTGGATGACTTTGGTCCGGTTGTATTCATATAAATCAACGTAAACCAGGGACATTCCGGCCCGGGAAACGGACCGGATTTTCTCCACCTCGTCGGTGATCTGGACAGCTTCCTCAACAACGCGGGTGACCTGCTGTTCGACCTCATGGGGCGAAGCGCCGGGATAGGGCGTGACAATCAGTGCGGTTTTAATCGTAAATTCAGGGTCTTCAAGCTTTCCCAGGTGGAAGTAGGCATAGATGCCGCCGACCACCACGAGTGCCATGGTAAACAGGACCGTGATGCGGTTCCGGATTGAAAAATCAGCGAGTTTCAAGTTCAGCCTCCATATAAGCCAGATCAGTGTTCACGCCCGATGTTAGTGACGCTCGGCGCTGTCAACAAACGGACCGGCTGATGCTCCGTCAGTGAATTCACGCCGGCTGTGACCACCCATTGGCCGGGATGCAAATCGCCCAGAATCACGAGGCCACGCTCTGTCAGCCCGTCAAGGCTCACCGGACGCCGCACCACCGACTGTTGCGCGGTGTCCACTACCCACACGTAACTCGTGCGGTTGTGGTCGTTTGCCACGGCTGTCGGGGGTACAATAAAGGTGCCGGCATTGCTGTCTGAAGTCATGGTGATTGTGACTTCGGCTGCCATACCCGGGCGGACGAGCGCCTCGGTATCATCCGTCGGGGCCAGCGTAAGCGTCAGTGGATAAGAGCGGTTGGATGGGTTGGGCTTTTTGCCGATTTCTTTGAAAGTTGCCGGGAAAACCGCACCGGACAGGGCATCAAACCGGCAGGTGAAGGCCTTGAAACGGCCCACCACCGGCAGACAGTCTTCAGGCAAGGCCACTTCGACTTCGATAGAGGCACAATCGACCAGCGATACGATCGGCTGACCGACAGCAACGGTTTCGTGATTCTCCACGTATTCGTTATGGATATAACCGGTAAACGGAGCACGCTGCACCGTATCATTCAGTGCGTTGCGGGCATCTTCCAGATTCTTGACGTCGGCGTCCACCTGAGCCCGGGCGATTTCAAAAGCTGCCTTGACCTTATCGTAGGTGGCTTTGGCAGCGGCATTTTCCTGAATCAGACCGCTGTAGCGCTGAAACTGGAGTTCGGCTTCTTCGAGCGTGGCCCGGGACGCTGTCAGTCTGGCCTCCATGGTCCGCACGCGCACCTGAAAATCACGGGGATCGATCCGGGCTATAATTTCGTCCCGGCTCACCGATTGGCCGGTCTCCACATCCAGTTCAATAAGGGGACCACCCACCCGGAAGGAGAGATCCACATCCCTCGCCGCCTTTGCCGTTCCCGGAAACGTAAGATGGCGCTGGGTCAAGGGGGCCTCCAACTGAATTGCTTTGACCGGCCGAGGTTGAAGTTGATTCTCTATCGATCGGGCATCGCCCTGTTCACAGCCCACGATCACAACAAGATGCAGCATGCAGCAAATGGGCAGTAAAACGCAAAAAAACGGAATTTTTGACAGGGGTTTCATGATTACCTTTTCTGTGCACATTTAGTGAAGGGGTTAATTGCCGGCCAAATCGACGAACCCATCTTCCTGCCGGGAACCTTGACGTCGATCCAAACCGAATGATTGACCATCCCAAGGGTTCGGAGCGCTTCAGCAAGACAATGTCCCAGACGACTTTTCTGCAGCATTGGAGAGCTATTTGGACGACAGAGGTGAATCGACCAGTCCGTATCCACTCCCGAACGTCGGAAAAGAAACGTTCGGTCCGCCGTCACACCCGGCCGACTCAACAAATCGTGGAAAATCCGGAGTAGTTCAGCCTCATCTTTGCGGTCCGAGAGCCTGACGTTGATAATTTCCAATTCCTTCACAATTCCCTCCTGGCTTACGGTTTTGTTTTCGATAAAGCCAGAACCATGCCAAAAGTAAATTTATTAAAATAACAAAATGTTATACAGTCAGCACCACGGAAAGCGCCAAATAAGACACACCAACTTGTCAAATAAGACATTTTCCGATAAATATGTCTTATTTGACACCTTCTGCGTTTTTCAAGGAATGCGGATTCAATAAATTGGGCAACCATTGCGCTGGATTTTATAGTAAGGAAATTTCATGCACATCGATGAAATGAAATTTTTTCACGAGGCGACACTGAGGATTTGCGGCAGTCTGGAAATCGACACGGTGCTCGCCAATTGCTTTGACTACCTCAAAGAATTTATCCCCTTAAATGGCATTCAGATGAGTATCTACGAACCCGAGACCGGGGGAATCCGGAGCATTGCGCGGGCCTCGGATATCGGCGCTAAAAACTGGGACTCGCTCATTCTTCTGGACGCCAAGGGCCGGCGTTTTGTCGAGCAGGAACCCGGCATTGTAGAAATTGTCAACCATCCTGACCAGAGTCCGGTTGCACCGAAGATTCTCGCGGTCATGGGGCTATCGGACATCTCGCACCTGGTACTGCACCTGAAAATCGAGGGGGAACGACTTGGCGTGGTGGTCGCATTTGCCAAAGGGTTTAACCGGTATCGGCCGGAGCATGCGGACATGCTGGAATTGTTGCACGATCCCTTTGCCATCGCCATGTCCAATACCCTGCGGTATCGCGAGGTGCTTCGGCTGAAAGATCTGCTCAATGATGACAACCGCTATCTCAGCCGGGAACTGCACCGGATTTCCGGTGATGAGATCATCGGGGAAAATTACGGTCTTCGGGATGTCATGGAGATGGTCGGCCAGGTTGCGCCATTGAACAGTCAGGTACTTTTATTGGGCGAGACCGGGGTCGGGAAAGAGGTCATTGCCAACGCAATCCACTATTCCTCTTCACGTCGCAGCGGTCCTTTTATCAAAATGAACTGCGGGGCGATTCCCGAAGCCCTCATCGACAGTGAACTGTTCGGTCATGAAAAAGGGGCGTTTACCGGTGCCGTGTCCCGGAAACGCGGCCGCTTTGAGCGAGCGGACAAGGGAACGATTTTTCTGGACGAAATCGGTGAATTGCCGCCGCCTGCACAAGCCCGCCTGCTTCGGGTGCTGCAGAACCGCGAAATCGAACGGGTTGGCGGCATCGAACCGATACCCGTGGATGTTCGGATCATTGCCGCCACTCACCGGAACCTGGAGGAGATGATTCGCAGCGGTCAGTTCCGGGAGGATCTCTGGTTTCGGCTGAATGTGTTTCCCATCACCATTCCGCCACTGCGTGATCGACGGGCCGATATTCCCGCCCTTGTGAATCATTTTATCGATCGGAAATCCCGTGAGATGAACTTCCAATGCCGCCCGGTCCCGGCTCCGGGTGCAATGGAACGGCTCCAGGCCCATGATTGGCCCGGCAATGTTCGGGAACTGGAAAATACCGTGGAACGGGAACTGATCCGAAGCCAAACCGGGCGCCCGGATGAGCCCCTGAGATTCAACGATTTTCATCAACAGTATCAGTCACTACGTTCTCAGCCGCCGCAAATCAAAAAGGATGCTCCGATTCCCCTGGATACGGTCATTCGCAGCCATATCGAGTCGGTGTTGGAATTAACGGAGGGAAAAGTGCAGGGAAAAGACGGTGCGGCGGCTCTGCTGAACGTGAACCCGAGCACGCTGCGGAACCGGATGCGAAGGCTTGAGATTCGATTCGGAAGGAAAAATCAATAATTCATTAGCAGCGAGTCGCCACATTCCGATTTTGCCAACCTATCTTGGTTCCAGCGATGCTTTCAACTGCTCCAGCATATCACACCACAGACCGGCGGTTTCCTCACCCGTCTGATCGATCAGTTGGCAGATCGGTGTGAGGATGGCCATCTCGATCCGTTTGAATTCCCGAGTAATTTTCGGGGAAAGCCGGACGATGACCTTCCGTCTGTCCTGCGGAACAATGTCACGAATCAGAATATCTTTTTTGACCAACCGGTCGACCATTGCCGAAGCAGAGGCAACCGAAACGTGCAACAGATTGGCCAGTTCGGTGATGGTTGTCCGCTTTCGTTTACGAATAACACTGACCGCCTGCAATTGAGCAGGGGTGATATCAACCGGCAGATGGGATTCGATACCGGTGCATGCGCAGAATTTCGATCGTTCGGTAAGCAACTCGTAAACGGTTTTCACGGAGCCGCAAATCTGTCTCGCATATGCTGCTGTGTCGACTGTTTTCATGGCGCCCTCATCTCATCAATTTGTAATTATTGAAATTCCCGGTCCCTGAATTGGATCGGCTCAACGGATTCCCTGAAATAATTACGCCCATACGGGATATTGAGCTTTTTCATTCGGCTGCGCAGGGTATTGGGTTTCTCCCCCAGAAGCTCGGCTGCGCCGTTTGGTCCCTCGACTTTTCCGTTGCACAACTTGAGAGCCTTTCGAATGTGGCTGGAAACCGTCTCCTCAAGCGTTAAAAATCTGGTTTCAGAATGTCCGGATTCCAGGTTGCCCGATTTGCCATCCCGCTTGCCATTCCCATGGGCGGCCGGCAGATCGAATCTCAGGGTGCCGCCGGTGCTGTTTCCACGGAATCGAACCAATGCCCGTTCAACCACATTTTCCAGCTCACGGACATTTCCCGGCCATCGCCAGGCTTTCAGTCGCTCCAGTTGGCCGGCTGCAACCCGGGGGCTTGTCCGCAGCCGCATTTCCCGGGCTTTTCGCGCGATAAAATAATCGACCAGGGCCGGGATATCCTCACTTCGCCCTCGAAGCGGCGGCACCACAATGGGAAACACGTTGAGGCGAAACCACAGATCTTCCCGAAACTCCCCATCGGCTACCATCTGTTCAAGATTCCGGTGGGTTGCACTGATCACCCGCACATCCAGCGGAACCGGCCGGGTTCCGCCGACCCGTTCCAGTTCCTTGTTCTGCAGAACCCGCAGCAGGCGCACCTGTGCCGGCGGAGGTAACTCGCCAATTTCATCCAGAAATATCGTGCCACGATGAGCCCGCTCGAATCGCCCCCGCCGCCGTGCGCTGGCACCGGTAAACGCCCCTTTCTCAAAGCCGAACAGTTCGCTGTCGATGAGCGAGCCGGGGATGGCACCGCAATTGACCCGCACGATCGGGCCGTTGGCGCGTGAAGACAACGTGTGAATTGCATCGGCTAATATTTCCTTGCCCACCCCGGTTTCGCCCTGCAGCAGGACAGGGGTGTTGACGCCGGCAACGCTTCGAACCAGGGTCATGACATCCTTCAGGCCGGAATCGGCCCCCACAATCTGATCGTCGGCACCAGTCTTTAATATCGGGTGCCCGCTCCGCTCAGTCGAATCGGAAAACACCTGCGAGTCGCAAGAGCCTTCATGCTTCAGCGCATTGGCCAGGGCAATTTCAAAGGGCTTGCGCAGCAATGCCAACCGCTCGCTATACTGGGGTTGAAACGTGCTGTGCCGGCCGGCCCCGACCGACAGGAAGCCGTATCCCTCATCCTCCATGCTCAGCAGCATGGACAGGTACGCCGTTGGCCGCTGCCCGTGAAATCGGATCCAGTCCCGGGCAATGGGGCCATATTCGGCCGGAGTGACAACCCGTTCCCGATCGCGTGGAGAACTGTTCAGCGCCTGCTCGCGGGAAGCAGGAGACAGCGGGACATTATAGTTGCAAACAACGCCACCTGTCGCATCGGCCCTGGCGATCACCCGGAGCCGGCCGGCGGAAGGATCCAGAACACCAAGATGCATGTGCTCAGCGGGCATATGGTGGCGGAGATATGTGAAAATTCGGTAAAGCGCCCGTTCGATCTGAAAACTGCTGCAAATCAGCAGAGTCGCTTTATGAAAGAAATCGTCCTTGTCAAACATCGGGTCTATTCTTTTTTTTTACGGAGCGGAAAGATTCATATCTCTGAAAATCAAATGGCATTGGCCGTCATCACGATCAATGTGGAATCACCCTCCGGCTCACAGCCGTTTGAAAACCGTTGCCACTCACTACATAGAGCATCCAGAATATCGCCGGCGCTGCCGCCGGCATGGGTCCGGATAACTTCGCGAAATCGATTTTTCCCGAAGAATTGTCCGGTTTTATCGCACCGCGTCCATAGCCCGTCAGAGATCACGCCAATCAGACGGCCATCGGCGGGTATATCGGTGCAATGCTCGTTGATCCGGATTGTTTTCTCCACCCCGACGGCTGGGTTTTTGCCGTTCAGTTCATCAAGGATATCGCGCACCGGATCGTAAAGCAGTGCCGGTATATTGCCGGCGCCTGCCCAGCGAATCCGACGGCTTTCCGGATCCAATACCAGCAGCAGCAAGGAAATTAACCAGCCGTTGTCCTGCAGCTCCAGGGCAAAGTATTGATTCACCTCCGTGACGATCCGCCCGATTGCTTCATCGCGAGATGCCAGCACCCGCAAAAACGAACGCACAGAGGTTAACAGCAAAGCCGCGTCCTCGCCATGTCCCGAGATATTCCCAACCACCACTCCGAACGGACCGTGTGGATCGCTTTCTTGCCACAGATAATCAACGTAATTCCGTCTGATTTCGCGATGGGACATGCTTTGCCCAGCGAGATCAAAACCGGCGAGGCCCCGACTTTGGCGCCAACGTTCAGTTTTCATATACTTTCCTTCATAACCTTCACTGTGCCCCATACCGTGGCGGCCATCCGGACAGGAAGATGGGGCCCGCGGAACTTCATCGCATGTCTCAGGCATCCCACAGGCCATTAAGCTCAACACGCTTTGGAGGAAACGCTCAGGCTCTGATGGCGGGGCTATAATGGCAGGGTATAATCCAAACGCCTCAATCTGTTGGATGGCCGCCATGATATGAGTCACAGTTCCTCGAAAAGTTAACATTTGAAAAGCCAATAGGATCGAATGATGCGGATAAGGAAGACGGATTAAATAAATTCGTCTTCCTGAAGTCCGAATATTCAATTTACTCTGTTTGATACGGAGCCTTTGGCTTCCGGCCCGTGGACCGGTCCAATTCGGCCAGCGCGCCCAGATATCCGTAAAGAGCCCTGAAATAGTTGGTGTCCGCCTGGGTGCGAAAAGAGCGGGCGTCCAGGACATCGGTGGAGGTATCCACCTGCTGTTGAAACCGCATATTGGTCAGCCGCCAGTTTTCCCGCGCCTGCTCAAGGGCTTTGGATGCAGTGCCAATATTTTCCCAGGCCACTTCGCACTCCAGAATCGCGTTTTGCACCTCAAGGTGAATTTGGTTTTCGACTGTGCGGATGGTCGCTTCCAGCGCTTTCAGGTCATGGCGGGCCTGCGCGATTTCCGCCCGGGTTTTTCCCGAGTCCCAGAACGTCCAGGTGGCCTGGATGCTGATACTGGAATTGTGGCTGTTCGCGTAATCATTGCTGCCGGCATTCGGCTCGTCTCCATTCTGCTCATAGTGGCCGGCCAGCGAGATCTCCGGATACCATGAGCTTTTGGCGAGTTTTTCGGCCAGGCCGAGTTGCTCGGCACTGCTGTATAGCGCCTTTAATTCCGGACGGTTTTCAAGCGCTGCACGGCCCAAGGGATCGAATTTGAATGATTGCGGTGGAGCATTATCCAGATCTTCCAGGCGAATTGGATTCATGACCCCTCGGTTCAACAACGTGTTCAGGTCGGCCTTGGCCTTTTTGACGTCGGCATTGGCCCTGGCCAGTCCCTGAACCGCATTGGCCAGGGCGACATCCGCTTCGAGCAGATCGTTCAGCGGAATCAGCCCCTGGCGGTAGAACACGTCGGAATCGTGCCTGTGGGCGGTGAGGGCCTGGACCTCATCCTCGGAAACCATACGCAACTTTTCGGCGAGAAGTAGCCGGTAGCAGGCGATTTTCACATCGCGCGCCAGTGTCAGGATAGTCTGATCCTTTTCCATCTGTCGGATCACCACATCCAGTTTGGCGATTCCCAACTTCGAACTCAGGGCAAATCCCGTGAACAGTGGCTGCGCGATGGTGATATCCCAGTGGTACTGATCTTTTGCGGAAACCGGCACGCGTTGGCCGTTGCTTTTCATAACCGGTGTTTCACTCAAACCCGTGTAACTGTAATTTACCGATGCCTGGGGCAAACGGCCCGCCATGGCGCTCCTGGCGGCTGAAGAGGCGCTGTCAATAGTCGCCTCAACTTCTCGAACGGCCGGATTGTTGGCAATCGCCTCGGCCACAGCCTGTGATACGGTGAAGACCTCGGTGGGCATATCGGCCGCACCGGCCGGGACACACAATACGGTCAGAAGGAGAACTGCAAAACAGATGCGTTTCATATCCATTACATTTCCTATTGTTGGTTTTAGGAAGAGGACAGAAATATTGGGACTATAACCGAAGAAAAGGGGCACCGAATTTCCCCCCCCCTCAATCCCTCCCCATCCTTCGCGGTAACCGCTACGGCGGACAAGCCACCAGGGGAGGAAAGCATTTTTACTCCTCCCCCTTTATGGCCTGTCGCGCCGACTTGTCCCGTCGTAGCTTGCTCAGCGAAGACGGAAGCCTTGGCGAAGGCTGAGGGAGGCCGGGAGGGGGTGAAAAGTCAGGAAGGTTTCATTACCTTTTACCGGATATAGTTCCCCAAAAAACATTAACGAATTTACGGGTGACATGGATCGAAAGACGCCGGGGGGCAATCGTCAAATTATGCCCGTGTAGGTATCCTGAAAAAAAGTGTGTAGAGCACCGGTACGACGATCAGTGTCAAAATTGTGGCAAAGGCCAGTCCGAACATGATCGTCACCGCCATGGAAACGAACAGAACATCGGTCATCAGCGGGAGCATACCGAATATGGTCGTGACCGACGCCATCATTACCGGCCGCATGCGGCTGACGCTGGAGTCCTTGACCGCCTGCAGCGGCGCTTTGCCAGCCTGTATTTCGGCATCGATCTGATCGATCAGCACCACTGCGTTTTTGATCAGCATACCGATCAGGCTGTACGCCCCCAGCATGGCCAGAAATCCGAAAGGTTGCCTGCACACCAGAAGGCCGACGGTCATTCCGACCATTGCCAGGGGAATGGTCAGTGCGATGATCAGCGGCTGACGGATGGCGTTGAACAGGGCCACCAGGATAAACGCCATGCAGATCAGACTGACCGGCAGAAATTGCTGCACCCCCCGATTGCCTTTCACTGAATTTTCGTACTCACCCTCCCATTCCAGGGTGTAGCCCGGCGGCAGTTCGATCGCCTCGACGGCCGGCCGTATCCGCTGAAGAACTGTGTCGGCGGTGACGCCCTGGACCGGATCGCATTGGGCCCGGATGACCCGGCGCCGGTTATAGCGCCGGACGATGGGATCTTCCCAGTTGATCATACTGCCTTCGATGACCTGACCCAGCGGGGCGCTGGCAGGATTGTGGCCCCACACCGGGACAGCGTCCAGGCTGTCCGGCGAGGCGGCGGAATAGACCACCTTGACCGGGATCAAGTCGTCCTTTTCGCGGTACAAGGCCACAGTCAGACCGTCGGTCTGACTCATCAGGGCCTCGGCCAGGTCACCGCGCTCCACTCCGGCCGGGCGGGCCTTGCGCTGGGCGTAAACCAGATCCAGGGTCATGACCCGCTCTCGCCAGTCGTCGCAGACGTTTTTAGCCATCGGGTCGTCTTG
>ENA-ORCT01001111-ORCT01001111.1-marine-metagenome-genome-assembly--contig:-NODE-1111-length-11028-cov-3.488540_pt1 | contig 11028 bp, 7 predicted proteins | sample MGYA00248632_ERZ508511 | MGnify/ENA primary metagenome ERZ508511 (study PRJEB26182, sample SAMN06268839) | marine metagenome | isolation source: Tt an P1-techrep anaerobic enrichment on pine from sediment... | reverse complement strand
TGTCGTGGACACCTATTATGCTATCGTTTCGCTGGCCTGCGGGGTGGGCGTTCAGTTTACGGCTGAGGAATATCCGTCCATGCCGGTCTATCCGGGCGTCAATACATGCTTTCTGGGTGCTACCGAATACCGGGGGCTGTGGACCGAACGATGTCAGGCCTGCGGATCCTGTCTGCTGGCGCTTACCGGAGGGATTTGTCCGGTCAGTCGATGCGCCAAGCGATTGCTGAATGGCCCCTGCGGCGGGTCGACGAACGGAAAATGCGAGATCAGCAAGGAGACCGACTGTGCCTGGCAGCTTATTATTGATCGCATGAAGGCCCTGGGGCGGCTGGATGAATTCGAGAAGATCATGCCCATCAAGGATTGGTCCACGGACCGAGCCGGTGGACCCCGAAAAGTCGTCAGGGAGGATGTGCAGCTATGAGCTTAAATACATCGAGCAAACTTGAAAAGATTCTGGCCGCCGGGCATCTGGCTGTCACCTCTGAGGTCGGCCCGCCTCGGGGCAGCGATCCGGAAGCAGTTCGTGCAAAAGCCATGTTGATCAAAGACTATGTCGATGCAGTGAACATCACCGACAACCAGACGGCTATGACCCGAATGAGCAGCCTGGCGGCCTGCATTCACCTCAAACTCATGGGGCTGGAGCCGGTTCTTCAGATGGTTACCCGCGACCGGAATCGGATCGCTCTGCAAAGCGATCTGCTGGGTGCGGCGTCCTTTGATATTGCAAACGTGTTGTGTCTTTCCGGGGATCATCAGACATTCGGGGACTGTGCCAAAGGCCAGAACGTGCACGATCTGGACTCCATGCAACTGATTCAGACGGTTCGCCAGATGCGTGATGACGGCAAATTTTTAGGCGGCGATGATATCAAACGACCGCCCAAGATGTTTGTCGGCGCGGCCGCCAATCCATTTGCCGATCCCTATGAGATCCGCGTGCCGCGGCTGGCCAAGAAAATTGCAGCCGGGGTGGAATTCATCCAGACCCAGTGCATATACAACATCGATAAATTCGAGCAGTGGGTGAAACAGGCAAGGGAGCGCGGTCTGCATAAAAAAGTCTATATCATGGCCGGGTTAACGCCGCTCAAATCCGCGGGAATGGCCCGGTACATGAAAAACAGGGTTCCGGGAATGGATGTGCCCGATGACGTGGTCAAACGGATGGCCGGCACCCCGAAGGAAAAGCAGGCTGAGGAAGGCATCAAGATCTGCGTGGAATCCATCCAGCGTCTCAAGGAAGTGGAAGGGGTTGCCGGGTTCCATATCATGGCCATTGAGTGGGAGGAAAAAGTGGCCGGCATTGTCGAAGAAGCCGGACTCTATCCCAGGCCGATCGTTGACTGATGGACAGATTTCTATTTTCGGAATGCGTTCATGGCGTTGCCCAGATTTTCCAGTGTTAACTCGGAGAAACGTGGCACACAGGGGGAACCGTTTAAATCCGGGTGACACAGGGGGCTAACAACAAGAGCAAAGGAGACTCATATGAGCGAAAAAAAGCGAATCCTGGTGGTTGACGATGAACCTGATTTTGCAGCAATCGTTCAGGGAAATCTGGAAAAGGAGGGGTTTGACATCGAAATAGCCTATAACGGTGTCGAAGCCATGGAAAAAATCGAGCAAAATCCACCCGATGCCATCGTATTGGACGTCATGATGCCCGAAAAAGACGGATACGAGGTCTGCGCCGACTTGAAAGCAAATGACAAATTTCGGGATATACCGATATTGATGCTGACCGCGGTTGCCGATCACGTCTCTTCAACCCGGTATTCGCATCGGGACGGCATGAGTATGGAGGCGGATGATTATCTGCCCAAACCTGCTTCTGCTGAAGATATTACCGAGAGCGTCAAAGATCTGCTGGCCTCCTGAAAACAAACGGTGCGGATGCATCGGGAGCCCCCTATGTGTAAAACCGGGCGGCCACTTTAGGTGTGGCGTCTCATAGGACGCTTGCCGAAGCGTGCGGAATCATATGCCGATAGCAGGTATGTAATCTTGATCTCGATCGGTTCGATCCGGGGATGTACGTTGAAACCGGGGGAAAGCGCTGCAGCTGCCGTGGCCAATATCATTTTAATCGAAAAAAACCCTGGTCCATCAATTTATGGGTCAGGGTTTTTTTCCTGCCCACCGAAAACCAGCTTGACGCAAGCAGGTTCAATCAAGCGATGAGTGCACCACTGGTGTCGCCATGAAACACTACAACCCCAACCGAAATCCGTTATCCGAGATTCAACACAAGGTGTTTTGCATCCTGAGCGACAAGCGGGTCTATCGGTCGAAATCCCCTGAAATTTTTTCATCGGTCATGAAACGTACCGGGATAAAGGGAGCGTATGTGCCGTTTATGGTCAGCCCCGGAGAACTCGGCGAAGCGGTGCGCAGCATCCGGGTGCTGAACATGGCCGGTGCCAATATTACCGCTCCATTTAAAGAGGTGGTGATTCCCTATCTGGATGTGCTTTCAGAAGGGGCGAAAATCATTGGCGCCGTCAACACCATCGTTCGAGTTGGTGACCAGCTGAAAGGCTACAACACCAATGCTATTGGATTTATGGATGCCCTGGAGGAAATCGGATTCTCCGTGGCCGGTAAGTCAGCGGTGATATTCGGCACCGGAGGTATGGCCAAGGCGGTGGCGTTTATACTGAGCTGGCTTCGGGCGGACTCCATTTTAATCGCCGGTAGAAACGAAACGAAGGCCATGCAGGTTGTTCATCGAACCGGTGGCAATACCATTTCCATCGATGCGCTCAAGGGGCGCAGTGTTTCAACGGACATTCTTATAAACGCCACCTCTGTGTCGAGTTACGATGAATCAGAAGGGCTTGCCGCCCTGGTGAATACGATCCGTCTCAATGGGTGTGAAATGGTTTTTGATCTCAATTATGGCCGCACCCACAACTTTTGGGAGGATTTGGCGGCCAGACACGATATCCCGTTCCACGACGGTCTGTCATCCCTCGCTCATCAGGCTCGTCGGACGTTTGCCCTGTGGACCACCATTCAGGTTCCGCACGATGAGTTTATTCGAGCCATCCAAGGGGCATAGCCTTCCCCCTTTAACCGCCTCCCGTTTCATCCACCGATCGTTGATTTTAATCCTTCGCTCAGCCTGGTGCTGAAAGCACCCCCCCCCAAAAAACTGATTTGCAGTTCAATGGTCCGGTAGGATTGCCTTTTTTCTGCGGATCTGGGACTGACTTATACGGATGTCGGCAGCAGTACGGTAAATGTGCTTCCCTTTCCGGGGGTGCTCTCAACGGAAATTACCCCGCCAAGAGAATCGACCAGTCCTTTAACAATGGGAAGGCCCAGACCCGTGCCGGTGATAAAGCGGGTTTTGTCATTTTTGACCCTGAAGAATTTGTCAAAAATCTGATCCAGATATTTTTCTTCGATGCCGAATCCGGTATCGCTGATCGATACCCGTATATTGATACCGGTCAGATCCGCTGTTACCCGGATATGGCCATTTCCCGGTGTGTAGTTAATGGCATTGGTTATCAGATTGCCAAATATACTTTCCAGTGCGACAGGGTCTGCGGTGACCGGTGGCAGCGGCTCTTCGGGAAGTTCCAGTGTGATGGTCTGCTCCTTTTGGCGCGCCCGGGTGCCGATGAAGTCGACAATGCTGTCCAGCAGTTTTTCGATACTGACGGATTTGAGTTGCCGGGAGACGATACCGGCCTCGATTCGTGACAGATCAAGCAAATCACCGATCAGAGAGATCAGTCCTTGCGTTTTTTCCTTGGCCCGGGTGAGAAGATGCTGGCCGGATCCCGGATCCTGTCCGACCATGTCCCCAAGCACCAGGGCCAGTTGCTCGTGAATCGTTGACAGAGGGGAGCGCAGTTCATGGGAAACCTTGGCAACAAAGTCAGACTTGAGCTGGTCGAGAACCTTCATGGTGGTGATGTCAACAAATGTCACAACAGCACCGAGGCACTCCATTTTCTCACCTCGGACGGGTCGCCCCCTTGCAAGAAGGTAGTTGCCGTTTGGCAGGGCCCAGTCGTATGTGGGGATGTCGTCAAAATCCACGTGTTTGCCCTGAGAGATTTCGAGAATCAGAGCGCATAGATCCGCATCGTTTATGTAATCTTCGATGCGGCCCCCGGGCTCGATGCCAGGGTCCAGATCCAGCAACTGAAGAGAAGCGGGGTTCATCAGCACCACCCGGCCATCGGCGTTGGTGACCACGGCGCCATTGGGAAGGGACTCTATGATTGACAGGGATCGGCTTTTTTCAGTGTGAAGATCGGCCATTGTCCGTCTGCGGTCCAGCTCCAGTTTTTCCGTCTCCCAGGTCAGGCGAAGCTTTTCGGCGGCCCGGTTGACAACGATTCGAAGCTGATCCGGTTCAAAGGGCTTTGGAATGAAGTCGTATGCCCCTCGTTTCATTGCTTCAATGGCGGTTTCAACGGTTGCGAATCCGGTAATGACGATGACCAGAATGGTTTCATCAAGCTCCCGAATCCGTTTTAAAACCTCCATGCCGTCCATGCCGGGCATTTTCATATCCAGCAGAACGATGGATATTTTTTCCATTTTCAGGATCTCGAGCCCCTCCTCACCGCGAGACGCTTTGAATACCCTGCAACCCATCCTGCTGAGAATCCGCTCGGATCCTTCACGAATGCCTTCCTCATCATCAACGATCAGAACCCTGGTATTGTCGAGCTTAGTTTCCACCTGTGTCTCCTCTTTTGTCCGCTCCGGCAATGGGAAGTTCAACGAAAAAGCATGTGCCGCCGCCCTCCCGGTTCAATGCCCGTATTTCACCCTGGTGGTTTTGGACAATGCCGTAAACCATGCTCAGCCCAAGGCCGGTTCCCTTGCCTTCTTCCTTGGTGGTGAAAAACGGATCGAAGATATGGGGCATCACGTCCATGGGAATACCCGGTCCGGTGTCTGATATCTCGATTTTCACCACCCCGTTGGGAACGTCAGCTACTGTTTCGATCATCAAGGTCCCCTTGCCCTCCATGGCCTGGGCGGCATTTAGGATGATATTCATAAAAACGTGGTTCAGTTGCTGTATATCGCCGAATACCAGGGGCAGATCGGATTGAAGGTTTTTTTGGATGGAAATATTCTGGAAGAGCGTCTGGCTTTCCAGCAGAAAGAGGGTTCTGGATATTGCCACATTGATATCGGTCGGTTTCATGAACTGGCGAGTCTGACGGGCGAATTCCAGGAGTTCCTTGACGGTGTCGCGGCAACGCTGGGCATCTTTCAGGATCCGCTGAAGATCCTTTCGAACGCTGTCACTCAGTTCATTTTCCTCCATGATCAGTTTGCTGTACAAGGTGATGCTCCCAAGAGGATTATTGAGTTGGTGGGCGACACCGGCTGCCAGTTTTCCCAGGGAGGCCATCTTCTCAGACTGCATGAGTTGGATTTGAGCTTTTTCCAGCTCCTTTTGCATTTTGATCCGCTCGCGCAAATCGTGGAAAAAGCCAATTGTGGCGATTTCTTTGTCTTCTTCGTAAATGATGGATGCATAGAGGCTGATCGGGATCAGTTCCCCGCTTTTTGCAACGACGTCGACGTGAAACCCTTTCAGTTTGCCTTTATCGCCGTATTCGGTGCTGCGGAGTTTTCGCATGATCTCATAGGCACCGTCACCAGGATAAACGTCTCGGATATTCAGGTTTTCCAAGGCTTCTTCAACACCGTAACCGCTCAGTTCCGCAGCTGCATCGTTGAAAATGATGATTTTGCCGCTTTTATCGGCGGCAATCACTCCGTCTACTGCGCTTCGGATCAGCCGCCGAAAAAAAGCGTTGGACCGTTGGAGTTGCTCCTCCAGTCCTTCAAGGGACGGGAATTCAAAATCCAAAACCACCATGGCTTCCGTTATATCACCGCATTTGACCGGATAGGAATAAAGACACGAGATGCGTTCACTGTTGAGCGTACTGTTTCGAATATCCCGCAACGCCGGCTCCCGGTTTTTCAGAACCTCAATCGCCGGGCAGTTGGGGCAGGGGGTTTCCCTGCCGTACAGGGCCTTATGGCAGCGCTGTCCGATCAGATTTTCAGAACAGACAACAGCGGCGTGGCTGTTTGCAGCTAAGACATCGAAATCGTGCGAAATAACGATCAGTTTGCGTTTGAATGCATCAAGCGCTCGTAGAAGATGCTTTTTCTCTTCATCTTTCCGCATGGCGTGGGTCCCTCTCTCCGGCGACAATAAATTCAGACGGCCTCGTATAATACTGATTTATTTGGGGTAATGTCAAGGAATGATGCAGTCATTCGATCGGAATTTCCGGCTCAGACCGGCTGAAAAACAATACTGTCGCCGTCCCGGGCCGCTTGGTGTGAATGGTTGTGATGCGTATGAAGTGCAAGATCCTTAGACGGCGAGGGGATAGGTAAACAGTCGATAATGAATCGACGTTCATTTTTGAAAATCAGGAGATGGTAAAATTTTATTGGCTTTGGCGGGTTTTGGAATAATGCGTAACGTTCTAATATAAAATGGTTTGTTTGCCTTGAATTTGGGGGGGTAAAATTTTGCAATAGGTCTTGACAGGCTAAAGTTTACTCTGCTAAATGAATGAATACTCATTCATCGTTATTGTTAAGGAACCGTACCATGCCTCAAACCAACACTCACACACGAAAAGCCGGTAACAAAGCCAAAGCCGGGGATAAATATCATCGGATCCTTGAGGCGGCAATCAAAGTGTTTGCCGAGCAGGGTTTTTTTCAGGCCACCATTTCCCAGATTGCCCGGGAAGCCGGCGTTGCTGACGGCACCATTTATCTCTATTTCAAGAACAAAGACGATATACTGGTCAATTTTTTCAATTACAAGACCAAGCTGGTTTTTGCAAAGTTCAGGGAAGAAGTGGAAAACGCCGATAACGCCGTGGAAAAGCTCCGATCGCTTGTTACCCGTCATCTGGAGGAATTCCAGCGTGACAGGGATATGGCGGTGGTCTATCAGGCGGAAACGCACCGAAACAATCGCATGGCGGAATTTCAGATCAAGGAAATGGCCAAAATGTATATGGACATCGTTTCCGACATCGTTGAGCAGGGCCAGCAGGAAGGCGTCATGCGGAAGGATCTGTACATTGGGCTGGTCAAACGTTTTATCCTTGGTGCGGTGGATGAAGTTATCAATACCTGGCTGCATTCGGGTACACAATATGATCTGTCATCAATGGCAGATCCGTTGGTTGATTTAATCATAAGGGGGATAGGCAGCTGCACAAACCACTGACCGTCTTATTTCGGCGACCTGGTGAAGCACCTGCCTGAGGCGGGGAGAGAATTTTATAAAAAAGGAGCGTTTGGACTATGGCACAAGTAATCGCGGATCGACGGGACATTGATTTTGTGTTGCACGAACAGCTTGAGGTCGAGAAATTCAGCAAGTTCGAGCAGTTTGCCGAATTCAACAAAAAAACGATTGATTTAATCGTATCCGAGGCGCGGAATCTGGCTGTCAAGGAGATTCTTCCCACCCGTAAGGAGGGGGATGAGCAGGGTTGCACCCTTGAGAACGGAAATGTCACCGTTCCGGAATGCTTTCATAAACCCTGGGAGCTTTTCAAAGAGGGCGAATGGCTCGCCATGACCGAGGATCCGGAATGGGGCGGGCAGGGAATGCCGAAAACCGTTGGCATGGCGGCCAGTGACTATTTCAATGGTGCGAATTATTCCTTCATGATGTATCCGGGATTGACCCACGGGGCTGGAAAGCTTGTGGAGGCTTTCGGAACGGAAGAGCAGAAAAAAACCTACCTGAAAAACATGTATACCGGAAAATGGACCGGTACCATGCTGCTCACAGAGCCAAATGCCGGCTCCGATGTCGGTGCCCTTGAGACCACTGCGGTTAAAAATGATGACGGCAGCTATTTGATTACCGGCAGTAAAATCTTCATTTCCTCCGGTGAGCACAATATGGCCGAGAATATCATTCACCCAGTGCTGGCCCGGATCGAAGGCGCTCCGGAGGGAACGCGGGGAATTTCATTGTTCCTGGTTCCCAAATATCTGGTCAATGAGGACGGCAGTCCGGGTGAGTTCAATGATGTTGTGTGCACCGGTGTTGAAGAGAAAATGGGAATCCATGGCAACTCCACCTGCTCGTTGACCCTTGGCGGCAAAGGCAACTGCAAGGGCTGGTTGCTCGGTGAGGAGAATAAAGGCATGCGGGCCATGTTTTTGATGATGAACGAAGCCCGCCTTCTGGTCGGTATGCAGGGATTTACCTGCGCATCGTCATCCTTCCTCAACGCCCTGAATTACGCCCGGGAGCGGGTCCAGGGACGTAATCTTCTCCAGATGCTGGAAAAAGATGCACCTGCGGTTCCTATCATCCAGCACCCGGATGTCCGCCGCATGCTGCTGACCATGAAAGCTTACGTGGAAGGCATGCGAAGCATTCTATACTATGTGGCCTTTTGCGAGGATGCGATTCATGTCTCCGATGATGAGGCTGAAAAAGAAAAGTATCAAGGGCTTATTGATCTGCTGATCCCCGTTGCCAAGGGATATGTTACGGATCGTGCTTTTGATATGTGCAATATCGGCATGCAGGTGTACGGCGGTTATGGCTATATCAGTGAGTACCCCCAGGAAAATCTGATGCGAGATTGCCGCATCACTCAGATATACGAAGGGACAAACGGCATTCAGGCCATGGACCTTCTGGGACGAAAACTCGGCATGAAAAAGGGCAAGCCGGTGATGGACCTCATGGCGGAGATGCAAAAAACCATCGGCGCGGCAAAAGAGGTTGCCGGCCTGGAGCAGCTTGCGGCCAATTTTGAGAAAACGCTCAATAAACTGGGTGAAGTTGCCATGCACATGGGCGCAACCGCCATGTCCCCCAAGGTGCTGAATGCGTTTGCCGCCGCATGTTCATTTCTGGATGTGACCGGTGACGTGGTGACCGCCTGGATGCTGCTGTGGCGGGCTAACATTGCCGCTCAGAAACTGGAAAAAGCCAAGAAAAAAGATAAAGCCTTTTATGAAGGCCAGATGAAATCCGCCGAATTTTTTATCGAAACGGTCCTGCCTGTGACCTGGGGAAAAATGAAAGCTATCCTGGGAAGCAATGGCGCTGCAGTGGAAATTTCGGATGACGCTTTCGGGGGCAAGTAGGCTGTCCTCCAGTTGGTTTTACCCTGATTGATTTCGGCTTCGGGGGGCTGTTCTCGCAGTCCCCCGAAAATGCTTGGCAGTGGCAATGCCGGTTGCAAGTGAGTCCGCAATGGGATATTCTGCCTGCTGCCGGGTTGACGGATGATTGAAAAAATCCGTTATGTGAAATGGATCGAGTCTGAGCCGTGGAACAGGACGCGGTTTCAGACCGCTTTTGAGAAATATTTTATACACTGCATTTTGTGGGTAATGGGCGAGCGATGTGCCTCCGGAACAGGTGCTTTTTTTCTTGACAGCGGGAAACGCACCTTGTAGAGGAATGAATGAGTATTCATTCATTTTTTCTCGTTGTTTCGGGATTTCTGTTAACTTCATATAAGGGAGCAGGTCAGGAGGAATGGAAACCGCGTTAATTTCACCAGCCAGTGCAAAATTGTTATTTATCCCGACGGTAATCTTTTCCGTTATCATTCCCGTTATCGGTGTGGCAATATTTGCCTACATCATGGCCAAGCGGATCATACCGCTCGTTCGGGCTGCGCCGGACAGCCGGTTTGATCGGCTTCCCCAACGACTGATGAGCGTGCTGAAAATTTGGCTGGCTCAGTGGCGTCAGCCTCGTTACATGATGGCCGGCGTGCTTCACATCGTTATCTTTTTCGGGTTCCTCTCCCTGGGTATTCGGTCCACCTCTCTTGTTGTTCTGGGCATATACGATGAATTCGTTTTCCCGGGACTCGGAGGAATTGGCGGCGTTATCTACAATGTTGTAAAGGACTATATGGCTACGGCCGTATTTGTGGCCTGTATCGTAGCAGCAGTGCGACGTGGAATTTTTCGACCGGAGCGCTACAGCGTGCCGAAGAAATACGGCCATGATCATACCGGGGAAGCGGTGTTCGTGCTTTTAATCATTTGCACGCTCATGGTGTCCGAGAGCCTTTTTGAAGCGGCTCTGGTTGCCGCTGAGGCGCAAAAGGGGATGCACGCCGCTTTTCTGGCGCCGGCCACACTGGCCTGGATGTTCAAAAATGCGCTGCTTGAGACCCCGGTGGCAACGCTTCAGTCCATCCACCTGGTTTCCTACTACGTCCACGATATGACGTTTTTCTTTTTCCTGTGCTTTTTGCCGCTTGGCAAACATTTTCACGTCATCACATCGCTCTTTAACGTTTTCTTTATGCGGCTGGACCGGGGCAATGTGAAACCGGTTCGTCACGGGGTCGATGACGATAAGCTCGATGACCTTGAGTCGTTTGGCGTAAAAGAGCTTGAGGATTTTACCTGGAAACATCTGCTTGATTTTTACACCTGTGCCGATTGCGGGCGCTGCTCGGACAACTGCCCGGCCAATGCTGTTGGGCGGCCGTTGTCACCGCGGTTTATCACCATCAAAGGCCGTGACCTGATTTTCAAGAATTATCCGCTCTACCCGATCGACAGTCCGATTAAAGAAAGCAAACCGCTGATCGGTGATATCTACGGAGAAGATGAGATCTGGTCCTGTACAACCTGTGGTGCCTGCGAGCAGGAATGTCCGCTGGGGATCGAATATATTGACAAAATAGTCGATATGCGAAGAGGCATGGTTGACGAGGGAATGGTGCCGCAGTCTCTCCAGAAACCGCTTCGAGCCCTGGAAAAAAGAGGCAATCCCTGGGGTAAGGTAGAAAAGAAACGGGCAGATTGGACCAAGGACAAAGAATTCAAGGCCGAGGTCGAGGTTGCCAATTTGGAAAAAGGCGGAACCGTAGATACGCTCTATTTTGTAGACAGTATTTCATCTTATGATGATCGGATGCAGGATATTTCCCGGGCTACCGCCAGGATCCTCAAGGCTGCCGATGTTGACTTCGGTATTCTCGGCAAAGGGGAGCG
>ENA-ORCT01001110-ORCT01001110.1-marine-metagenome-genome-assembly--contig:-NODE-1110-length-11038-cov-3.449320_pt1 | contig 11038 bp, 10 predicted proteins | sample MGYA00248632_ERZ508511 | MGnify/ENA primary metagenome ERZ508511 (study PRJEB26182, sample SAMN06268839) | marine metagenome | isolation source: Tt an P1-techrep anaerobic enrichment on pine from... | reverse complement strand
ACCAAATAGGGCGTGCCTCATAATCCGGATTAAACCCCAGGAGCGGGTATGGTCGAGGATGGGTTGAACATAGCCGTGGTCGGTGGCGGCGTTGCTGGTATTGTTGCCGCCTATTTGCTGCAGCAACGGCATCATGTCACGCTGTTTGAAAAGGACGCTTATCTCGGCGGCCATACCCACACCATCGAAATCCCTTCGGGACCCGATGCCGGGTTGGCGGTCGATACCGGCTTCATCGTGTTCAACCGCGCCAACTACCCCCACCTGACCGCGCTGTTCGACGAGCTGGACGTGCCGGTGGTGAAGAGCGACATGAGCTTCGGCGCCTCCTTCGACGGCGGGCGGTTCGAATACGGGCTGCGCAACCTGCGCGCGGTCTTCGCCCAGAAGCGCAACCTCGCCAATCCGCGCTTCGTGGCGATGCTGCGCGACGTGGTGCGGTTCAACGCCCGCGCGCTGGAGGCCGCGCGCGACCCCGGCCTGACCATTGGCGGGATGCTGGAGCGGCTGGGCACCGGCGCGTGGTTCCGCGACCGCTACATCCTGCCGCTTTCGGGGGCGATCTGGTCCACGCCCTGCGCGCAGATCATGGATTTCCCCGCCCGCGCGCTGGTGCGCTTCTTCGACAACCATGCCCTGCTCAGCCATACCGGCCAGCACCAGTGGTACACGGTGCAGGGCGGCTCGGTCGAATATGTGAACAGGCTGCAGGCGGCGCTTGCGGCGCAGGGGGTCGAGCTGCGCCTCGGTGCCGCGGTCCAGGCCGTGCGCCGCTCCGGCATCGGGCCGGAGGTCAGGGCCCTTGGCGGCGAATGGGAGCCTTTCGACGAGCTGGTCTTCGCCACCCATGCCGACGACACGCTGGCCCTTCTGGCCGATGCCTCGCCGCAGGAGCGGGCGGCGCTGTCGGCGGTGCGCTACCAGAAGAACGAGGCGGTGCTGCATGCCGATGCCGCGCTGATGCCCCGCCGCCGCGCCGCCTGGGCAAGCTGGGTCTATACCGAGGAGCGCGGCAAGGCGGGCGAGCGGATCGACCTGACCTACTGGATGAACTCGCTGCAGCCGATCCCGCCGGACGATCCGATGTTCGTCACCCTCAACACCACCCGCCCCATCCGGGAAGAGCTGATCTATGACAGCGTGACCTTCCGCCACCCGGTCTACGACCACGCCGCGCTGCAGGCGCAGGACAGGATCCGCGCCCTGAACGGCGCGCGCGGCACCTGGTTCTGCGGGGCCTGGATGCGCAACGGTTTTCACGAGGACGGGTTCGCCAGCGCGGTGGAGGTGGCCGAGGCCATGACGCGGCAGCAGGACCGGGCGGCGGCGGCATGAGCGGCAGGGTCGAGCATATCCGGGGGGTGACCTTTCACGGGCGGCGCGGCGCGGTGCGCCATGCCTTCCGCTACGGCGTGGATTACGTTCTGCTCGATGCCGAGGACGCGGCGCCCCGCGCCCCGCGGCTCTTTTCCCGCAACGCGCGCAACCTGTTTTCCGTATCCGACCGCGACCACGGCGGCCCGCGCGGCGCCGGCCGCGGGGCGTCCTGGGTGCGCGAATTGCTGGCCGGGCACGGCCTCGACAAGGCGGACGGACCGATCCGGCTGCTGACCCAGCCGCGGGTGCTGGGGATGGCGTTCAACCCGGTCAGCTTCTGGCTCTGCCATGGCGCGGATGGCTCCTTGCGGGCGGTGATCGCCGAGGTGAACAACACCTTCGGCGACCGCCACAACTATCTCTGCGCCCATCGCGACCAGCGCCCGATCAAGCCCAGCGACCGGATACGGGCGCAAAAGGTGTTCCATGTCTCGCCCTTCCAGCCGATCGCGGGCGGCTACAGCTTCCGCTTTGACATCGGCGAAGGGCGGCTGGGCATCTGGATCGATTTTTCGGACGGGGCAGAGGGGCTTTACGCCACCCTGACCGGCCCGCGGAAACCGCTAACCACCCGGGCCATCCTCAGCGCCTGCCTGCGCCGCCCGTTCGGCGCGGGGCGGGTGCTGGGGCTGATCCACTGGCAGGCGCTGCGGCTGGCGCTGAAAGGGGCCCGCTACCGCGACCACACCCCGCCCCCCGCGCAGGAGGTAACGCGATGAGCGATCTGCTGATTTTCCTGGCCGGGATGGGGGTGGTGCTGGCCGCCGTCGCGCTTCGCAGCCGGTTTTGGGGGTTCACCGGCCAAAGCCCTGCGGATTACGCCGCCACCGCCCCGGCGTTCGACCTGCGAAAACACCTTTCCGGCCCTCTGCTCTGCGAGGGCGTGATCTACGGCCCTACCGGCCGGGTCACCTCGCGCTTCGTGGCGGACATGCATGCCAGCTGGCAGGGCAATACGGGCATCATGACCGAGGTTTTTCGCTACGACAGCGGGGCGATTCAAACGCGTCGCTGGGTGCTGACGCTGGGCAACGACGGCACCATCAAAGCCGCGGCGCCCGACGTGGTGGGCACGGGGCAGGGGCGGCAGGCCGGGGCGGCGGTGCGGCTGAAATACCGCATCCGCCTGCCCGATGATGCGGGCGGGCATGTGCTGGATGCGGTGGACTGGATGTACCTGACCGGGAACGGCACCATCATCAATCGCAGCCAGTTCCGCAAATTCGGGATCAAGGTGGCCGAGCTGGTCGCCACCATGCGCCGCAAGGAGGCCGCGTGAGGGACTGGGCCGGAAAACGCTACTGGCTGGTCGGCGCCTCCGAGGGGCTGGGCCGCGCCCTGGCCGAGAAGATGAGCCGCGCCGGCGTCGAGCTGGTGCTGAGCGCGCGCAACGCCGACCGGCTGCAGGCGCTGGCGGATCGCCTGCCCGGCAGGGCCTCGGCGGTGCCGGTCGACGTCACCGACAGTGCTGCGGTCCGTGCCGCGCGCGAAGAGGTGGGCGAGATCGACGGCGTGGTGACCCTTTCGGGCGTCTATTGGCCGATGGCCGCGCAGGACTGGCACCCCGAACGGGTAGAGGCCATGTGCGACACCAATTTCACCGGCACCGCCCGCGTGCTGGGAACGGTGGTGCCCGGCTTTGCCGCGCGCGATTCGGGGCACGTGGTGCTGGTGGGCAGCCTGTCCGGCTTTCGCGGGTTGCCCGGGGCCACCGGCTATGCCGCCTCCAAGGCCGGCGTGATGGCGATGGCCGAGGGGCTTTATGCCGATCTGCGCGACACGGGCGTTGAGGTGCAGCTCGTCAATCCCGGCTTCGTCCGCACGCGCCTGACCGACAAGAACGGTTTTGCCATGCCCTTCCGCATGGAGCCCGAGGCGGCGGCCCAACGGATCTTCGACCACATGAGCGCGGGTGGCTTTTCCCGCAGCTTCCCCGCGCCCTTTTCCTGGCTGTTCCGTTTGGGGGCGTTTCTGCCGGACGGGCTCTATTACCGCATCTTCGCCTAAGCCCCTTGTCTCTGCCCGCCGAAAAGGGGACAAGTGAATCAGTCAGGACGGGAGGCGAACCATGCTTGAAATCAGCCCCAGAAAAGTGGTGCACATCATCTTTCAGGCCCGCGAGCAAAGCGTGGGCGAGGCCGAGCTGCGCGCCTTCATCGATGCGCTGAACGAAGAGGAGCAGGCCAACCTCGTGGCGCTGACCTGGATCGGGCGCGAAACCTACGAGCCCGACGATTGGGAAGAGGCGCTGGCGACCGCCCGGGCCGAGGCCAGCACCCCCACCGCCGATTACCTGCTGGGCACGCCGCTGTTCAGCGATTACCTCGAGGATGGTCTGGAAAAGCTGGGAATCTCCCCCACCGACGAGGAAGAGGAGTTCCTCTGAGCCTTAGGCCAGGTGGTCCACCACCTGCAGGTGCTGGGCCAGCCTGTCCACGTTTTCCATCCAGCGGGCGACCAGTTTGGGGTCGCTGGGTGCGGCGCTGACGCCGGGGTGGATCTCGCGGTTCAGCACCGCCTCGACGGCCAGCGACACCGGCACCGAGACCAGCCGCGCCATCGCCGTGCCGCGCGCGTCGCCCCAGGCATCCATCACGTAGGTCTTGTGATAGACCGTCTCGCCTGCGCGGCTGACCTTCAGCGCGACGCACAGGACCACGCGGTCGGGCTCGCCCTCGTCATAGGCGTTCTCGGCCCAGAACTGGTCGGACATTTCCTTCAGCCTTGCCTCGCCGGCCGCGCCTTCCAGCGTCTCGATCTCTTCGAACACGTCGGCCCAGGCCTCGGACCAGCCGTCCAGCCGCAGCGTGCCGCGCACGAATTCGCGCACCCGCCAGCCGGGCTCGAACCCGTAATCCGCCATGAAGGGGATCGAATCGCGGTTCGGATAGACCTCGAAGCTTTCGGGCTGCGGCAGCGGCGCGGTGTAGCTGCGCAGCGCGTCCCAGGGCCGGGCCACCTCCAGTTCGGTGAAGCCGCGGATCGAGCGCGAGGGCGAGCGCAGCGCCTTGAGCACGCCCAGCGGCGACCAGCTGAACTTGTAGCGGAAGGCGTTGGGGATCTTGGGCACGCCGCCGCAATAGGAGATGAATTCGAACTCGTTGTCGGGGTGATGCGCGCCCGAGGCGCGGTAATCACCCATCAGCCAATGCGCCATCACGTGGTCGATCCCGGGATCGAGCCCCACCTCGTTGACCAGCGCCACGCCCGCCGTGCGGGCCGAGCTGTCGAGCGCCCGCATCTCGGGCGCGATATAGCTGGAGGAGACGAAATGCGCGCCATGCGCGATGGCCAGTTTCGCCAGCGGCACGTGCCAGTCGGCGGGCAGCATGGAGACGATCACGTCGCCCGCCTTCAGTTCGGCCTCCAGCGTGTCCGGGTCGAAGGCGCGGATGCGGTCGGTGAGGTCGCCCACGGCCTCCTCCGCCTTTTCCACCGTCCGGTTCCAGACGGTCACGTCATGGCCCGCCCCGATCAGCCGCCGCAGGCCGGGAATGGCCGAAAGGCCGGTACCGCACCAGTGAATGGTCATCGTCAACCTCCTCAAATGTCCTGAATATGCCTGTCGAACTCGGCCTTCGCGCGGCCCCAGACGCCCTGGCCCAGCGCGTCCAGCGTCATCAGCGAGGGCAAGAGCTGCGCGGCGTAGTCCTGCGAGCTTTCCACCGGCAGAAGCGAGGGCAGGTTGTCGATCGCCATAACGTCGAGCGGCGGGGCGTCGTGCACCCGCACCACAGGCTCTTCCCAGCCGGTGGCGCGGTCGTAGACGGGAACCGGGTTGTAATCGCTGTCGGGGTCGCAGGCGATGTCGCCGATGGCGGTCAGCCGGCGCGCGGCCCCCAGCGCCGGGCGCGGCACGAAGACCGGCGTGCCGGGGCGGGCGAAGATGCAGTTGAAGAACAGCTCGTGGTCGAGGATCTCGGGGAAGGGGCCGCCATGGGCGGTCTCATCCATGTCCCATTTGGTGACCTCGACCCCCATCGCCTCGCACAGGTCGGCCGCCCCCGTCCCCACGCGCCCCAGCGCGCCGATCACGATGGCGTTGGGGCGTTTGCCGATGGGGTCGAGTTCCCCCGCCAGATCCTCCAGCAGGGCCTTCTTGCCCGCATAGACGCCCACCGGGCCGCAGGTCTCGCCCCGGTTCTGGGCTGCCCAGGCCTTCAGCGTCACCGCCGCGCCCGCGTAGCCCGCCCAATAGCCGAAGGCCGCCACGCGGCGTCCGCCCTCATCCACCAGGTATTCCAGGTCATAGAGCGTGCCGCCCCCGGCCTTGAACCGTTCCAGCAGCGCCTTGCCCGAATGCTGCCCCTTGAAGGCATGGCCGAACATGATGTGGCGGTGGCTGAGCGGCGTGCCGTCTTCGGGCAGCTCCTTCAGCCCGAAGATGATCGCCTCGGCGGGCGCCTCGGGCCAGGCATTCTCGGGCACGATCTCGCAGCCCGCCTCGACATAGCCCTTGATCGGGATCGCGCGCACCGAGCTTTCCTCGACGCTGACCCGGATTCCCTTGTCGGTCAGCGCCCTGGCGCCCTCGGGGGTCAGCCCGACCCGCTCTTCGTGGGGGCGCTGCTCGGCCCGGACCCAGAGATGTGTCATGCCTTCTCTCCTGTCACCTGCCCCTCTCCTAGGCCATCCACCCCGGCTTGCCAATGCGGGCGGGGGATTGAGCCGGACCGGCCGGGGCGGTATCGCTGACAGGGCAACAGGAAAGGCCCCGCCATGACCCCCGATCCCGACCGTTTTCTCGCCGATCTTCACGCGTTGCGCCGCGTCGGCGCGGAAGGAAAGGGCGTGGTGCGCCCCGCCTATTCCGAGCCCGACATCGCCGCGCGGCAATGGCTGGCCGACCGCATGGAAGAGGCCGGGCTGACCCCGCATGTGGACCCGGTGGGCAACCTCTTCGGCCTGGCCGAGGGGCCCGGCCTGCTGCTCGGTTCGCATTCCGATAGCCAGCCCGAGGGCGGCTGGCTCGACGGTGCGCTGGGCGTGATCGCCGCGCTCGAGGTCGCCCGCGCCGCGCGCGAGGCGGGCGGGCCGGCGGTGTCGGTGGTGTCGTTCCAGGACGAGGAGGGGCGGTTCGGCGTGACCACGGGCTCCAATGTCTGGGCCGGCGGGCTTTCGCTGGCCGAGGCCGACAGGCTGAGCGATTCCGAGGGCGTCAGCTTTGCCGAGGCGCGGGCGGCGATGGCGGGGATGGTGACCGGCGATTTCATCGCCCCCGACCGCTTCACCGGCTTCATCGAGATGCATATCGAGCAGGGCCCGGTGCTGGACGACGCGGGCGAGGCCGTGGGGGTGGTCAGCAACATCGTGGGCATCCGCGACATGCGCATCACCTTCGAAGGTCAGCACAACCACGCCGGAACCACGCCGATGGCGGTGCGGCGCGATGCCTTCCAGGGGCTCTGCGCCTTTTCTCAGCGGCTGAACGCGCGGCTGGCCAATGTGGTCACCCCGCAGACGGTCTGGACCATCGGCCATGTCAGCCTTTACCCCAACGCCTCCTCCATCGTGCCGGGGCGGGCGACCTTTTCGATGCAGTGGCGCGATGGCGAGGCCGAGCGGCTGGCCAAGATGGAAGAAATCATACGCGACACCGCCCGGACCGTGGCCGGGGAACGCGGGCTGGAGCTGAGCTATGGCCCGATGCTGGGGCTGGAGCCGGTGCAGATGGACGCCCGCCTGCAAGAGGCGCTGGCCGAGGCCGCCGAGGCCGAGGCGCCGGGGCGCTGGCGCCGCATGCAATCGGGCGCGCTGCACGACGCCACCAACGTCTCGGCCCATCTGCCCGCCGCCATGCTCTTCGTGCCCTCGATCAACGGGATCAGCCACAATTTCGACGAGGACACCGCCGAGGCCGACCTGGTGGCCGGGCTGAAGGTGCTGGCCGACGCGGTGGCGCGGCTGGGCTGAGCGGTCAGGACCAGCTCACGTCACCCAGAAAGATGTAGCCCGCGCCGTAGATCGTCTTGATCAGGCGCGGGTTCTTGGGGTCCTCGTCCAGCTTGGTGCGCAGCCGCGAGATGCGCACATCCATCGCCCGGTCGAAGCTTTCCCCGGCCGCGCCGCCAAGGCTCTCCTGCATCTGCTGGCGCGAGATCAGGCGCTTGGGACTGTCGAGGAAAAGCCGCAGAACCTCGCCCTCGGCATGCGAGAACGGCACTTCGCGCCCGTCGGGCGATTCCAGCACGTAGCGGTCGAAATGCGCGGCCCAGCCGTTGAAACGCGCGGTCATGGCGGCATGCGGCGCCTCGCGCCCCTTGCGCAGCCGGGCGCGGACGCGGGCCACCACCTCGGCCGGGTCGAAGGGCTTGATGATGTAGTCGTCGGCGCCCAGCTCCAGCCCCGTCACCCGGTCCTGCACCTGCGCCCGGCCCGAGATGATGATGATCGCGGCCCCCGATTCCAGCGCCAGCCGGTGCACCAGCGCCAGCCCGTCGCGGTCGGGCAGGCCCAGATCGACGAGGCAGACATCGGGCGCGGTGCGCGACAGCGCGGCCTCGAACTCGGTCGCGCGGGCGAAGCTGGCGGTGCGGAAACCGGCCTCGCCCAGCGCCTCGGACAGCATCTGGCGGATCTGCGGTTCGTCGTCGAGGATGGCGATCATGGGGGCGCTCATGCGGCGGCCTCCGTGCTGAGGAACCCGGCCAGGGCGGATTCGGTGAAGGGCTTGGCGATCAGCGGGAAGCGCGCGGCGGCGGCGCGGCGGCGGTCGTCGCCGGGCGGCAGCGAGGTCATCAGCCGCATCGCCGCCGGGTGCCCCCTGTCGGCCAGCGCCTCCAGCAGCTCGGGCCCCGTCCGTTCCCCGCCCAGGTTGATGTCCGACAGGATCAGCCCGATGCCGGGCAGGGCGGCCAGCGCCTCGGCCTCGTCGGCGCTGGCGGCCTCGATCACGTTGTGGCCGAGGCGGGTCAGCATCTCGCGCACATTCTCGCGCAGCTCCGGCGAATCCTCGACCAGCAGAACCAGCTGCGGCGCGGCCGGCGCCTCGGCCCGGCGCAGCGGCAGGCGCAGGGTGACCTCGGCCCCGCTGCCGGTATTGGCCAGGCTCACCCGCCCGCCCGAAAGCTTGGTCAGGTCATAGACCATCGACAGGCCGAGCCCCGAGCCCTCCTCCCCCTTGGTGGTGAAGAACGGATCCAGCGCATGGGCCAGGGCGCTCTCGGAGAAGCCGGGCCCCGTGTCGGCGACGCGCAGCTCCACCCAGGTGTCGCCCTGCGCCTCGGCGCTGAGCGTGATCCGGCCCGGTTCCGCCCCGATCGCGTCGCGGGCGTTGAAGATCAGGTTCAGCAGCGAATCCTGCAGCCCCCCCGCATCCAGCATCAGCGGCCCCGGGAAATCCCCCAGCTTCAGTTCCAGGCGCACCACCTCGGGCAGCGAAGGCTCGGCCAGGATGCGCAGGTCGGACAGGAAGGCCGGCAGGTCGGTGGGCTGGGGCCGCATCTCGCGGGGGCCCGAGATCGAGGCGATCCGGTCCAGAAGCGCCCCGCCGCGCCGCGCTGCGGCCTGGGTGGCGGCGATCAGTTCGCCCGCCTCGCCCGGGGGCACCATGCGCGACAGCCGGCTTTGCAGGCCGAGGATGATGGTCAGAAGGTTGGCGAAATCATGGGCGAGGCCTGAGGTCAGCTGCGCGGCCAGCTCGCGCTTGGCGGTCTGGGCCAGCGCGGCGCGGGCCTGGGTTTCCTCGGTCACGTCCATGGACAGGATATAGACGCCGTTCACCGCGCCGTCGGCGCCCTGGTCGGGGGTGAAGGCCGCGCGGATGCGCCGCCCGCTTTCCTCGTGCCCGAATTCGAAGATGCTGGCCTCGCCCGCCATGGCGCCGTCGAGATGCGGCTTGATCCTGGAATAGGCCTCCTCCCCCAACGCCTCGCAGATATGCAGCCCGTCGATGTCCGAGGGGCGCGTGGGCATGACCGAGGTCAGCCGCCGGTTGGAATAGGTGTAGCGCCGGTCGCGCCCGACATGGGCGATATGGGCCGGCATCATCTCGGTCACCATCCGGGTGCGCGCCTCGATCTCGGTGAGCTGGCGCTTGGCCTCTTCCAGCGCGGCATTGGTGGCGGCGAGTTCCCGGTTGGTCTGGGCCAGCTGCTCGGCATGCGCCAGGAGCTGATCCGACAGCTCCTCCGAGCGCCCGCGCAGCAGCTGCTCCTGCCGCTTGATCGAGGTGATGTCGGTATAGACCGTCACCCAGCCGCCCTGCGGCAGCGGGCTGCCCTCGACGCTGATGGTGCGGCCGTTGGCGCGGGTGCGCTCCATGTAATGCGGCTCGAACGCGCGGGCCTGGCGCACGCGGTCGGCGACGAAGCCCTCGGGGTCGTCCACCGGCCCGTATTCGCCGCAGTTCACCAGGTAGCGGATGGTGTCCTCGAAGCCGGCCCCCGGCGAGACGAGGTGCTGGGGCAGGTTGAACATCTCGCGGAAGGGGCGGTTGCAGACGGCGAGCCGCAGGTCGCTGTCATAGATCGACAGTGCCTGCTGGATCAGGTTCAGCCCGGCCTCGGTCATCCGGGCGCGGTCGTTGTCGGATGCTGCCATCCACATTCCTCCCAGGGAGTAATGGCTAGCACCGCAAGGGCCGGGGGGAAAGAGGCAGGCGCGCCTGTTAGAATTCGTAAGAATTGGGCAAAAGTCAGGAAAAAATTGACCGCCACTGAGAAATGGTCACGCTATGTGGGCGCCAGAATCGCAGAAAAAAGCGGTTGGCGTCGTCGGGCAAACCGACGCAGGGAGGAGAAAACTTGGTATCTGAGACAGCGCCCACGGGCGAGCTGTGCTCGATTCCCGCGCTGTTGGCGCGGAATGCGAGAGTCTACGGCGCAAGCCCCGCTTATCGTGAAAAAGAATTCGGCATCTGGCAGAGCTGGACCTGGATCGAGGTCGCCGAGGAAATCCGCGCCATGGCCGAGGGCTTCCTCGCGCTGGGGATGGAACGCGGCGACTACGTCGCCATCATCGGCCGCAACCGCCCGGCCCATTACTGGGCCATGGTCGCCGCCCAGATGTGCGGCGCGGTCCCGGTGCCGCTCTACCAGGACGCGGTCGCCGAGGAGATGGCCTATGTGCTGGAGCATTGCGGCGCGCGTTTCGTGGTCTGCGGCGACCAGGAGCAGGTCGACAAGGTGATCGAGGTCCAGGACCGGGTGCACTCGATCGAGCATGTCATGTACAACGACAAGCGTGGGATGCGGAAATACGACCATTCGCACCTGCACTGGCTGCACGACGTCCAGGCCGAGGGCCGCGCCGGCCATTCCCGTTTCGACGGCGAGCTGGACAAGCGCATCGCCGAGCTGGACTACGACTCGACCTGCGTGATGCTCTATACCTCGGGCACCACCGGCAAGCCCAAGGGCGTGGTGCTGTCGAACCGCAACATCATCGAAACCTCCAAGAACTCGGCCGAGTTCGATCACCTGAAGCATTCCGACGAGGTGCTGGCCTATCTGCCGATGGCCTGGGTGGGCGACTTCATCTTCTCCGTCGGCCAGGCGATGTGGGCCGGGTTCTGCGTGAACTGCCCGGAATCGCCGGACACGATGATGACCGACCTGCGCGAGATCGGGCCGACCTACTATTTCGCCCCGCCGCGCATCTTTGAGACCATGCTGACCAACGTGATGATCCGCATGGAGGATGCCGGCCCGCTGAAGAAGCG